>ENA-OWOZ01000541-OWOZ01000541.1-bioreactor-metagenome-genome-assembly--contig:-NODE-541-length-46543-cov-19.168769_pt1 | contig 46543 bp, 40 predicted proteins | sample MGYA00238140_ERZ651804 | MGnify/ENA primary metagenome ERZ651804 (study PRJEB26910, sample SAMN07631232) | bioreactor metagenome | isolation source: Switchgrass digestor | place: USA: Dartmouth...
CAAATATTATCTCACAAGAAGGGTGAGATAGAAAAGAAAATATAGTTTCTAAACTATAACATTATTATACGAGGTGATATATATGAATTTAGTAACCATATCAGGTCCTCCATCATCTGGAAAGACCTCTGTAATACTAAAGGTAGTAGAAGCATTTAAGAATAAAGGATTATCTGTAGGGGTAGTAAAATTTGACTGCCTCTATACAGATGATGATTTGTTGTATGAAAAAGCAGGTATTCCTGTAAAAAAAGGATTGTCTGGTTCTCTTTGCCCAGATCACTATTTTGTAAGCAATATAGAAGAAGTGGTAAAGTGGGGAAGAAAGGAAAAACTGGACCTGCTCATTACAGAGTCTGCTGGACTTTGCAATAGATGCTCACCATATATAAAAAATATAAAATCCGTGTGTGTAATAGATAATTTGTCAGGAATAAATACGCCAAAGAAGATTGGCCCAATGCTAAAAGCGGCAGATATAGTAGTGATTACAAAGGGAGATATAGTTAGCCAAGCAGAACGGGAGGTATTTGTGTCAAAGGTCAATTCGGTAAATCCAAAAGCTATTACTCTTCATATAAATGGATTGACAGGTCAAGGAGCTTTTGAGTTAAGCACCTTGTTGTATAATGAAGAGGAGAACATAGAAACAGTTCAGGGAGAAAGCTTGAGATTTCCAATGCCTTCAGCTCTATGCTCCTATTGCCTAGGGGAAACAAGAATAGGTGAAAATTATCAGATGGGAAACGTAAGAAAGATAAAATTAGGTGATGAAGATGAATAATGTATTAAATACACTTACTATTAGAGAATTGCAGCAAAAATATCCCTTTGTAATAAACTATTTTGAAGAAAACAGGCTAAATGTAAAAAGGTTTGAAAGAAATACCTTTGAAGAATACCTAGGACATTTCTCTGAGGAGGAAATAGAGGAATGGGGCATAGATATAAAAGGTATCAGAGAAGGATTGCTGGAATATATATCTCAAATGATAGAATTTCTAGGACTTGAAGAGGATAAGGGCATTGAGTCTCTTACTATTTTGGCGGGAACAAATAAAAGTGGGGAAAAAGAAGGGTTTGAAGAGTTTACTATTAAGAAATCAGAAATAATATCTATAGTTGGACCTACTGGTTCGGGAAAGAGCAGGCTTTTAGCAGACATTGAATGGGCTGCTCAAGGAGATACACCTACAAAGAGAAGGATTCTCGTAAATGGAGAAGTACCAGATATGAAGTGGAGATTTTCCTCCAACAATAAGCTGGTAGCTCAGCTATCCCAAAATATGAATTTTGTGATGGACTTAACAGTCTATGAGTTTTTGAAACTGCATGCTCAAAGCAGAATGGTAGAAAAAGAAGAGGAAGTAATAAAGGAGATAATAGAAGCAGCAAATAATCTATCAGGAGAGAAATTTGACCTGAACTCCCAAATAACAAGCCTAAGCGGTGGACAATCCAGAGCCCTTATGATTGCAGATACAGCAATATTAAGCTCATCGCCAATTGTATTAATAGACGAAATAGAAAATGCAGGAATAGATAGAAAGAAGGCATTAAATCTATTAGTTTCCAGTGATAAGATAGTTCTCATTGCAACCCATGACCCTATATTAGCTCTCATGGCAGATAAAAGGATTGTAATAAAAAATGGAGGAATAGATAAAATCATAGAGACAAGCAGAAAAGAGAAAGAAGTATTAGAAGAGCTGGAAAGGATGGACAGCATAATTCAAAGCATGAGAAACAACTTAAGGAAAGGCCTTACAATTGATTCAATTGAAAATTGACAAAGGACAATCAGCAATTAAGGTATATTGCAAAGAACGAGCTTCCACTCCAAGATTTGTGAAGTATCGCGACACAGAAAAAAACAGTCTGCATGACCGCTACACTTAAATGCAGCCTAAACAGTTTTTTTCTTTAGTTGGATACTTCAAGCAAATCTTTCCGAAGTCACCTCTTATCTTTGTAAATATACCTTAATAAATAGTTCCAATTGGGACGGTTCTTTTTTCATGTTTTCATAAGTATTAGTAATGCAAGTATATAAGACAAGTATAAGGCAAGGGGACGGTTCTTTGTCTTATCAAATTTATAATAATGAAAGGATGATAAAAATGCATGAAGGATGTTCAGGCAGCTTTGAAAACGGTAAGCAGGTAGTGGATAAAATAAGGATGATGGGTTTTGCAAAACAGCCTATGATAATGCCCCTTGATATAAAATGTGAAGAATGTGGAGAGGAATTTACAATGGAAACCCATGAAGGAAAATGCCCTAAATGTGGCATGGTATACGGAGTTACCCCATGTCACGCCTTTGATCCAAAAAATGTAATGGCTGCCGGGAAGGACTATTAGTTTTTCGATAATTGTAAATTGCTTATTAAGCTGGCTTTTTTGCCAGCTTTTATGTTTTTGTACTGGAATATTTAATTATATTAGGTTCACATGTCATATTATGAAGTAAAGGTTTTAATACAAAAGCAATTGGTATATATGTAAAAAACTTGGAGGTGAACTAATGGCTGTAGTTATTAGAAATATGAAACTGACAGATATAGATGCTGTTAAGGAAATTGCAATTATAAGCTAGCATCATACCTATGATGGGATCATTCCCATTAAAGTACAGGACAAATTTCTGTCTATGGCATATAGCCGAGATATCTTGAAAAAGCGATTAGAGACATCACCTTTTACGTTGCAGAGGATAACAGCCAAGTTGTTGTTCTTGCCAATTTCTCTAATTTGAATGATAACGGTGAAGTAGAGCTTGCAGCTATATATTTACTTCCTAAGTTCCAAAGAAAAGGCATTGGTTCAAAGATGTTAGAGCAGGGAATAAAAGAGCTTTCTCCTAAAAAAGTCTATGTTAATGTGGAATTTGGAAATATTACTGGTAAGGAATTTTATAAGGCAAAGAATTTTGAAGTAATAGATAATATAGAAGAGGACTTTTTTGGCCATAAGTTAAAAATGACAAGAATGGTATTAAAAATAAAAAAATAAAATTGAAATTTTTGCCCCCGTAACATATGTTACCGATTTAGTAGGAATTAAATAATAGAATATAATCATCAATAAGAAACAAGGGGGTTAAAAAGATATGTCAATGTTTTGTTATCAATGTCAAGAAACAGCAGGAGGAAAGGGCTGTACTAAAGTAGGTGTTTGTGGTAAAACAGCAGACCTAGCAAACTTACAGGACTTAATGATTTATACATTAAAGGGTATTTCAGAAGTAGGTGTTAAAGCTGACGAAATAGGATATGAAGTACCTGGTCTGGATAGGTTCATGATGGATGGTTTATTTATGACGATTACAAATGCAAACTTTGATAAGGAAAGATTCTTAAAGAAGATTAAAGAAGGACTTAAACTAAGGGATGAAATTAAAGCAAACTTAATGGAAAAAGGAGTAGATTTAAGTAATCTAAAGGATGCTGCTACTTTTTCAGTTAACTCAGATGATGAAATAGTATATAAGGCAAACAACGACAAGGAAAGAGTTGGAGTATTAGCTACAAAAGATGAAGATATTCGCTCATTAAGAGAACTTATTACTTATGGGTTAAAGGGTATGGCAGCTTATGGAGAACATGCTGCTAACTTAGGGTACTATGATCCAGAAATTCCTAAGTTTATGAGAAAAGCTTTAGCAGCTACAATGGATGATAGTCTAACAGTGCAAGATTTAATTAACTTAACAATGGAAACCGGAGAATATGGTGTTAAAGTAATGGCACTTTTAGATAAAGCAAATACATCAACTTATGGTAATCCAGAGATTACAGAAGTAAACATTGGTACTAGAAATAATCCAGCAATACTGGTATCAGGTCATGACTTAAGAGACTTGGAAGAGCTTTTAATTCAAACAGAAGGTACTGGAGTAGATGTATATACTCATGGTGAAATGCTGCCAGCCCACTATTATCCAGCATTTAAGAAATATAAACACTTTGTAGGAAACTACGGCAATGCATGGTGGAAGCAAAAAGAAGAACTTGAGAAGTTTAATGGACCAATTCTATTTACAACAAACTGTATAGTACCACCAAAGGAAACTTATGCAGATAGAGTTTATACAACAAATTCAACAGGATACCCAGGATTCAAGCATATTCCAGACAGAGTAAATGATGAACCAAAGGATTTTTCAGAGATCATTGAACATGCAAAGAGACTTCCTGCACCAACTCAAATTGAAACAGGCAAGATTGTTGGAGGTTTTGCTCATGCTCAAGTGTTTGCTTTAGCTGATAAGATAGTAGAGGCAGTCAAATCAGGAGCAATTAAGAAATTCTTCGTAATGGCAGGCTGTGATGGTAGAATGAAGCAAAGAAACTACTATACAGAATTTGCTAAGGCTCTACCAAAGGACACAGTAATTCTAACAGCAGGATGTGCTAAATATAAATACAACAAGTTAAACCTGGGAGACATAAATGGAATTCCAAGGGTATTGGATGCAGGGCAATGTAATGACTCATACTCCTTAGCATTAATAGCTTTGAAGTTAAAAGAAATATTTGGATTAGAAGATGTAAATGACCTGCCAATTGCATACAACATTGCATGGTATGAGCAAAAAGCTGTAATAGTATTGTTAGCATTACTATACCTAGGAGTAAAGAACATTCATCTAGGACCAACACTACCAGGATTCCTTTCACCAAATGTAGCTAAAGTATTGGTAGAAAACTTTGGAATTGGAACTATTTCAAACGTTGAAGACGATATAAAGATGTTCATGGAAGCTTAATATAGATAATTAAGAGGGCCCCAGGGGCCCTTTTCTTTATAATGATTATCCTACTCTATGCTTAACATTTGTATGAAAAGTTATAAAATAGCTTATCACATAGCAGATAACAGTAAATATTCCGAAGAACAAAATAAGAAACAAACTGATATTATTCTCTATCCATCTACTGGAAAATACGTTATCCAGGAAATTAATAAATCTGGAGTTTAACGTAAAGATAAACAGAATGAACAGCGCTGTTGCAACTATCCAGAGTTTGTATCCAAATTTATAGTTTAAAGCTGCAACTAGGTTCCAGAATGACACATTAATTAAAAAACCTATAAACATAATTAATACTATATACATCAAGCTATTAGTTTTTGTATTAAATATTGAAAAATCCTGAATTGGATTTATTCCTACAGCACTTATAATATAAGGCTCAATTTTTAAAAGAATTCCCTCGAATAAAGCTACTGCAAATGATACTATAAGATTTTGCAGAATTACTGATTTATAATAATCCTTGCGGGTAATACTAAAGCATATGGCTATTGGGAAGTCTTCATAATGTAGAGTATAGCTATAGGCTATAAAGAATATAAAAATAGCCATAATATTTCCTGCAACAATGGACATTTCTGTATCTGTATGTATTCCAAAGCTCCATATATTGTTAAAGTAAATGGTAGCAATAAAACCTATTATATCTAATAAAAGGAGGACTCCCCAAAGTATAGCTAAAACTTTAAATGCTTCAATCATTTGATATTTTATGATTCTTTTTTGACTATCCATGAACATACCCTCCTCTATATGGATTTTCTGTTAGATATATGAATAATTTCTGCAATGGTATTTGGCTTATTTCCACGTTCTTATCCCTTAACATTGATTTTTCTTTTTCATCTAAGTTATCGAAAATACCTACAATAATGGAATTGCCAAACTTTTCTCTATGAATTATGTTTTTATTTTCTATAATTGGGATAATATTCTCTTCTTTTCCATTTAAGAAGTAGCCCTTCTCCAATATATCTGCAACTTCATCCTTAATGTAAATTTGACCATCTTTGAGTATTATTACTTCTTCAAACAGATTTGTAACCTCATCAATTAAGTGGGTTGATATGATTATAGTTCTTGGATTATTTTCGAAATCATCTAAAAGCAGATTGTAGAACTTATATCTTGTAGCAGCATCTAACCCTAAGGAAGGTTCGTCAAATATTGTCAGCTTTGCTCTAGATGCTAACCCAATAATAAGTCCTACCTTTGTTTGATTACCTCTGGATAGCTTATTGTATTTCTTTCTTAAATTTAGTTCAAATTCTTTCACAAGATAGTTTTTATATTCTTCATCCCAATCCTTGTAAAGTATTCTTGCTGCTTCAAATATTTTCTTAACCTTAATATCCTCTATCCCAAATCCATTATCCTTAATAATGCATATATTTTCTATCTGCTTTGAGTTTTCAAATATATCCTCCCCATATAGCTTAACTTCACCACTTGTTTTACGTATTTGATTGGAGATAATATTTAGTAGAGTGGTTTTTCCTGCTCCATTTCTTCCAAGAAGCCCATATATTTTATTCTCTTCTAAATATAGGTTAATTCCCTTTAAGACTTCTGTTTTACCGTAGGATTTATAAAGATTGCTTATTTCAATCAAGCTTATTCCCTCCTTCACGACCTTTAATATTCTCTATTAACTCATCAATAGGTATTTCTAATCTTTTAGCTTCATCAATTACCTTAGGCAATACTTCTTCAAAAAAAGCTCTTTGTCTCTTTTTCAATATCTTTTCTCTAGCTCCCATTGATACAAACATGCCAAGACCTCTTTTCTTATAAAGTATTTCTTCGTCTACCAATATATTGAGCCCTTTCCTTGCGGTTGCTGGATTAATCTGATAGACTTTTGCAAACTGATTTGTGGAAGGTGCCTGGTCTTCCTCCTTTAGATTTCCGGACAATATTTCATTTTCAATTATCTCTGCTATCTGTATGTATATTGATTTATCAGAATTCATGTCAAGCAATAGATCACCTCCCTTTAGGGTAATTAGTTAGTTACTTATGTAACTAACTATATAACATTATATATATTTTGTCAATAATGTTTTTGATAATTTTTGTTAAATTTAGAACATATGAAATAAATATATATTTCCAAATAGAGACGATATTCAGAATAATATGTTAATAATTTAACAATTTATTACTGTAATGCAATGTCAAATTAAATCGAAATATGTCGAATATATAAAAATAAAAAATGCAATTTCTGGAATTTTGAATTTAGCAAACTGTCAGAATCGTGTAAATATGCGTTATACATAGAGATGCACAGCTATGGTTACCTTCATTGACTTGCAATTAAATATATAATATAATACGAATCAGATAGTCTCAAAATTAACAATTCTATCTAAATTCACAAATTTAGTGACTGAATGGGAGGGCATAATATGAAAAGAAAGAGTGTAGCGCTATTATCCATGTTATTGATATTGAGTATCGTATTAACGGCATGTGGAGGAGGAAAAAACACCTCTGGTAACTCAAAAGATAATAATAAGTTGGTTATAGCAACTGCCAGCGATGCCATAACTATGGATCCTGTTGCAAATAACGATTCATATTCAGGAAACATAATGGCACAGATTTATGATGGTCTTGTAAAAATTGATATGGAAGGTAATATAATTGAAAATTTGGCAGAAAGCTATGACGTTTCTGAAGATGGCCTAACATATACTTTCCATTTAAAGCAAGGTGTTAAATTCCAAAATGGGGAAGAAATGAAGGCAAGCGACGTTGTATTTACATTTAAGAGAGCTATTGAAGCTCCAGCAGTTGCCCATATATTCGGAGATATTGACCCAAATAGCTTAAAAGCTGTAGATGATTATACTTTCCAATTCTCATTAAAGGATGCGAACGCTGGAATAATTGCGGCTTTATGTCACCCTGCAGCATTTATAGTAAATGAAAAGGCTGTTACAGAAGCAGGAAAAGATTATGCAAGAAATCCTATTGGAACTGGTCCATTTAAGCTTGAAAGCTGGACAAAATCAGCTAGCATGGTATTAAAGAGATTTGAAGATTATCATGGAACAGCACCAGAATTTGATACATTAGAAGTTAGAGTAATTCCAGAAGCTACAAACAGAGTTATTGAGCTTGAAACCGGTGGAGTAGATATTGCATATGATATTTCTCCTAACGATGTAAGCAGAGTGGAAGAGAATAGCAATCTTCAACTATTCAGAACCCCTGACTATGGAACTCTTTACATGGGAATGAATACTCAAAAAACACCATTAAACGATGTAAGAGTTAGACAAGCAATTGCAAAGGCAATAGATGTAGAGCAAATAGTTAATGCAGTTTGGAGAGGCGTAGGAAAAGCTGCATCAGCTCCATATACATCAACTATTAAATATTCAATCGCAGAAAAAAATGAACCAAATAAAAAGGATATTGAAGCAGCAAAACAGTTGCTAAAAGAAGCTGGTTATGAAAACGGTTTACAGTTGACAGTTTCAACAAGTGATAGGCAAGAAAGAATTAATGCTGCAACTATAATGAAGGAAGACTTGAAAGAAATTGGTATTGATTTAACTGTAGAAGTTTTAGAGTGGAGTGCATTTATTGAAAAGCTGGAAAATGGTGAACATGATCTATACATGCTTTCATGGATTTCAGATTCACCAGACCCAGATATGGTAGTATATCCATGCTTCCATTCATCAATGGCAGGCCCTGGAGGAAATTACATGTTCCTAAATGATCCAGAAGTTGATGAATTAATTATTAAAGGTCGAAGAACCCTTGATGGCCCAGATAGAGAAAAAGTATATGAGGACCTTCAAAATAAGATCATTGAACTAGCTCCTGCGATATTCATATATAACAGCGAGATAGTTATAGGAGCAAGGGCAGATATTGAAAATATAGAACTTACTCCATTTGGATATCATCGTCTTTTCCCAATTACATTTAAGAACTAGTAGGAATAATTGAGAGGATTCTTTCCTCTCAATTTATTCTTAAATATACAGGAAAGAAAGGAGTACTGGATGAATGATAAAATATGTGATTAAAAGGATACTACTATTAATCCCAGTCATTATTGGTGTTAGCTTCATTGTATTTGGTCTATTGGAACTCAGCCCTGGAGATCCTGCTAGAAATATTCTAGGTACCAATGCATCTCCACAAGAAGTTGAAGCCCTTCGTGAAGAAATGGGACTTAACGATCCATTTTTAGTTAGATATGGGCGATTCTTAAGTGATTTAGTTTTACATGGAGATTTAGGAGACTCCTATATAAGTAAAACTCCTGTTGTAGATGAAATAGCAGGCCGTGCAGGATATACATTTAAACTTGCTGTGCTTGCAACTGCAGTTGCAATACTTGTAGGTATACCCAGTGGAATCATTTCAGCAGTTAAGCAATATTCCTTATTTGATAATATAACCACTATACTTGCACTTCTTGGAATTTGTATGCCTGTATTCTGGCTAGGACTCTTATTAATATTATTGTTCTCTGTAAATTTAGGATGGCTGCCTTCTTCGGGATTTGATACATTAGAACAGATGATACTGCCATCTCTTGCACTAGGTGCTCAATCTATATCAGTTCTTACTAGGATGACAAGATCCAGCATGTTAGAAGTTATTAGACAGGATTATATAAGAACAGTTCGTGCTAAAGGTCAAAAAGAGAAGGTAGTAGTCTTGAGACATGCACTAGGCAATGCTTTAATTCCAATTTTGACTACAATAGGTACTCAATTTGGTCAGCTATTGGGTGGAGCTGTAATGACGGAAGTAATATTCTCAATCCCTGGAGTTGGAAGGTTAATGGTTGACTCTATCAAGATGAGGGATACGCCTATGGTATTAGGATGTATACTATTTGTTGCAGTTGCCTTTGCCATAGTTAATCTTATAGTAGACTTACTGTACTCTTTTGTAGATCCTAGAATTAAGTCTCAATTTCAGTAAAGGGGTGTTATCATAAATGCAGAAGGAAACAAAAAGGAATGTAGGATCTGAATCAGTTGAGAAAAAAGGGAACGGGTTAAGAAAATTCAAAGAAGTATTTTCTAGGATGAAGAAAAACAAATTAGCTATGTTTGGTCTATTTATTATTATTTTACTAGTAATTACTGCTATTTTTGCAAATTATATAGCACCTTATGATTATAGAACTCAGGATCTTGATAATCAGTTTGCTATGCCAAGCAGTGAGCATTTTTTCGGAACTGATGAATTTGGTAGAGATATATTTAGCCGTATTGTTTATGGTTCCAGAATTTCATTGCAAGTTGGATTTATATCCGTAGGAATTGCTTTGGTCTTAGGTGTTGGCCTTGGAGCAATAGCAGGATTCTATGGAGGAAAAGTTGATAATATTTTAATGAGATTTATTGATATATTACAATCCCTTCCTGATATATTATTGGCTATAGCTATAATGGCCGTATTAGGGCCTGGATTGGCAAATTTGATGATAGCAGTTGGTATTGCAGCTATTCCAGGATATGCTAAGATAGTTAGGTCTTCTGTTTTGTCTATAAAGGATAGTGAATATGTGGAAGCTGCAAAATCAAATGGTTCAACAGATTTTAGAATTATTACAAAGCATATTATCCCTAACTGTTTAGCACCAATTATAGTACAAGCTACTTTAGGTGTTGCTTATGCAATAATAAATGCAGCAGGTTTAAGCTTTATAGGATTAGGTTTGGAGCCTCCAACTCCTGAATGGGGAGCCATGCTTTCTGGGGGACGTGCATATATTCGTGACTTTCCACATATGACCATGTTTCCTGGGTTAGTAATTGTTATTACTATATTTGCACTTAATGTTTTAGGCGATGGATTAAGAGATGCATTAGACCCAAAATTAAAGCAATAGGGAGGTGCTGTATAGATGGGAAATCTATTAGAAATCAAAAATTTAAGTATAGAGTATGCTACTGAAGATGGAGTAAATAAAGCAGTCAACAATTTAAACTTAAAGATTAGAGAAGGAGAAACCTTAGGATTTGTTGGAGAAACAGGTGCAGGAAAAACTACGACAGCACTGGGAATCATGAGATTGGTTCCAAATCCACCAGGAAGAATCGTAAGTGGCGAGATTTACTTCGAGGGAGAGAACCTACTAAAAAAAGATGAAAAATATATGAGAGAAATTAGAGGAAATAAAATATCAATGATATTTCAGGACCCTATGACCTCTTTAAATCCAATAATGACAGTTGGAGAGCAAATTGAAGAAGTAATTAGCCTTCACGAGGATTTGTCAAAGGAAGATTTGAGGAAAAGAGCCGAGGAAATGCTTGAGACAGTAGGCATTAGAAAAGAAAGATTCGATGACTATCCACACCAATTCAGCGGTGGTATGAAGCAAAGGGTAGTTATAGCAATGGGGTTGGCATGTAACCCTAAGCTAATAATTGCTGATGAACCTACTACTGCATTGGATGTAACTATTCAGGCTCAGGTTCTAGAACTAATGAAAGAACTAAAAGTGAAGTTCAATACTTCAATGCTGCTTATAACACATGACCTGGGTGTTGTAGCTGAAACTTGTGATTATGTCTCAATAATGTATGCTGGAAGTTCACTTGAATATGGAAATGTAGAAAGAATCTATAATAATCCTCTACATCCATATACAATAGGGTTATTTAATTCAATTCCAAGTTTAGATGAAGATAAGGAAAAGCTGGATGTAATACCTGGAACACCTCCAGATCCATCTAATTTGCCAACAGGATGTAGATTCCATCCTAGATGTTCACATTGCATGGAAATATGTAAAAAAAGCTTCCCTAAAGCAATTGAAGTTGAAGATGGCCATTTTGTCTCCTGCTTCTTATATGACAAAGAAGTAAAGGAGGGAAAGTAGAATGGAAAACGTATTATTGGAAGTAAAGCATCTAAAGAAATACTTTAAGGCAAAACAAGGAACATTACATGCAGTAGATGATGTAAGCTTTCAGGTTATGAAGGGAGAAACACTGGGGCTTGTAGGTGAATCCGGCTGCGGAAAATCTACAACAGGTAGAGCTATATTAAGATTGCATGAACCAACATCTGGAGAAGTATTATATAAAGGTAAAGACATTGTAAAATATGATAAAAAACAGATGAAGGAAATGAGAAAAAAGATGCAGATAGTTTTTCAGGACCCTTATTCCTGCTTAAACCCAAGGCTCAGCGTTTTTGACCTGATTGCAGACCCATTATATGTAAACAAGGATGTAGTTTCAAAAAGTCAATTGAACAAGCACATTTTGCATACTATGGAACTTGTAGGATTAGAGAAGAGATTGATAAACTCATTTCCTCATGAATTAGATGGGGGAAGAAGACAAAGAGTTGGAATTGCAAGGGCTTTGGCTTTGAATCCGGAATTTATAGTACTGGATGAACCAGTTTCAGCACTGGATGTAAGTATACAATCACAAATATTAAATCTATTGGATGAACTACAGGAAAAGCTAGGATTAACTTATATATTTGTAGCTCATAATTTAAGCGTTGTTAAGCATATTAGCGATAGGATTGCAGTAATGTATCTAGGAAATATTGTGGAGTTAACAGATTACAAGAGCATATTTGCCGATCCGTTACATCCATATACACAGGCACTATTATCTGCTATTCCTATACCAAAGGTTGGCTTGAAGAGAGAGCGTATTGTTTTAGAAGGAGATGTACCTAGCCCTATTAATCCAGGACCAGGATGTGTATTTTATGGTAGATGTAGAAATAGAAAGGATATCTGTAAAGAAGCAAAACCAAATTTTGAAGAGAAAAAACCAGGACATTTTGTAGCCTGTCATTTGGTATAGAGGATAATTTATATTAATAGAAATGTCCTAAAAGAGGAGCTTAATAACTCCTCTTTTAGGACATTTTTTCAATTAGCTTTCTAATTTTATCTTCTACTTCATTTTCCTCAGGAAATCTTCCTAATTCCTTTTTAGAAAATACAGATTCTCCATTCATTGTAACTTCAAAGACTCCACCACTTGATGGAATGAGTACAACTTTGTTAATTTTGTTTTTGTGTTCATTTAAAAGGTTTTGACAAAGAGCAACTGCTCTTCCCAAATATCCTCAGGAAGTACAATACTCAATTCCTATTATCTTTTCCACAATAAACCACCTCTTAATTTATTATAGATTAATTTTATAGATACCCAAATAAGTATAAAAAATACCAATAAAACAATATTAAATCTATAAATGTTTGGTAGAAATATGTAGAAATATAAATTCCAATATTATAAAATAATATTTTAAGATAATATTCATCAGCACTTAATGGAAGGATGTAGAGTATGAAAGAATATATAATTATGGAAGATGTTACAAAAATTTATAAAATGGGAGAAGTGGAAATAAGAGCTTTAGACAATATTTCATTTTCCATAGATAAGGGGCAATTTGTAGTAATTGTAGGGCCTAGTGGTGCTGGTAAAAGCACTGTATTAAATATATTAGGAGGAATGGATTCTCCTACAAGCGGAAGCTTAATAGTTGATAATAATGATATTGGAAAATATTCTCCAAAGGAGCTTATTACATATAGAAGGCATGATATAGGCTTTGTATTTCAGTTTTATAATTTGGTGCAGAACTTAACTGCTTTAGAAAATGTAGAGCTGGCAGCTGAAATATGTAAAAACCCACTGGATCCTGAAAAGGTTTTAGAACAGGTAGGGCTTAAGGACAGAAAAAATAACTTTCCAGCTCAGCTTTCAGGAGGGGAGCAGCAAAGGGTTTCTATTGCTAGAGCGCTGGCTAAAAATCCAAAGCTATTGCTATGCGATGAGCCTACTGGAGCTTTGGATTACAATACAGGTAAATCTGTATTGAAGCTATTGCAAGATACCTGTAGAGAGAGGGGAATGACTGTGGTCATAGTAACCCATAATCTTGCCATTGCTCCCATGGCTGACAAGGTCATAAGAATAAAAAATGGGAAAGTGGAGTCGGAGGAAATTAATAAAAACCCCCTTCCTGTAGAAAGGATAGAATGGTAACATGAGAAGTTCACTTATGAAGGATACACTTAGGCAAATTACAAAGAGTCCGGGGAGATATCTATCTATACTATTGATAGTAGCCTTAGGAGTAGGTTTTTTTGCAGGAATAAAGGCTACTGCACCAGATATGAAGATTACAGCAGATAAATATTTTGATGACTATAGGCTTATGGATTTTCGTCTTATATCAACTATGGGGTTTAATGAAGAAGATATAAAGGCAATTGAGGACTTGGAAGAAATAGAAGGAATATTACCTTCATATTCTTTAGATGTGCTTGCTGAATTTGAAGGTAATGAAAATGTAGTAAAGCTTATGTCTCTTCCTATGGATAAGGTAAATACTGATGATAATTCCTATATAAATCGGATTAAGCTGGTTGAGGGTAGATTACCTGAAAATCCAGGTGAAATATTGGCAGAGCATGGTAATGGCATAAACCCAACTTACCCTATAGGTACTAAAGTAAAGTTTTCATCAGGAAAGGATGAGGATATTTCCGAATTTCTTAAAAATGAAGAATATACTGTAGTAGGCTTAGTAGAAACACCTTATTATCTTTCCTTTGAAAGAGGTAGTACAAATATAGGTACAGGAAATATAAGCGCTTTTATGATCCTTCCAGAAGAAGAGTTTAAACTGGAAGTATATACAGATGTTTATTTAACAGTTAAAGGAGCAATTTCTGTTTTAACTTATGATGAGGAATATGATCAGGTTCTAGACCCTATAAAGGACAAACTTAAAGAAGTTGGAGAACAAAGGGCTACTCTAAGATTTGAAGAAATAATGGATGAAGCAAATGAAGAAATTGATAAGGCAAAGAAGGAATTAGCTGATGGTGAGAAGGAATTAGAAGAAGAGCTTAGAAAGGCTGAAAATGAACTGGAGGATGCTAGAAAGAAGCTAGAGGAAGGTCAAAGAGAACTGGATAAAAATCAAAGGGAATTTTACTCTCAAATCCAGAAAGCTGAAAAAACACTACGGGAGCAGGAGGATGTTCTAGCTAATTCTGAAAGAGAATATGAGAAGAATTTAGAGTTGTTTAATGAAAAGAAAGCTAAAGCAACGGGAGAATTTCAAAATGCAGAAGTTAAAATTGCAAAGGGAGAAGAGGAAATAAAGAATAAGGAGCAGGAGTTAAATCAACTTAAGGAAAGCTTAAATTTAATAACAGATGAAGATGAAAAGGCTAAAACTATTGAATTGATAAAGTATGGAGAAATGGAAATTCAAAAAGGAAAAGAAGAGCTACTGGCTGCTAGGGAACAATTAGAAGCAGGAAAGAAAGAGCTAATACAGGGAGAAAAAGAACTGGAGGCTGCTAAAACTTCCATTGAAGAAGGAAAAGAAAAGTTAAAGGCTGAAAGGGAGAAATTAGAGAAGTCTAAAAGAGAAGCCTTATCTAGATTTAATGATGCAAAAAAGGAGCTAGATCAGGGAAGAGAAGACTATGAAAAAGGCTATGAGGATTACCTTAAGGCTAAGAGAGAAGGGGAAGAGGAAATTCAAGAGGCTAAAGAGAAAATAGCCCAGGAAGAGAAAAAATTAAAGGACCTTAAAAAGCCAGAATGGTATGTTCTTAAGAGAAGTGAAACCAGAGATTATATAGATTATGAGATGGCTGCAGACAGAATAGATGCAGTAGCCAGTGTATTTCCTGTATTCTTTTTAGCCATAGCCATACTTGTATCCCTTACATCCATGACTAGAATGGTTGATGAGGAAAGGATCTATATTGGAACATTAAAATCCTTAGGATATAATAATATGGCTATAGCCAGCAAGTATTTAATATATGCAGCTTCAGCCAGTATTATTGGTAGCATAATAGGTTTGCTAATTGGATTTAAGGTACTGCCAACGGTTATATTCAATGCTTACAGAATAATGTATATAATGCCAGATGTCATAATTAAGTTTAACATTACCTATGCAGCAGTGTCTACATTAATAGCTGTACTATCTACTACTATGGCAGCCTGGATAGCTTGTAGAAGCGAATTATCAGAAACACCTGCTTTACTTCTTAGACCTAAGGCACCAAAGCCAGGAAAGAGAATACTTATGGAGAGAATCAATTTTCTATGGTCTAGGATGAAATTTACCCAAAAGGTTACTGCAAGAAATATATTTAGATATAAAAAGAGATTCGTAATGACTGTATTGGGGATAAGTGGCTGTACTGCTCTCTTAGTAACAGGTTTTGGGTTAAAGGATTCTATAGTTTCAATTGTGGCAAAACAGTTTGATGAGATATACAATTACCAAATGGCTATAGAATTAAAGGAAGGTATAGGAGAAGATAGTGTAGGTGGAATTGTGGAGTTTTTAGAAAAAGATGGTAGAATTAAGGATTATCTATTAACTAGAGGAGTAGTTGTGGATATTGGAAAGGGAAATATAGAAAAATCTGTTAACCTTGTAGTAACTGAAGATACTGAAAAAATTCAGAACTTTATTATATTGAGGAATAGATTAACTAAAGAGAAACTGTCTATTGATGACGATGGAGTTATCCTTTCGGAGAAAGTTGCAAAACTTCTTGATGCCAAAGTAGGAGATGAGATTTATATAGTAAATGATAATGAGAGGATAAATGTCCAAGTTACAGCTATAACAGAACACTATGCTAACCACTATATGTATATGTCGGATACTTTATATAAAAGGCTGTTTGGGAAAGAAGTGGAATTCCAAAGAATACTAGTCCATACTACAGATAAAGATAAGAAGTTTGAAGATAACTTATCCTAGGATATTTTAAAACTAGATAATATATCCTCTGTAAACTTTACAACGGGCATAGTTGACAGCTATGAAGATATGATAGGAAGCCTTAATTATGTAATTATAGTAATTATAATATCTGCCGGAGCTTTAGCCTTTGTGGTACTATACAATCTTACCAATATTAATATTAGCGAAAGATTTAGAGAAATAGCTACTATTAAGGTATTAGGATTTTATGACAATGAGGTAGCCAATTATATATACAGGGAAAATGTAATTTTAACCATTATTGGTACTGCCTTAGGACTGATTTTGGGAGTATTTCTTCACAGGTTTGTAATAGTTACAACAGAAATAGAAATGATAATGTTTGGAAGGGAAATAAGGAAGATAAGCTTTGTTTATTCTGCAGCTTTAACCATAGTTTTTTCTTCACTGGTTAACTTTGTAATGTACTATAAGCTTAAAAATGTGAATATGGTTGAATCCTTAAAATCAATAGATTAAGCTTAAGTATATACTTAAGCTTAATCCCATTTCAGAGGTATAAATATTTTGTTGTTATCGGTGTACTTATCGTCAAACATGCTTAATACATAGCTTTTAACAAAGCAAGGGGCAGTGTTTAACAGAATATTGAATCCTTCAGTATCAAAGGCACCATACATGTTTTCGTTTCTAAAGCCTGCAAAGTACTTTAAGTTTAAATTAGCTACAGTGCTGGCAATAGCCTTCATTTCCTGGTCTGAAAACTGACTTATTTCAAGTAAGGAATCATAGTATTTGTCATAGGAACGCCTGTAGAAGAAATTTCTGGTATAATCTTTAAATTTAACAAGATTTTCATCCTGAATACTGTTTTCTCTAACATACCTTTCCATGTTAACTCTATCAGTGTGATACTTATATCCATTGTTGGGGAAAAACTCCAATATTCCATACTGATTTGGATAAGCTACTAGACAGGATGTTGCAATATCATATATAATGCTTTCACCTTTACTATAGGACTTTATGTCCTGCAAATGTATGTGACCTGACAAAACTACCTGTATTCCACAGTCAATAAGGGTATCCAGTACTTCCTCATTGTTTTCAATTGTATAATTTTCATTGACTACATCGCTGTGATCTATAAGACTATGGTGCATTATGGCTATAATTTCAGCATTATTTTCCTTGGCTAATTGACTACATTCCTTTATCCATTCTAAAGTATCCCCATTGATTTCGCCACCCATTTCAGGGGAAGTTCTAACTTTGTTTCTATTGTATTTTGCTGTATCAAGCATAAGAAGCCACACATCCTCACTGGGCGCTGCAAGATAGCTAAGGGAATTACTATCCCTGTACACAGCTTCTCCATAGCCAAAGGGTTCGTATAATTCAATAAACTCCGAAGGGTCTATGGATTCTATTTTTATCATCTCATCTCCTACATAGTTTCTAGCCCAGGGATTTTCTATATCGTGATTACCTGGTATTACATAAACTGGAACACCTAAATTTTCAATACTCTTTAGTTTTTCTACCATTTCTAAGTGACTTTCCCTTTCTCCATTACAGGTTAAATCCCCAGGTACTATTAATACATCAGGCTTCCTGACTTTGATATCTAATGTGAATGCATCTATTATTTCGTCGGTATAATTAAGCAGTTTACCATCGCCTGAATTTAAAAACCATTGAAAGGCTTTACCTTCTGTATAAGTGCTTTTAGATAGGTGATGGGGATCAGCAGCAATGAAGAAGGTTATATTCTGACCAGTCTTAATCTTGGTATTTATTACCTGCTGTGGTGAGTTTTTATGGCATCCACTAACTAGAGATAATAACAGGATTAAAATCAGAAAGGAAAATAAGCGTTTAATATTCACAAAAATACCTCCCCTTTGTAGGAATTAATGGGGCAATATGCAAAAAAAGATTTAATTCTATTATATCATATATTTACCAGTATTAAGATATTTCTTAACAAAAAATAGGAATCAATATTTGATTCCTATTTTTTAGCTCTTTCATACTGAACAGGCCAGTCTATGTCATATCCCAGCTTTTTAGCTGCATTTAGAGGCCAATATGGATTTCTCAATAGTTCCCTTCCCATGAATACCATATCAGCTCTGTTGTTTGATACTATTTCTTCTGCCATTTCAGCTTCACTTATTAAACCACCAGCAATTACAGGCAGTTTTGTTTCCCTCTTAATTACTTCTGCAAACCTTACTTGATATCCAGGGTACATTTTTATCCTAGCAGGTACAACTGCACCTGAACTTACATTTACAAGATCAACACCTTCATCCTTAACTAGATTTAATATTTCAGCCAAATCTTCAGGATGGTTTCCATCCTCAACATAGTCTTCAGCTGATACTCTTACAATGACAGGTTTATTTTCAGGCCATACCTTTCTTATTTCTCTAAGTATATCCTTTAGAATTCTGGCTCTGTTTTCAACGCTTCCACCATATTCATCATCCCTCTTGTTTGAAAGGGGTGATAAAAATTGGTTAATTAAGTATCCATGGGCAGCATGAATTTCGATTAAATCAAACCCTGCTTCATCTGCTCTTTTTGCGCCTTCCTTAAAGGCTTTTACCACTTTGTCGATATCCTCTTTGCTCATTTTCCTTGGAACCTTATATTTTTCATTGTATGCAATTGGGCTAGGTGCAATTATATCTTCAGAATCCACTTCGCATTTCCTTCCTGCATGGCCTAGCTGAATTCCAACTTTTGAGCCGTATTTCTGGCATAGAGTAGCTATATTTGATAAGCCTACTATATGAGAATCATCCCAAATACCTAAGTCTCTATCAGTAATTCTACCTCGCCTTTCTACACCAGTAGCTTCCACAATTATTAAACCAGTACCTCCTATGGCTCTGGTTCCATAGTGAATGAAATGCCAATCATTTGCATATCCGCTGTCATCAGAGCTATACATACACATAGGAGGCATTACAATTCTATTTTTAAACTCTACACCTCTTATTTTTATGCTTTCAAATAATTTCGCCATATTCTACACACCTTTCTAAGCCTTTTTAAATTATTAATACCCAATTCATTAGAAGGTTATAAACAATTATATATGCATATCCACAGATTAGAAGTATAAACTAAGTGTTAATATAAAGTTATACACATAGTATAAATTCTGGAATCTATTGTACGTAAATTGTCTTTATTTATTACATATTTATTGCTATAATTGGTTTATGTAATATGAAGTAGGAGATGATTTTATGAAAGTGATGGTTGTAGGAGCAGGCAAGTTAGGGTATAAACTAGCAGAAGCAATGAATTTTGAAGATATGGATGTTACCTTAGTCGATTTAAATAGCGATAAACTTGAAAGAATAAGTGACCATCTAGATGTTTTAACAGTTCAGGCTAATGGTATGCAAATAGGAGCATTAAGAGAGCTTGATGTTGAAACATACGATTTGCTCGTTGCTGCTACAAATAGTGATGAAGTAAATACTTTGATTTGCACACTATCAAAGAAACTTAATTGCAAGAAGACAATTGCAAGGATAAGAAATCCTGAGTTTATCGAACATATTGATTTTGTTAAAGAACAGTTTGGAATTGACCATATTATAAATCCTGACTTAGCTACTGCTATAGAGATGGAAAGATATATATCTAAAACATATAATTTGTATTCAGGTGATTTTGCTAAGGGAAAGGTGTCCATGGTGGATTTTCACCTGGGGAATAATAATAGTTTTGTAGGAAAGAAAATAATGGATCTGGAAGGCCTTGAAGGACTATTGATAACTGCTATATCAAGAGGTGGGAATTTGATAATCCCAAACGGTTCTACTGAATTAAAAGTAAATGACGTTATTCATGTAATAGGTAAAAGCAATAATATAAATAGATTAGCAGAAACACTTGGAGTACCTATGAGTAATAAAGAGACAAAAAAGGTTATGATATTAGGTGGAGGAAATATTGGATATTATTTAGCCCAAAGGCTGGAAAATTCAGGAATTAGTGTGACAATTATAGAAGTCAATAAGGATAGATGTGAATATCTGGCAGAAAAGCTTAATCATACTCTGGTTATCCATGGAGATGGGACTAATATTGACTTATTGCAGGAGGAAGACCTGGCATCCTATGATACTTTTGTAGGAGCTACTGGATTTGATGAGCAAAATCTACTTATGGCTCTGGCAGCAAAGCAATATGGAATAAACAAGGCCATAGCAAAGATAAGTAGGCCTAATTATGCTCATATAGTAGACAAATTAGATATTGATGTAGCTTTTAATCCTGTTAATATAACTGTAAGCAATGTTTTGAAATTCATTAGAGGTGGCAAGGTAGTATCAGTTTCTTTACTTCTGGGAGGAGAAGGGGAAGTAACTGAAATAATTGCTAGTGAAAATTCACCAATAATTGATAAGCCCATAGCTAAATTAGGTTTACCAAAGGGAATAATCATTGGTGCAATTGTCCATAATGGAGAGGTTATAATACCTAATGGTAACAGCATAATCCGTGAAGGTGATAGAATAATTGTATTTTCATTATCTTCTGATACGCCAATATTAAACAAAATGACAAGTCCTGTTAATAAAGGAGGCATATTTAATGGATTTCGGGGTAATCATTAAAGTATTAGGATATTTACTGTTAATAGAAACTGGATTAATGTTGCCTTCTTTATTAGTTGCTTTATATTATAATAGCGTTGATAAAATGGGAATATTAGTAAGCATGTTAATAACTTTCATAGTAGGATTTATAATGAGCAGAGTATCCAAGAATAAGGGTAATATTCAAGGTAAAGAGGGGTTAGCCATTGTTGGCTTTGGATGGATTCTGGTATCAGTATTTGGGGCATTGCCTTTTGTACTTTCAGGCTCCATACCATCTTGGATAGATGCTTTCTTTGAAACTGTATCCGGATTTACCACTACAGGAGCATCAATAGTTGATGATATAGAATCCTTTCCAAGAGGTGTATTATTTTGGAGATCTTTTACTCATTGGATAGGGGGAATGGGAATACTGGTATTTACAGTGGCTATTTTGCCCATGTTGGGATTAGGTGGTTTTCAGGTATATAAAATTGAGAGCCCTGGTCCCATGGCAGATAGAATTGTGCCTAGGGTTAGAGATACTGCTAAAATACTATATACAATTTATACAGTTATTACTATTATACAGGTTATAATGCTTGTGCTAGGAGGTATGCCCATTTACGACTCTGTACTGCATACCTTTGGAACTGTAGGCACTGGAGGATTTGGCATCAAAAGCAATAGTATCGGTTTTTATAACAGCACCTATATTCACCTTGTAATAGGAACTTTTATGATAATGTGCGGGGCTAATTTTTCATTATACTATTCCCTCATTAAGGGAAAATGGAAGGATGTTATCAAGGATCAGGAATTAAGATTATATTTGGGTATAATTCTGATATCTGTAATATTAATTGCATTTAATATATCCAATTCAATGAACTACAATAGCTTTTGGCTAGCTTTAAAGGATTCTTATTTTCAGGTAGGTTCAATTATAACTACTACAGGTTATGCCACAGTAGATTTTGATCAATGGCCTACCTTTAGCAAATTAATATTATTTACCCTTATGTTTATTGGAGGCTGTGCAGGTTCTACCGCTGGAGGAATTAAGAATATAAGGATTTTGATACTTATCAAAGTAATTAGAAGAGAATTTTATAAGATGCTTCATCCTAGAGCAGTAATACCTATAAAAGTAAATAGCAGGTCTATTTCTAATGATACAGTTGCTGGAATAGCGGCATTCTTTGCATTATACATTTTAATATTTATTTTAGGTACTATAGTTATTTCTTTAGATGGTGTAGATTTTGAAAGTGCAATAACAGCTGTAGCAGCAACCTTGGGGAATATAGGTCCAGCCCTTGGATTTGCAGGTCCAGCCAGAACCTATAGTCAGTTTAGCAATATGTCTAAACTTTTCATGTCCGGATTTATGCTATTAGGAAGACTGGAGCTATTAACATTGATTATATTATTTAATCCAAGTATTTGGAGAAGTGAGGTTTTTACAAAGCATAAATAGAAAAATGGTGAAGGAGGGAAAAGATGAAACTAGTTTCATGGAATGTGAACGGATTGAGAGCCTGTATCAATAAAGGATTTATGGATTATTTCAAGGAAGTGGATGCAGATATGTTCTGCATTCAGGAGACTAAACTTCAAGAGGGACAAGTAGAGCTAGATTTAAAAGGATATCACCAATATTGGAATTATGCTGAAAAGAAGGGATATTCGGGTACAGCTATATTTACTAAGTACAAGCCTTTATCCGTCAAGTATGGGATAGGAATAGAGGAGCATGACAATGAAGGAAGGGTTATAACTTTAGAGTTTGAAGATTTTTATCTGGTTAATTGCTATACTCCAAATTCCCAAAGAGAGTTGGCAAGGCTTGATTACAGAATGAAATGGCAGGATGACTTTAAAGGGTTTTTAAAGGAATTAGATTCAAAGAAACCTGTTATACTTTGTGGAGACTTAAATGTAGCTCATAAAGAAATAGATATAAAGAATCCTGAAGCTAACAGAAGAAATGCAGGGTTTACAGATGAAGAGAGAAATAAAATGACTGAACTATTAGAAGATGGATTTATAGATACATTTAGATACTTCTATCCTGACAAAGTAGATGCCTATACCTGGTGGTCCTATATGAGGAAATCCAGGGAAAGAAATATTGGATGGAGAATAGATTACTTCATAGTATCTGAAAGGTTTAAGGATAGACTTAAGGATGCAGAAATCCATGCTCATATAATGGGCAGCGACCACTGTCCGGTAGTATTGGAAATAGAATAAGATATTGTGAAAAGGAACGGTATTAGCGCCGTTCCTTCAGTTTGTAGACAAAACACGGTTTTCTTTCTTTTGAAAACCGTGTTTTTCAATAAAATAATAATAAAACTGTATAAATTAGCGATTAATCCATGTAGATTTACATATGGATTGGATGGATTAGGTCCATTTTTTCTGGACTTCCATATCCAACTTGCCATTTTCTTTAAATTCATGCAAGCAGCAACAAGCATCGCCTGCGCCTTTATTTTTTCTAATCCCCTTAAGGTTGTCCAGCGCATGCCATGCTTCTCTTTCATATCTGCAAATACACGTTCAATTGTTTCTTTTCGTCTGGCATATATTTCTTTATTGGTATTTGTATATCTTAATTCCTCTGCTTCATCTATATATTTTGCCCATACATGACGTGTTACTACTTTTACATGATTTTTACTACTAGTGCACTTGCATAAATATGGACAATTTATGCATACTTTAGGGTCCGATTTATATTCCCTATATCCATTTCTGTTGGTAGTACTATATTTTAATACCTGATTATTTGGACATATGTAGCAATCGTAATATTCATCGTATATATATTCACGCTTTTTAAAATATCCTTTTTTACCTCTTGAAATTGTATAAGGCATTACAGGTCTGATGTCTTCTTCAAGTATTAATTTAGCTATGTGTGGGGTTTTGTATCCAGCATCTACAGCTATATATTTAGGTTTCTTACCTATATTTTTCTTTACTTGTTTATATAGTGTTTCAAACATTGTACTATCATGAACATTTGCTGCTGTTACATCTATTCCAAGTATAAATCCATTTTTATCACATGCAGTGTGAAAGGAATATGCATAACATTTCTCCTTTTCATTTTTACGTAATACCCCACTATCTGGATCAGTTTTACTTTCCTTTACTTCTTTATATTCTGTTTTTTTTTTACTCATATCAAGTGGTTTTTTACCATGTTTAATTCTATCTTTATTAATTTCTTTATCTAATAGTTCTTGATAACTACGAGCTTCCTTTTCTAATTTTACCTTATTAAATTTCTTCTTATTAGCATTAGCTTTTACATGGGTTGCATCTATGAATACAGCATCAGATTTAATGAATCCTGCTTCTATTGCCTGTTCCAATATGTGCATGAATATCTTTTCGAAAATATCTGTGTTCTTAAATCTTCTTACATAGTTTTTTCCAAAAGTAGTGAAGTGAGGTATTTTGTCATTAAGACCATATCCTAGAAACCAACGGTATGCAACATTAGTTTCAATTTCTGATATTGTTTGTCTCATCGATTTAATTCCAAAAACATATTGGATGAAAACAATCTTGAATAAAGCAACAGGATCTATACTTGGTCTTCCGGTTTCAGTACTGTATTTATCCTTTACAAGATCATAAATGAAACTAAAATCTATACAAGCATCAAGCTTTCTAACTAAATGATCTTCAGGAACTAATTGATCAATAGATGTAATTTCTACTTGAGTTCTTTTATCAGAATTATTTGTTGTTAACATGATAACACCTCATTCAAAAATTTGTTATATACTATATATTCTACAAAAAAGCAGAAAATCCTTTTTGCATTTAAGGATTTTCTGCTTTTTTTATTAATTTATTATACTTTGTCTTCAGTCTGAAGGAACGGTATTAGCGCCGTTCCTTAATTTATTTTCCCTGTAGCTCCTTAATATTTTTAAGCAATATAGATATTGTTCCATCAGGATTGTTTATGAACTCCACATTTTCACTGGTTGTCAAATAGGATACGGGAATTTTAATTTCAATTCCATTGTCTGTTACAAGCTTTTGAGTTTTAGGAACCTTCTTTTCAAGATTTTCACTTACTTCAATTACTTTTTCAGTCAATCCTCTTTTAACAATTTCTTCATCATATATATTTTGTAGATCTATATTATTTTGAAACACCTTAGTTTTTACATAGTTTATGTCTATTGAATTTGTATCCTCGATGCTTTCTACTATGGCATTTTTTATTTCTGCTATCTTTGAAATGTCATCCTCATAATAGTCCTTTACTATTTTTTTTGATACTTTATTTACTATATCTACCTTTTCCTTATCCGATAATTCAGGCTCTGAATTCAACATAAGCTTAGAAATATAGAATTCTTTTTCTCCATTGATTTCATATTTTTTTTCCTTTAATAATATTGAGTAATCCTGTAAGCTTATAATTATAAATTCATCAGCCTTCTGATTATCTCCGGGCAAGGCTGTTTTCTGCTTAATAATAGTATTTACTCTTCCTTCCGTGGACTCATCTACATAATGTATATATGACGATTTATAATTGAATATAAAGAAACCTAAATACATTTCATCATCCATTGTAAATAAAGTACATATTAAATCACATGGAGGTATTGTTGTATTTTCAACCATTATATTAAACATGAAATTAGCAAACTCTATAGTCTTCTCTACGAATATATCCTTATTTTCAGATACAGCCAATACTATATTCTTTACTAAACTATCTCCTATTCCAAAGGAAGCCTTCTTAGCATTTATATCATTGAAGGCCTTTTCTATGTGAGTTGTTATAAAAGCTATTATATCCATGTTATAAGGATGTTCCTTTTCTGATAATACAGGGATTCCTACTGAATTATCTAGGACGTGTAGTATCATCTTATGAATATTTACTTCATTCAATTGTATTTCTCCTTTCAAGACTGGAAATACAGCTCATATACATCTGTTCTGCGGTCTTTTATCTTTACATTGGTATCGCTCCAATTTAATCTTCTGGAGCTGAAGAGATCTACTTCAGCAATTATAATTTCTTCCTTATCATGGCTTCCGATAGGAGCACAGGTACATCCATTAGGATCAACAATTATGCTTCTTCCAGGGAAATATGCCTTTCTTTCCTTTCCAAATCTATCAGCTGCAACTACAAATACGTTGTTAACATTTGCATTTACTATTGCCATATTAGTCCCCATTTTGCGAATTTCCTCATTTTTACTATCTACCCAGTTTACTGGACAGCATACAACATCTGCCCCTTTCAGCTTCAATATACGGAATGCTTCAGGGAACCACATGTCGTAGCAGATAAGCATTCCAATTCTGCCTATTGGTGTATTGAAAACAGGAAGTCCCATATCTCCAGGTTCAAAGAAGTATTTCTCTGTATTCCATAGATGGAGCTTACGATATTTTCCAATATACCCTTCTGGACCTATTAGTACAGAAGAGTTAAAAAGCCTTATCCCATCCTCATCTAGTTCTACAATTCCGCCGCAGATATAAATTTCAAGCTCTTTGGCTATTTCAATCCATGATTTTATGGTTTTTCCTTCAGGAATCCTTTCAGCCAGTGGGTAGACTTCTTCCCTTGTGGAAAAGGCATACCCAGTATTACACATCTCTGGCAGCACTATTAATTTAGCACCTTTGTCAGCTGCCTCTCTAATCAGCTTTAGACTATTGTTTACATTTGCATCCTTTTCCCCAAGCTTAACTTCCATTTGAATTGCAGCTAAGGTAATATTGTTTTCTACACTAAATACTTTGTCAGACATGACTTAACCCCCTTGTTTATTAAGCACTAAAGCATCTTTAAATTTATTCTATCATAAATGTTTATACAACAGAACTTATAAGTAACTGTTGAAATATCTACATTTAACATAAATTTCATATATAATTCATTATGTTTGTACTCATTATTCTAATGGTTTTTCATTAGAGAGGTTCAAAAAATCCAATCTGTCGTTTACCCAACTGGAAGTGTTCAAGTCGTTTAAATAGATTATGATTAAGCTTTGTCTTTTTATCGGCTACTATAGCTAATATAGAAGCTTTATTATCCAGTGCTCTGTAGCAATTTACAAACAAATTTTCTATGGGATTTTCATTAACACCCTTCCAATTTACAATATTTCCATAGGGAATATCAGTAATAATAATATTTACCCCATTAATAGGAAAGTCCTGTATATCTGTAATATCTCGCTGCTTGCAATTAATCCTTATATTTTTCATTCCTATTAAGGTTTCCAAGTATTCTATGCTTTTTAATGCCTGTACATGGGATTCCTTTCCATATGCCTCTATATATCTTTCAATTTCCTTTCTTCTTCTATCCAGTCCTTCTTTAGAAAGCAATGAGAGATTCTTTCTGGCTGTTTCGAGAACTTCGTCATCAAAATCTGTTGCAATAATTTCAGAAATTCTATTATAATATAAAAACCCTATAGTTGTAAGTAAAAAACCTCCTCCACAGCATGGGTCATATATTTTATAAGGGCCACTATATCCTTTTCCTTCAAGAATATGGAAGGAGCGCTGAATAATCTCGCTGGCTAAGCGAACAGGGAAAGCTGTTGTATTTTTAGCATTATATAGCACACGACCACTTGCAAAATCGCTAAAATCTCTTTTATCAGTTTCAAATATATACTTCATTAGATTGGATCACCACTTTTTCCATTATATTATAATAAGTTCCTAATTGTCAGGTGATTTAGGAATTTCAACGAAGAAAGATACTCCATTATCGTTATTTTCAGCCCATATATTTCCCTCATGTAAGTTTACAATCCTCTGTACAATTGACAACCCCAATCCAAATTGACCTTTTTCTCCCTTATTGTATTTAGTAAAGAGAGAATTCAAAACTTTAGCCTCTATATTTGGTCCGTCATTCCACATTCTAAGCAATGTATTATTACCTCTATTGGTTAGGGAAATAAGAATTGTATTTTTAGCATATCTCATCTGGTTATCCAATAGGTTTTCAATGACTACACGCCACAGTTCCAGATCACCTTTTATTTCTGTGGAAGGTAATTCAAGCTGCCAATCAATATCAGTTCTGCTCCATGATAGCCTTTCTACCACATTTTTAATTAGTTCATCTAAGGAAAATATTTCACTGGTAAATCCATTGGTATTTAAATAATCAAGCTTTGTAATGTACAATAGGTTCTTTATTCTCTTTTCAAGCCTTTCAGCTTCATCATCTATAACTGCTACTGAAGAATCCAAATCATCCTTTGGATATATGCCATCCCTGATAGCCTGTGCAAAGCTTCTGATTACCATAACAGGAGTTTTCAATTCATGGGATATATTCTGCAGAAAGGACCTTTGCATTTCCTCCTGATATATTAGCTGATTTCTTAGCTGCTCTATGGATTTACCTAATCTACCTATTTCATCCTCTCTGTCTACTTCAACTGGGTCATCCCATTCGTAGTCTGCCAGTTTTTTTACCTTTTTCTCAAGAGTAACCAATGGACGGGATAGGTATTTTGAAAGCAAAATTGCTGGTATCCAGCTGAGTACAGAAACTATAAACATGACTAATGCAAGGCGCCTAAATAGGGTCTGCACTAAATCCTGTCTGTAGGAATCCCACATATATGAGACTAAATATACATTCTGGTTTAAAGCTGTTCCCTTAGTTATGACATAGAATATCTTTTCACCATTAACTTCTCCACTATATCTTTGGCTTATGTTTTCCTGATTATTTATTTGATTTACAACCTCTCTTATAAAATCTGTACTGAGGGAAGATGGTACGATTATTTGCATATTATCATATATAAAAAAGTGGTTAACAGTTCGGATATTCTCTAAAGTCTTCCGTGCTCCTTCAAATCCTTCTGATTCAAAAAGGTCTCTAAAAGATGATAGGTTATAGTTGCTAAACATAAGCTTTTGTGCTGACTCTATTGTAGCATATATTTCCTCCGTAAAGAAATCCCTTAAGGTTAAGGGAAGTATTACAGAAAGTATTATAGATATAGATAGGGTAATAGCCGCAAAAACTATCCATATTTGAAGAAATAAAGGTTTATTTTTCATGACTTAATCATCCTATATCCATAGCCATATATGGTTTCAATATTTAGCTCTGGCATTTTTTTTCTGAGCCTTCTTACTAAATCGTCAACTACTCTGTCAGTGCCGAAGTAATCATCTCCCCATACAGAATTGAGGATTTGCTCTCTTGATAATGCCTTATCTTGATTCTTTATAAAGAAGTCCAGAAGGTCAAACTCCTTGCTTGTCAGGTTTATAAGCTCGTTGCCTAATTTGACTCTTCTGCTCTTTTCATCAATTGTATAGGGGGATATAATTAGCATTTCCGAATTTGAGCCATATACTCTTTCCAATAGCTTTTTAGTCCTTATGACCAATTCCCTTGGGAGGAAAGGCTTTGCCAAATAGTCATCACTGCCTAGCTCCAGTCCTAGGATTCTATCTATATCTGCATCTCTGGCAGATATGAATATAACAGGAATGTGTGGTGTTACAGATTTTATTTCCTTTATAATTTTATAGCCATCAATATCAGGAAGCATAATATCCAGTATCCATAGTTCAGGAGGGTCGTTGATTAGATTAAGGGCTTCTTCCCCTGTAAATATTGAGGATACCTCCCATCCTTCCTTTTTTAAATAGGTAGATAAAATAAGGTTCAGGTTTTTATCATCTTCCACTAAATATATTTTAAAACTCATAATATCTACTCCTTAATAGTCTCATTATAAATAAATTATAGCAAAATGGGTATTATCTTTCATGTAAACCTTATGAAAGAATTGTGGGAAATTGTAAGAAAAATAAATATTTAATTTTACAAAAAAACACATTTCAATTATATTTTTATTACAATTTTATATTAACATGTACTTAAAGAAAAGAGTAATGGAGGGATTTATAATGGATGAGGAAAGAGGAGATTCCATCGAAAAAATGGATGAAGAGAAAATGGAACCATTTGAATCTATGGAAATTATTAAAGGTATAGATATGGAACATGAAGAGGAACAGGAGGTGGATTATAAAATAGAGAATGAAGAGGATAGGGAGAATGTTATAGAAAATACAGCAACTGTACAGGATATGCATCGAGAAGAAAATAGAAGGGTAAAAAATAAAAAGTCTAGAAGGGGGAGTATCCTTTCCTATATTGTTGTGGCTATAGTTGCTTCATTAATTGGAGGGGCAATATCTCCATTTGTAGTATTAAGATATATGGAAGAGAACAACATGTTAAGCAAACAGAAAGACAATGTAACCTATAGCATAGCGGATGTATTGGATAGTGGAGAAAAAATAGATGCAATAGCTGTAGTTGCTCAAAACGCTATGAATACCGTAGTAGGTATTACTACAAAAAGTGTTCAGCAGTTTGGTCCGTTTCAACAGGAGGTAAGCGGTGTTGGTTCAGGTGTAATAGTAGACAGCAATGGATATATACTTACTAATGCTCATGTAATAGACAATGGAGATGCCAGTGATATAAAGGTACTATTTGAAGATGGAAATGAGAAGAAAGCTGAAGTATTGTGGTATGATACTTTGCTTGACTTGGCCATATTGAAGGTGGATGCAACGGGTCTACCTGTAGCAAAGCTTGGAGATTCAGATAAGCTACTTGTAGGACAAACTGCCATAGCCATAGGAAATCCATTGGGATTGGAATTTCAGAGTACAGTAACTGCAGGGATTATTAGTGGATTGCATAGGTCAATAAATGTAGAAGGAAATGTCATTGAGGATTTAATACAAACAGATGCTTCTATAAATCAGGGCAATAGCGGTGGACCACTGCTTAACTCAAAGGGCGAAGTAATTGGAATAAATACTGCTAAAATAACTTCTGCAGAAGGACTTGGATTTGCAATTCCAATTAACAGTGTAAAGCCAGTTATTGAACAGGTAATTGATAGTGGTACCTACAAGACTGTATTTCTTGGAATAAAAGGTATAGAGGTTGAGATATACGAAAGACAGCTAGGAGTAGATATCAGCGCAGATAAAGGTGTAATAGTATTGGAAGTGGTTCAGGGTACACCTGCATTTAAGGCAGGATTAAATATTGGAGATGTTATAACTAAAATAGATGATAACAGCGTTGAAAACATGAGCCAGCTTAAAAAAGCCCTATACAATTATAAACAAGGAGATAAGGCTCAACTTACAATAATCAGAAATGGTGCAGAGAGTACACTGGAAGTAGAGTTTGATCAGGTTAAGTAATATAATATTTTTCTATTACCCCCCTTGTTTATATAGATAATTTCAATTGGTAAACTAGCCTTCCTTAGAATAAAATTAATTTGAAGTTATTTAAGGAGGGCTAGTAATGACTAGAGAAGAATTAATACAATCAGTAAGAGAAGAAGCAGAAGGATATTTTAGAAGAGGAGAATTTTTCTGTTCAGAAGCAGTGGCTCAAACAATAAATCATCTTCTTGGAAAGCCTTATGATGATAATATTGTAAGAATGGCATCAGGATTTCCAATTGGTATGGGGAAATCAGGCTGTGTATGTGGTGCAGTAAGTGGTGGTCAAATGGCTTTAGGAATGGCTTATGGAAGAGTTCATGGAGAGCCAATGAATGAGAAGATGTTTCCTATGGCAAAGGCTTTACACGACTATATAAAGGATGAATATGGAGCTACCTGCTGTAGAGTAATAACAAGACAATGGGCAGGAGACAATTTCCAAAGCCCAGAGAGGAAGCAGCACTGTATAAAGATAACAGGAAAGGTTGCAGCTTGGATTGCTGAAAAGCTGATAGATGACGGGGTAGTAAAGGTAGATTAACCTATATGAATCAGTAGGAAAATGGCTTTCATAAGCAGAATAAGACATATTTACAAAGATAAGGGCTGACTTCACAAATCTTGGAGTGGAAGCCCGATTTTTGTAAATATGTCTTTGAATTTGTGATTTTTATAGAATTCTTCTTTACATAATTTTAACTATTTCAGCCTTTTCAACAGCTCTACAAGATATCTGTATGTCCTTTCTGTAGATGAAATGCTCAACTTTTCCATTGGAGTATGAACATCGTATATATTTGGTCCGAAGGATATGATGTCAAGCCCTGGATATTTTTCAGCAAATACTCCACATTCCAGCCCTGCATGGATAACCGTTGATTCCATTTCTTTACCAAACATCTCTTTATATAACTCCAGTGCTGTATCTCTCAATTTTGACTTAGGATTGTATTCCCATTCTGGATACTGATTTCCAATACTGTATTTGGCGCTTGTGCCCCTTACAGCATCTAGTATTCTTTCGCGTAATTCCAATAGCTTTTCTTTAGAAGAGCTTCTGGTTGATGTTTGAATTGTTATGTTTTCATCTTCAGTTTTTACTATAGCTAGGTTACTTGAGCTTTCTACTATATCTTCATTTCCTGGTATCCAAGAAAATACTCCTGTTAATATACCATCTAAAAGAGTTACAAGTTCATCAAGTACATTTTTCTTTAAGGCTTGTGAAGCTAAACTTCTTTTTGTGACTACAATTTCTATTTCAGGTTCACTAAATCTGTATTTATCTAATATATTACTCTTGATTTCCTCCATTTTTTCTTCGAATAAAGGCAACTCATTGGAGAATACTGCAATTTTTGCTTTTGACTGCCTTGGAATAGCATTGTCCTTAGTTCCGCCTTCTATGGATATAAGCCTTATAACCATGCTATCTTTCAATTTTTTCAATATGGAGTTCAGAATCTTATTGGAGTTTCCTCTGTTCTTATGAATCTCCATTCCAGAGTGGCCACCCATAAGACCTCGTACTTCTATTTCTACTTCTGTACAATTGGATATTTTCTCATATTCTAATGGCAGATTTACTTCTATTAGCTCTCCTCCTGCAGAGCCTGTTGTAAGAATTCCTTCCTCTTCTGAGTCAATATTTAAAAGTCTCTTTCCTTTTAACAGGTCTTTTGATAATCCTAGAGCACCATTCATTTCAGTTTCTTCTGATGTTGTTACTACAAGCTCAATATATGGGTGTTCAAGGGACTTATCCTCTAAAACCGCTAATCCCATGGCTACTGCAATTCCATTGTCTGCACCTAAAGTGGTTCCGTTTGCTTTAATGTAATCTCCTTCAATGATAAGATCTATGGGGTCTTTAGTAAAATCATGTGGGATATTATCTTCTTTTTCGCAGACCATATCCATATGGCCCTGAATTATTACTCCTTCTGAATTTTCATATCCGGGAGATGCCGGCTTTTTTATTATAATGTTTAAAAACTCATCTTGTATGGTTTCTAGACCTAATTCTTCTCCAACGCTTTTCAGATAGTCACTAACTCCCTTTTCATTGCCAGAGCCTCTTGGTATCTGGCTTAGCTTTTCAAAATAATAAAACACTCGTTTGGGTTCTATGTTTTCTAATTTCATTGTATTATCCTCCTTATCTCTATGTATTAAAACAATAACCTTAATCTAAGGGAGATTAAGGCTATTGTAATTCTATTTTGCGTTGTTTTCAATAATTTTAACAATTAATTTGGATGCCAGTTTCATAGATTCTGTTGGTATGAATTCAAATCTTCCATGGAAGTTGTATCCACCAGTAAATATATTAGGACAGGGAAGTCCCATATAGGATAGCCTTGCTCCGTCTGTACCACCTCTAATAGGTTTAATAATCGGTGTAATATTTAGCTCTTCCATTGATCTTTTAGCTAGCTCTATTATTTCCATATGAGGCTCTATTTTTTCCCTCATATTATAGTAGCTATCTTCAATTTCAATTTTTATTATATTTCCATATTTTTCATTAAGGAAGTCTACAATCTTTTTAATATATTCCTTTTTCTGTATAAACTTCTCCATTGAATGGTCTCTTATAATATAGTTTACTACGGTATGGTCTACAGTTCCAGTTATATCATCCAATAAATAAAACCCTTCATATCCTTCTGTGTATTCAGGTTTTTCATTTACTGGCAGCATGCTTTCAATTTCCATGGCTATTCTAAGGGAGTTTATCATAATGTTTTTAGCAGAGCCTGGATGTACGTTTTTTCCTTGAATTTCAATTTTTACACTTGCTGCATTGAAATTTTCATATTCCAGTTCTCCTAAAGGTCCTCCGTCTACAGTATATGCAAAATCTGCATTAAATTCCTCAACATTGAATAAATCTGCTCCACGTCCTATTTCCTCATCAGGAGTGAACCCTATTTTAATATCTCCGTGTTTAATTTCCGGATGTGTAATTAGATATTCTAGAGCATCCATAATAGCAGCTATACCTGCTTTATCATCAGCACCCAAAAGTGTAGTGCCATCTGTTGTTATGAGTTCCTTGCCAACAAGGTTTGATAGGAATGGGAACTCCTTTACTGTCATTGTATACTGTTCATTTAACTTGATATCTCCACCTTTATAAGTGAATATCTGTGGATTTACGCATTTTCCATCTAAATCAGGGCTAGTGTCCATATGAGCAATGAATCCTATAGTTGGTACTTTTTTGTCCATATTTGATTTGAGCGTAGCATAGACATATCCATTTTCATCCTGCTTTACATCTTCTAGTCCTAATTCCTTCAATTCTCCAACTAATAAAGCTCCTAATTCAAGCTGCCCTTTTGTGCTAGGGCAGCTTAAGCTGTTTTCATCAGACTTAGTATCAATGGTAATATATTTCAAAAATCTTTCAATAATCTTATCCATCTTATCATCCCTTTTCATGAGATTATCATATTATTATGGTTCTCAATACAAGCATTAATACTGAAAATATACCTGTAATTATCATTAATGGCATTATGAATTTTAGCCACTTGTTGTAGGTAACATCTACTAGCTCAAGTGTTGCTAATATTAATCCTGTTGGTGTAATAAATGCCATCCATCCTTGACCCCAGTTATATGCTGTAACAACTATTTCTCTTGATAATCCAACTGTATCTGCCAATGGTGCCATAATTGGCATTGATAGTGTTGCCAGACCTGATGAAGATGGTATGAAGAATCCTAAAATACTAAATAGTAACATTTGTACTGCTGCAAACAATCCTCCACTCATGCCTTCAACTGCAGATGAAGTATAGAAAAGCAAAGTGTCAGATATCATTCCATTATCCATTATGATGTTAATTGCTCTAGCAACGCCTATAACCAACGCAACTCCAACTAGGTCTGCAGCTCCTGCTATAAAGGTGTTAACTGCTTCCTTTTCAGTTAGACCTGATAAGAACATTAATATTATGGCTACTGCTAGGAATAGGGCTGACATTTCTGTAAACCACCATCCACCAACAGAAACTCCCCAAACCATTACAGGGAATGCTCCTAAGAATATTATCAGTATTAAAATTCTTCTCCAGTTAAATGGAACTACCTTTTCTGGATCATAGCCCTTTAAGAAGCGATCTTCTATTTTAGCCTTATCTTCATAGGTTAAAGAAGTACTTGGATCTTTTTTAATCTTTTTGGCATATCTATAAATATATACAATTGTTATTATTGAAGCTAGTACCAAACCAATTATTCTAAATGTTAAACCTTCATTGAATGATATTCCAGCAGCATTTGATGCTATAACTACTGAAAATGGATTTACTGTTGAAAACATTGATCCTATAGAGGAACCCATATATATAGCTGCTATACAGACTATTGGGTCGTATCCAGTTGCCAGGAATATAGGCATCAATACAGGATATAAAGCTATAGTTTCTTCAGCCATACCAAATGTAGTGCCGCCTAAGGCAATTAATGCATATACAACTACTATTAATAGGAACTCCTTACCTTGAGTTTTCTTTGATAATGCTGCAATAGCTGCATCAAAAGCTCCAGTTTTATTTACCAGACCAATTATTCCTCCTAGTATCAATACGAAAACCATAATGTCCACTGTATCCATGATTCCCTCTACAGGGGATATTATTATATCCAGAATACCTTGAGGTGATTGTTCTATTTTTTCATAGGTGCCTGGTATTGCAATGGGCTTTGTAATGCTTCCGTCCAAAAACTTTTCAAGGTCCATTTTCACATTTAAACTGTCCAATGTTTCCTGTGTTGCAGGTAATGTATCTATTTCACCATTAGTGTTATTAACTAGGAATACATTTTCATCAGAATCATATTCTAATCTTGCATAAAGACCTGCAGGTATAATGTAGGTTAATACAGCAGCTAGTACTAAAATGATAAATAGAACTGTAAAAGCTGTAGGGAAGCTAATTTTTCTTTTCTTATTTTTTTCCATTCGTATCATCTCCTTGTTTAATATTACAAAATAAAGTATAATTATACAACTAATATTAAAAATAAATAATTTTATTTAGTAGAGAATGTTCTGAAAAATATGCTACTATATGGACGCAAATATAATACTAACATTATATAAAAAATGAGTCAATATGCAGCAGAAAAGAATATATATTCATATTATTTCCAAATAGCAAAATTATATTACTATTACAAAATAAGAAAGCCCTGCATTTTTACATGCAAGGCTTTCTATGAACTTATTCTATGCTTTTATGGATTCCTTATTGGAAAATATGAAATTAATATATCTGAAGAGTACATACAATACCATAGCTATTGCAATTATTTCTTCAAATTTAATTAAATATTGAAAAAATGGAATTATATTTCCTGCATTTGTCAAAAATCCATTAGTCAGCTTTAAGGAAATGCCACTAATAACCAATGGAAATGTAAAGGCTGAGTAACTGGGATAAAATTTTAATTTCAATAGTCCTGGCAACTTAAATAAAACCAAGCATAAGGTCAGTTGAGACAAAATAAGCAACAGCCATACAATTGCCATGCTTTTTTCCTGAAAGGAGTTCATGTACCCTGCTAAACAAAGGCTGGCTGGAGCGGAGAGTATAACTAATGTAGGCATTGCAGCTTCTGGAATTTCCTTCACCCTGAAAACTCTATAGAGAACTATAGGCATGAGTATCAAATAGGATATAAATCCAAACCAAAAGCATATTTGACCTATTGAAGTCTTATTGTAATTAGTTGCTGTAACACTGGCTACAGCAATTCCTACATATACTATAAACCAGCTGGGAAATACTTTTTTAATATTAAAGTTTAGTAGATATTTTATTGAAAACCAAATTATTAGCCCAATGTGAATTCCTAATCCAATTAACCAGATTATCAATCCCAAGGATTTTGAGGGTAAATATGCAGATAAAAGCATAATGCCCATTGATAAAGTAGGGAAGACGCTGGCTACAACTGGATTTTTCAAATTTTCCTTGACATCATCTGTATATTTGATTATCTTCACAAGTACTAAAAGCAGTATAATTGCAGATATCAAACCTAATATGTTTCTATATGTTTTTCCATAGGATAATACGAGATTTCCTAAAGCTGCCAAGGCCAACATGAGTCCTACAATTGGTACTGGCAACTTTTTAATGATACTATTCAAAAAACCACCTCCAGAATTTATTTCAAATATTAAAATATCATTAAAGTATATATAAATCCAATTAATAATATTAATGGAGTAGATATATGCTATTTAATAATATTATGAATAAAAAAGGCATATTGAATTGCTTCAATATGCCCTTAACTATCTATTTATTCAATTGTACTAAATTGTTAAACAGGTCTTTATTCTCCCTTATTTTACTTTCATTACCCAATACACAAAGGTAATTTTCATCCATAGTATCCTTTAGAATGGAAGCACAATCTTTAATATCCTTAAGAGTTGTATTTAGTACTTCTTCTCTGTTCTTCTGTATATCATCATAGCTTATATTTGATATGAACCTGGCTGTTGCTATCTGACCCTTCATGTAAGGTGTAACTGCTGGATCAAGTCTTGATATAGTTCCAATTATGAAATTGGTAAATTCTGATTCACTTAACCCCAAGTTACCTATATATTCTGCCATACTATCATATACTTCTATAGTGCTTCTTAAATTAGGATCTCTATAGGAATAGGTGATTACATGGCCTGTTTTATCAATACTTATTCCAGCTCCATAGGCTCCTCCCTGAGCTCTTATTTTATTATGAAGGTATTCTCTACTTAATAGTGTAGATAGAACAAGTAGACTGCCCTTGTAGTCATATCCAAGTTTAGTCAGGTTATATCCCTTGGATACATACTGAACATTTGCTGAAGACATTATACCCTCATTTAGCTTTTCTTCTTTAAAGCTGTATTCATTAGGTTTAAATTTGTTGTTGTTTATATTGTCTGTTACCATTTTCAAATTAGATTTTGCAATTCTAAAATCTTCTTCTTCTCCAGTAAAGCTTATAACAAGGTTATTTATATTGAATATTTTATTATACACTTTGTTTAGATTGGATAAGATTTCATCACTTGTACCATCAAAATTCTTAAGTAAATCGCTTAAGAACCAGTAGAAATCCAATCCTTGCAACTTCTCAACATATTTTCCTGATGGAGAGAAATAGGAGCCTACCCTTCTCATAGCTACTGAATGGCCATTGCTGAATATGCCCATTTCTATTCTGGATTTAACCTGTGCTACTATATCTTTTATTCTCTTTACATCTTCTATTTTGGATTCTGTAATTATTTCATTTATTAGCTGAATTAATTTAGGTATATTATCCCTTAGAGATTTTCCTCTTATGATAAACTTTGGATAATATATATCATCCTTGTTGTTTTCAATAAACAAGCTGGTAGAAAAGTCTATTCCTCCTGTATTTACATATATGTCATTTGAAAGCTCATAATAAGGTTTATTTCTGGTATCTACTTTTCCTAACAGTTTTGCTAAAAGGTTTATATATGGTATCAATTCCTCTTCTACCATACTGGTGTCAAAATAGAAATCCAAATAGGATATTTTACTTGTAAATATATTGTGGTTTAGCAATGTAAAGCTCTTTTCCCTTATTACCTCTTGAGGTATTATTTCAGACTTAGGTTCAACATCTGATAATGATAGCTTTGGTATGGTAGCCTTATCTTCTTCAGAATCATCAGTTGACTGCATTTTTCTAAGCCTATTATTTTTCTCTATAAGGTAGTCTATTTCTTCTTTAGATAGAGATTCCTTATAGCTAGTAAGCTTATCTGTTACCTTTCTTTCCATTTCTTCTCCTAAGCCTTTTTTAGGATTTATTATAACTAAGGAGCTATGAGGATTGTTTATAAATTTCTCTTCAATGAATCTTTCATAGTAACCTGTATCAATATTGGATTTTAGTCTGTTCAATGTTTTCTCGTATTGGATATGTAGCAATGGATCTGCATCATATAGCCAGCTGTCTAAAGACAGTATATTGTATGTGATACCCTTAGAAGGAAATCCTGAAGCTTCTCTTAAGTCAAACTCAACAATATTTATGCATGCTTTAATCAGTTCCCTGTCTATGCCTTCCTTTACCATTCTTTTCAATGTATCAAACACAATTTGCTGGAATTCATCCTTCTTATTCTCACTTGTGTTTTTAGCAACTATTCCCAATCCTGACTGGAAGCCTCCTACAGTAATTGGAAATATATCCTGACCTATTCCCTTTTCCAGAAGTGTATTTTTTAATGGGGCAGCTTCAGACTCAATAAGGAGTTGACTTAATATGCTTGTCATTAGGTATGTTTCCGGGTCAGTATTGTTTCCAATAACAAAATTCAAGCTTAAATAGGATTTATTATCATCAGGTTCATCCTTAGAAATAGGATAATACTCTATTATTTCTCTCCTGGAGTTAAAGGGCTTTTGTAGTGGTATTTCAGAATCTATTTCTTGCTTATCGAAGTTAGACAGATAGTTTTCGTTAATGTGTTTAAGCTGTTTTTCAATATCTCCATCACCATAGAGGAATAGGAAGCTATTTGATGGGTGATAGAACTTTTTGTGGAAGCTTAAGAAATCCTCATAAGTTAGCTCTGGAATTACATCTGGATTTCCACCTGAGGAGTATTTATATATTGTATCTGGAAACAAGGATTTACTTATGTTTTCGCTTAAAATTCTTTCAGGGGATGAATATGCACCTAGCATTTCATTATATACTACTCCTTGATATCTAATAGGCTCCTTTTCACTGAATATTTCGTAATGCCATCCTTCCTGCATGAATATTTCCTCAATATCATATATCCTTGGATAGAATACTGCATCTAGATATACATCCATTAAGTTGAAGAAATCCTTTTCATTTCTGCTGGCAATAGGGAATAGTGTCTTGTCGCTGAAGGTTATGGCATTCATAAAAGTATTAAGGGAGCCTTTGGCCATATCCATAAAAGGTTCCTTTGTAGTATACTTCCTAGAGCCTGACAATACACAGTGTTCTATAATATGGGGTACTCCTGTGCTATCAGATGGGGGAGTTCTGAATCCTATGGAAAATACCTTATTATCATCTTCATTTTCCAAGGATAGAAGCTTGGCACCTGTTTTATCATGGATAAATATTCTGGCTGTAGATTGTATTTCCTCTACATACCTTTCATCCACTAGGGTAAATCCATGATAAGATTTGCTTACTTTGAAAGTCATATCATTACCTCCTACAATGTTATCATGTAAAAGACCAAACTAGCATTAGCTATAATGATTAGTATTTCCTGTATGGCAAATATATTATTCTATTTCTATAAATGGTAGCATATAACAGTTTGTTACTGTAAATAGAATTATATCAAAAAAACGAAAAAGTGTCCAAAAAAAGGAAGGCAGCATATGCTACCTTCCTGACACTGTTTACTTTTAAATAAGTACAAGTTCTTTCATTAGAGTCTTTACTACATCTTCAAGTTCTAAAGCTCTGGAAGCTTTAACTAATACTATAGAATTTGGTTTAATAACTTTTTTCAGCTTCTCAATCAGTTCTTCTTTGCTATCTGAATGAATGACTCTATCCTTGCCTACATTAGATTTAGCAGCTTCACCAAGATGTTTAGCCAAAGGGCCAATGGTGAAGATATAATCGATTTTTTCTCCATCTATAGATTTTCCCACTTCCTCATGGAGCTTTATTTCAACCTCTCCTAAGCCTAACATATCTCCTATGACAGTAATTTTTTGACTGTAATTATCCATATTATATAATGTTTCGAGTTGAGCTAATAAGCTGTCTGGATTTGATTTATAGGAATCATTTAATATGGTAAATCCCTTTGCATAAATCAATTCATCCCTCATCCCTGTCTTATCAATGCTGTTAAAGCCTTCCTGTATCAGTTCAATGGGAATGTCAAAATGCTGAGATACAATAATAGCTGCTAGGGCATTAAAGAGATTATGCCTTCCTATCATAGGCAGATGAAAGCTCTTTTCGAAGGGAGATTTTAATGTAAAGTATATGCCTTTTTCATCCATACTATCTAATTCAGCTACATAGTCGTTATGGGATTCCAATCCATAGGATAGTATCCTATGCTTTATTGGGAAATCCTTTAATACTTTCTTCAATGTAGGGTCATCACCAAAGTATATAAACAATCCATCAGGATGTAATCCTTCGAGAATTTCTAGCTTTGCTTTTGCTATATTTTCCTTTGTAAACAGATTTTCCAAGTGAGCTCTTCCTATGCTTGTTATAATGGCGACATCAGGTTTTGCTATGGAAGTCAATCTGGATATTTCTCCAAATCTTTCAGTACCCATTTCAATAACTGCCATTTCTGTATCCTCATCTAAACTTAATATGGTAAGAGGACAGCCTATATCATTATTAAAATTTCCAAGGGTTTTTTTTGTTCTATATTTAGTGCTCAATAGACTAGCTACAATATCTTTGGTTGTGGTTTTGCCGTTGCTACCAGTAATGCCTACAACCTTTACATTAAGCTGATTTCTATAGGCTTTAGCTAGATTATGCAGAGCTAATAGGGTATCATCAACAATTATCAAAGGAATATCTATATCAGGTAATGGCTCATTCTTGCTCCACAATGCTGCTTTTGCTCCATTTTTATAGGCATCCTTCAAAAATATATGTCCGTTAAATACCTCACCAATTAGCGGAACAAACAGCTGGCCTTCCTTGATACTTCTGGAATCTGTAGATACTCCTTCGATTGTTATGTCTTCATATTCCCTTTTAAGGCCTTTACCCATTACCATCTGCTCTATGTCCTTTAAAGAACGCTTAATCATATTTTCACCTCGTTCTTAATATGGCTTTCTTTTGTCTATACCTTTCAAATCCAAGCTCAATTAACCTTTCTATTAGCTCTGAATAGGTAGTACCATCAGTAGCCTTCCATAATGCTGGAGACATGCTTAATGCTGTAAATCCAGGCATTGTATTTATTTCGTTTATAAATATTTTATTATCATCGGTTACAAATATATCCACCCTTGCAAGTCCATAGCAGTTTATAGCCTTAAAGGCTTTTACTGCCAAATCCCTTACCTTTTGGCTTACATCTGGGTCTAACCTTGCAGGTATTACTGGAATTATCTTTCCGTCAATATACTTTGCATTATAATCAAAGAAAGGTCTTTCCATGATGAATTCGCCTGGAACTGAAGCTTTTGGATAATCGTTGCCAACAACTGATATTTGCATTTCTCTTGCTATTAATTCCTCTTCTATGATGATCTTTGTATCGTATTTAAATGCTTCAATAATTGCTTTTTCAAGTTCTTTCCTATTTTCAGCTCTGCTTACTCCTACACTGGAACCTAGATTGGCTGGCTTTACATAATAAGGATAGGTAAGTTTTTCTTCAACTTCTCTATAGGCTTTTTCCTTATCTTCTTTCCATATATTTAGTTTCATAGAAGTGTAATTAGTAACTGGTAGATTGTGCCTTACAAATACATCCTTCATAATGACTTTATCCATGCCTACTGCTGATGATAGAACTTCATTTCCTACATAGGCAATGTCTAGTAATTCCAATAAGCCCTGTATAGTTCCATCTTCTCCGTTAGTGCCATGAAGTGCAGGAAATACTATATTATTCTCTCCTTCCTCCAATACATCTGTCAAAAATCTTCCAATGGAGTTGGATATGGACTCATTGGAACTTACCTGTAGTTCTTCTACGCTTTCTATTTTATGTGTAAGTAAGCCTAAGCTACACCAAATGCCTTTCTTAGTAATGAATACTGGATATACATTGTATTTTTCCTTATCTAAAGCATTAAGAATTGCTGAAGCACTTTTTAACGACACTTCATGTTCTGCTGATTTCCCTCCATAAAGCACGTAAACGTTTGTTTTCATTTTTTTCCCTCCAATATGGATATTCCTATATCACTATTAAATACCTAATACTTGGTAATACTTAATATATACTATTTACTTCATATATGAAAAATGCTATCATATAAGAATTTAATAAGCAATAGGTATTTAAATGCAATGGTTAAAGTACTCCATTAATATATTTATATTATTAATATTATTTATTTGATATAATTACTTATATTATATAGTAAAAAAGGAGAATGCTGCTTATGCAAAATGACAAGTTACTAATTTTTTTGGTGAAGGCGACCCTGATATTAGCTATAATACTTATATTTAACAATTTAAGGGATTTCTTTCATCCTATTCTTGAAACATTTAATATGCTTATAACCCCAATAATAATCTCCGTTTTTCTATACTATATGATGAGGCCTGTAGTCAGAAAACTGGAAAAGGCCAAAGTTCACAGAGGGCTTATGGTTTTAACGGTAATATTAAGCTTTGGTTTCTTTCTTGTTGTATTTTTAGCCTATGGTGGCAATTCACTTGTAAGCCAATTTCAAGATGAATTTGTAGGCAATTTAAATAATAGTATAGATATAGAAAGTCTTCTGGATGGAATTATGAGGTTTATTCCAGATAATATAATTCCTGATGATATTAATATAACCAATGAAATGTTAAATAGGTTAAGAAGTATAGTATTGGATTTTACAAAGAATATTCTAGGCTATGTGTCGAAGCTGGGGGATATTGGTACTCAGGCTATATTAATACCCTTTATATTATTCTACCTGCTTAAAGATGACAGGATATTTTATAAGAAACTTATATCCATATTGCCTAAAACATATATTACTGAAATCAAAGAAGCTATTAAAAATATTGATAGGGTTTTATCTACATATATATCCAGTCAATTGCTGGTAAGCTTTATATTAGGAATTTTGATGTTTATAGGATACTTAATAATAGGCCTTCCGAATGCGTTGCTTATGGCATTTTTCGCTATGATTACAAATATAATACCCTTTCTGGGACCATTTCTTGGAGCTGCTCCTGCAGTTCTTATAGCAATTACGATAAATATGAAGATGGTATTAAAAGTAATAATATTGGCTATTGTAGTACAGCAAGCAGAAGGTGATCTAATTACACCTAAGATTATTGGCGATAAATTGCAGCTTCACCCATTGGAGGTAATACTAATAATCCTAATAAGTGTTAACTTGTTTGGAATATTTGGAGCATTTATAGGAGTTCCTCTTTACCTCATATTGAGCATACTGGTCAAGACAATAGGTGATATAGTGAAGAAAAGGAGACGTGAGAAATATGAATAAAAATACTATAGAGTTCATAGGAAGGATAAGATAAAATAGATATAAAGATAAGAAATAGGTGAGTATAAGTGGAGAATAGATTGGTAACGGTTATAAGATACCTTACAATGGGATTTGCTATATTGAGCTTTGTAGCCTTCAATAGAAGGGACATAGATGAATATGGAGTAATTATTCTGCTCCTTTTCGTCATAAATAGCAATTTGAGATTTTTTACCTTTCGAAACAAGGAGTTTTTAGTATTTATCTCGTTAATGTTGGAAGTTCTTATAGCCGGTATTGCATATAGATACTATGGTGGTATAGCTCTATTCTATTTTATAATAGCAATATTTGATGGGGTATTCTTTGTAAGAGATAGATTATCTATTTTAGTTGGTGGAGTAGTATTGATGGCCATATTCATAACAAAAGATAGCAATCCTGAAATTTTAGTACTAAACATTGGAACAACTATCATATTGTTTTTCCTTACCTTATATATGAAATATGAACACAATCAGAAGCTAGCTGCAGAAAAGCTCTATGATAAGCTGAAGATTTCGGAGGAAAAGCTTAAAAAGACTAACATGGATTTAGAAATGTATGCCAGTTCTATAAAGGAGATGGCAGTATTAAGGGAAAGAAATAGAATATCAAGGGAGATACATGATAGTGTAGGCCATAGCCTTTCTACTATAATAATCCAGCTTGGAGCTATAGAAAAACTAGCTAAGGAAAATGGTCTTATGGCATCTGAAATGGCAAAAGGCTTAAGTAACTTTGCCAAGGAGGGATTGGAGGAGGTAAGAAAGGCAATACGGCAGTTAAAGCCATTAGAGATGGAAAAATATCAGTCTATTATAGCTATTGAGAATTTAATTAAGGAGTTTAGTCGCTTTACAGGAGTAGATGTAAGACTTGGGTTTTCAAAGGAGAAGAAGGCTTTAAATGAAGAACAGTCCATTGTAGTATATAGAGTAGTACAGGAATTCCTTTCTAATTCAGTGCGCCATGGCAAGGCAAGTAAAGTCAACATATTTATGAACTTCGATGAAGATAAGCTAATTGTTACCTTAAGGGACAATGGAATAGGTAGTGACAATATTGAAAAAGGAATGGGACTTACAAACATTTGGGAAAGAGTAAATGAACTAGGTGGACAGGTTCAGTATAGTACAGAAAAGGGTAAGGGATTCTTATTGAGGATAGTTTTAAATTTACAGAAAGAATATGTAGGTGAAGAATATGGATATAATTAGAGTTTTAATAGTAGACGATGAAAAGCTTATAAGAGAAGGATTGAAGATAATATTGTCGTCCTATGGGGACATAGAGGTTGTAGGCACCTGTGGAAATGGACAAGAGGCCTTGGAATTTATAAGGATCAATGATGTAGATGTAGTACTAATGGATATAAGAATGCCTGTATGCGATGGTGTTTTGGGCACAAGAATTATCAAAGAAGAATTTGATGATGTGAAAATACTCATACTGACTACCTTTGATGACAGAGAGTACATATACGAAGCGCTAAAATACGGTGCTTCAGGATATCTTTTAAAGGATAGCTCCTATGACCTAATATATGAAGGAATCAAGATTTCAACCAAGGGAAGCTTAGTAGTACATCCAAAGGTAGCAGATACAATTGTATCCAGTGTGTCAAAGGATGGGGACTGCTCAAAGGAAATAGAAAAATATGATCTAACAGATAGGGAAGTAACAATTATTAAAGAAATAGCCAATGGCCTTTCAAACAAGGAAATTTCTGAAAAGCTGTTTTTATCAGAAGGCACCATTAAAAATAACATAAGCACAATACTGTCAAAGTTGGATTTA
>ENA-OWOZ01000546-OWOZ01000546.1-bioreactor-metagenome-genome-assembly--contig:-NODE-546-length-46406-cov-29.377388_pt1 | contig 46406 bp, 43 predicted proteins | sample MGYA00238140_ERZ651804 | MGnify/ENA primary metagenome ERZ651804 (study PRJEB26910, sample SAMN07631232) | bioreactor metagenome | isolation source: Switchgrass digestor | place: USA: Dartmouth...
AAATAACAACAAATATTTCTATCATTTCTTACGATTTTTATTAATCTAAATTCTCAAACCTCTGAAGCTCCATTACTTATCTTTTGAATAAGACCTGCTGTTGAGAAGTGTACTGCATGCTAAAGATAAGGAAAAGAAGACGAAGCACCGCAATTATCGAAACTCCCAGGGGCATACTGGTAGTTGCTGGTAGGAGAGGACTTTATGTTCTCCCTGGTGGAGGGACGAATAAAGGGGAATCAATTACTCAAGCGATTGTTAGAGAACTGAAAGAGGAAACCGGATTAATTGTAACTGGTGCCAGATTTCTTTTCGAGCATGCAGGGCATGTGCAAAGAGCATACTCAGGTATTTACTTTAAAGACTACCACACCGTATATTTGATAAAGGCAAGCGGTATTGCGCGACCACTCAATGAAGTAAAATACATAAATTATTACTCTCCGGATTCGGAAATCAAACTTTCCAGAACGACAAAAGAAATAATCGACAGGTTTTATGAGTTTAAAAGGACGATAATCTAATATAAATAAACGCATACGGTTTAAATTGTCATATATGATCGGATTCAAAAAGTAGAACAATGCAGAATTTAATAACTTTAAATTTAAAACGAAACCAGATTAATCTGGTTCCACTCTTTTTTAAGTACTCATCAATTACACTTATTTTTTTTTAGTAGGCTGGATATTACTGCGAGATATATTACTTCATAAATAGTAAATTTTTGGATATGGTTTCAAGCCTGTATTGTAGTCTATATACTTGTGCCAGTTTGCGAAATAAAAATCGTATAGAGTAATCTTTTATTCTAAATAGATTTTCTGTAGAAATCTTATATTATAAATTGAAAAATATATTATATCCAAAATAAAGGCGTTATGAAAAACGAGTACATTCCAAAAGATACCAACAATATACTGACGAGGGAAGGATATCTGGTGGTCTATTGGGGAATTGATGTATTGAATATTAAGCACAAATTAAAGAGGGATTAAAATAGTTGTAGACGAAGTAGTTACAGGACCGAGTAGTATTGCTATAAAAGGAACAGCTACAGGAGAAGCCTCTATTGGCATATTTGGTCAGGGTGATGCAGTTGGTGTTAGAGGGGATGGCAAAAGTTGGCATGGTGTTGCTGGAATATCTCAAAGCACTATAGGTGGAGCTGGTGTAGCTGGCATTAATGACAACGGCAACGGTGTATTTGGTGAAAGCAAAGCCCGTTTTAACTCTGGTGTCCTTGGCATTCACAATGGCGAGGAAGGAGTTGGCGTGCGGGGTATTGCAGATAGAGGAGTTGGCGCTGCTGGATTCAGTTTGACATGGCATGGTGTATATGGAGAATCAAAAAGTGAAATAGGCGGTGCGGGTGTTTGGGGTGAACATAAGGCAAAAGGTGCTGGCACGGTAGGCAAAAGTGTTGAAGGTGTGGGCGTTTGGGGTGAAAGTGAGACCTACGAGGGTATACACGCGGTGACAAGGTCACCTACGACCGCTGCTATTGCTGCATACAACGACAATCCAAGTGGTACTGGTGCTGCAATCTTTGCAAAGAAGAAAGGTAGTGTTGGGCATGCTGGATTTTTCGTGGGTAATGTTGAAGTGACAGGATCTCTTACTGTGCAGGGTGTCAGTATTCAGACATTGCTTCAACGCATAAGCTCTCTAGAGCAGAGAAATAGCTCTTTGGAGCAGAAAGTCAATACTTTGCAGAACCAACTAAATACTGCAATCAGTAACCTTACTGGAAGAATGACAGCGGCAGAGGTTGAAATTAGAGGTCTTAGACAGATATCTCACACGCACAGTATATGAATAAAAATCTGTATTCTTGCGCACAAGTGATTATTGGCCCTTCGATGTTTTGTATGGGCCGAAAATAATTATTTGATCAGAAAGTTATCATATCGAAAAGATAAACGCTGATTTTGCATGTGATATTTCACAGCAAATGTTTCTGAATATTGCCTATGTTCTTCCCATATTAGGAAGCGGATACGAATTACTCACTCGAAACAGCGAAGAGCCTGATTATTTATGTATTTATCCGTGTTCAGTCCTTTAATGACAACAATTTTTTGCCCTAAAATGAGCTATTTCTTTGATTTTTAGCTAACTTTTAGTCAATAAACTAAAAGGCTGTCTTAAAATTAGAATTTTTTCTACAATTGGTTAACAGGTAATGTTTACTCAAAATTAGTTGGTAAATTCTCAGAATCGCGTAACTACAATATATTTTGTTTTGCTGCCGCAGTCTCTTCTTTTCTGCCGGTGACCACCTGATATCTGCTCACTTCGTGAGCATTCGGACGTTGAGGAGCACTTAAATGATGATAAACTCACAAATCAATTATATTTTGTAATTAATTTTAAAGCCACCTTAGATAGCCAGTCAGTTAAAACAACAGAAACACTAGGAGCCCACGGTTATGATGCAACCAAGAAGTTAAAAGGAGAAAACGCCACATAAATTTAAAAAAGAAACCAGATTTCTCTGGTCTCACTTTTCTTTCAAATATTCGTCAATTGCTTTTGCAGCTTTCTTACCTGCTCCCATTGCACTGATCACGGTTGCTGAGCCTGTGACCACATCGCCGCCTGCAAAGACTCCGCACTTAGAAGTTGCGCCGGTTTCTTCATCGGCAACTACAGTACCTCTTTTGTTCTGCTCAAGACCTTCTGTGCCTTTGAAGATAATCGGGTTCGGGGAGGTACCGATTGCAATAACCACGACATCGGCAGGGATTGTGAATTCTGAGCCTTCTATTGGGATAGGTTTTCTCCTGCCGGACTGGTCTGGCTCGCCGAGTTCCATTTTTATGCACTCGACGGCTGTAACATTGAATTTCTCGTCTCCAAGGATGCGGACAGGATTTGTAAGCAGCCTGAAGATTATGCCTTCTTCTTTAGCGTGCTCGATTTCTTCCCTGCGGGCTGGCATCTCGTCTTCTCCACGGCGGTAGACTATACTGACCTCATCTGCTCCCAGGCGGAGGGCTGAACGGGCGGCGTCCATTGCCACATTTCCGCCTCCTACCACCACAACATGCTTTCCGACCCTGACTCTTGTATCGTATTCAGGGTCATAAGCTTTCATGAGGTTTACACGGGTCAAGAATTCATTTGCGGAGTATACACCGTTGAGGTTTTCTCCCGGAATTCCCATGAAACTTGGGAGACCTGCGCCCGTGCCTAGGAAGACCGCATCGAACTCGTCACAGAGCTCGTCCAGGGTTTTGATCCTGCCGATTACATAGTTGGTTTTGAACTCAACACCGAGCTGCTTGATGTAATCTACTTCCTGCTGCACAATTTCTTTTGGCAGCCTGAACTCGGGAATGCCGTAACTCAGCACACCGCCTGCTTTATGCAGGGATTCAAAAACTGTTACTTTGTGGCCGAGTTTTGCAAGATCTGCTGCGGCAGTAAGACCTGCGGGACCTGATCCAACAACAGCTACTTTCTTACCTGTTGGCTCTGGAATTTCGGGAACCTGCACCCCCTGCTGGCGTTCATAATCAGCGCAGAAACGTTCAAGCCTTCCGATAGCCACAGGCTGTCCTTTCTTTCCGAGTACGCAGAAAGCTTCGCACTGAGTTTCCTGGGGACAGACGCGACCGCAGATTGCAGGAAGGGCATTTGTATCTTTAATCTTTTCGATTGCCCCTGAGAAATCTTCTTCACAGATAAGCTTGATAAAACCCGGGATATCCACATTCACAGGGCAGCCTTCAACACACTTTGGCTCCTTGCAGGAGAGGCAGCGAGAAGCTTCGGCAAGAGCATCTTCTTTTGCGTAGCCGAGAGCCACTTCATTGAAGTTCTTTATGCGCTCTTCGGCAGGCTGTTCTGGCATTGGGGTCCTTTCTTTCTTTGATTTTCCTTCCTTTTCTCCATGTATTTCTTGCATTTTTCATCCCCTCCTTCTCAGTGCAGTCCGCACCTGCACTCTTCTTCATACTTTTCTACGGCTTTTATCTCTTCGTTGCGGTACATTGCAAGCCTGTTCATAAGTTCCACGAAATCAACCTTCCGTGCATCAAATTCAGGCCCGTCAACGCAGGTAAATTTCGTTTTACCATCAACTGTAACCCTGCAGCCGCCGCACATACCTGTTCCGTCCACCATAATGGAGTTAAGGCTGACCAGGATTTCAACATCATAAGGAGAAGCTATTTGGGCTCCTACTTTCATCATTATTGGGGGTCCGATGATCACGACTCTTGCAATCTTCTCTCCACTGTCCAGAATCCTTTTCATGATATCTGTCACAAACCCGTGATGTCCTTTTGAGCCATCATCAGTAGCAATATATAGTTCCGAGCTGGCGTTCCTCATTTCATCTTCAAGGATAAGAAGATCTTTGTTACGGGCTCCAATAATGGAAATTACCCTGTTGCCTGCTCTGGTATAAGCTTTTGCCTGAGGATAAATTGGGGCAACCCCTACACCTCCTCCTACAAGGATGACAGTGCCGAGTTTCCTGATATCGGAAGGGGTACCAAGAGGTCCTACAAAGTCTTCTAGAAATTCGCCTTCGGAAAGCTTTGCAAGCTGTTTTGTAGTCTTGCCCATCTCCTGGAATATTACAGTTACTTCTCCTTTGTCTTTTTCAAAATCGGCAATCGTGAGAGGAATCCTTTCCCCCTTCTCATCAATTCTGAGAATTATGAACTGTCCGGCTTTTGCAGCCTTTGCTACGTCAGGGGCATCTACTACCATCCTGTGCACCGACGGAGCAATTTCTTCTTTTTTAAGTATTCTATATGCCATGGGATCACATTTTCCTGAGTAAAAGCAATTTTTTGAGCAAATGAATAGATAAGTTTGTGATAGCGGATCTTCTCACGGGTTTCTTCAAACCCGCGCATTTCCACCTGGACGCCTTTCTTATACTGATTAATGGGATATATATTCTTCCAAATAATTTTAATTACATTGTCTGTCTGGATCATTTTTTATTGAGTTCTAAATGCTCGCCTTTTCAATACCATCCTTTTTTAAAAGAGTTTAAATGTCCATCAACTTTTTGACCATTCCTGCAATAATTTAATAAATCTAATGGATATAATAAATTAAGGGGTAATCCCTAGAAGGCTCAATCAGGAGGTGGATTGGCGTAGAGGAGGGATAGAGCAAACTTATAGACTAGCCATAAGTATGATCAAATTTTATGGCCGTATTTGAACCTGAGAGTTTAAATCTTTTACCTGACAGAGAAATTCTCCATTGCATTTGTTATAAAGACTGGAAGATTTTATTCTGGCAGGCGGATTAAGAGGAAAATGCAACTGAAATGAATTTGCAAATATATGGGGGTTAAACAAATGCCTGAAGAAAGAAGGGAAGGTACAAAAGGAGAAAAGTTAGAGAAAAAAGAAGGGGAAGAAGTAGCTGATGTCGATCCAATCCATCCTACCGAAGCACGGGGTGGCAGGAAGAGATCGCTCCTTGATACCTGCAAATAATTCCACTTACAATTCCACTCACTTTTTTCTTTTTTTGGTCACTATTAAATGAGATTTTTGATATTTAAGGAGTTACCGGAGGGTCATTTATAGAGCAGAAAACTGATATCGAGTCTCAGGACCCTATAAAGGACAAAGAATACAAAGGAAGGAAAAAGCCTCTCATAAGCTGCTATAAATATGATGAGGAAGAGCGAAAGATCCTTTTTGGAGAGAAAGAAGAGTCTTGATCAATTTCTCGGGGTAAGAATCGAATAACAGCAGGAAACAGCTTAATAAAGCTCTTGATTAAACCTTTTCGTTCTTTATTCCTTTTTAAGCATTTTTCTTGTTTCTTCATTTTCCTGGTTCTTCGTACTGATTCCATTTTGTGCCAGTTATATTTTTATAAAAATTCGGTTTTAATAGGAATAAATAATTAAATTTCTATTATTAGTAAATCATTCTTTTTTAAAAGAGTTTCTTGCCTGTATTTGTAGATATGATGGATTAAAGATTTTATCGGGCAAAGCTTATTTAATGACTTTTGTTATATATTGCTCTAATCGGGTATTTTTGGTGTATCGGTATTGTTCTTTATTTTTAAATAATGTATATACTTTCAATTTGATTATTAAGATTATATTCATTTTAACCAATTGAAGGAGATGACAGGTATAAAATCAATAATTCTTGCAGGTGGCTCAGGAACGCGGCTCTGGCCTCTTAGCCGGGAAATGTATCCAAAACAATTTTTAAAGTTTGGAGATACATCTCTTTTTCAGGAAACCGTCCTCCGGTGCCTTGAAATTTCCAACATTTCCGAGATTTTCGTTGTAACGAATGAAGCTCAGAAATTTTTTGTAATCGGGCAAATTATGGAAATGGGGTACACAATTCCGCCAGAAAACGTCCTAATCGAGCCTGAAGGCAAGAATACTCTTCCTGCAATCTTTTTTGGAATGAGAGAAATTGAGAAAAAATTTGGACGTTCTGTAGTTGGGGTCTTTTCTTCGGATCATGTCCTTGACAGAACTGCAATGCAGACGATCTCTTCGGCTGAAGGGCTTGCTTCGGACTATCTGGTTACCTTCGGGGTTGTCCCTTCTTTTCCTCATACTGGGTATGGTTATATCAAAACCTCAGAGATCTGCGGACCGGGTTACAGGGTTTCGGAATTTAGGGAAAAGCCGGATCTGGAAACCGCAAAGAAATACATTCAGGAAGGCTGCCTCTGGAACAGTGGAATGTTCCTTCTCGACACACAGCTTTTCTTTGAAGAAGTTAAAAAACACGCTCCTTCGGTTTTCGCCTGTTTTGAAAACGGAAAAGACATTAATGAGATTTATGCATGTGTGGACAACATTTCCATTGACTATGGAATAATGGAAAAATCCGACAGGGTCGCAGTTGTAAAACTGGAACAGAAATGGAGTGATCTCGGGAATTTTGCTGCAATTTATGACGAGCTTGAGAAGGATCCTGCAGGAAATGTGGTACTCGGATGTGATCCTCTCTTGCTCAGTTCCGATGGAAACCTCGTATATTCAAAGTGCGGCAAAATTGTTTCCCTCATAGATATTAAGGATATGGTCGTTGTCGATACCAGTGATGCTCTATTGATCTGTCCTAAATCAAGCAGCCAGAAGGTAAAAGATGTTGTCACCACACTTAAAGACAGGAAGGATGAAAGGGCAGAAATTGGGCAGACCGTCTACAGACCCTGGGGTTCATATACTGTACTTGAAGCTTCTGCAGGACATAAGATTAAAAATATCACAGTACTTCCTAACCATAAGTTAAGCCTCCAGCTGCATTATCATCGGAGCGAGCACTGGGTGGTTGTCAAAGGTATGGCTTGTGTGGAGGTTGGCGGGCAGCAATCTTTCCTGAGACCGGGAGAAAGTACCTTTATCAGAGCAGGAGAAAAGCACCGATTGTCAAACCCGGGGAAAGTCCCTCTTGAGATCATTGAAGTACAGTTAGGGGAACTTGTAGACGAAGAGGACATTGTCAGGTTTGATGATGTATATGGGAGGAAATGAATAAGCTGCAGTACTTAAGCTGCAGTACTGGATAGGAATCAGATTTATATATAAGCTGGAATTACGAGATAAGGTTCATGGGTAAAAATTGTGCTTCAAAATTCACATTTATTACAGTAAAAAAATGGCATCTGCGAAAAATACTAATTACTTGAGCAAATTTTTGAGACTTATGAAGTGAAAATAGTATTGATTTTGCTGCTAGAAATCTAAACTATTTTCACTCCAGAATTATACTATCAATAAGAAAAATCGTAAGCAACAACTCATGAAACCTAGCCTATAACAAACTGACCTTCTGGACCGTGTTTAACATAGTTGCTATTTTTTCGAATATCTTGAAAATCGATCCTATCCAGCGCCAGAGCATAGTATCATTTTTCTGGCAAATTGCATTGACAGCCATAGGCTTCTTAAGCACCATTTATTTCGCACGTACTGTAGGTGCTTCAATACTTGGATCGTATTACCTGTTCTTAGCATACTATGGTATTATCGGCATGGTTACTGATGGTGGATTTGGCGGAGCTGCAGTTAAACGCATCAGCGAAGGTGAAGAATCTAATGAGTATTTTAGCGCATATTTTGCATTGAGAATAGTATTCACGATAACTGGAATACTTCTTTTACTTGCCTTAAAGGACTATTTCGCAGATCTTACTGAGTCTGGCATGTTTGTCTGGTTACTGATAGCGTTATTCGTGTCAATGATTGCAGGTCCCATCTCCAGCGGAGTTGCCGGCAAGGGTAAAATGGGAATACGCAACACCTGTGAAGGCATAAACAATATCTTACGTGTCATATTCCAGGTCATGGCAGTATGCCTCGGATATGATACTGCAGGTCTGGCTGGGGGCATGGTAGCTGGTATTATCGGAGCAGCAATAATCGAATTCCGCTTCTTTGACCTGCATTTTGCGCGTTTCAAATGGGATCATATAAAAAGTCTATTCATATTTTCATTCTGGCTATTTTTGACATCTAGTGGAGTGCTTTTATTTTCACAGGCTGACACGATCTTTATCGGATATTTCATGAGTAATGAAGATGTAGGTATTTACAGAGTAGTATTCCAGTTCACAGCTATTGCCGCATTTAGTTCAACCGCAATAAGGATGACTCTCTGGCCCAGAGTCAGCCAGTGGAGCAAGACCAATGAGATCTATCTTATAGAGGAGTCACTGTCACGTGCAATTAGCTACTCACTGATACTGGCAATTCCAGTATTTGTGGGCGGTGTACTGCTGGGTGATCGTTTACTTGGTTCGTTCTATGGTGAAGACTTTGCCCGTGGTTATCATGCATTGATAATACTCCTTGCCGTACAGATAGTTAATGTATTCCAGTACTTTTTCACGATGTATCTGGATGCTCTCGATCATCCCCAGGAATCATTTAAAGTTACGGCAATCGGAGTTGGGGCAAACATTTTATTGAACATATTGCTAATTCCGCTCTTTGGAATAAATGGCGCAGCAATAGCGACGCTGGCAACAATGACATTAAATGCCTTACTCGCCTGGCGTGTTTTATCCAGATATATTACAATAAGACTGAAACATCAAAATCTGTCGAATATTATGATATCTTCGATTGTGATGGGAGTCCTTGTTGGTGGGTACCGTCTTTTCATACCGCTTAGTAATATCTGGGTTACGTTATTGGCGGTAGTTTTCGGCGGAATTATATACGGTTTTCTGATATTGAAGTTCGATAAAAAAGTGTACACTGAAATGAGAGATATAATAGAGAAAATTGGTATAGGTTTTGTTTGGCCAGGCTGGTTGTGAATCAATATTTGTATTTTATATGGCTGACACAAATTTTAGAAACTATGATTTAGAGGGGTTTTCTTTACTTCTATAAAAAATCTATATGATTTTATTCTGCCCCTTTACAATAACAGTGCTTTTGAAAAATCTTCCTGATTTAGAACTGTACGGTTGTTCCATCTCTTTTTTCACAACAGGATTTAGGGAGAAAGGCGAGTACGAACATAGTCTTTAATATCCTAAATTTTTCAAATTATATACTGTTCTTCTATATAATATGAAATTAATTATATATGGCTTATAAGACGTGCTTTGCAGAAACTGCTTGTAAGAACCATATAAATGTGAAAAATAATGGTTAAAATTAGTGTCATTATTCCAACCTGGAATAGAGCGGAAACACTGGGTAAAGCTATTTCAAGCGCCTTAAACCAGACCCTTTCTCCTTATGAAGTCATAGTGTGTGGGGTTGACGGTTCACCTGATCAAAAAGTTGTTAATTCGATAAAGGATCCTCGCGTGCGGTGGATAGAAGGCGGAAAAGATGGGTTTGCATCAATTCCTCGCAATAGAGGAATTAAAGCAAGCAAAGGTGAATGGTTAGCTTTTCTGGATAGTGATGATGAATGGCTGCCAGAAAAACTTGAAAAACAGTTCAAACGTGCTACAGAAACTGGGTGTGGTGCTTCATGTACTAATGCAATACGGTATATACCATCTCAGGAATATACAGGAGAATATGTAGATGACATTTTTGAGGATCAAATCTCTTTTCCTTTACTCCTTAAAGATAACTGCATTATCTGCAGTTCAGTTTTAGTTAAGAAAGAGCTTGTAGAGAAATCTAATTACTTTCCAGAAGATCACAAATTAAAAGTAGGAGAAGATTATGCTTTATGGCTGAGAATAGCTACGTTAACAAACTTTGCTTTTGTAAATGAACCTTTGTTAATATATAGGGATGATCCTCAAAATAGCATAAGAGCTTTCTGTCTTCCTTATTGGGACTTAAAAGCTAATGTTTTGAAATCTTTCATTTCATGGGCTGAAAATGAAAGTGTTGATAAAGTTAACAGAAAACATTTAGGCATGGCAAAAAAGTTGCTTCTCTATGTATATATAAAAAAGCTCTTAAACAATCTAATGGGAAGATAACCTGGATAAATATGCGAACTACTCCCTTATAAATGAGATGAAAAATATATAAATCTGGAGTATTGGATTTTGATGAGAAAAATTGATTTATACTGTGAAGGTGATTGCTGGGATCCAAAAGTATGGAGTGCAACTCCTTATGAACTTGCAACAACATTAAAAAAGTTGGGATTACTCCACAACACATGTAATGTCAATCCGATTGAAAATCAGAATTTTATCACCCAATATCTTTCCAAATTGCCTTATCTCTATTTTGACAAAAAAGGTGTTTATACCCTCCGGAATTCAATTCATCCAAGATGTTATAGAGCCTGTGAAAAAAAAGCCCTGGAATTTTATGAATCAAATCCAAAACCAGATTCGATAATTACAATTGGGCATCTTGCTATATTTCATAAAACTCCCTATTTTACTCTCCAGGATCTTGATACGAATACAGTTCTAAGATGGAGAAAAGAGAGAAAAACAACTTATATGCTTGATAGAATCCCAATATCTATACTGGAAGAAAATAAAAAAATTCAACAAGAAGTTTACGAAAACGCCGCAGGTATATTTGTTCCAAGTGAATGGATCAGGAAGAGTATCTGTTCATATATCAGTGAACCGCAAAAAGTTTTTACTACAGGAATAGGGCACAGATATTCTACAGTAAACCTTACCGAGGAAATTCTTAGGGAAAGATTCGAGAATCCTGTATTATTATTCGTAGGTAAAGATGGAATTAGAAAGGGAATTGATGCTGTTATAGAGGCTTTTCAACAGATAAAAGATGAATTCAAAAATATGAAATTAAGAATTGTAACGAATCAGGAGTCACTACCAAAACAGGTTAAAAAATCCATAAATCGCATTCCTGAGGTTGAATTTTATAGCAACATAAGTCCAGAAGAATTAAGTGACATGTATATGAGTTCTTCACTGTTTGTAATGCCTTCTAGATTTGAACCATTTGGGAAGGTGTTCTTTGAAGCAATGGCTTTTGGATTACCTGTTATAGGAGCAAATCACTGCGCAATGCCCGAATTTATAACTAATAACTACAATGGTTATACACCTTCAGTTAACTCTGAGGAAATTACAGAAAAAATAAAACAGGTTTTTAAGTCTTTTGAAACTTATAGAAAGCTCTCAAAGAATGCAATATCTGTAAGTGAAAAATATAGAGTGGAAAATGTGGTAGCAGAAATGCTTTCTATAATTGATAAATATTCGAATTAAGATATTTAAACATTAGAATTAAGATATTCTAAATATTCAAATTAAGATATTTTAAACATTAGAATTAAGATATTCTAAATATTCAAATTAAGATATTTTAAACATGTGAATTAAAATACTAATTTATATATTTTGAAACAAAACTTAAAAATCAAAATTTATCGTAACGTAATGATTTATTGTTTGGAAGGGGCATTTTTGATTGATATATAAAAAGAATAAAATCTAATTTTGGTTAAAGAATTGGTGGCCTGCTCTTTGTCAAAAAATATTTTATATGTATATATGATGAGTATTCTGAAAAAAATATTTCCGTATGTAAAGAGAGTTCTTGAGAAACCTCTTATACTAGCTGGTAAATTTGCAGGCTCATTCTTTACTCCATTTTTTAGATCACAACTTTTTTTCCTTTTTCCTTTCTATCATATAGGAGGAGCAGAAAAAGTTCATTTAAAAATTACTGGCTGCCTTAAGGAGTATAACCCTGTTGTATTTTTTGCGGATAAATCAAAAAATTCTGCACTAAAAAAGCAATTTATGCAAAACGCTAAAATATTTAATCTTGGTTATTTGAACAATCCTCTCTTGATCTACTTCTGGGTTGGCGTATTATCTACAGTTTTCAATAGTAATAAAAATTGCACGGTTTTTGGATGTAATAATCTACTCTTTTACAGGCTGCTACCATATTTAGATCCCCAGATCCGCTGTATCGACCTCATACACGCTTTTGGGGGAGGAATTGAGAACTTCAGCCTTCCCTATGTTAATAGATTAGATAAAAGAATTGTCATTAATACACGGACATTGAATGATCTGAAGAACCAGTACCGTTCAAATGGTATTCCTGAGAAAATGAATGATAGGATTTTTTTAATCGAAAATTGTGTACAGATTCCAGAAAAACTAAGAAGAAAAAATAACGGAAATACACTGAGAATTCTGTATGTAGGCCGCGGTACCGAAGAGAAACGGGTGCATCTTATAGGAGAAATTTCTCAGATCTGCCATAAAAAAGGGATCTCAGTTGAATTTATCTTAGTAGGCGATATTATAAATTCGATTCCCAAAGAATATAGAAAGTATTGTAATTTTTTAGGGGAGATTGCAGATGAAAAAAGGATCTCAGAAATATACGATAATTCTGATATATTGCTGCTTGTATCGAGGTATGAAGGTTTTCCTTTAGTTATAATGGAAGCAATGGCTCATGGCGTCGTAACTATAAGCACCGATGTAGGGGGCATATCAGAGCATATTAGTAATGGATACAATGGTTTTCTTATAAAAAATGAAAGTGAAGATCTTATTGTAAAAAACGTATGTGATGTTATAAATGAACTTGCCTCAAACAGGCATTTAATGGAAAAGATTTCTACTGAAGCTTACAAATATGCAAAAATAAATTTTAACTGTGAGGATTTCTGTTCAAAATATAGAAATTTAGTTCTGGAAAAGTAACTGCTTCAGTTTTTCAAGTTATTTTAGAATGATTTTGAAAATAAATTATTAATTAATATTCTGCGGCTTAATACTATCAGGAAACAAGGTATCATATACGTTGATTTAATCCCGAAGTTCCTTAATAAAAAGATAATATGATTTCTTGCATAAAAATAGGTCTGTCTCAAGCTCCCGGATAGTCTGCAGCCACCTGTACTAACTTTGTTGTGATATGCTACTGCAGCCGGCTGAAAGTAAAATTTAAATCCTCTGTTAATTAGCCGCATGTTCAGGTCGCTTTCTTCACGGCAGTATGTGCCCTTATAGGCTTTTTCTTCATACCCACCTATAGACTGTAATTGTTTTGCTGGGTACAGGCAACAGGCGTGCCCCATCTCTACTTCTATAACATTTCCAGAATCCTGCCCATAATTATTAAAAATTTCACCAGTGAACTTATTTATATAAAATGGAACATTGCGTTTGACAGCTTCCTTATCTGGATTTGTGTTTTCTATCAATCTTGGAACAATAACGATATTAGTTGTATCAAAGGAATTGTAAGTGCTGACAAGTTTCTCTAAGCAGTTCTGGTGCAGAACCAGATCGTCTTCAATGAAGAACACCAGTTGACCTCTGGCTGCAAAGAGAGCTGTATTTCTATTGCGCGGGAGACCCAGATTGTGTTCATGTGACATACCAGTTATCTTGGAGTCACGGGTCATGTAATCTTTTATTACCTCGACAGTATTATCAGTTGAACAATCATCTGAAATCAAGAGCTCCCAATTGGTGTATGACTGGTTTAAGACGGATTCAATACAGACTCCAAGAACAGATGCTCTATTGTATGTCGGCAAAATTATTGATACCAGGGGGGTTTTATTCATAATATTCACCAGTTCTTTGCACCAGAGTCTGTATTTTCTTTTAATTTACTGTTATTTAAGTCTCCAATTTGTCTCCGTCTGCTCTTTCTAATCTTAAGGTGCTTTTATAACTCTTTATACACCCTCAAAGTTTTTCTTGCAGACTCATCCCAGCTAAACATTTTTGACCTTTTAAGCCCTTTCCTGATCATCTCTTTCTTGAGTCCATCATCAGTTAATAATTGATACATTTCTTCAACAAGTTTATCGGCATCATAAGGGTCTACAACTATGGCAGCATCTCCCACGACTTCCGGTAGAGAGGAGGTATTTGAGGTTATAACAGGAGTTCCGCAAGCCATTGCCTCTAAAGGTGGAATTCCGAATCCTTCATACAAAGACGGAAATACAAACAAATCCACAGCATTATATATTTCTGCCAGTTCTCTCTCTGACACATATCCCGTAAAGATGATATCTTTCTGTAAATTCAATGATTCTATTTGTTCCAGGAGTTTTTCTCTTACTCCCAGATAATTTGGTGTTCCAACCTTCAACAGTTTTACCTGTGGAATCTTATTTTTTAGTTTGCTGAATGAATTTATAAGTAACTGGATGTTTTTTCTCGGTTCTTCAGCCCCTACATAAAGGATTACCTTTTCAGTTTCTTCTATCCTGTACTTTTTTAAAGCTGCTCTGTTTCGGTTTGGGTAATACAAATTATGGTCTACAGCAGGAGGTATAATCTCTATCTGATCTTCCGGATACTTTATATACTTACTAATATCCTTTTTAGAAAATTCGGATACCGTAATTATTTTTTCTGCTTTTCTCAAACCTTTTGCATTAAGTTTCCAGATCGGATTTCGCGTGTTATAATATGCTATAGGTATGATATCGTGGCAGGTAACAATGGTTTTTTTTAAATCTACTAATTCCAGGAGAAATGCCAGATCCTGGCGGGTTATATGCTTAATGTTATCCCTAACTATTTTCTTTTTTACAATAAATGGGTACGCAAAACATTCGACAAGTTTATTAACCCCGGGTACTTTTGATATATTCGGATACTCTATTCTATTTAGTTTTACATTGTTTAACCTTCTATGGATTTCACTTTGATATTTTGACATTCCAAATATTTCATCTGTCTTCAGGCCATTTATATAATCAATTTCCATATTTCAGTTCCTTCAGGCCATTTGTTAACTAAACATAGCTAACTCTTTATTTTTATATTTCATTTAGAGAAAAAACGAGTACTTTAGCATCTCATCATAATATAACTCTATTTAATTACTAAAGCCCTATTTTTAATTCTGTATATATTGCTTCTCAATCCTGGCTGAGACCTCATTCCAATCCATTATGGTTTTATCTATCCTTGAATTTCCTTTTCTTTCCTCTTTCTCAAACTCTCTCAGTGCTTTTGCCACTTTTTCCTTTGTAACCGGATTCTCGATTCCAATACAGTTCTCCCCGTCCACAAACTCCTCAAGTGCGCTTCCTTTTGCCACAACACACGGAGTTCCTGCAGCCAGTGCTTCTGCAACCGTTATCCCATATGCTTCGTAAGAGGAAAGCATTAAAAATATATCTGCATCTGCATAGCACTTAAGTAATTCCTTTCTTGTGAGATCTTTTAACCATTCAACTCTTCCCTCAACCCCTAAATTTTTTGCCATGTTACGGAGTTCGGTCTCATATGGTCCTTTTCCGACAATTCTCAACTGGAAATTATGAAGTTCAGGCAAGCTCTGAATAATATACTGTACCCCTTTGTATTCTTCCAGGCGACCCACATAGAGAAGGTGTTTTTCTTTTCCGGTATTTCTGTTTAAGCTTTTTTCCGGTCGCCTCAAATTTTCAAATTCTTTTAGATTTATCCCATTCGGGATTTTCACGGTTTTCGCAGCAACCTTAAAATCTGATTCTACAAGCTTCTTTTCATACTCGGATACACATATCACGGAATCCGCTCTTGAGAAGATTAGCTTCCCAAGAAACCTGTACGGCTTATGCAATAAATTCCTGAATGCAGTATGACCGCGCCGGTGATAATGCGGCGTAAATATGAATTTTCCTCCATGTTTGCCCAGGGATGTGAAAAATGCGGGAAAAGCATGATAGCCGTGTGCGTGAATAACATCATACTTATGTTTTTTGAGATAACAGTAAATTTGAGGAGCAAAATAGTATGCATTTCCCGGGGCAAAAGACCTGAACCTTATTACCTTTACTCCGTTTATTGTCTCTCTTTTATTCAATCTTCCTGTGGGGTCCGTTGTTATAACCTCAACATCATGTCCTGCTTTAACCAGCCTCTCGCTAATTTCCTTGACGTGAGTTTCCACTCCACCTATATCAGGAAAGTAACGGGGACAGATCTGGGCTATTTTCAAGGCTGAACCTCTTTTACACTGGAATCTATACGGATTAATGCATTAGCTTAATATAAAGATAATGTGATAGTTTTAGGCAAATGAGATCTAACAAAAGCGTTTGCATAGTCGGACCTTCGAAACGTTTTTTGAGCGGTATCAGCTATTACACTATACGTCTTGCAAATGCCATGTCTGCGGAAAAAAATGTTTCAGTTGTCTGCTTTCGGCAATTGCTTCCAACTTCTCTTTTCCCAGGAAAATCCCATGTAGGGAAGAACATTTCCGACCTGAATTTCCTGCCGGGAATTCCTGTATTTGACGGCATGGATTATAACAATCCACTGACCTGGGTTCAAGCATACCAATTTCTTAAAGCCCAAAAGCCGGATATCATAATCTTGCAGTGGTGGACTTCTTCAGTTGCGCATATGCAGCTTCTGCTGAAGCTGTTTGCAGGTTTACTGCATAAACCGAAAATAATTATCGAATTTCACGAAGTGGTGGACCCTTTTGAAGAATCAATACTTCCTATCCGCATATACTCTAAAGCGGCAGGAAAATTGCTCCGCAAAAACCTTGACGCATATATTACTCATTCTGAATCCGATAAAGAGCTTATTGCAAAAAGATATTCTATTTCTCCTGAAAAAATCCATGTGATCCCACATGGGCTTTATGACCAGTATGGGGATCTGCTCGATATAAAAGAAGCAAGAAGAAGTCTCTCAATTAAGGACAATTTTGTTATACTTTCTTTCGGATTGATTCGAAGGTATAAAGGAATTCCCTACCTTATCAGGGCTTTTGAGCAGCTTCCTCCCGAGATTCTTGAGAAAAGCCGATTGCTTATTGTCGGGGAGATCTGGGAAGATCGCAAGGAATTACTTGACCAGATTAAAGCCTCTCCATCTTATAATCGTATTACACTGATAAACGAATACATTCCTGATGATAAAGTAAATCTGTATTTCAGTGCTGCAGATGTAGTTGTTCTGCCTTACCTGAGAGCTTCTCAGAGTGGAATTGCTCATATTGCCATGTCTTTTGGAAAACCTGTTATTGTTTCTGAAGTCGGCGGTTTGAAAGAATCTATGGCTAAGTATAAAGGAACTTTTTTTGTTCCTCCGGGAGATGTCGATTCTATCAGGAACGCTATTCTCAGCAAGTTCGGCAAAAGAGAACATTACGAAGCTCCCGATCAAAAATGGGATAAAATTATAAACTGTTACATTGAATTAATACAATCAGTTTAATTTTCTTTTTAGTACTTGTTCATTAATGTGTAAAGTTTACTTCTAAAAGGGATTATTATGAGTTCTCAGGATCATCCTGTATCATCATTGCAAGATAAAATAAGATCCAGCTTGCCTTATACCCTAGCAGTTGTGATAATTGGTTTTATATCTTTGTGGGTCAGAACCCTTCCTTCAGATGCTGTATTTTTACCTGGCGGGATTGTGAGATTCATGACCAACGATGCCTGGTATCATATGCGTACTTTATATGTCCTGCTTGAGAATTACCCCAACAGGATGTTTTACAATCCCATGACCAATTATCCTTACGGGAGTTACATCCATTTTGGACCATTATTCGACCAGATGATAGCTATTACTTCCTTTGTTCTCGGGATGGGTAATCCCAGTCCCCAGCTGGTTAATACCATAGCTGCGTATTTCCCTGCAGTGCTTGGAGCTCTTACTGTTATTCCGGTTTACTACATAGGAAAATACCTTGGCGGGCGTAAAACAGGGCTTCTAGCTGCGATACTGATTGCGTTTGCTCCCGGTCACTTTCTTCAACGCTCTCTCATTGGTTTTACAGACCACCATGTGGCTGAATCGCTATTCAGCACTTTCTTTATGATGTTTTTCATGCTTGCTCTCATCTCGGCAAAGGAAAAAAAACTGCGTTTTGAAGATGTATTCAATAAGAACTTCCGTGTCCTGAAAGAGCCTTTACTGTACTCAGTTATTGCTGGTGTCATGTATTCCGCCTACCAGCTCTCCTGGCCAGGAGGTTCTCTTTTCCTCCTAATCACTCTCATTTACGCCATATTCCAGTATATCATTGACAATTTCCGCAATGAATCAAGCGATTATCTGGGATTTACGGGCATAGCCACATTTTTAGTAAGTGTTGTGCTCATCTTTCCTTTTGTGCATCCTGATATGGGTTTCTCGCTTTACTATTACTCCTGGTTCCATGTTGTCACTGCACTTGGGACACTGGCAGGTTTTGCAGCATTGAGTTTCCTTGAAAGGGAGTTTAAAAGAAAGCAAATAAAAGCTTATTACTTCCCTCTTCTCATCCTCGGAGCTGGAATTCTCGGGCTTGTAATTATCAAATTCGCGTCTCCCTCCCTTTATTCCCTGATTATACACGCCCCGACAACCATTTTCATGATCCAGAAGGGTGGACCCTCCACAATCGAGGAAGTTTCTTCAATATTTTACTATGACAAGGTCTTCACCCTGGAAAAAGTTTTTGGAAATTTCACGGCTACTGGTTTCTTTGCTTCTCTGCTGGGTATGCTTGTTCTGGCTGCAAACCTGTTCAGAAAACCAAAGCCTCAGGAAGTGCTGGTTCTTATCTGGAGCTTTCTTATTTTCCTTGCAATTTACGGGCAGAATCGGTTTGCATATTATTATTCTATAAACGTTTCAATCCTGAGTGCCTATCTGGGAGGACTATTGCTTGGTGCAGTAAAATGGGACATGCTCGAAGAAAGCCTCAGGACTAATATGAGATCACCTCAAGATATTCAGGGATTCCTCAAATCTATCAGGTTAGGGCATGTTCTTGCTATCTTTATCATAGTAGTCGTGTTAATTCTTCCAATGTACAGCACAGCTATGCTGTATACAAAAAGTGCAGGTAGTGTGCCTAATCCACCCTGGACGGAAGCTACCTTCTGGCTTCAGACAAATACCCCCGATCCCGGGATGGACTTCAACGCTATTTATGAAGCCCCGAAAGACGGGGAGCTTTTCGATTATCCTGATACTGCATACGGTGTTATGTCCTGGTGGGACTATGGGCACTATATCGAGTTTTTTGGTCACAGAATGCCCAATGCTAATCCTTTCCAGGCAGGTGTAGGAGGGCGCAGGGTGAGCATTGAGGAAGAAAACCAGCCAGGTGCTGCAAGCTTTTTTACAGCCCAGTCCGAAGAAGAGGGAAATGCTGTGCTTGAAGCTATAGATCCCAGACCTGACAAAGCAGGCGCACGTTACATAATGTCTGATGCCAGAATGGCCACGGACATATTTGGAGCAATGCCTGCCTGGACCCTTGATACTGAAGGGTATTATCAAACTATCTGGACAGGCAGAGGGTATGAGACTATACCTTCTACCCGATACTTCAATTCCATGGAAGCAAGGCTGCACATTTTTGACGCAAACGGCATGAAGCATTACCGTATGGTTCATGAGACTGAGGCATATCAAACCAATGAGGTAGTGTATAAACAGGTCTATAATCTTGTATTCGGAGGCAATATTCCAGTGATACATACGGGTTATGTCAAGATCTTCGAATATGTCAAAGGTGCAAACATAACAGGTACTGCATCCCCCAATGAAACCGTCAAAATAAGCGCTACAATCCTTACAGGACAGGGACGTACCTTTGAATACACGCAGTCAACAACTGCGGATTCTCAGGGCAGGTACGAGTTTACAGTACCCTATTCAACTGAGGGTCCGATTGAAGGCGAGACTCAGTTCGATACTGCACCTGTGGGACCCTATGTAGTGAGTTACGGCAATACGACAAAAGAGGTTAGGGTAAGTGAAGAAGCTGTGTTAAACGGAGAAGAGATAAAGGTCTGAGGCAGTCGGAGTGTGCTATTGCTAACTCTACTGTCTCTCCTCCACTTTTCCTTATGCCTTTATTTTCTTGGTTCTATATTATCCGCCATGTTTTAAGTTAGACTTGCAAAATTTTGTCTCATTTTCGCTACCTAAATATACTATTAAAAAACTACCTGGCAGGTGAAGTATGATGGAAAATCCTATAATAGGTCGAGTCTGGAAATTTGGAGACGATATCGATACAGATGTGATTATTCCCGGAAAATACCTGCGAACCAAGGATATGCAGATATTTGCAGCTCATGCAATGGAAGGTATTGACCCGGAATTTGCAAAAAAGGTAAAACCAGGTGACATTATTGTGGCAGGCAAAAACTTCGGTTGTGGCTCCTCGCGAGAACAGGCTCCACTCGCTCTAAAACATGCGGGCATTGCCTGTGTAGTCGCAAAATCTTTTGCAAGGATCTTTTTCCGAAATGCAATCAACGTGGGTCTGCCCCTAATAGAAGCAGATATTGAATGTCAGGAAGGTGACGAGATTAAGGTTGACCTTTTAAAAGGCGAGGTTACAGTTCCAGGAAAAGGTACTTTCAAAGGAAACAAATTACCGGGTTTCCTGCTCCAGATACTTGCTGACGGAGGGCTTGTAGCTCACAGGAAAAAAGTCCAGAGTGAGCAAAAGGAATAACCTTATCTTATAAATATCGGAACCGAATCAAATTCGATTTTCACTCAGAGTAATCAACGATTCAGAAAAACAAATTATCCAAAACAATCGATACTTATGATTTTTCCTGATGAATATAAAAATGTGGGCGTGACAGAATCCTTCTGCCCGGGCACAGAAGAGCCAATCTATTTTCTGACTGACTATCTGATTGTCAAAAAAGGAGACCCCCTGACCGGCAACTCAGAGTATGCAATTTATCGTGTGAAAAAAAGCGGAGAGGGACTGCTCAGAAAGGTTGAAGCTCTTGAGACAATAGCCTCGGGAGAAGAAGTAGTGAAATATGATAGGGAGCTGAACATAAAAGACCGCGCACTCCTGATAGAAACTGCCGAGAAGCTCTGTACCGGCAAAGTGAACACGGTAATTTTCACAGGTGTAGATAAGCACGTTACTTTTGTCCATAAGCCTGACCTCTCAGGCATACTTGAACTCGAAATCCTTGATGTTGCTCCTCCTTATCCTTCCTGGCTTTCCCTGGTTATACGACGGCTTGAAGCCAGTGGAATCTTCGGGGATTTGCAGGTCAGGTTTACTGAAAAGGTGATTGATCTAAGGCAGTTTGAAGGGAAAAACACTGTTTTCCCATGCAGTGCATCTGGACTGGAAGGAAAATGCCTGGATTCGGATGTAATAACGGAGAACGGACATCTACTGGTAGGGTGCGAGATTTCAAAAACCCTTTTTGAGATGCGCTTTCCTGAACTTGAGTATTCCTTTGTAGATATCTGTCCTTTTAAATCTGAGATAGTTATGCCCTCAAAACCTTTCATTACGCGCTGCTGCAGGTCTGAGAACTCAGGGCTTGTAAAAATCTCGGGTTTTGATGGTGCTGTAGTCCACTGGGGAGCATCGGAGTACCAGGTTGCTGAGGCTGTTCGAAACCTTGTGAAGATGTTGAGGCAGGGTTCTGAGGACTTCAACCGCCAGCCTTGATTTGTTCACTGCGACTACAGCAAGGCTTATGCCCAATCTATTAGCTCTGCTTTTCCTTAGCACAATTAGTTTACAATAAATCCTCTCATTAATTAAAATAATCATCTGTTTTGATATAAATAATCCAAATTCAATATATATCTTCTAATATGAAAATATAATAGAAAACTCTATTATGTTTGAAAGCATAATTTCAGGGATTAATTTACTATGTTGCTCTTCGGTTAAGGGCTGTGGGGATGTTAAAGGTTTAAGATATTCACGTAGTCACAGACTACCGACTAATTAAAAGTAAAACCGAAGTTTTGGGGGGGTTGGTATTATGCTCTGGCTAATGCTTGCATGGCTTGCTGGGTTAATCATAGGAATTTTCTTGCTTAAGGTACTGCTTATAAAGGTTGCAGTGCAGGCTTCACTTGCTTATAATGCAATTCTTGGGCGTAATGTTCAGGCGAAGTATCAGCAGGTGGACACTATACCTGACTGGATTAAAACTCTCGCCGACGATAATATATACCAGCGTTATTCGATTAATCCTCCGCGCATTGTAGCACATCCAGCATTTTACAGAAGCGGTTTTAAGTTTTTTAATGGAGAAGACGGTAAGTATGCGGTTTCCTATGATGGCACCGGTAAATACACCGTCTACAGAAGGTTAAAGTCAGAGCCATCAGGTAATAGAGTAAAATCAGTGGTTGGGAGAAAGTCTAAAGCCAAAGTATGAGCCTGAGTTTTGGCTCAAGCACAAGTTGTGGCGCACTCGTTGCGCCCGTCGATAATGCCGAATAAGATTTTGGATAATGTTCTCAAACCCAAAATTTTGCCGTTTTTGCTCAGGCGAAACCATTGCGCTGAGTGACCACGCCATCACACCGATTTTTAATCAAACTTTTTTCAAAATGTTTGCGCTCAAGCATTTTTTGAAAAGGCTTGTGGGCAAGCTATTTTTTTGAAAAGACTTGCATTCAAGCAGTTTATTACAAAAGTTGCCTTTTTAAGAAAGGTTTTTACCTTTTCAGAAGACATAGCTTTAAATCTTATTGTAGATTTACGTGTCATCAAAAGGATGACAACTATACCACATGGACACTATAAAACTTTTGATTCTCAAACATCCTCAGCACATGAGAATTTTAGTGCCCTTAAATATCCATCTATACTATTTTTAAAACGAAACCGGAGTAAACACATTTTATGTCTTTCTTGACTAATTTTCTTCTTGGGCTTGGACTTGCAATGGATGCATTTGCAGTTTCCATGTCAAGCGGAACCACAATAAGACCCTTTCGGCTCAATGATGCGCTTAAGCTGGCTTTCTTTTTCGGGGGGTTTCAGGCTTTTATGCCTGTGTTGGGCTGGCTTGGAGGGAGTGCAGTAAGCGGCTTTGTCTCAGATTATGCTCCATGGATTGCTTTTGGGCTTCTTGCCTTTATTGGAGGCAAAATGATTTACGAGGCTCTTTACGGAGATCCCGATGGAAAGGTAAGTTCCCTTAATTACTCGATACTTTTTGTACTCGCAGTCGCTACAAGCATAGATGCCCTTGCTGTGGGGATAAGTTTCGCATTTCTAAATACGCCTATTCTTGAACCTGTAATTATAATAGGCTGTGTGACCTTTTTCATGTCTTTCTGCGGAGCAGTCCTTGGATACAGAATAGGTCATTTCTTTGAGCACGAAGTCGAGATTATAGGAGGTCTTATTCTTATCGGGCTCGGCATAAAAACCCTTGTCGAGCACATGTTTTGAATCTGAGATTTCCTAAATCTGAAAAACTTACGCCAGATTCATATACTCCAAATTACAGATGCAGTAGCATGAAACTGGCTGTAATCGAAGGTGATGGGATCGGCAGGGAAGTAATCCCTGCAGCTGTTAAAGTCCTTGACGCTTTCGGGCTTGAGCTTGAGAAAGTACCTCTGGAGCTAGGCTACACTCGATGGGAAAAAACAGGGACTGCAATGTCGAGTGACGATCTGGAGACTATAAAAGGATGCGATGCAGTTCTTTTTGGAGCCGTTACCACTGTGCCGGACCCAAGTTACAAAAGCATTCTCCTAACCATCCGAAAGGAACTTGATCTTTATGCCAATATTAGACCTATAAAACCTCTTCCCGGCATAACAGGGGTTACCGGGAGAAGCGACTTCGATTTTATTATTGTAAGGGAAAACGCTGAAGGGCTGTACTCTGGGATTGAGGAAATAGGACCTGAGTTTTCCTGGACAAAACGAATAATAACACGAAAGGGCTCCGAGCGAATTGCCGAATATGCCTGTAAACTTGCTAAGGGAAGGAAGAAAAGGCTGATAATTGTTCATAAATCCAATGTCCTGAAATCTGACAAACTTTTCCTTGATATCTGCAGGCAGACGGCAGCAGCTCGCGGAGTAGAGTATGAGGATATGCTGGTTGACTCAATGGCTTACAGCCTTATGATGCATCCTGAAAGATATGACATTGTGGTTACAACTAACCTCTTTGGGGATATCCTGAGTGACATGTGTGCAGCTCTTGTAGGAAGTCTCGGCCTTGTCCCGAGCGCCAATATAGGAGATAAATATGCCTTCTTCGAACCTGTGCACGGAAGTGCACCTGATATTGCCGGAAAGGGCATTGCAAATCCGCTTGCTGCAATTCTCTGCGTAAAAATGCTACTGGAGTGGATGGGAGAAGCAAGATTTCAAATTATAGACGAGGCGATAGCCCATGTGCTTCAACAGAAAATTATCACTCCTGACCTCGGAGGAACAGCCAGCACAATGGAAGTCGGAAACGCGGTTGCGGAGTATGTGAGGAAAAATCTGTAAAAACTCAGTAGTAATACTGGATATGCCTCCTGCCGGAGGGGAATTTTTAATATTTTAAACCCTCTATTATTATGAAGAGCAGTTAGATTTCTATCAAAATAGACTATCAAAATAGCTGCGCTTAAATTCTGATATGTCACTAACGAATGAGTGGGGGTTTCATTCTGCGTCAGTTTTTCGATGTCTCATTGCTTATTACGGAAGAAATGGTTGTATACCCGGGAAAGCCGTCGCCATCTATTCAGAGGTATGCTTCTATCCCGAGAGATAATGTAAACGAATCTATTCTGACTCTGGGAAGCCATACAGGTACTCATGTAGAATCCAGACTGCATCTTCAGGATGGTAAAGAAAGTGTTGCTGACTTGCCTCTTGATCACTTTTATGGAAAATGCAAGGTTTTTGATCTTATCCATGTGGAGAACGAAATCCACAGCCAGGATCTTGAAACATTTGATATCCAGCCAGGAGACATAGTGCTTCTCAAGACCAGGAACTCAACCCTGGGGTACGTTAAGTTCCTTGAGAACTATGTGCACCTTAAAATGGACGCAGCTGAATACCTCGTCAATGCCGGAATTAAAACCCTAGGCTTTGACTACCTGAGCGTTAAAAAGCCTGACGGGGACGACGAAGTCCGTGAAATACTTATTAACAATACAACTTTGTTTTTAGGACTCAACCTTGCCGGTGTCCAGGAAGGGGAGTATACATTCTTAGGTTTGCCTCTACGTATAAACACGGACGGAGCTCCGGCTAGAGTAATACTTGTTAAAGAGTAATACTTGTTAAAGAGTAATACTTGTTAAAGAGTAATACTTGTTAAAGAGTAATACTTGTTAAAGAGTAATTTCTTTTATAGCAGGATAAAATCTTGAACGGTAAACAGTAAAGCAGACAAAAATGTTGAAAATATAAAAGCTTAAAAATCTATAAAATATTCAGGTACCAAAAGGGTCTAAAGCATATATCAAAAAAGTCAGAAGTACAATTCTTCTATTACGTGAAGCCCTTCAGGTTCATATTGTTTTTTCTCTTGTTTTAATTTGATACTTGAGTTATTTTTCAGGTTTCATATCCCTTTTTTTGGACTTGCTTTCCCCTGTTTGATTCCTCTGGAATGTTTGTTTATATTCCCTGAAAAGTTCGAACTGCTCATAATAATGAGTTCTCTCGATTATCTCTTCAAAAAATTCGTTCATGCGAATTCCCCCTAACCCACATAGATATTTTTCTTAACCCAAATAGATATTTCTCTCTAATACTTATAAATATTTGCCATTGACGCACTGGATGCTTCTAAAAATATTGTGAAGCGTTAACCTCAGAATTTACTATGGGACAGGGGAGGAACTTGCAGAAATGGAACCAGTTGAGAAGTGAGTCTCTCCGCCTTTAACTTCATTACTATTATCTCATACTTCTGATTTTTTTCTGAATTTCTTGAATTCTTCTAAAATTCCTTTTTCTTGAAACTTACTTCTCAACGTTCCATTTCTTTAGAGTCTTTGCAGCAAGCTCACAACTTTTTGTTATGTGAATCAAGTTACTCTCAGCTGGCAATCAATAAATTAAGCCTTACGTAATATTCATTGCTGGAGCTTTTAGTTTAAGTGTAGCCATATCTCCAAAATGTTCGGAGAGACCTGTGTTCCTGTAACTTTCAAACTGCTCATAGTACTGCGCACGTTCGACCAATCCTTTGAATATTTCCTCCATTGTATTCACCTCTATTCTCAAAAAGTACTTCAGTATTTATTAATCTCAGCCTAGCAGGGTGAAAGTATTTTTGGAGGATCTGCTGCAATGATTTCCAGGCTTTACGGCTACTGAAGCTGAAAGCCTTTTCTGGATATTTTCAAGAAATAGAGAACATAAAGAAAAAAAATTGTTAAAAGGAAATAGTAAAATTCTTATTATATTATTTTTGTAGCATCTGCAAGCTTTTCTCCAAGCTTTTTCCATCTTACAGGTTCCTTTCCTTATGGCTCGTACTTTTACCTGAAGTCCGGGCTCAAATATCTGGATTCCTGCCTTTTGAGATCCTGTTCTATGATTTTCACCGATTGTGCAGTAGTGATAATCCCTTTGCAGTAGTGATAATCCCTTTAAAGTCCCTGCAGTTCAGTCTAATACATATACTCATAGCCACTTCAGGCTTTTCAGGTTTGCATCCTGAATCTGGTAATCTCATCCAGGAAACTGTCAATTAGCTCGTAATGCCCTCTCTCATAACCTGCAAGCATTTGGAAGAAGTTTCTCAGGCTTTCGTCTTCAACCCTTTTTGCGACTTCAGTATAGAAATCTTCACTCTTTCTCTCGTGCCTCAGGGCTGCAATAAGGATGCCCGCATCTCCAAGCGTAACCTCTCCACCTTTTGTACGTCCCAAGTCAAACTCAGGGGTAAAAGATTGACCGCTTGGAATCTCCGTACTTACTACGGGCAATTCTTTCTTATCCCGGTATCTTTCAAGGTAACCAAGGTGTGTTACCTCTTGATTTGCCAGGTACTCATAAAGCTCCTTAAATTTAGGGTCTTCCATTAAAGCAGCTTTACTCAGGTAGAAGTCCCTTGCTTCTTTTTCTCTCTCAATCGCCAGAGCTACTGCTTCTTCAATTCCCTTGAGCTTTTTTACTTCCTCCACTACACTTTGATATGCGCTTTTCATATTTACTACCCCCTCCGATTCTTATTTTTCCAAATCTCCCCATTTTTAAGTCTTACGTCCCGGTTTCTTTCTTGGTTTCTTTCTTAGCTTTAGTTTTCTTTCGCTCTCTCACCTTCACAGTTATATCTTCAGTAGGCCGTTCGAGTCCAAAGATATCATAGATCTCAAATGGACTAGAGAGCACTGTAATATTTTCCATTTGTGCAAGTTTTTCCGAATTTGTAACATCTACTTCGCGCATTCTAAGCTCAAAGGCTTTGCCGCTAGGAGCAGCGGTTTTTACACTCCCCCTTTTCTGGTCTACTGGCAGGATGAAAATTGGTGTTTCTCCTTTTGCAGTCTGAGAAACTGCATTTGTAACAAGGGTGTCTGCAATCCCATGCACTATCTTTGCCACGGTATTGGCAGTTGCTGGGGCTACCAGCAGGAAATCGTAATATCCCATCTGCAGCGGGCCTGCAATAAATGGGGAGTTGGGACCTGCATCGACTTTGAAGTTAGGAAAATCGGTCTGGATTTTGTCCCAGAGATGATACCATTTCATTACGGTCTCGCCCTCTTTGGAGAGAAAAACCATCGTTTCAACCCCTGTTCGGTTCTTAATATCTACCAGAATACTGTAGGTCTCAATCATCTGGTCTCCCGAACCTGTTATTCCCCATGCTATTCGCTTAATTTCCTTATTTAAAGGCTCTACCAAGATAACTTCCTCCTTAACTGATTTGTCAAACTCTGAGTTTATTTCTTTTTATGATTAACCTGAATTCCGAAGACACCTATCTTTCCAGAGTTTACATTATTTGGCTGCTTTTTGCGGCATCTCAGATGACAGGGGTTCGGATTCTTCTGAAGAAGCTCTTCTTACAAGTTGGGTTGTCTGGATAAGCTTTTTCAGGGTTTTTCTGAGGCTTCTCATGCCTTCAGAATCCTCAGATACACCTTCTGCTCCTTTGTCCTTTGACCAGAACGTTCCCCCCAGGTTCGCTCCGAAAGAACCCCCTCCCACAGGTATCATTTCATTGATCACATAAAAGTTCAGGATAGTCTGGATTGCCGGCTCCTGTCCTCCCATCCTGTCTCCTCCGTCAGCTATGCCCATCCCTACTTTATTCAAAAAAATTTTGGGATTTTGGGCAAGTACGGCTCTGCATCTATCCATTATTGTTTTGGTTTGAGCACTCAATGTTCCCTGATAAACCGGAGTTCCAATAATCCAGGCGTCTGCCCAGATCATTTTGTCATAAAGTTCAGCTGAGATGTCATCCTTATGAACACAGCCTTCCTTTGTTCTTATACAGAAGTCGCAGTGGATGCAAAAGTTCAGCTTTTTTCCTCTGACAGAAAAGTAATAAGTTTCTGCTCCATATTTCTCCTCTGCAATCTTGAGCGCTTCCCGGACCAGAAAATCAGTCGCCATATTCCTGGGACTTCCGGATATTCCGAGAATCCTTATCGGTCTGGCTTCGGTTTCTTGCATGTCCCCTCCAAATTATATATCAGACATAACCGAATATACCTTGTATGCTGGTATGGCATTCGGACAAATAATTCTATGCCTGAACAGTTTTATTACATAATTTTCCAGTTTTTAACTTTGCAGGAAAACTGTTTGAATTTCATTTTAAGAGGCTGAATGCGGAAATGTATTCTGAATGTGGGCTTTTCATATACTTTTATAAATATATTCTGCTACTTCCTTAAGAAAGGTTACCTACAATTTAGACATTATGTTGAAACCTGTGGAATCATACGCACATATCTTCGCCAAAAACAGTGTCTATACATTCGCGGCACATCATCCTGGGAAGCCCTTTTTTTAGATTCAAATTAGGCAGCGGATATCCCCCTTTCATGGGAAACTCAACCTCTTTAATATGCTCCATACATAAACCTTTACCGCAAACAATGCATACACCAACGGCTTCGGTATCTTTACTCTTCTCAAAGCAATCGTAACATTTCAGCATATAATCACCTCAGCATACCTCGTTAAATAGACAGTTTTCCTTCAGGGCTTGATGACAGGGAACACATACAATCCTTTTAATATGCTCGAGGTCGGGTTTTAGCTTGATAGGATAATCCCCCTCCCAGGCAGGAGTTTCTTCATGAATAAGATGCTCTTTGCAGACTCCTCTTCCACAGACAATGCAAATTCCAACAGCATCAGTATCTTTACCTTCTCTTGCGCACTCATAACATTTCATTGTTCTTCCCTCTAAATCTAAAAATATTCTTACTCCATTTCAAATTTAAAAGCATTATAAACACTCTTGTGTTAGTTCAAAGGAAATTCTCACCTGTTTCTTTATATGAGTTATCTCCCCCTCTGCAGCAAACGAAATTCAGTTTCAATTCTTTTCTCGACAATTTCGCTACCGTTGATCTCACAAAGGGACCTTTACTCTTTAGCAAGCACGTCCCCTGACCAGTTCTCCTCTTCTTCTCAAAACTATTTTTATCTGGCAGTCTATTAACTGCTGATCTTTATCTCCAATATACACAATAACATTTCATTATTTATTATTATCTCAAAACTGTTACAGGAAAATTGCAACGAATATTCTAAAAAAAGCCAGGCAACGGTTAATATAAAATTGCAGAATGAAATCAACTACAAAGCAGGCAACTTTTAAGCCTGATCTCAGGATCTTTTTAAAATAAATGGGTTTGACTCTCAGGTAATGAGCTGAGAGTTTTCCAATAAATTAAGTTCCTTATCCACAGTTTTCAATTCTGTTGTCGTGGATATTTACATTAGTTTCTTTTGTGTTTATACGTACTACTGCAGGGAAAGGCAAATCATGGAAATAGTTACCAGAGGCTTCTATGTTCTTAAGAGTTCCCTGTAATTCCAAACCAGCGTATCCACCACCAGATGTAGTACACTCATTGTTTATCATTACACCATCGGTAACGGAATCGAACCTAACGGATGAATTAGTCCGGTTAATAAATTTAGAGTTCTTAACTGTAATGCCGTTTACATGATAAGCATACACACCATCGTGACCACACTTGTTTACAGTTACTGTGTCGATCATGACGTTGCTGGATTTTGAAATAAGCATGGCGTCGTTACACCCGTTCTGGAATGTCATGTCCTGAATTGTTAATCCATTAACGCCTATGAGTGTTGCCATATTGTAGGAGGAAGTTCCAAGCCTGACGTTAGGATAATGGTCTGATTGACTGCCATCAACAGTAAAGCCTCTAATTGTAATGTCGTTTGCAGAACTGCCTCTAATCATAAGCATGGCTTTCTTTTCTGCAATGCTGCTCTCGCGGCTGCCCCAGAGGGGTAGTCCTTTGGCAAGCTTAATTGTTACACTGGAGTCTCCTTCAAGGACTGTGCTGCTACCGATTCTGAGAGAATCACTTATATCGTATGTAAATGGACCTTTAAGGTAGACAGTTGTGCCAGGGTTATTTGCCGCAAATTCGAGAGCCTGGTTAATCTCGACGTCGTCGGCTTTCCCATCAACATTATAGTCTCCGCTTCCGTCTCCTGCAACAGTTATTACCTTTGAACTCTGTGTGCTCGCAGCGCCTAAAGAAGCTGGTACAGTTGTTAAAATAAAGCATGTTACCAGGAATAGGGTTCCTAGTTGTCTTTTAAGCATAATATCACCTTTGGGTTGGATTTTTATGGGGATTTAAGTGAAATTAAAACACGTACAGTAAGGTACTTTTTCCCAATTGTCTTTAAAAATTCATATTACGTGCTCGTAATACTTACTTTTCCGAACTAATCTAATCAGGTAGGGATTTTCGAATTCTTTAACAGAATTCCCTGATCAGGTCGGCTCTATACTGGTATGTTTCCTATTACGTCTGCGTAATATTTTCGAACCTATCCAATCCGGTTCATTTGATTTAGTGGGTTCTTTTGTTTTAGTGGGGCGTACACATTGCACACAGAGTCTCCACTCTCCAATCACTTATAGGGAGTAGTCACTGGAGGTGGCTGGAAACTAGAAGTTTTGGATTACAAATCAAAACTTGCTACTGACCACAGGACGCATCCTTCTGGTCAATACTTTCTGTTTACTTATAACGGTCTTTTGCCACAGGTCAACTCTACTTTTAAAAAGCTGTTATTCAGCATTGTCGAATTCCTGAGTTGACACACAGGCTTATGCAGTTCTATTATAAAATGTTTTTGGCACTTTGTAAAATAAGTTTTAACAGTATGTCGTTATTTTGGTATCCTATAATGTTTAAGATAATAATAAATTGAATTTTCACAATAGATCTCAAATCAGCTACATTATTAACTCCATAAGTGTAGGTTTTTATTCAAAAGAAAAAGGATACGATCATATATCCAGATCGTCTAAAAAATGGTCAAGAACGATTGTTAAATGTAAACTTATAATTGTACTAATTAATCTAAAAACGTATTCGGTAGACGTGCTGCCGCAAAAATAAATGTTCTGGGCATTATTCGGGAGTCTCTGAATCGGAGTTTATCTTACCTTAAGACAATTGTATATTTTCCAAAACTTTAATGGAGAGCTTTACAGAGTAAAAAGGTAGTTAATTGCTGGACAATTCGATCTTTTGGTTGGAATTTTCAGCAAAATATTTCTGTCGCTTAATTTTATAAAAGAGTCCTATCACTTTATTTTATAAAAGAGTCGATTAAAATTCAGAAAGGTATTGCTTGATAATAAGGATATTTTTGAGCATGTCATTGGGGATATCGGCACATGCCGTTTTCCAATATAAACCTTTTGCTAGCTTTGGTAAAAATAAATTCTTTTAAAAATGCCTTTTCCCGCTTTGTCTATCCAGGCATGTATGATTTGAAAGCGAGGCTACTAATGTGGTTTTTAGGAAAGATTTTTAAGGTTTGGTTAACTTTCTTTAATGGCTGGAGTTTGAAAAAACTCCAGTGTGAGGAAAAATGAGGAAGGTTTTTTATCATATAAGTTTTATATAATTCGTTTAATACAGTTAATTATATATAGATTCTTAAATACTGTTACTTGAATTCTTAAGATTCATAATTAATATCTATTGTTAATGGGTATTAATTATTTCAAAAGTGATATATTGGGGACAAAAACGAACCCATTATTTAAATAAACAGTACTCAGGAGTAACTTGAGATGAAGTTCGGAATTGAATTTGTGCCTAGCGATCCTGCCTTAAAGATCGCATATTACGCAAAGCTTTCAGAACAGCAGGGATTCGACTATGTCTGGATCACTGACCATTACAACAACCGTGATGTATACTCCACTCTCACCATTCTGGCTCTTAACACAAACAGTATAAAGATCGGCACTGGTGTTACAAATTCCTACACCAGAAATCCCGCAATTACAGCATCCAGCATTGCCTCGATTGCTGAAATTTCAGGTGGAAGGGCAGTCCTCGGTCTCGGTCCAGGAGACAAAGCAACCTTCGATGCCATGGGCATTGCATGGGAGAAACCTCTTGCAACCACCAAAGAAGCTATTCAGGCAATCAGAGCTTTCATCTCAGGCCAGAAAGTATCTATGGATGGGGAAATGGTTAAGTTTGCAGGTGCAAAGCTTGCCTTTAAAGTTGGAGAGGTTCCCATTTACATGGGTGCACAGGGTCCCAAGATGCTCGAACTTGCCGGTGAGATTGCAGATGGCGTCCTTATAAATGCATCCCACCCGAAGGACTTCGAAGTTGCTGTCGAGCAGATCAAGAAAGGAGCTGCAAAGGCAGGCCGTGACCCGAAAGAGGTCGATGTTGCAGCATACACCTGCTTCTCAATTGACAAAGACCCTGCAAAGGCAGTCAATGCCGCAAAAGTCGTTGTTGCATTCATTGTTGCAGGTTCTCCTGACCTTGTTCTTGAGCGCCATGGAATTCCAGTTGAAGCCAAGAGCCAGATAGGTGCAGCAATTGCCAAGGGAGACTTCGGAGCTCTCATGGGCGGACTTGTAACCCCCCAGATGATTGAGGCTTTCTCCATCTGCGGAACTCCTGAGGACTGCATGAAGAGAATCAAGGACCTGGAAGCAATCGGAGTTACCCAGGTTGTTGCCGGATCTCCGATCGGTCCTGACAAAGAAAAAGCAATAAAGCTTATAGGTAAAGAAATCATTGCAAAGATGTAATTTTTATTACATCCTTCACAATATTTTTTATTTTTTGTATTTTTTAAAAAACATTTGTCCTTAAGGCAAGCAAATTAAGGCACTGGAGGTAACTAATGCCACCACCAAAGATTGCAGAAGTCATTGAATATGACGTATGCGCAGCCTGCGGAGCATGCGAAGCCGTGTGTCCTATAGGGGCTGTAACTGTAAAGAAGGCGGCAGAAATTCGTGATCCGAATGATCTGAGTCTTTATGAGAAAGGAGCTGGATATCTGGTTTGTGAAGGTTGTTTAATCTGCAGTAGAATCTGTCCGGTAGTAGACGGTTTTATTGAGAATGAGCTTGCAAATGTACGCAAGTTTTTTGCTGCCAGATCTAAGGACAGTGCCGGTAGCCAGGATGGAGGAGTAACCAGCGGTATCCTGAAAACTCTTTTCAATAAGGGTGAGATAGATTGCGCCGTCGGAGTTACTCGAAACGAGAAATGGGAACCTGAAGTAGTTCTATTGACAAGTGCTGAAGACGTAGAGAGGACAAGAGGAACCAAATATACCTCTGACCCAGTCGTTGCAGCTCTTAGAGAAGCCTTCGAAAAATATGACCGGATTGCTGTTGTCGGTGTGCCCTGCCAGGTTCATTCTGCAAAACTTATCCGGGATAACGTAAGCGAAAAAATTGTACTTATTCTTGGATTACTCTGTATGGAAAGTTTTCATCAAGAGGCAATGCTTGGAAAGATAATTCCTGAGATCATGAAAGTAAAGATCGAGGATGTCACAAAGATGGAGTTTACCAAAGGTAAATTCTGGGTCTATACTAGTGACGGTGAGGTTCACACTGTACCTATCAAGGATGTGGCTAAATATGCACGGAACCCCTGCCATCACTGCTGTGACTATACTTCGGTCTTTGCCGATATTTCAATAGGTTCTGTCGGAGCTCCAGATGGGTGGAACTCGGTCTTTATAAGAACAGAGATCGGAGAGAAATACTTCGATATGGTTCTTGATGAGATGGAAATTATGGAAGACCCCAAGCCAGGTCTCGAACTTGTCGGAAAGCTTATTGATACGAAGCGCAAAAACAATGCTGAATATTTTGCGGAAATATGTAAGAAGTTCACCTTTGAGACAGGGATCCGTAACGAAGTGGTCTAAAACTGTGATATATGAAAAGATAGTCTGTGCATGGTAGGAGGTTGGAATCCGGGATGGTGCGAGCTTTTTATATTGGACGTTTTCAACCGTATCATTTCGGGCACCATGCTATAATTAAGCAGATTGCGGAAGAAGTTGACGAATTGGTCATAGGCATAGGAAGCGCCCAGAAAAGTCACGAACCCACTGATCCTTTTACGGCAGGGGAAAGAGTGTTGATGCTGTACAATGCGCTTGAAAATCTCCCTATCCGACACTATGTTCTCCCCATTGAAGACGTCAGATATAACTCTATCTGGGTTCATCACGTTGCATCCCGAACTCCAAATTTTCAAGTAGTGTACTCAAACAATCCACTTGTTATTCAACTCTTCCGAGAAGCCGGGTTTTGCGTAAAGGAATCCCCCCTTTATGTTCGGGAGAAATATTCTGGCACGGAGATCCGGAGGCGGATGGTTGCAGGGGAGAAATGGGAACACCTTGTTCCAAAACCTATTGTGGAAGTCATAAAGGAAATTGATGGAGTAACTCGCTTAAGAAATGTTTCTGCCAGTGATAGCACTTCTTCGCTATGAATGTACTCTGCATATCAGATTTTGCATTTAGTGACTTAACGCTGTTTATCAGTCTCTAAAAAAGTTTACAGCCTTTTCCTCCCTCTCAATGTAGCTAATTTTCACCTTTATTTTTTCTCTACAGCTTTCTTTACTTTTTTCATCTTTTCCTTACTCTTAGCTTTCTTTAATGAAAAACTCTTTTTCACTCTCATTTTAAATTTTTTAGATAAGTGTTAGATGTAAACAGTATGACTTATATCAAAGAGAAAATTTTTTATAAAAGAAAACCCTATCTCTACTTGTGAACTCTTGAAACTTTTTCACACAAATATAGGCTCAATTCCCATGTGTTCTGTTACAGTACGTTTCAACTTTTAACCTAAGTTTTAGATACTAGGTTAACTGCTGCAATCGATATTGTAACTCAACACATTGGTAAGTGACTATATTTCTGGAAAAGTTAAAGATGCATAAAATTTCAAAACTGACAATTTAAAATTAAACTGTTAGTTGAAATGTATTGAAAAACTATCACTCAATCATATGAAATATACTTCCCTGATAAATCGGGGGGTTTATCTGGAAAAGTATATTTTCATTGCCATTGAGAATCGGATTTAAAAACCAATCTCTTTGAAATTTTTTATGGTTGAGTGTATACTATGGAGGATGTATTATGAGAAGAACCATGTTTAAGACAATTTGTGTTATCACGCTGGTCTTCTTTGTCATGTCTATGACAGGAGCAGCCGCAGCGTGTTCTTCATGTAGCAAGTGTAAGGTAAAGACAGACGCAGTAAACGATAAATTTACAATTAATTGTAAATCTAAATCTTACTGTAATAACGTGCTGAAGAATGACAAAGGATGCAACCTTAAAGTTGTTAAACCTGGATGCTATGATACCAAACTGGGCGGTAAGATCTGTATTCAGAGTAATGGTAAATTCTGCTACACAAAGCCAGCAAAGTGCACTAAAGCTTGTACTGACAGTTTCAAATACTGTATAAAGGGTAAAGATGGAAGAACCGATTGTGCAACAATTACCTTTAATATCAACTGCGACAGCTGCTCAAAGTGCACTTCTGTCTGTGCAAAGAACCCCACTGGTTCAGCATGCAAAAGTTGCAAGTGCTAAGCACTTTTAAGGGAAAAGGAAGTTTTAATCTTCCGGGGTCTGATCCCCATATCCCTTACTACTTTTCTTTAAAATGAATTTTTTTAGGAAAAAAAGTTTTATCGAAAACTTTTCAGGAAAAAAGTTTTATCAAAAACTTTTTAGGAAAAAGTTTTTACCAAAAAAAGTTTTATCGAAAACTTTTCAGGAAAAAAGTTTTATCAAAAACTTTTTAGGAAAAAGTTTTTACCAAAAAGGCAATTTATGAAAAGATCAATCAACGAGGTCAATCCAGTCAATTGATCCAGGTTTATACTCTAATAGTTCTTCCTCACTGCCGCTTAAAATGTGTTCTATGATTTTTTCTATATCCTGTCCCGTTTCTTCAATGCTTTTGCCTGTCGTATTGATTTCAAAAACTTTTTCACACCATTCAAAGGCTTCAACTAAAATTACATCGAGAGCTTCAGCCTCAACATTCTCCTTTATCTTTTCTTCTGAATAACTTCGCGCTTTTAACCTTATTTTTAGTTCAGGAGGATATAACCTGAGTACAATTACAGTATCCGCAATGTAATGAGCAAGATGACTTTCAAGAATTATTACCTCATCTTCCTTTCCACTAATAATCTCTGCAAGACGCTGCCTGATAAGTTCCATATCTGCAATGACAGCGTCCCTCTCCTTATCAATCTCAGTGTAAAGATGCTCTTCTTTGATGAGGTCGTTAAGATGAATTACTTTCCAGTGCCTTTTTCTTTCAAGAAAATTGCTAACTGTGGTTTTTCCAGTGCCCGGTGTACCGGTGAGTCCTATTAACATAAAGAAAAAAATGGATTTATATCAATTATACTTAATGCAGCTCAGAAAACGAGAGCAATGTTAGTGATTATATCCGGACCTGCGGAATTTTTTGCTTCCTCAAGCCCTGAAATTTAAGTCCTAAAATTTAATGTGCCATCTTTTCAGGGTTCCTTAAAGTTTGGTAAAATATAAAAACGTTTTTTAAAAAGTTTTAAAATTCCTAAATCTTTGGATTAATTTGTTATAATCACCTGCCAGGGAACGAATTTAATTCCCTAACACCAGACCGGTTTCACTCTTTCAAAGTTCCTACAACAGGAAAGTCCTTAAATATTTCAGGCCCATGAGGCGCCTCATCCATTTCTTCAGTAAGGTCTCTTCCTGAGTCATGCAGTCCCTGGTGGACGCCACCTTCCCATAGATAACTGTCTGAAACATCATAGACTTGACCTTGATAGGCAACATACATCTTGCCGTTTTTGCCGTTGTACTCTGCAAGTTCTTCAAGTGTATATTCTTTCATTTCCATGCCTCCATTCTAATATTTAACAGTTAATTAATTTAACAGTTAATTGGCGGTAACCTCAATTATACTTTATTCATACATTTAGCATTTTTAACATCTCATTGACCTCAGTAGTAGGAAGCTGACATTCATAATTCTGGCAGACGTATACAGTGGCTTTTCCCTCTATAGGAGTCTGGTCTTTCGTATATGTTGCCAGATTTGTAATCTCTGGATCTTTTCCTTCAGGTCTGAAAACCAGCACTTTATTGGGGATAAAATAAGCCCTGAGTTCTTCGAGTATACGCTCCGTGTCCGCAGACTCACGCTTTCCTGCAATTACTACCTGATATGTAGGACCCAGCCCAAAATCAAACGCTGATAAAAACTGGGTGTACCCTGATGGCATTTTCTTTATGTGTTTTGAAAAAGCACGTCCCAGCTCCTGAGCTTTATCTTCTAACTCAGGATCTGCAGTCACTCTCGCAAGTCGAAGAAGGTTCAACATCTCAATGGAGTTACCTGATGGTATGGCTGCATCAGCAAATTCTTTTTTCCTGAAAATAAGTGATTCACTATCGTCTGCGGTAAAGAAGAACCCACCCTGAACAGGATCCCAGAAATGTTCAAGGAATTCCTTATTAAGGCAAAGGGCTGCTTTAAGATAGCGAAGTTCGAATCCTGCCTCGTAAAGATCCAGAAGTCCATTAATCAGAAATGCGTAGTCATCAGCAGTCCCGGGAATTCCGGCTTCCCCTTCTCTATATCGGTGAAGCAGTCGTTTATCGGGACTGTAGAGCCTGCTGAGAATAAAATCTGCAGCATTTGCGGCAGCTTTCAGATACTTTTCTTCCCCAAAGGCCTGGAAACCTTTTGCAAAAGCTGTAATCATAAGTCCAGTCCAATCTGTGAGAATTTTGTCATCTTTTGCAGGTCTTTTACGTTTATTCCGGGCTGCAAGAAGTTTTTCTTTAGCTACTTCTATCCGATTCTTAATCTCGTCTGAGGGAACTCCCATCTCGGCAGCAATGGTTTCCGGGGGGCGGGACAAATAAAGAATATTGGTCCCTGTCTTTTTACCTCTTATTTCCTCTTCAAAATTACCTTCTGGGCTGAGATTGAACACCTGTGTAATCAGCTCGGATTCTTCAGGACTAAGCACACTACTGATTTCCTCTAAATTCCAGAGATAATACTTTCCTTCCTCTCCATCTACGTCGGCATCTTCTCCACAGTAAAATCCACCTTCCGGAGATGTAAGATCTCTTAGCACATAGCCGAGAACTCCCTCTGCTGCTTCTTTATATAGGCTCTTTCCGGTAGCCTGATAGGCTTCTATATATGCGGTCGCAATAAGAGCCTGGTCGTACAGCATTTTTTCAAAGTGAGGAACAATCCACATATTATCTGTAGAGTAACGATGGAAACCCGAACCCAGATGGTCATGGATTCCTCCCCTGTACATGTTTTCCAGGGTGTATTCTACCATATGAAGAGCTTCAGGATTTCCGCTGCGTTTCCAGTAACGGAGCAAAAAGAATATTTTATGTGGTGTAGGAAATTTTGGGGCTCTCTGAAAACCACCGTATTCATTATCAAAAGAATTCAACAATTCTTCATAAGCTTCTTCTATTATAGTCTCCCCTATGCTCGCTCCCGCTGACTCTGTGATCATATTCTGGATAGAAGCCGTGATTTTTTCAGCCGAATCAAGTATTTCTTTATTTTGCCTTTTCCAGATCTCCTCTATCCTGGGCACGAGCTCAAGCATTCCTGTCTGGTTAAAACGGGACTTTTTAGGAATGTAGGTTCCGGCAAAAAAAGGTTTCATGCTTGGAGTCATGATAATATTAAGCGGCCAGCCCCCTCTTCCTAACATAATCTGGCAGACTGTCATATAGACATTGTCAATATCAGGTCGTTCTTCCCGGTCTACTTTTATGCAAACAAAAGCCTTATTCATGAGTCTTGCTACTTCTTCGTCCTCAAAAGACTCATGTGCCATCACATGGCACCAGTGGCAGGTGGAGTAACCAATTGACAGAAAAATAGGTTTATTTTCTTTTCTGGCTTTATCAAAAGCCTCTTCTCCCCATGGATACCAATCCACAGGATTATAGGCGTGCTGGAGAAGATAAGGGCTCTTTTCATTTATCAGGCGGTTAGGTTTTCTGTATTCTTTTCCCAGTAAAATCCCTCCGGCTTTTCTCAGGTTTCTTCTTCCCGCCAGTGAGTTTTCTGTCGTTAGAAATTTTGGTTCTCCCTGCACCTTCCCTGGTCAGTATTCTGGCAGCTATCATTGCCTGTACGCCTGAAGGGCATGTAACCACAATTTCTTTGTCTCCCACGTTTTCAGTTTTCAGTAATTTTAAATTATACTGAAGATGATCCTGAGCCGTAATTACAGGTGTTATACCATTTGATCCCTCATCCCTCTGAAAGTAAATCTTTAAGGGATGCGAATTTAACTCGCTAACAGTATCCATTCTAACTCCCCAGGTTTCTAATCTATCTCCAGATACCCTTCTAAACGAAATCCGGCTCTGGAATTAATTAGTCTATCCCTAATATTTATGATATTCTTTCCAAGGCATTTTGTAAGCCTGTAATCTGAAAAATTCGATACAGCTAAATTTCCCCACTTTAAATACTCATCTCCTCAATATCAATATATCGGTATTCAGGGAGATTATTCTTATAATATCTTAAAAAGTCTGGACGGCTGCTTTAAAAGTAATATAGACAGAAAAGATAGACAAAAAACTTCTCAAATGTATCATTCTTTTTATTTTGAAATTTCTGCATTCAAGTTCCTGAAAGAAATATATTTAACTGTAATAAGATTATTTCAAATTGCTTGCAATAAAATTATAATTTGTAGAATATTTCAGGAAATCCCCTGCCTTTTTACTGATTGGAGCTGTCCAATCTCTTCGAATTTTTCCCCACGGTTTCCTATTTTCAGAAAATTTACAACTTTTGAGGCTCTGTATGATTGTTCCAGTTTTCTTTCAGCTTTTCTGGCTTGATATACTCGAATAGAGCGTAGAAGATCGATTTTTCGAAACTCTGGCCAGAAAGGAGCACAGAAATAAGCGGCACATTCACTCCCGTTAGCCTGCCAGGGAAGGAAATTTGAAATCCTTTCATCTCCTCCAGTTCGGATAATGAGGTCAACGTTCGGAACAGAAACTCCCGGGGCAGGGTAAAGATGTTTTGAAATAAGATTTTCATCTACCTCCTCAAGGGAGAGTTTTCCATTGGAAATACAACTTGCAATATCACGGACTGCTTGAATTATATCCTGCCTGCCTCCATAGGCAATAGCAACGTTAAGGTGAAATTTCCTGTAGTTCTCCGTAGCTTTTTCTGTTTTTTCAATCGACTCATTAAGAAAAGCAGGTAGTTTTGACCTGTCTCCTATGACGCGGACCTGTATCTCCTGTTCATGTGTTCTTGGGTCAGAGTAGAGTTTCAGGAACTTCTCGTTGATAAGGTTGAAGAGACCGTCAACTTCCTCTTCTGAGCGTTGAAAATTTTCCGTAGAAAAGGCGTAAAGAGTAAGCTGCTTTATTCCTATCTCATAGCACCACTCAATCACCTTTTCAGTAACTTCTGCCCCCATTGCATGCCCGTAACTCCGGGTCTTTCCCAGCTGTCCCGCATACCTGCGGTTTCCATCCATAATCACAGCTACATGATGTGGAATTTCTGAGTTCAGAATCTCCATCTCGAGTCTTTTCTCATATTCACGATAAAATACGCTGAAGACGCGGTCTCTCAAAAAACGAAGTCCTGCTCGCAAGATTCCCCTGTTCCAGGACATTTTTTTAAAACTTTTTATGCGCTTTCCTCCTTAATCTATGGATATGAGAAGTACCCGTGTAAACTTCTCTCCAATGGAACCTAGTTACCTTCTCTTACTCGAGATATTAATATTTCTTTTGCTTAAGGAACTTCTTTGTCGTAAAAAGATTAATGACTTTATTCTGTTTATTTGCACATTTTCTCTTGCCACACCTTATACTGGAAGGCAGCAACAGACCCATGTGTTATGTAGTTTCATATGCAGTCTTAGACAATTTAATCAAATTTAATGAGTCTCTATTTAATTCTTTCTTGAAAATCCTCTAAAATGACCACCAAAGTGAACCTTGAAAAGGAGAAATACTCTTCTATTCTCTATAAGAACATCCAAAAAGTTTATCACTCAGATAATCTTCCATATTTCATATTAGTTGAATAACGTAGTTAATCAGTGTAATGTTCACACCTCGTAGTCATATTGAAATAAATTCTGGAAGCCTCCAGATTTCTAATCTTTCAGTTTTTACTTCAGATTAAATATCCTGAATCAAGATCAAAAACCTGCAGTTAGTTTATATATTTTCACTGTTTTAGCAGAACAGGTAGGTAATTCGAAAATTCTTACCCAAAAACAGGCAACAATAAAAATGGCTCAGTAGTTTTCAAGCACGGAGCCAACAATGCTTTTGTAGTTCTCTTTAAGGGAATAGACGTTGTGATCCCCGGAGACATTTATGCTCAGGATCCCGAGCCTTGTGTTCATAAGCCCGACCATAGCCGAGACTCCTCGGTAGCTTACCTCAAAATTCCCTTTATCCAGGTAATCGTAAACTTCACCGGTGGTGAACTTGCCTCCGGTCAGGAAGAGATTGAGCACAACCTTGCGTATCCCGCTTTCATCCCTACCGAGATACTTTATCAATCTCGCTCTTACCCTTTCTTCCGCAGTTTGCAGTTTCTGACACCTCAGTTAATGATTGAGTTATATTGATTTTGCATTATATTACTCACTATTCTTTTACTTATAAAAAATGTGCGACCTCCAAGTAGGGGCGCTAAGGAACGAATACCCTATATCCTTATCGTTTATATATTTTAGTATTGCTTTTTTCAATTATTTATATGAAGTATAAATTTAATATCAATATAAGAATTTCAACATACTGCTGACGGCGGTAAATAATCAAGGTTTTTTTTCAGATTTAAATTCCTCTATCTCAATGTTTAAGAAAGGGTGAGAATTGTAAAGTATGTTGAAGAAGTAAAAATTGTTTATACGATATTTACACTAAAATCTGGGCGTAAAGCACATATTTCTCGATCCCCACGCCCCTGTTCAGCAAACTCCCAGTAAAATTGATATGAGACAATATTCTTACTATAAGGATACAGGTGGACTGTGTGTTCAATGAGAATTTAACGTTGCCGTTCCTCGTTTCCCTCGATGAAATTCCCCACCTGTGGCAACATAGCGATGCTCTTATTTTTCTTGTTGACCTAAATGATTATGACACCCTCAATACAGGTTACCTCAGCAGTATAGAATTGGAATCCCTTGCGAGATTAAAGACCAGTTATTTTAAGAGAAGGTATATTATCTCCAGAACAGTTTTAAAACGAATTCTATGCAAGGTTACTGGTGAACGTTCTGCTTCAGGAATATCTACATATAAAGACAGGAATGGGAGAGTCTGCATCCTTAATAACAGTGAACTTTACATTTGTATCTCATACACCGAAAGTGTTGCAGTTCTTGCAGTCTCAAAAGTCGAGATAGGCATTGATATTGAGCTTGAGAAAAAACTGGCTCTTAAGAGTAATTTGAAAGATCTGAGCATGAAACTCTTATCTACGGACGAGCCCATAAGTGATACCGATCTTTTAAAAATATGGACTTTGAAAGAAGCTTATTCCAAGTTTTCGAATAATAAAATGCATCTTATTTTCAATAAAGAACTGGATCTCAGCAGTGTCAACTATCGGACCTTTATTTTAAATGAGAAATACATATTATCTGTTATAACAAGTTCAAAATCGCATACTATCAATATAAATCGCCTTCATAGAATCGATTTTAACTACGATTAAGCATTTTATAAAAATCAGGGCTTAAATTCTGCATCCTGTACTATCCTTTTCGACCTCATCCCTATACACATAAATTTGCGGATTATTTAGACAAAGGGCTTTTCTGCCAACATGAAGTTTTTCATATTCTTTATATAGTTGTGTTACATAATTACCAGTGGGAATTCACGTTATTATAGACGCATTGAGTATTATTAACAATTGGCGGTCTGCTATAAGAAAAGAAAGAGGATACTCAAACATGGAACAAATTAAGGATGACATTGTCGATTATTTGAAGGCTAATTCTTTTATGGACAATAACAGCGTGCTGGGTGATAATGATTCTCTCACTCAAAATGGCATAATAGATTCAATTGGTTTGCTTGAACTTATGGATTATATCTGTGAGAAATATTCTATTGATATTCCTGAGGACATGCTCACCCCGGAAAATTTTGATACTCTGGAAGGAATTGCGAATATGATAATTAAGCTGTCGAAGTGACACAGTATGCGGATTGATGCGTATATCAGCGAGTACGCCAGAAAAACCCCTCAAAATATTGCTCTTGAAGAGGGCACAAATTCCATTTCCTATAGCTGCCTTGACACTGATATAAATGCTATTGCTTCACATTTGACAGATTTTAATCACTGTCGGTTTGCAATCCTGGCAGAGTCAAGCATGCGGTATATAAAGATGCTTATGGCAGTATACCGATCAGCTAACATTGCCATTCCTCTGCCAATAGAATTTCCCAGGTTCAGTCTTGAGAAGCTTCTTGACACAGCCCATATCAACAATATCCTCACAACCGATACCCAGTACTCAAGATTTGGAGAGGGATTTTTTGAGCGTTTTGGAACTGTAATAGTTCTTTCCAGGGATACTTCCGTAAACATTCTCCGCAAAAATATCGAGACTGAACGGAATAATCCTGAACTTCGGCTTGTTCTTTATACCTCAGGCACAACAGGTACTCCAAAAGGAGTCATGTTAAGTGACAGAAATCTTGTATCAAATGCAGAATCCATAATCAAGGTACTTCGGCTAACCTCCAGTGATAAAGGAGCGCTTGTAATATCCCCTCATCATGCTTTTGGGAATTCCATAATTAACTCCCACCTGGCGTCTGGGGGTTCGGTCTGTGTTGGGAATATGAATTTCATTGCTTCAGTTTTCAACCTTATAGAATCAGATGTCTCAATATTTTATGGAGTACCCAGCACTTACCGTATACTTCTCAAATATCCTGATAGATTCAAACGATCCTTTGCAAAGGTCAGAACTGCTGCATCGGCAGGTGGAGGAATGGATAAAGCTATTGTGAAAGAAATGAAGGAGTTAGTTCCTGGTCTTGAAATCCTTCCTATGTACGGCCAGACTGAAGCGACTGCTAGACTTGCCTACCTGCCCGCAGAAGATGTGGATGAGTTTGTTGACACTATAGGAAAAGCAATTCCTGGTGTTACACTTGATGTTTTTGACTCCGATTGCAATCCCGCAGAGATTAACACAACAGGCGAACTGGTTGCTGCTGGAGATAATATTATGCTGGGTTATCTGGACGACGAGATTGCAACTGAAAAGAAAATTATCAATGGTTGGCTTCATACCGGCGATCTTGCACAGAAACTTCCTAATGGATATATCCGACTTCTCGGGCGCAAAGATGACCTTATAAAAATAGGTGACCATCGTGTTAATCCGCGAGAGATTGAAAGAAATATAGAAGAGAATACCGAGGTCTCCAAGGTTTTTGTCGTACCTGTGCCCCATGAGCTTATGGGAACTGCAATCAGTCTCCTTGTCATACCTTCAGAAGGAACAGAAATCGAAAATCTGTTTTCGTTCTGCCGTAAAAACCTTCCAGGCTACCTGTGCCCAAGAGAAATCCTGTTCATTGATCATCTACCCTTGAGCGAAAACGGGAAAATATCCAATCGATCCATAATAGAGGAGTACAAACATGTCAAAGCTAATATGCAAAAAGTGTGTTCTTGATTCCGATATTCCCGGTATCCAGATTAACGAGGAAAGTGGTCTCTGCCATTTCTGTGAGACATATACTCCTCTTACTCTTCAGGAAAAGACTGATTATCTGACAAGAATAGAAAAACTTTTTGAACAATACGCAGGGACGGGAAACTACGATGTAATTTATGCACTTTCAGGGGGCAAAGACTCTTCATACACCCTTTATAAACTTAAAAAAGATTATCCCTTTTTGAAAGTTCTTGCTGTTCAGTTCAATAATGGTTTTACTTCCGAGGGTGCAATTAAAAACGCAAAAAAGATTTGTGAGATTACAGGCTGTGATTATTTCCAGTTGACAATGAAAGAGGAAATTCTGCTTGATACATTCCGAAAAGCTGCTGAATCTTATGACGCCTTTCCTAGATTTGCCAAATATCGAGCCAGTGATATCTGTAATGTTTGCATCAGTATCATTAAGCAAAAACTGATCGAAAAAGCCATCACTGAGAAGGCTCCTTTTATTGTATTTGCTTTTACAGCTGGTCAGTCTCCTAATCCTATAATCCCTCTCTCGGCAAATTTTCTCAAGTGGTCAAGAAACCTGTTTGAAACCCAGCTCCAAAAAATAGGGGTTGATGATAAGGATGAAGTTTTCCTCCTGAAAAAATCGGTTCTTGCAAATCTGGGTGAGAATGTTCCGAGTATCCTTCATCCTCTCTGCCTATGGGATTATAATGAAGATGTAATACTTGAGACCCTGCTTGAAATCGGCTGGGAATCCCCAGGAATCAACGACAGCAACTCAACTAACTGTATCTTGAATTCCTTTGCCTGTTACAACCACCTGAAGAAATATGGATTCCACTCATACACCTTTGATATTGCAGGGCTTGTTCGAAGCGGGGATATGTCGAGGGAAGAAGGGTTTGAGAAAATTACTCAGGAACTCTCTCAACCCCTGATAATGGAGGCTGCAAAGAAGCTTAATTTCGATTTAAATCGATTTTGAGACTTTTAACTAAGATT
>ENA-OWOZ01000550-OWOZ01000550.1-bioreactor-metagenome-genome-assembly--contig:-NODE-550-length-46084-cov-5.395701_pt1 | contig 46084 bp, 39 predicted proteins | sample MGYA00238140_ERZ651804 | MGnify/ENA primary metagenome ERZ651804 (study PRJEB26910, sample SAMN07631232) | bioreactor metagenome | isolation source: Switchgrass digestor | place: USA: Dartmouth...
TACCAACATATGCACCCAGCTGATAACGGGCAGGGCCCCCGTAAGCGACTACTCTCTTTCGATTTCGGGCTTCCCTCGCAAGTCCATTCGGAATAAGCTTGCAACCGTATCACACCAACCACGGCTCTCTGAATGCAAGTGATTATTCTTACTACTCTTGCTCTACGGTTTATGCGATATATCAGACTTACTTTGTTGCTAATTTAAGTAAAATATTATTTTGATTGTAGCACAGCTGACTTTTTTTGTCAATTATATATTTTGCATAAATTACCATGATTTATTCTGTTATTTTTAGCATGATATCCAAAAGATCGGCTTTTCATTTAAACTATCCGAACCAGCGCCGTTATAAAACTCCTCGGTTCGGTTTTATGTAACAGTTTACTTTAAGCAATCAGCCAACTGTTTCATGATGGCAAAAGCTTTTTCATCATATTCTTTTGCCTCCCGGATTAACTGCACTGTTCTTTTTCTCACATCAGCTCTGGCGAAATTGCGCATCTGTTTCTCACCACGTTCCCATCCGCCCAAAACTTCATACAACTTCGCGGAGACTTTGGAAATTTCCATGAAATATGTTGATGCCTTTTCAAAAAGCGCTCTTTGCTCAGGATATTGTTCTGCTGCTTTTTTCATGAACTTGGCGGCGTTATACCTTCCATCTGCAATACAATCAATGGCATCGTCATGAGTGAACAGTCTCTCGGCCAGCAGCGGCATAATCATATCTTCCGAAAAATCACTGTCATCTGCCACAGCCTTTATCCATGCTTCATACGCCAGCAACCCTTTTGCATAAACACCGCACTTGCGGCCGGTCATTGCATCAATGGCATTGTTCAGTATGGTTTTTACATCTGCTTTTCCTGTATCTGCCGGTTCAAGTGCCATGACAGCCAATGTCTCTGGATTATCCCACCAGCGATCGGTAATAAAATAGCCCGATTGATCAAAAGTAACATCACGATTAAGCTCGGGATTATCCTGGAAAAAATTCCATCCAAGCAGGGTGTTTCCACCGTTGCGATAGCCTGTTACAATGCAGGCTTCGGGCGGTCCGATAATTCCCAGCGCAATAACAGGTATTCCCTTGTCTATTTGTGGTTTTATAAAAGCAATGAACTCTTCCTTTGTACTGTTTTCCCTGCCCAGGAAACGGAAGGAACAGCCAGTTGATTCAATACCCTGCCTGAACACGCGCTCCGGGTCATCATAAGTAAAAACTGAATCGACATTTCCCAAATTCCATTGTGTTTCGTCCCATGTCAGCCTGAATGCCGCACCACTTGCTGCCATTGCATAGTCATAACTTACATCTATACCGATATAATTTGCGCAAGCTCTCAAGCAAGCCGGGAAGGGTGTCAGCCCTTCGGGACCGTACTGAACTCTGGGTACCCCCAGTAAAATCATTTGTTCCTGATTTGCTTCACTACTTCTCATGATTTTCTTCACCTTTCATTGATTCATTCTGATTAAGGACAGGAAGCTCAACACCGTAAACTCCTGCACAAAGTTTGGCTCTTTTCAGGTTAACTTTCATTTTTCGGAATTCAGACGGAGTCACTCCAGTAATCCTTTTAAAAGCCCTGGTAAAAGCATCTGCATTGTTAAAGCCATACTCCATTCCGATGGTAACCAGAGTCTTGTCGGTATACCTGCATTCAAAGGCAGCGTTTGCAATTTTACGCTCCAGAATATAGCGGTAGAGTGACTTATTCGTTTGGCCGGCAAACAACTCACGGACATAGGGCAACGAAAATCCTGTTGCTGCTGCTAATTCGTTATAATCAATCTTCCCCTTTATTCGAGTTTCGACAAATGTGATCACTGCATTTACAAACAAAAAAAGCTGATCCATCTTACACTCCGATTTAAAAATCTATGCTTCATGAAGCATCCATATTATACCATGTTGCAGATTTTGACGTCTCGACTTTTTTGAGGATTATAATAAAAGGCAGCCCCTATGGACTGCCTTTTTATATTTTATATATCTATTTATTCTTTATTGCTGCCTGGGCAGCTGCCAGCCTTGCAATCGGCACTCTGAACGGCGAGCATGAAACATACTGCAGACCTACAATATGGCAGAATTCAATTGAAGAAGGATCTCCGCCATGTTCACCGCAAATACCCATTTTGATATTTGGCCTGGTTTTGCGTCCCTTTTCGGCTGCAATTCTTATAAGTTCGCCAACACCTGTCTGGTCGAGTTTTGCAAACGGATCAAATTCATAAATCTTCTTGTTATAATATTCTTCAAGGAACTTGCCTGCGTCATCACGGCTGAAACCAAATGTCATCTGTGTTAAATCGTTCGTTCCGAATGAGAAGAATTCAGCTTCGCTTGCTATTTCATGAGCAGTGATGGCAGCGCGCGGAACTTCAATCATTGTACCGACAAGGTACTTAAGCTCAACGCCTGATTCCTTAATAATCCGGTCTGCTGTCTTTACAACAACATCCTTAACATATTTCAGTTCTTTCACATCGCCTACCAGAGGAATCATAATTTCGGGCACAACATTAAGGCCTTCCCTGGTTACATTTATAGCAGCTTCTATAACTGCTCTTGTCTGCATTTCAGCAATTTCAGGATAGCTTACAGCCAGTCGGCATCCTCTGTGACCCAGCATCGGGTTGAATTCATGCAGCTCTGAAATTACTGCATTCAGTTCAGCGGCCGATATACCCATTTCGGCTGCTATCGCCTCGATATCTTCCTGTTCCTTCGGCAGGAATTCATGCAGCGGAGGATCAAGGAAACGGATTGTTACAGGATATCCTTTCATTACTCTGAACAGTTCTTCAAAGTCGCCTCTCTGCATTGGCAGAAGTTTATCCAGGGCCTTTCTTCTCTGCTCCTCTGTACGGGCTACAATCATTTTTCTCATTGCGCCGATTCTGTCGCTGTCAAAGAACATATGCTCTGTACGGCACAATCCAATACCTTCTGCACCAAACTTTAATGCCTGTGCTGCGTCTTTAGGAGTATCGGCATTAGTTCTTATCTTCAGAGTCCGGACTTCGTCAGCCCAATTCATTAAGATTTCAAAATATCCTGTCATTTCAGGAGCCACAGTTGGCAATTGCTCTCCATATACATTTCCGGTGGAACCGTCAAGGGAAATCCAGTCTCCCTCGTTATATCTCTTGCCGTTTTTATCTATGAAATATCCTTCCTCTTCGTTTATTGTAATCTCACCGCAGCCAACAACACAGCATCTGCCCATACCTCTTGCAACAACGGCTGCATGGGAAGTCATTCCGCCACGGCCTGTCAAAATACCCTGAGAAACATGCATTCCTTCAATATCCTCTGGTGATGTTTCATTACGGACCAGAATTACTTGTTTCTCACCTTCATTAAATGCCTTGGTAGCGTTTTCTGCTGTAAAGTAAATCTTACCTGTAGCAGCACCCGGTGATGCAGCCAGACCTTTTGCAATCGGTTTTGCTGCCTTTAATGCCTTCGGTTCGAACTGAGGATGGAGAAGTGTATCCAATTGCTTCGGATCCACTTTCAGCAAAGCCTCTTCCTTGGTTATCATATTCTCATTTACAAGATCAACTGCAATTTTCAGTGCTGCCTGAGCGGTTCTCTTTCCGTTTCTTGTCTGGAGCATGAAGAGTTTTCCGCGTTCTATTGTAAACTCCATATCCTGCATATCACGGTAATGGGATTCGAGCTTGCCTGCTATGTCAACAAACTGGTTGTATACATCAGGATTTATTTCTCTCAATACCTCAATTGGCTGAGGTGTTCTGATACCGGCAACAACATCCTCGCCCTGGGCATTCATTAAAAATTCTCCGTAGAGTTTCTTCTCACCTGTGGACGGGTCTCTTGTAAATGCAACACCGGTACCCGAATCATTGCCCATATTTCCGTATACCATTTCCTGAACGTTTACGGCTGTTCCCCAGTCTGAAGGGATATCATTCAGCCTTCTGTATACTATCGCTCTTGGATTTTCCCATGAACGGAATACGGCTTTTACTGCTTCCATCAACTGAACTTTCGGATCTTGCGGGAAGGGTACGCCCATCTCTTTCAAATACAGTTCCTTATACTGTTCAGTAAGCTTTTTCAAATCATTTGCATCAAGATCGGTATCTGATGTAACACCTTTTTGCTCTTTTATCTCGTCCATCAGTTTTTCGAATTTTAACCTGTCAATTCCCATAACAACATCGGAAAACATCATGATAAAGCGTCTATAACTGTCATATGCAAAACGCGGATTCTGTGTAAGTTTTGCCAGCCCTTCAACAACCTCATCATTCAGCCCGAGATTCAAAATGGTGTCCATCATTCCAGGCATGGATACTCTCGCACCCGAACGCACTGAAACTAAAAACGGATTTTCGGGATCTCCAAATTTCTTTCCCACTATTTCTTCTGTTTTCGAAAGGGTTGCAAAAATTTCATCCTCGATATCTTTTGCAATAATCTTTCCGTCCTGATAAAAACGCGTACATGCTTCTGTTGTGATTGTAAAACCTCTTGGCACCGGAAGTCCGAGACCGGTCATTTCTGCAAGATTTGCACCTTTGCCGCCAAGAAGGTTTCTCATTGAGGCATTACCCTCACTGAATAAATACACATATTTGGCCATTTAATTTCTTCCCTCCTAAAACTACTTCCATATGGCTGTTTTCATTGAATCATATGTAATTATTGCCTAAGGCCTTTATACCTTTTCATTTCCTATAGTAACTATAAATACCAAATAGGTTTATAACGTAAAAATAATAACATAAGAAAATTTCACTGTAAACTTATAAAATATAAAATTAATAAGTGAGAGTATTTTATGCCTTCCGACAGGTTATGCAGGGATATGCTTAAATAACATATGCCAGGCAGGATAAAATTCCCACCTGACAATATGCTGCTTCAGCTAAAAATTAAATTTATCAGCAAAATAATCCTTTAACTCTTCAATGGGTATTCTTACCTGTTCCATAGTATCTCTTTCACGAATTGTAACTTTCTTATCGTCAACCGATTCGAAGTCAAAAGTTATGCAGTAAGGAGTACCAATTTCGTCCTGGCGGCGGTATCTCTTTCCGATGCTTCCGGTATCGTCATATTCACAGTTGTAGTATTTGATTAAATCCTCATAAATCTTAAATGCTTCCTCGCCAAGCTTTTTAGACAGCGGCAGAACGGCAATCTTCACAGGAGCAAGTGCCGGATGTAAACGCAATACAGTACGGACATCCCCCTCGCCTACTTCTTCTTCGTCGTAGGCATCACACAGGAATGCCAGGGCTACTCTGTCCACACCGACTGATGGCTCTATGCAATATGGCACAAATTTTTCATTTGTTGTTGGATCAAAGTAGCTTAAATCTTCTTTTGAATACTGCATATGCTGCTTCAGGTCAAAGTCGGTTCTGTTGGCAATGCCCCATAATTCACCCCAGCCGAACGGGAATTTGAATTCAATATCGGTAGTTGCAGTACTATAGTGGCTAAGCTCTTCTTTTGAGTGATCCCTCATCTTTATATTTTCTTCCTTCATGTTCAACGACAGCAACCAGTTGCGGCAAAATTCCTTCCAGTACATAAACCATTCCATATCCTTGCCGGGTTCACAGAAGAATTCCAGTTCCATCTGCTCGAATTCCCTTGTCCGGAAAGTGAAATTACCCGGAGTTATTTCATTTCTGAAGGATTTGCCAATTTGCCCTATTCCAAACGGGATCTTTTTTCTTGTAGATCGTTGAACATTTTTGAAGTTTACAAATATCCCCTGTGCTGTTTCGGGGCGCAGATATATTTCATTCTTGGAGTCTTCGGTAACACCCTGGAAGGTTTTGAACATAAGGTTGAATTGTCTGATAGGAGTAAAGTCCTTTACCCCACAATTAGGACAGGTTATTCCGTTTTCTTCGATGTACTTTGTGAGAGCTTCATTGCTCATTCCGTCCACTCTCATATCAATATTATTTTCCTTGTTCCAGTCTTCAACAAGTTTGTCGGCACGGTGTCTTACCTTACAGTGGCGACAGTCAATCAGGGGGTCTGAAAATCCGCCGACATGGCCTGAAGCCACCCAAACCATAGGGTTCATCAATATTGCTGTATCCAGCCCTACATTGTAAGGATTTTCCTGGATAAACTTCTTCCACCACATTCTCTTTACATTATTTTTTAATTCCACTCCCAGAGGTCCGTAATCCCAAGTGTTGGCCAAACCATCATAAATCTCCGAGCCTTGAAAAATGAACCCCCTGTTTTTGCATAATGCCACAATCTTATCCATGGTTTTCTCAAAAGCCATATTTTTTCCTCCCGATAATATCTTTAATACTATTGAGCATCATTTGTGCGTCTGTTTTTTCTGTATCTGATCTTGCCTTCATTTATCTCGTTTACCGCCGTAACAACATCTTTACTGAATGTTTTTGTTAAAGGCTGCGCTCCTTCATTAAGCATCCGCGCTCTTTTGGCAGTTACGTTGACTAATATATACCTGTTTTCCACCTTTTCCAAAAGCTCAGATATTGACGGTTTTATCACTCATTATCACTCCTTATACAATTATTTTTTATTCTGTTGCGTTCTTTTTCTATGATGTCAAGCAATTGCCTTGCAGAGTCTTCCACAGATTCATTTTTGATTATATAATCATAGCTGTCCAGTTGCTCCATCTCTTCCAATGCCCGTTTCATCCGTTTTTCAATAACTTCAGGAGACTCGGTTCCGCGTTTTGTAATGCGCTTCCTTAACTCTTCAATGGTCGGAGGAGTAATAAATACTGAAATGCAATCGGGATATTGTCTCTTTACATTATGCGCGCCTTCCACCTCAATCTCAAGAAGAACAACATGGCCCTTTTCCAGTTCCTGTTCCACATACATCTTCGGCGTACCATAATAGTTCCCGCAATACTCAACCCATTCCAGTAAAGCACCTTCCCGTATCATCTCCAAAAACCTTTCACGGGAAACAAAGAAGTAATTTTTGCCATCTATTTCTCCCGGCCTTGGACAACGTGAAGTTGCTGAAACCGAAAAAACTATATCCTTATTTTGCTCCCGTGCCCGGGAAACAACAGTTCCTTTTCCAACTCCCGCGGGACCCGACACAACAACCAAAAGACCCGGATTCATTCGGTAACCTCCTGCTCATCTCCGCCATCAATAACAACTGCATCATTATCTTTGCTGCCAAGCCTGTGAGCAACTGTTTCGGGCTGAACGGCAGACAGAATGATATGGTCACTGTCAGTTACAATTACAGCACGGGTTCTTCTGCCATATGTTGCGTCAATCAGCATGCCACGATCCCTTGCTTCCTGAATAATTCTTTTTATAGGTGCAGATTCAGGACTTACGATTGCAACAATTCTATTGGCAGCAACAATATTTCCGAAACCGACATTAATTAATTTCATGCCTTACTCCTCCATATCAAGGGATTATTTTCCATTATTCAACATTCTGTATTTGTTCTCTGATTTTTTCAATTTCACTTTTCAGTTCAATTACATTTTTTGTGATATCCAAATCATTCGCTTTGGCCCCTATGGTATTTACTTCCCTGTTCATTTCCTGAAGCAGGAAATCCAGTTTTCTTCCTATTGGCCCATCCATCGCCAAAATATCAAGGAATTGATCCAGGTGGCTTCTTAAACGTACCAGCTCTTCATTAATACTGCATTTGTCAGCAAAAATCGCAACCTCCATAGCAAGACGTGTTTCATCCACAATATCGCTGTCCATCAATTCCCGTATTCTGGCTGAAAGCTTTTCCTTATACTCTGTAATAACCAAAGGTTCACGTGCTTTTATCTGCAACCTGTAATTTTCGATGTTTTTACATATTTCGATCAGGCTTATTTTAAGCTTTTCTCCCTCGGCCTCCCTCATTGCAACCAGGACATTCAATGCCTCGTTTACGGCCTGTTCCAGAATTGCCCAGACTTCTTCCGAAGTCTCCTCCTTTTTTTCGATTCTGAGGATTTCAGGAAATCTGGCCAGCGATGAAGATGAAATATCATCCCGAAGCTGCAATTCTTCAGCTAATGTATTCATGGCTCTGTAATATTCCAGGGCCAGATTTTTGTCAAGTATTACTTTTTTAATCCCTTCGCCAAGGTTTTCCCAATTGATAAAAACATCAACCTTACCCCTGTAGATACGGTTCGTAATCAGCGAACGGACTTTATCTTCAAAACAGCTTAACTGTCTTGGCATCCGTATATATATGTCACAATACCTGTGATTTACCGTTTTTATCTCAACGTCCATCGAAACCTGTTCGTCCTGATATTTATAATAACCGTATCCGGTCATACTTCTAACCATTTTATTTCCTCCAAAGTCTTTCATTCTCGGGCGCAAAAATGTGCCGAAGGGCAATATAAGCCTAAAACGCCAGTACATTTTGTATGGTCTGATAAACTTTATACTTTTCAAACGGCTTCACAATAAAGTCCTTTGCACCCATTTTTATGGCATCGATAACCATTGACTGTTGCCCCATTGCCGAAACAACGATTACCCTTGTTTTCGGACTTGCTTCCACAATTTTGGGCAATGCAACTATTCCGTCCATTTCGGGCATAGTTATATCCAATGTCATTATATCAGGTTGATATTTCCGCGCAGCTTCTATTGCTTCTATTCCATTAGAAGCTTCAGCAATTACCGTATATCCCTCAACCTGTTCTATAACTTTACGAAGCAGTGTTCTCATAAAGATGGCATCATCTACTATAACAAAGGATATTTTGGTCATAAGTCGAAGTCTCCAATTTCGTACATTATAATAGATAAAACTGCAACAGCAGCGGTTTCGGTTCTTAAAATTCTTTTTCCCAATCCGACAGGAATAATTCCGTGATCCCCGGCAAGCTTGATTTCTTCTTCTGCAAAGCCGCCTTCGGGACCTATAAAAATACCTATGGTTTTAATATAGTCTATATTATAGCATTTAAGCAACTCTTTAAAACACTTTTTACCCTCATTTTCATAACAGAAAACTGCCAGCGACGAACCGCATGTTTCATTTGAAACCATGTCATCCCACAAGTCCATAGCTTTGCTGTATTCCAACGGTTTTTTAACTTCGGGAATAACAACACGGCCCGATTGCTTGCATGCTTCCCGTGAAATCCTGTTCCATCTTTCAAGTTTTGCGTCAATATTTCTGTCTATATCCCGGACTACGGAATACCGCGTAATCATTGGGACAATCTGGCTCACTCCCAACTCCACCGTCTTCTGAATTATCCATTCCATTTTATCAGACTTTGGCATTCCCTGAAACAGAATGACCTTCCTCTTCGATTCGGTCTCAGGTGTACCGGTTTTTACTATTTTCCCGACGGCCATTGCTTTATCGACCGAAACAAGCTCAATCTCATGTTCCAGCCCTGTACCGTCAAATACCAGCAAATGATCGCCTGTCCTGAACCTGAGAACCTGGACCATGTGCTTCAAGTCGTCTCCGGAAATATACACAGTATCATTCTTTATTGAATCAGGTGAAACTAGGAATCTGCGCATATCTGCATTGCCACCCATTCGCCTTCCCTGTTTTCCTTTACCATATGATAGCCATTTTCGTTTACAGCATTAATGATTTCTTCACGTCTATCCGAAATGATGCCCGATAACAGAATATTAGTCCTATCACTGCTGTATTTTCTCAGATCAGGCAGCAATGACAGAATTATATCCGCAATTATATTAACTACAATAATATCATACTTTTCTATTTCCAAATCCTTTAATTCACCGTGGATTACATGAACTACGTCCGAGACATTGTTCTTCATGACATTCTCACGGCAAGCTTTATATGCTGCATCATCTATGTCAACGCATGTGACTTCCTTTGCACCAAGTTTTGCGGCAATAATCCCCAAAATTCCGGTTCCGCATCCCAAATCCAGAACTTTTTCATTTCCCTTGACAAGCTCATCAAGTAATGATGCACACATTCTTGTTGTTTCATGGGTTCCGGTTCCGAAAGCCATTCCCGGCTCGAGTTCCACAACCACTTCATTGCCTTGAGGCAGGTAATCTTCCCAGGCCGGTTTAACTATAACCCTGTCTGATATTTTAAAGGCTTTATAATACTTTTTCCAATTATCCTTCCATTCGGAATCATCTCGTATTCTGACAGAATATTCAGGAATATGATTTAAAAAGATCTGAAATTCGCTGTCGAGTTTGCTTTTCAGTTCTTCTGCTTTCCGTGAACTGAAGTAGGCCTTGATAACGACCTTTTCGCCATAACTGTCAATTAACCCGTCATCTGCATAATCAAGGTACCTGTTATGATCAAGAACCTGCCTGAAAGAGTCGGGATCAACTATTTCAAGTCCCTGAACTCCCTGGTCCAGCAGAACCTGTGAAACTAATTCCTGTATTTCAGGATCTACGGTAACGGCTACTTCCAACCACTCCACAAAAATACTCCCTTTTCAGTTTATTATCAATTATTTATTGAAATAAATCCTTCATTTTTTCAAAGAAAGATTTTCTCTGTTGAAATACTTCATCCCCGCTGATTTCCGCAAACTGCTTCAGCAGTTCCTTCTGTTTTGCAGAAAGCCTTGTAGGTACTTCTACATTGACTTTAACAAGCTGGTCGCCTTTCGCATTGGATCTCAGATGTTTGATTCCTTTGTTTTTAAGTCTGAAAACCGTCCCTGTTTGCGTACCTTCGGGTATATTATATTTTATTGTTCCCTCGAGGGTGGGAATCTCCAACTCAGCCCCCAGAGCCGCCTGGGTAAAAGTTATGGGTATTTCACATATTACATCATAGCCTTCTCTTTTGAAAAGAGGATGTGGCTTTACCCGTATGCTCACATACAAGTCACCGGGCGGTCCGCCCATTATGCCAGGCTCGCCTTCGCCACGCAAAGATATGGTCTGTCCGTTGTCAATGCCTGCCGGCACATTTATGCTAATCTTTGAAGTTTTCTGAACTCTTCCGTTTCCACGACACTCATCACATGGATGGGTTATAATTGTACCTTCTCCACGGCAAACTTCGCAAGTGCGCATGTTCACCATTTGCCCAAACGGAGTGGATTGTACATGCCTTATCTGCCCTGTACCATTGCAGTGCCTGCATGTTTCGGGAGTAGTACCGGGTTTTGATCCTGACCCGCCGCAAACATGGCATAACTGCATCCTGCTGATATTAATTTCTTTGGTTGTACCAAAGGCAGCCTCGAGAAAGCTTATTTCAAGCGAATATTTTAAATCGTTACCTCTTCTGGGGCCCGATCTTTTCCTGGTACTTCTGCCAAATGGCGAGCCCCCAAAAAAAGTATCGAAAATATCTTCAAAACCAAAATCAAAGCCTCCAAAACCGCTGAAACCTTCAAAACCTGTTCCGTTAAGGCCTGCATGGCCATACATGTCGTACTGCTTCCTTTTTTGCGGATCGCTTAAAACTGCATAGGCTTCATTGATTTCTTTAAACTTGGCTTCGGCTTCTTTGTCATTGGGGTTCATATCCGGATGATATTGCTTTGCAAGCTTCCGGTATGCCTTTTTCAGTTCTGTTTCATCAGCATTACGGCTTACTCCCAACACTTCGTAGTAATCTCTTTTTTCGGGCATTCTATCACCCCCAAAGCTGGTTTACTGCTAAAGTAGCTTAACGATTATAACACACTTCAATAACACCTTCAACTAAGTTTATTTTATGATCTGATCCTCATTTATGAAAAAAATAATTGCCCTAATCATAACAACGAGTCAAAGGAATACCTTTGACTCGTTTTGTTGCAAACTTGACTTACTGTTTACCGAAGCGGGGATTTTTAAAATATCGAACTATTTGTCATCATCAACTACTTTATAATCTGCATCGTAAACATCATCCTGGCTATTGCCTGTTCCGCCGCCATAGGTCTGGTTAAACCCTCCTGCTCCGGCTGCTCCCGCAGCACCAGGATTCTGCTGATAAATTTTCTGTGAAACTGCATAGAAAGCCTGGGAAAGTTTTTCGGTGGCAGCTTTAATAGCCGCAGTATCGTTACCTTTAGCAACTTCTTTCAGATGGTTCAGTTCGGCTTCGATATTGGATTTATCTGCAGGATCAATCTTATCTCCCAAATCTTTCAAAGTTTTTTCCGTCTGATAAATCAGCGAATCTGCCTGGTTCTTCGCTTCTATGACTTCTTTCCTTCTCTTGTCCTCTTCAGCGTACTTTTCCGCTTCCTTAACGGCTCTCTCAATTTCCTGCTCAGAAAGGTTTGTTGACGCTGTAATGGTAATTTTTTGCTCATTGCCTGTACCCAGGTCTTTCGCGGATACATGTACAATACCGTTTGCGTCTATGTCGAAAGTAACCTCTATCTGGGGAACCCCTCTCGGAGCAGGCGGTATTCCTGTTAATTGGAAATTGCCAAGCAGTTTATTGTCTGCAGCCATTTCTCTTTCACCCTGGTATACACGGATGTCAACGCTGGTCTGACCATCGGCTGCGGTTGAGAATATTTGGCTCTTTTTAGTGGGTATTGTGGTATTGCGTTCAATCAGTTTTGTGAATACTCCACCGAGGGTTTCAATACCAAGGGACAGAGGAGTAACGTCAAGAAGCAGAAGGTCTTTGACTTCTCCTGAAAGAACGCCGGCCTGAATAGCGGCACCAATGGCAACGCATTCGTCAGGATTAATGCCTTTGAACGGTTCCTTGCCGAGATACTTCCTGACAGCTTCCTGAACTGCAGGTATTCTTGTTGAACCTCCAACCAGCAGAACTTTGTCTATATCTGCAGGTGTAAGATCAGCATCTGCCAGCGCCCTTCTGGTAGGCTCCATGGTTTTTTCAACCAGGTCGGCAGTCAGCTCGTCAAATTTAGCTCTGGTAAGTGTCATGTCCAGGTGTTTCGGACCACTCGCATCTGCAGTTATAAAAGGAAGGTTAATATTAGTTGTGGTAACTCCGGACAATTCAATCTTGGCTTTTTCTGCAGCTTCTTTCAAACGTTGCATAGCCATTCTGTCGTTTCTTAAATCAATTCCTGTATCCTTTTTAAACTCTTCAGCCAGCCAGTTGATAATTCTCTGGTCAAAATCATCACCGCCCAGACGGTTATTACCGCTGGTAGCCAGAACTTCAAATACTCCGTCTCCGATTTCCAGAATAGATACGTCAAATGTACCTCCACCCAGGTCAAATACAAGGATCTTCTGATCATGTTCCTTGTCCAGTCCGTAAGCAAGAGCCGCAGCTGTAGGCTCGTTTATGATACGCAATACTTCAAGACCTGCAATTCTTCCTGCGTCCTTTGTTGCCTGGCGCTGAGCATCGCTGAAATATGCAGGGACGGTAATAACAGCCTGTGTAACTTTTTCACCAAGATAAGCTTCAGCATCTGCCTTCAGTTTCTGGAGGATCATTGCTGATATTTCCTGAGGAGTATATTCTTTATTATCAATTTTTACTTTCCTGTCGGTTCCCATGTCCCTTTTAATTGAAATAACGGTTCTCTCGGGATTTGTGACAGCCTGTCTTTTAGCAACCTGTCCAACTAATCTTTCACCGGTTTTGGAGAAAGCAACAACTGAAGGTGTAGTCCTGCTTCCTTCGGGATTAGGGATAACTACAGGTTCACCACCCTCAATAACAGCGACACATGAATTGGTTGTTCCTAAATCTATACCTATCACTTTCGGCATAAAAATCACTCCTAATAATAATATATTTAAAGGTCAAAGAAAGTCTATTAGTTTGCTACTTTTACAACAGAATGACGAATAACAATTTCATCATTATATATATATCCTTTGAGGAACTCCTCAACAATTTCATTTTCGCCATAATTTTCATCATCAACATGCATTACGGCTTCATGAAAATCAGGGTTGAATTTTTGGCCCTTGGCTTCAATGGGCTTTACTTTGAAACTGGATAATATCTCCTGCATTTGCTTATGGATTAACAGGACGCCTTCCCTGATCTTTTCATCGCTTCCTTCAGAGGCCTGCAGCGCTCTTTCGATGTTATCCATTACAGGAAGAAAAGCAGATACAACATCTGCAACTGAAGAGGCATATAATTTTTCTTTTTCCTTTTTTGTCCTTTTCTTATAGTTGTCAAACTCTGCGGCGAGTCTTTGAATTTGCTCTTTCAATTCATTAATTTCCTTTTCTTTTTGATTTAACAGGTTTTCTTCCTGGCTTTTTACTTCCTTGTCGCCTTTAGCTTCATTGCATTCAGCAGCATTTTCATTTGCTTTACCGGTTTTTTCTTCTGTTTCTTCGGTTGCCTTTTTTTCCTCTGCGTTGGTTTCCATCTCTAAATTCTCCTTCGATAATTCTTCTGCTTTATCCAGATTTTTATCATCTGTCTTATTCTGACTCATCAGCTTTCATCCTTCCATTTATCATTTACGGAAAATTCAGTCATCATTGATTATCCTCAGTATCTCATTGTTAATTAAATTCCTGACATAATTCATAGCCGATATAACTCTGGAATAATACATCCTTGTGGGACCCAATACGCCAAAAGTACCCAGTTCGGTATCACCAAGGCTGTAAACCGTAGTAACCAGGCTGCACTCACGCATCACTTCGTGCTCATTTTCGGCACCAATCTGAACATTAAGTCCCTGCTTCTTCATAGCCGAACTCATTAAACTTTTCATGGTATGCTGCTCATTGAACAGTTCAAATAGTTCCTTGACCTTAAAAAGATCGCTGAATTCAGGATGATTCAGCAAATTCGTAATACCGTTCATAATAAGCTCGGAATCTTCAACATCCTGCATGCATTTTTTCATCCCGTCAACAACATAATTTATCAGTTCTTTCGAAACACCTGTTTCTATTTGTATGTCATGAGTAAGAGGAAATTCAATATTTTCAATTATACGCCCGTTTAACTTTTCCTGCAAATAATTAGTAAGCAATATGAATGAATCCGGACTTGTTTCGTTATTAACGCGAATAACCTGGTTTTTCACAACACCTGTACTTGTCACAACCACAATTAAAACTTTCTTTTCATCTACGGGCAATACCTGCACAGATTTAACCGCTGCTTTTGTCAGGCTCGGAGACAAAGCTATTGACGCATATCCTGTAATTGCAGATATAATATCAGATGCTCTCCGGATCAATGTGTTTATTTCATCTATTTTACGTTCAATTGCATCCTTAATTTGATTTATTTCCTCTATTTTCAGTGCCTGCACCTGCATCAGATGATCCACATAAAACCTGTATCCCTTGTCTGATGGGACTCTGCCGGCAGAAGTATGGGGCTGCGAAATATATCCCATTTCTTCCAAATCAGCCATCTCGTTACGAATGGTAGCAGAACTAAGGCCAAGTTCATGTTTTCTTGAAATGGTTCTTGACCCTACAGGCTGTGCGGTTTTTATATAATCATCAACAAGAGTTTTTAAAATCTGCATCTTGCGCTCACTTAACCCTACATCCCACAACGTAACCTCACCTCCATACAATAGCTCATCAGCCTGATACCAAAAGGAACTATTGTACATTGCAGTGAAACCACAAATCAGTATATATATAATCATAAACAGGTTCTTTCCTACTAAAATTAATATACCCATTCAAACCTGTTTATACTTTATCAAGTATATATCACTAAAGTAAATAATCCCTGCTATTTGTTGTTAGCACTCTCATTAAACGAGTGCTAAATGCTATATTAAAAATACCACCCTGCCTTTCTTTTGTCAAGAGGGTGGTATTTTTCTTTTATTACAGGATAAATTCAAGCCATACCTGATTTGCAAAATCCAATCCGGCTTTTGTCAGTTTTAACATGCCATTCTCCACTGAGAGAAGATTTTTCCCGATCAGCATTTTTATTTTATCATGGTATTTATTTAAAGCTTCTCTGCCAAACTCCTTTTCAAGCTGCCCCATGTCAACTCCTTCAATCATTCTTAATCCGAGAATGAACCTTTCGGACAGTTTCTCATCAATCCCAATATGTTCACTGAAACCTATCGTTGATTTCCCTTCGTTAATTCTTTTGATATATTCAACGGGGTTTTCTATATTTGAGTACCTTGCATCATTCATATAAGAGTGGGCAGCCGCTCCAAAACCGATGTAAGGCTTGCTTGTCCAGTACTTTATATTGTGCATCGATTGAAATCCGGGTTTTGCAAAATTGGATATTTCATAGTGTTTAAAGCCTGCCTCGTTCAACCTATTTATTGCCCAGTAATACATTTCCCTTTCCAAATCTTCATCCACGGGAGGCAGTTCACCCTTTTCATTCATTTCATGCCATGGTGTACCTTCTTCGATTTTTAAGCTGTAACACGAAACATGGGTTACACCCTTATGCAAAACCAGTTCAATGGTTTCCTGAAAATCTTTCATGGTCTGGTTCGGAACTCCAAAAATAACATCAGCATTAATGTTCGTGAATCCGCATTTTTTAACCAGATCCACGCATTCCTCAAACATTTCCCTGGTATGGACCCTTCCCATAAACTTCAAAATGCTGTTGCTGGCGGACTGAAGCCCTATACTTATACGGTTGAAGTTAAGCTCTTTATAGACAACAGCCTTTTCCTCAGAGATGGTTCCGGGATTAACTTCTATCGATATTTCTGCATTCTTTGAAATATCAAAGTTTTTTGACAGGGTGCCAGCTATCTTTGAAATGTTTTCCGCAGGAAGGACAGATGGTGTCCCTCCTCCGAAAAAAACGGAATCTACAATCCAGTTTAAAAATTTACCTGAAGCTGACTCAATTTCCCTGCAAACTGCATCGGCATAGTCCTGAAAGAAATCATCCATGCCCGGAAGTGACGGGAAATCACAATAATTGCATTTCCTCATGCAGAAAGGTATATGAACATAAATTCCAATGGTTTCATCTTTTTCAGGCAACATTTCATCCAACGCCTATGTATCAAGTTTCAGCACGCTCATGAAAGCTTCCTGCGGAATTTCCACGCTGCCTACCTGACGCATACGCTTTTTACCTTCCTTCTGTTTTTCAAGCAGTTTCTTCTTTCTTGTAATATCACCGCCGTAGCATTTTGCAAGAACATCTTTCCTGTAAGCCTTCACTGTTTCCCTTGCAATTACCTTTGAACCAATACATGCCTGAATGGGGATTTCAAACATTTGCCGCGGGATGGTCTCCTTAAGCTTTTCAGCAATTTTTCTTCCCCTTGCGTATGCTTTGCTTTCATGGACAATAAAGGACAATGCGTCAACAACTTCACCGTTAAGGCGGATATCAAGCTTAACCAAATCGGACTCTTTATATCCCTTAAACTCGTAATCAAAGGAAGCATATCCTTTAGAACGGGATTTCAGTGCGTCAAAAAAGTCATATACTATTTCATTTAACGGCATGTCGTAGGTTAATACCGCCCGGTTGCTCTCAATATATTCCATTCCGGTGTAATCACCCCTGCGATCCTGGCACAGTTCCATAATGCTGCCGACATGTTCCGGAGGCGTCATTATTGTAGCTTTAACAATGGGCTCTTCCATCATTTCAATCAAACCCGGTTCCGGCATGTTCGTCGGGTTGTCTATCATCAAAACCTCGCCGTTGGTTTTTGTTACCCGGTATATAACGCTTGGAGCCGTGGTTACAAGATCAAGGTTATATTCGCGCTCCAGCCGCTCCTGGATTATCTCCATATGCAACAGACCCAAAAAGCCGCATCTGAAGCCGAATCCCAGTGCAGCAGAAGTCTCGGGTTCAAACAGCAGGGAAGCATCATTTAATTGCAGCTTTTCAAGGGCTTCCCGCAAATCAGTGTATTTTGAACCATCTGCCGGGTATATGCCGCAAAAAACCATCGGAACGGCCTTTTTATATCCGGGCAGCGGCTCCTTTGCAGGATTTGCTGCAAGTGTTATCGTATCGCCGACACGTGTATCAGCAACATTTTTAATGCTTGCACAGATATAACCGACTTCGCCTGCATACAATGCATCAGCAGGTATTAAACCTCCGGGGCGGAAATATCCCAATTCGGTTACTGTAAACTTCTTTTTCGTATGCATCATATATATTTCCTGGCCCGGTTTAACGCTTCCTTCCATTACTCTCACATGGGTTATTACTCCCTTGTAGTTGTCATAAAGGGAATCAAAAATCAAAGCGCGAAGGGGTGATTCCTCATCACCCGGAGGCGGCGGGATCACTTCAACTATTTTTTCAAGAACGTCCTCTATGTTTATTCCGACTTTTGCAGAAATAAGCGGAGCATCACTGCAATCAAGCCCTATAACATCTTCTATCTCACGCTTGACTTCATCGGGCCTGGCTCCGGGCAAATCTATTTTGTTTATAACGGGTACAATTTCAAGATTATGTTCCAGCGCAAGGTAGACATTTGCCAAAGTTTGAGCCTCAATGCCCTGGGAAGCGTCAACAACCAGTATCGCACCTTCACAGGCTGCAATACTTCTTGATACTTCATAGTTAAAATCAACATGACCCGGTGTGTCGATAAGATTCAGAATGTATTCCTGGCCGTCCTTTGCCTTATATACCAAACGGGCTGCCTGGGCTTTTATCGTAATACCCCGTTCCCGTTCCAGATCCATAGTATCCAGAACCTGTTCTTCCATTTCCCTTTCGGTCAGAACACCGGTTTTTTCAAGCAACCTGTCGGCCAATGTTGACTTTCCGTGATCTATATGAGCTATAATACAAAAATTTCTTATTTTGCTTTGTCTCTCTCCTGGCATCTACTTCCTGAAACCTCACTTCTATAGTTTCAATTTTGGTTTTCCTTTTAAGTTTCCTTTTCATGACCAAATATTACTTTTTGAATTATACCATAGTAATTTTATTCTTGTATAGATACCAACCCAAACAGATAACCCGACAGAATCTGCCGGGTTAATCAGTTCATGCCTAGCATGGTTTCTATAAAAATTCCGTAACCCTTTGTAGGGTCATTAACCAAAACATGGGTTACAGCTCCTATTATTCTTCCGTCCTGGATAATCGGGCTTCCCGACATCCCCTGAATTATACCTCCGGTTTCACTTAACAGCCGTGGATCAGTGATTTTTATTATCATGCTTTTCGGACCCGAAAGGTTCTTCCGTGCAATCTTCTGTATTTCAACAGAAAATTCTTCAACCTGATCCCCGTGAATGTTCGACAGAATAGTCGCCGGCCCCTCCTTCACCATACTCCTTGTTCCAACCGGATACTTCCTGCCATTCAATTCAGATATAGCATTTTTATCTATTGTACCGAAAACCCCAAATGCCGTATTCCAGTATATTTCCCCTATCACTTCCGGGCTTTTCAGAAAATCCCCCTGCAATTCACCCGGGGTGCCCTGTATTCCTTTTCTGATGCCATATACCGAAGATTTCAGCAACTCCCCGTTTTTAACCGGCATCATAATTCCTGTATCAATATCGGTGATTCCATGGCCTAAAGCACCAAATTTGCCTGTCTCTTCTTCAATATATGTTAAAGTTCCGATTCCGGCCGTGCTGTCCCTTACCCAGATTCCAATGCGGTATTTACCGTCCTCAATGCTTTGCACCGGAGTAATCCTTGTTTCGACAACCCGGCTGTCATGTATGAATCTTAAAGCAATTTCTTTCCCGTCTGATTGCTCAATTACTTTTGACAGATCGGCTATCTTTTCTATTTCCTTGTTATTCACTGCAATAATAAAATCCCCGGGTTCCAGACCGGTATCTTTAACTGGCAGGACTTCATTCCCGTCAGGAGTCATAACACCTGAAATCCCTACTACAAGAAGGCCTTTGATATACAACCTGATACCAACGGTATTCCCGCAAACAATCAGTTCCCTCGCAGGAATTACATTGACTTTAATATCTTTAACAGGAACCAGCCCAAACAAGCTAATCTGAATCCTGTTCTGGCCGTATTGGGTACCTTTAAGTGTATACGGCATCGAGAAAATCGATGTCCTGTTTCCGACACCCAGCTTCTCAACATGTATTCCGCCGGTTTCAGCCGACAATTGCAACTGAAAGGGCGAGAAGAATTCAACCCGGTATTCTTCTCCTGCCAAAACAGTCATCTGGCTTGGTGTAAATGCTATAAGGGAAAGATATAATGATGCTATAATAACAAAAATAAGAAAGCTAAACCTGAAAAAAGCATTATCTTTCTTAAATATCATATCACACGCTCCAGTTCACGCACATCCCGCAGTTCCGCAACATTGTCTTTTCTGTCTGCTGTCTTTTGATGCATGGAACCACCCCGATGCAATATAAGCCATGGCACATATGTTTATTTTTTGGCCGATGTTCTTAAGGTAACCGAAGCGTTATGAAATTATTCTATTAAAACAACGGAAGAAATTACATTGATTTTGAAATCATTTTCGTAATTGCAGTTAATCTGCACCAAGCCAGTTTATCAGGTGTTTGGTTTCAGTAAAACAGTCGGATTTCAGAAAATCATCGTCATACTTGGAAGAGCACAGCATGGGATGCCTGGATACATAGAACTCCCCTTTATTTATTACATCTCTCATACTAATGGCATGTTTTCCCCAAAGAAACCAGCAAAGATTATATTTTTCCGATATGTACCCTATCAGTCGGCGCGAAAATTCCTGCCACAGCATTGCATGGCTTTCAGGGTTATTTGGTACGCAGCTGAAAGATGTATTCAACAATAAAACGCCCTGTTTTTCCCATGACTCAAACAGCCTGTCGGGCGGAAGAATCGGAAACCTGCCTTCTTTTATTTCGTTTTTAATCCGGTTAAAAGAAAAAATATCCTCATATTTTTCTATATTGCTGTAGCTTTTATGGATCAACCGCACAATGTTTTTCAGCGAAACCTGTTTGAAAGGCTGCTCCCATGTTTTCAGGCCACCGACCTCAAAAGCCCTGCCGGTGGCTACTCCCTTTTCGGGGTATGGATCCTGCCCGAGTATAACAACCTTCACATTTGATAAATCTACGCTTAAAAAACGCAATATATTTTTATATTCAGGATTAACATTTTCTCCTATTTTTTGTGATATATCCTTTATAGTTTCAATGCGTTCAGCATTTAAAAAATCAGTCCATGAACTGTGAATATTGTCCGGAAGTATACGCATAACTTTCTCCTGTCATCCAATTAGTTCTATTTCAATGTTAATACAAATTAACATGTCTCTTCTTCACAGAGTTTTTTCTTCAATTCATTGATTTTGTCGCGCAGCATTGCAGCTTTTTCAAACTCCAGTTCTTTCGCCGCCGCCTTCATTTCGGCTGTCAGTTTTTCTATAATTTTTTCAACAGGGATATCGCCATGATCAACGGCAAATTCTTTTTCATCCTCTGCAACCTTCAATGTTTCAAGGGTATCGTGAACGGCTTTCTGAATTGTCTTTGGTGTAATTCCCATCTTTTTGTTATACTCCATCTGAATCTGCCTTCTTCTGTTGGTTTCACTGATGGCCCTTTCCATTGAACTTGTTATACTGTCGGCATACATAATAACTTTTCCGTTTACATTTCTTGCAGCCCGTCCAATGGTTTGTATCAAAGAGGTTTCAGAGCGCAAAAAGCCCTCCTTGTCGGCATCAAGTATTGCAACGAGTGACACTTCAGGCAAATCAAGCCCTTCCCTGAGAAGATTGATTCCAACCAGAACATCAAACTCGCCCAACCGCAGATCCCGGATAATTTCCATTCGCTCAATGGTATCTATATCCGAATGGAGGTATCGCACTTTTATTCCAACATCCGAAAGGTACTGGGTTAAATCCTCTGCCATTCTCTTGGTTAGTGTGGTTACCAGAACACGTTCATTCCGTTCTACCCGCACTCTTATTTCTTCCATCAGATCGTCAACCTGGCCTTTTACAGGCTTTACTGCAATTTCAGGATCAACCAGCCCTGTCGGCCTGATAATCTGCTCAACAATAACCGAAGATTTTTCTCTTTCATATTTCCCGGGTGTTGCGCTTACATAAATAACCTGATTGACTTTCTGCTCAAACTCTGAAAACGTAAGCGGTCTGTTGTCAAAGGCTGACGGGAGCCGGAACCCATATTCCACCAGAGTTTCTTTCCTTGAGCGATCCCCGTTGTACATTGCTCCTATCTGAGGAACGGTAACATGGGACTCATCAATTACCAAAAGAAAATCTTCCGGAAAATAATCAAGAAGGGTATACGGTGCGCTGCCCGGAGCCCTGCCGCTTATGTGCCTGGAGTAGTTTTCTATCCCCGAGCAAAAACCTATCTCGCGCATCATTTCAAGGTCATACCGTGTCCTCTGCTCCAGTCTCTGGGCTTCCAGCAGCTTATTGTTGTCCCTGAAGTATTTCAATCTCTCTTCAAGTTCCTGTTCTATCGATTTTATAGCCAGCTCCATCTTGGCTCTCGTGGTGGCATAGTGGGATGCAGGAAATATGGCTATATATGTCCGTGTTCCTATAATCTCACCAGTGAGCGGATCCACTTCGGTAATCCTGTCAATCTCATCCCCGAAAAACTCCACCCTTATTATTGTACCTGCAGAAGAAGCAGGATAAATATCCAGTACATCACCTTTAACCCTGAAAGTTCCTCTCCTGAAATCAATATCATTGCGGGTATACTGGATGTCCACAAGCTTTTTTATTACTTCGTCCCTATCCTTTTGCATGCCGGGTCTTAATGACAACATCAATTCTGTATAGTCTTCGGGGTCACCGAGGCCATATATACAGGAAACGCTGGCAACAATTATCACGTCACGCCTTTCAAATAATGCAGCTGTTGCTGAATGCCTCAGATTGTCGATTTCATCATTAATTGATGAGTCTTTTTCTATATAAGTGTCGGTTGCAGGAACATATGCCTCGGGCTGGTAGTAATCATAATAGCTCACAAAATACTCCACCGCATTGTCAGGGAAAAACTCACGAAACTCTGAGCAAAGCTGCGCAGCTAATGTTTTATTATGCGCAATCACCAGCGTAGGTTTCTGTACTCTTTCTATAACGTTGGCTATCGTAAAAGTCTTGCCTGACCCTGTAACGCCGAGAAGTGTCTGGTGGGTATTTCCCCTGTTTATTGAATCCACCAGTTTTTCTATTGCCTGCGGTTGATCTCCCGAAGGCTTATAATTTGATTTTATTTTAAATTCGGGCATATTTAACCTTCTCTTCCTTTATATTTTATTAGGTGAATGGAATTATGCAGGAAATTTCTCAGCCATAAAACAAAAAGACCATACATACCTGAATGCATGTACAGTCCTTATCGCGTTCCAATATAAACCAAACAAAGCCCTTAACGAAAACAGCATTACTTCAACAACCATGTTAAAATAACAGAAGTTAAAAGGAATACAGCCAATGCAAATTTTGTGTACTTGCTAAGCATTGCATCAATAGTGCGGCCCTTATTTTTCCCGAAAAAGGTTTCAGCCCCGCCTGCAATAGCACCGCTAATACCGGCAGAACGCCCGGACTGTAACAGAACAATGATTATTATTGCGATACAGACTATTATATGCAAAATATTTACTACAATTTCCATTGTAATACCTCCAACAACTCAGTTCCTCAGTGAATCCAATGCCATTAATTTTAACATAAAGAGATCATTTATACAAGTACCAGTTTTTATTCTTATTCCGGTCCTATATCTCCTGCAAAAAATTCATTTTGCTGTACTTTTTCCCCAATCTGTCGTCTATGTACCTGTCAACGATCTCTGAGAAATTCTCAAGAACATCAGGTGAAAGCTCAAATCCGAAGGCTTTTCCGGGATCTGCGCACAATACATATATCATGGCTTTTGCAGCACCCGTTTTTACCGGGATAACATTTTCAAGCCCTGTATTGCATTGCTCACAAACAAACCCGCAGTGTTCAAAACTGAAACGGATATCATTTATTTCTTTTGTGCCGCATAAACAGCAACCTGAAACAAAAGGCTCGAAACCTATTATTTGAACCGTTTTTAACGCAAAAACCCGGAAAACAAGGGAAGGTGTCCTCTTGTTTAACAGGGCTTTCAGCGCATATATAAAAACCGTCAGCTGGTCTTTCGCCGGGTGATTCTCGAAGGTAGTGTCATGAACAAGCTGAAGCATCTGGGCGGCATGTGCCAACAAAGTCATATCCTGCCTTATTTCATAAAAGGAGTCAATAATGTCGCATGAATTCAATATATATGTATTTTTCCCCTTATATAAAACCCAGTCGCAGTATGAAAAAACCTGAGTTCCGGCAGAGTAACGGTTTCCACCGCGTCTTACTCCTCTTGCCGAAACAGATATTTTCCCCAGATCTTCGGTAACCACCGTAAGAATCTTATCGTATTCTCCGACCTTTACTTCTCGGACGACCATTCCTCTGGTTCTGACATACGACATTTTTCACCATCCAAAAAAGTTTCAGAAGCTGCTTCTATATTGAAATCCGGTTTTTTGCCATCCAAACTCTTATACTGTAAAAAGAATTCTATATTGCCGGTCTTTTTAAACATTTGCCAAGCCATGTCCTTCAACATATTATCCCCCTCAACGAATAGATATCATATTTTTATTGTTTGCCCTGTTCAGAGATTTATGTATACCAAATCAAGCCAAATTCAAATCCGGTTTGTAAAATTATGTAGCTTGGGCATTGCCAAAGGTTGAGGGATCTTCTATGTCAGGTATTCAGCTTTTATTTGTGATAAAGTTTTTTAGTCTGGTACTGAGGTTCACATGTAATATTAATGCCCAGTTTTTGAAATACATTCTCATCCACTCTTGACAGTATTACGGTAGAATGAGCCTCACACCCTTTCAGTTTTGGCAACTGCTGCATTGCGAGCGCTGCTGTGGGATTTGTTGCCGCACAAATCGACAAGGCTATTAATATTTCGTCAGTATGTAACCTTGGATTGTGATTTCCCATATGCTTGGTTTTTAAAACCTGTATCGGTTCAATAACTATAGGAGATATCAGGTGGATTTCGTGCTGAATGCCGCCCAGTTCTTTCAGCGCATTCAGTAACATGGCTGCAGATGCTCCCAATAAAGCAGATGTCTTTCCTGTGACTATCCTGCCGTCATTCAGCTGAAGCGCTACCGCAGGGCCACCGGTGGCCTCGGCACGCTTTAATGCGGCCTCAACAACAGGTCTGTCTTTTGATGTAATTCCCAGCTGATTCATAAGCAACTCCAGCTTATATACTTCCTCACGCTCAGCCAACCCCTGGCGCAATGCGCAACGTGTATTATAATACCGCCGGATTATTTCCTGTTCGGATGCCCGGCTGACTACCTCATCATCTGTAATGCAAAATCCTGCCATATTCACGCCCATATCGGTCGGACTTTTATAGGGCGACTTTCCTGCGATCTTCTCAAGTATCGCATTCAATACAGGGAATACTTCTATATCCCTGTTATAGTTTACCGTAGTTACACCATATGCTTCAAGGTGGAACGGATCAATCATATTTACATCGTCCAGATCGGTTGTGGCAGCCTCATATGCAAGGTTGACCGGATGCTTCAGCGGAAGGTTCCATATGGGAAATGTTTCAAATTTCGCATAGCCGGCCCGGATACCACGTTTGTACTCATGGTACAGCTGGGAAAGACATGTTGCCATTTTCCCGCTGCCAGGCCCCGGGGCTGTTACAACAACGAGAGAACGAGTAGTTTCAACATAATCATTTTTGCCATATCCGTCATCACTGACAATAAGCTGGATATTTGACGGGTAATCCGGGATGGGATAATGCCTGTAAACTTTAATACCAAGTGCTTCCAGTCTTTTTTGAAACATATCTGCGGTTACCTGGGAACGGTAATGGGTTATTACAACGCTGCCGACATAAAGCCCTATATCCCTGAATGCGTCAATCAAACGTAATACATCAAGGTCATATGTTATGCCAAGGTCTCCACGGCGCTTGTTTTTTTCTATGTCATCGGCATTGATAGTTATAATTATTTCGGCCTGATCTTTAAGTTTTAACAGCATTTTAACCTTACTGTCGGGTTTAAATCCGGGCAATACCCTGGAAGCATGATAATCGTCAAATAATTTGCCGCCAAATTCAAGATAAAGTTTACCTCCAAAGAGATCAATCCGTTCGAGTATCTTTTGAGATTGAAGGTGAATATACTTGTCATTGTCAAATCCTATTTTATTCATTTGTCTTCTCCCGCAACTGTATAATTTTTTACAGCAAATAAGCGTCTCACAAGCAGAGACGCTCGTATACCCCGATAATTTTTGTGTTCATTTTAAGTATACCATCTCAGTATATTTTAATACAAGGGGGTGCAAACTCAATTTTAAAAAATCGCCTACTTGTATCCAAGCTCCCTTAATACAAAATCGCTGTTTCTCCAATCCTCTTTGGTTTTCACCCAGAGCTTTAAAAAGACTTTTGAACCCAGTAACCTTTCAGCGTCCTGCCTTGCATAAGTACCGATTTTTTTTAGCATATCGCCGTTTTTACCTATTATGATTCCCTTATGGCTTTCCTTTTCGCAATATATGTTCGCGTGAATCTCAATTAAGCCATTTTCAGGCCTTTCTTTAAAAAGAATTACTTCAACTCCTACACCATGAGGGACTTCATCACTGATCAGGTGCAGTATTTTCTCACGGATAATCTCCTGAACCAATACTTTTTCCTGCTGATCGGTAATCATATCTTCAGGGAAAAACGGTGGGCCTTCAGGAAGCAGTTTTACAGTTTCATTCAATACCAACTCTTTTGTTTCCACGTCAAAGGCGCTGACCGGTATAATATGCTCAAAATTCATTGCCCTGCTGTACTCATCAATGAGCGGCAAAATGTTGCGTTTATCCACCAGATCTATCTTATTAATCAGTAAAATAACCGGTGTGCTTAATTTCCTCAACATTTCAATTATGTTCATATCACTCGGACCAATTGATTTATCGGTGGCCTCGACCATATACAGAATTACATCAACATCTTCAAGTGTTGATATAGCAGTCTTCTGCATAAAGTCTCCCAATTTGTTTTTCGGGCGGTGTATTCCGGGAGTATCAATAAAAACCACCTGGTAATCATCTGTTGTTATGATGGTTTTTATTGCATTTCTTGTGGTCTGAGGCTTATCGGAAATAATCGCGATTTTTTCACCGGTCAGTAAATTTAACAGTGTTGACTTTCCAACATTAGGTCTTCCGATAATAGTTGCAAAACCCGAACGAAAACCCATATGATGCTCCTTTCATATGCTTTTACGTTACACTGATAAGTTTATGTCTTCCCGCGCAAAAGCATGAGGTAATATATCATTCATATCATATACTTTATAATTCCCGTTTTTGTCACTGCAAATTATTTTTGTATCACCACTTCTAAACTCGGATATTACCTGGCGGCAAATTCCGCAGGGATATGTTAGCCTGTCGCTGTCACTGGCGACTGCAACCGCACTGATTTTCGCCTCGCCTTCAGATATTGCCTTTACTATTGCCGTACGCTCAGCACAGATGGTCGCGCCGTATGATGAGTTTTCAACATTGCAGCCCGTATAAATTCTGCCATCTGCCAACTGTACCGCCGCCCCTACACGGAAACCCGAATATGGGGCATAAGCTTTCTCTTTTGCCTCAATTGCTTTTTTCACCAGGAAATCATAATCCATTATTATGCCTCGCTCCAGTACATATATAATAGCAGAAATATTTTTCACTCTTTTTTCCACTATTATTTTAGTATAAAAGCTTGATTATAACAATAGTTCATATGTTTACGGCCTGCTCAATATTTATATAATCAGCCCGAGTTCGCAGCAGATCATTTTCGGCATTTGCGTATGCAGGAGAATGCAGATTCACTCCAAACCTGAAAAAATGCATAGTAACAAAGAAGCGTAGTGATTTCCTATATTGTGATATGAACCAATAATCTATATAATATTCTATATATCCCGGGTTGAATTATGAAATTCAACCGTATAATTTGTAGCATGGCCGATACGGAATATTCTTCGGTTTTGCACATAGCTTAAAAAGCTATGTATCATATTGTAAGGAGTTGGCAGTATGGAAAAAAGGGAAACATTTGCTTCACGTCTGGGTTTTATCCTGATTTCCGCCGGATGTGCAATCGGTTTGGGAGATGTATGGCGCTTTCCTTACATTACCGGCCAGTATGGCGGAGGATTATTTGTACTGATCTACCTTGTATTTATAATCATACTCGGCTTGCCCATTATGTCGATGGAACTTGCAGTGGGTCGCGCCAGCAGGAAAAGTATCGCAACATCATTCAACGTTCTTGAGAAAAATGGTCAAAAATGGCATTGGATGGGCTATGTAGGCATGGCAGGCAATTATATACTCATGATGTTCTATACCACTGTTGCCAGCTGGATGATTGCTTATTTCTACAAGATGCTGACAGGTCAGTTTGAAGGGCTTGATACCCAGCAGGTCGGGCAGGTATTTGAGAATCTGCTGTCCAGTCCTGTAGAAATGACAATATGGATGGTTTTAACCACCGCAATCTGTTTTGGAATATGTTCTTTCGGGCTTCAGGAAGGTGTTGAAAAAGTTACCAAGGTTTTTATGGTTCTGCTGCTGGCGATAATAGTGGTACTTGCAGTCAGAGCCATGACACTTCCGAATGCAGGAGAAGGTCTGAAATTTTATCTGTTACCTGATTTTAGTCGTGTGAAAGAACATGGTATCTGGGAAACAATTTATGCAGCCATGAGCCAGGCATTTTTCACCCTGAGTATCGGTATAGGTTCTTTGGCCATCTTCGGCAGTTATATAGGAAAAGAACGCAGGCTTCTTGGCGAGTCCATACATATTGCTTCATTGGACACAGCCATTTCTATTATAGCCGGCCTGATAATATTCCCTGCCTGTTTTTCCTTCGGTGTTGATCCGAGCGGAGGGCCCGGTCTTGTGTTCGTCACTTTGCCCAATATTTTCTACTCCATGAGCGGAGGAAGGATCTGGGGTTCACTCTTCTTTTTATTCATGTCATTTGCAGCGTTTTCTACAGTTATAGCGGTTTTTGAAAACATTATTTCATTTGCTATTGATCTGTGGGGCTGGAGCCGTAAAAAAGCATCTTTTGTCAACATGTTCCTGCTTATCCTGCTTTCAATGCCTTGTGTTCTTGGCTTTAATGTTTTAAGCTGGATTCAGCCCATGGGAGAAGGGTCCTCAATCCTGGATTTTGAAGACTTTATCATAAGCTACAACATTCTTCCCATAGGTTCACTGGTTTATGTGCTGTTCTGTGTCAGCCGCTACGGATGGGGCTTTAAGAATTACATGGAGGAAGTAAATGCAGGTGAAGGTGTAAAAATACCTTATTCACTTAAAGGATATCTGACCTGGATTTTGCCTGCAATTATTCTGTTAGTACTGATTCAGGGCTATATTAATCTGTTCGGATAACAGCATTTATCAATACCCTGAAAAATTAAGCAAAATACAGCTTTTAGTTTCGCAGCAAGGCAAGGATAAGCAAGCGTTTTGATTCCGGGAACTTAAAAGCTGTTGATTCGGGCGATTTGACACAGGGCAATCACTTCATAGCCATGGTGCATTCAAGCATAGTAGAGATTGGGAGCATTTGGTAATAACCCAAAGCATGACCCGCGGGTATGGCATTTTTTTGAAGTCCGGCTTGGCCGGGCTGAACCGGCAGGCTCGGCCAAGCGTAGCATAGCTGCTGCAGGAGATGCTGCGAACTTGTCAATATTAGTTATGCATTTTTCAATATTCGGGTATAAAACCTGAATTATTCAGCTCTTGCATGAACAACGCCTTTTTCAGTCATTGCATAATAAATAAACAGGACTAATTTTCCGACACTCTTACAAAAAGCTCTCCTTTATCCTTATCCGCATCAATTACTGCAACTGAACCTTCATGAATCTCACCTGAAATTATTTTTTTGCCCAAATCGGTCTCAATTACCTTCTGGATAAATCTTCTCAGCGGACGGGCACCATAGGACGGCGAATATGCCTTGTCCAGAATTACATCCTTGGCTTCCCCCGTTATATCCAGCCTTATATTTCTGTCCTTCAGTCTTTCGCGCAATTCATTGAGTATCAGGTCTATAATACCGTAGATTTCCTTTCTGCCCAAAGGCTTAAACAGCACTATATCATCTATGCGGTTTAAAAACTCAGGCCTGAAATAGTTTTTCAGGCTGTCCATCACCATATCCTTAACTTTCTCCGAAAACTCGCCGTCTGTAATGCTTTCAAGAAGTATTTCGCTTCCGATATTGCTTGTCATAATAATTACGGCGTTTTTAAAATTAACTGTCCGTCCCTGGCTGTCGGTCAGACGCCCGTCATCCAGAAGCTGAAGCAGCACATTGAATACATCGGGGTGGGCTTTTTCTATTTCATCAAACAAAATTACAGAATATGGCTTTCTCCTTACAGCCTCAGTCAGCTGGCCTCCTTCTTCATATCCCACATATCCCGGAGGTGCTCCTATTAACCTTGCAACCGAGTGTTTCTCCATATATTCACTCATATCAATCCGGACAAGATTTTCTTCGCTGTCAAACAATGCATCGGATAATGCTTTTGCAAGCTCTGTTTTTCCCACTCCGGTGGGTCCTAAAAATATAAATGAACCAATTGGCCTGTTAAGGTCCTTAAGACCTGCCCTGGCACGGAGAACGGCATCAGATACTGCCTTAACGGCTTCGTCCTGACCAATAACACGTTTTTTAAGTATGCTTTCAAGGTTTAAAAGCTTCTGTTTTTCCTCTTCAACAAGCTTTGTAACCGGAATGCCGGTCCATTTTGCAACAATCTCGGCTATTTCCTGTTCAGTCACTTCTTCCTTTAAAAGCTGCCTGTCCAGTGAATTCTGGCGTTTTTTGTATTCCTCCATTTCCTTTTCAAGCTCGGGTAACCGTCCGTACCTTAGTTTCGCAAGGGTTTCAAGATCATAAACCCTTTCAGCATTTTCAATCTCACGCTTTACTTTTTCAATTTCCTCTTTTAATTCCTTTTCTCTTTTAATAAAGCTCTTTTCCATTTCCCACTGGGCTTTCATTGCATCGGCTTCCTGCTTCAGCCGCTGTATCTCCTGGCTTAACTGGTTCTTTCTTTCAGCTGAATTCCTGTCAGTCTCTTTGCTAAGCACCTGTTGCTCAATTTCATACTGCATCATCTTCCTGTTTATTTCGTCAAGCTCATAAGGCATGCTGTCAATTTCCATTCTCAGCATTGAAGCAGCTTCATCCATTAAATCGATTGCTTTATCGGGCAGGAATCTGTCAGAGATATACCTGTCGGATAATACGGCACATGCTATGATTGCACTGTCGGTTATACGCACACCATGGTGGATTTCAAACCTTTCCTTAAGTCCTCTTAAAATGGATATCGTGTCTTCAACGGTGGGCTGATCAACCAGTACTGTCTGAAATCTTCTTTCCAATGCAGCATCCTTTTCTATATACTTCCTGTACTCATCAAGAGTTGTTGCACCTATGCAGTGAAGCTCGCCCCTCGCAAGCATCGGTTTCAGGATATTTCCTGCATCCATTGCGCCATCGGTCCTGCCCGCTCCCACTATTGTGTGCAGCTCATCAATAAAAAGAATTATCCTGCCTTCAGATTTCGTGATTTCCTTAAGGACAGCCTTCAGCCTTTCTTCAAATTCGCCGCGGAATTTTGCGCCTGCTATCAATGCACCCATGTCAAGGGCAAATATGGTTTTATCCTTTAACCCTTCGGGAACGTCACCTCTTAGTATCCTCTGCGCAAGGCCTTCAACAACAGCGGTTTTACCTACACCTGGTTCTCCAATCAGAACAGGATTGTTTTTCGTTCTCCGCGAAAGTATTCGAATTACCCTTCTGATTTCCTGATCCCTTCCAATAACCGGATCCAGCTTTCCAAGCCTTGCAAGTTCAACAAGATCCCTGCCGTATTTCTGTAAAGCCTGATAACTCTCCTCAGGATTCTTGCTTGTTACCCTGTCATTTCCTCTCACCCTGGACAGGGCAGAAAGCAGTTTTTCCCTGTCAACCCCATGTTTTGCAAGAAGCTGGGCCGAGGGTGAATTCTTCTCGTTTACTATCACAAGATAAATATGTTCTACGCTGATAAACTCATCGTTGAACTTCTTGGCTTCGTCCTCTGCCTTGATAAGTACCTGGTTCAGACGCCTGGTTGCATAAACCTGCTCCACATTGGTTCCATAAACTTTAGGCAGTCTGTCAAGTTCCTGTTCAAGTTCCTGCTTAAGTTTTGATGTATTAACGCCGATTATTTCAAGCAACTTTGGTATCAGCCCATCCTCCTGTTCAAGAAGTGCCAGATGCAGGTGTTCTACATCCACCTGCTGGTTATCCAGCTTAAGAGCCAGCTGCTGAGCTTCTACTACAGCTTCCTGTGCTTTATCGGTAAACTTTTCAAATTTCATCCATTTATTCTCCTTTCAGAACATTGTAAGCTGATTCAACAGGTGCACGCGGGAATTGCAATACACTGCGAATCTTTATCGTAATCCTCACCCGGGACTTTCTAGCCGGTTGGGTCAGCTATGCCACAGACCGGTAGAAGCGTTCATGAAATATACGCTAAAGCCTGTGGTCTAATTAGAAGTTTCAATAGCCTTAAGCTTTTCATACAGTTTTCTTTGCTCGGCTGTAAGATAACGGGGGTTGACAATCTTAACCAGTAAAAACAAATCACCCCGGGTTTCTTTTGATTTACCGTATCCCTGCCTGGGTATCCTGATCTTCTGGTCTGTCTGTATACCCGCAGGTATTTTTACCTGTATCATGCCGTCAGGCGCTTCAATGGTCACTTCTCCGCCGAGAGCTGCCGTCCACGGAAAAATTTCAGCCTTTTTAATAAGGTTATTACCCTCCAGTTTATATTTTCCTTCTTTAAACTTAATTGCAATGTATAAATCCCCGTTAGGACCTCCGCCAATACCCGGGTTGCCCTGTCCGGCCAGCTTTATTTTCCCGCCTTCAGGAATTCCCCTGGGTATTCTTACCGAAAGGGTTTTAGTGCCGCTTCCCGTTCTGACTGTAAATGTCTTCTCAACCCCTTCCATACCCTCTTCGGGAGTTATAACCATTTCTGCTTCCACATCATCGCCACGCATTGGATGCGTGCCTGAAAACCCGGTATTAAACCCTTTGAATCTTCCACCAAAGATATCATTCAAGTCAATGCCGTAGTCACCAAAAAACATGTTAAAGAAGTCACTGAACCCGTTATGGCTTCTTCTGAATTCGAAGTTTCCAAACTGGGACGGATCAAAATTCATCCCGTTCTGGAAATACATCGATCCAAACTGGTCATATTTTTGTCTTTTATCTTTATCTCCTAATACCTCGTAGGCTTCACTAATCTCCTTAAACCTTTCTTCGGCCTTTTTGTCGCCGGGGTTGGCATCAGGATGATATTTCTTGGCAAGCTTCCTGTATGCCTTTTTAATCTCATCCTGGGATGCATTCTTGTCTACACCCAATATTTTGTAATAGTCTTTATATTGCATAGAGAAACCTCCGACTTTGACTTTCTTTGACTATCATAATTATACAAATAATATCCCGTAAAATCAACGGAAAATTTAATTTCTTGCACTTATTCCGGATATGCATTTGTATAATTAATTCCATCCTTTTTATTTTTTCAAAAAAACAGAAAAATTCTTATTGAAACAAGTCTATTGAAATAAATCATCAGTCTTACAGAAAGCAACAATGTATTAAGATTGGTTCTCTTTTAAATATACATAAATATGGCAAGTATCTTCTTTTAGGAAAAAAGATTGATATTACCAGCGACTGTTTTTTCGATCTGTAATTAGTTTATTTTCCGGTAACAGGTTTAACAATATACAATTTTTCTATTATAACCTTATAATTTTAATATATTTCAAAGGTTCCTTTACATACCTATTCTGATATGATACAGCACAATTAATAAATGTATGCGTCAGGAACAGGCAATGTCGGGTTTTCTTGCATAAATGACAGTTCATACCCTAATACACGACAGCTTGCACTTTTCTGCAATGGGTCTTATCAGGAACAACATTTTTATAAATCAATGGCATGACATTTTAATTTTATGAAAAGAAGGGCATTTTAATATTAAATGGATTACTAATACTTTATGGTAAGTGTGTAAAATATCACTATACAGGAGGAGCAAATGTCAAAGGAAATTATTGCCCTTATTCTGGCAGGTGGAACAGGCAGCAGGCTTGGTGTTTTAACAAAGCTTATAGCAAAACCTGCAGTAATGTATGGCGGAAAATACCGCATCATAGACTTTTCGTTAAGCAATTGTATTAATTCCGGCATCGATACTGTAGGTGTGCTCACCCAATACAGGCCACTGCAGCTTAATCACCATATCGGGATTGGCAAGCCCTGGGATATGGACAGGATGAACGGCGGTGTCACCATACTGTCCCCTTTCATGAAACAGCTAAAGGGCGAGTGGTATTCAGGAACCGCCGATGCGGTATACCAGAATATGCATTATATAGAAGAACAAAATCCAAGGTATGTAATTATCCTTTCAGGGGATCATGTTTACAAAATGAATTACTCCATGATGCTGGACTTTCACAAAAAAAACAATGCTGACGTGACAATATCAGCAATTCATGTACCAACCGAAGAAGCTCATCGGTACGGTATTATTCATGCAACCGACGAAGGCAAAATATACGGGTTTGAGGAAAAGCCGCAGGAGCCGAAAAGCAACCTTGCGTCAATGGGTGTTTATATATTCAACCTGAACGTCCTGAAAGAATGCCTGATCGAAGACCATCACGATGACAAGTCTGATCATGATTTCGGGAAAAATGTAATTCCGAAACTCCTTAAGGATGGCAAGAACCTGTGGGCTTATGTTTTTTCGGGATATTGGCGGGATGTAGGTACGATACAGGCATATTATGAATCCAACATGGACCTGATTACCAGGGTACCTGAATTCAATCTTTTTGACCCGAACTGGAGAATCTACACTCCTAACCCGGTAAAACCCGCGCATTATATAGGTATAAACGGTTATGTATCAAGATCCATTGTAGCTGAAGGCTGCATGGTTTTCGGCAGGGTAAAAAATTCGGTTATCTTTCCCGGTGTTACCATTGAGGAAAATGCTGTTGTTGAAAACTGCATAATCATGTCAAACAGTACCGTTAAATTCGGGGCATCACTCAATTGCACAATTATCGGTGAAAAAACAACCATTGGCGCAGGTGTAAAGACAGGTACCGGTGAATATGCCGACAACATTTTCAACTGCAAAATATACCAGTCAAAGATAACAGTAATCGGCTCCAACACCGTTGTGCCCGACAATGTAACCATAGGCTGCAATGTTGTTATCGATAATCAAATACACCCGGGCGACTTCCCGTTTACCGATATACCGTCAGGGTATGCTTTATTGAAAGGGGATGATGGCCATGTATAGTATGATGGGTATTATTTTGACCGGAGGAAAGAACAACCGGCTTAAAGAGCTATCAGCCGAACGCTCTATTTCTGCAGTGCCCTTCGGGGGAAAATACCGTGCCATAGACTTTGCCCTTTCAAACATGATAAATTCAGGAATACGCAATGTGGGAATACCAACCCAGTATAATTTCCATTCACTGATGGATCACCTGGGTTCGGGCAAGGAATGGGATTTGGACAGGAAAAACGACGGCCTGTTCATACTCCCCCCCTACCTGTCGGAATACGGAACCGGCTGGTACAAGGGCAATGCACACGCAATGTACAGCAATCTCACATTTTTGAACCGGAGCAATGAAGAGTTCGTACTTATAAACCAGGGATATGCCATTTACAATATGAACTATACCGATATGCTGAAACAGCATGTAGACAAGGATGCCGATGTCACGATCGCCTGCCGGTATATGAAGGATTTTCCGCAGGAATACCTTTGCAATCTCGGGATAGTCGAGAAAGACAGTGATCAGCGGATTATTGACATGCAGGAAAAACCTTTGAACCCAAAAAGCGATTTCGCATCAATGGGAGTATACGTCATCAAGCGCAAGCTTTTGATATCCCTTCTTGAAGAAAGCGCAGCCCATGGATATTACGAGTTTGTAAGGGATATTCTCGTAAAAAAGGTTAATGAACTGCGGCTTTATGCATATGAATTCACCGGGTACTGGAGGCCTTTATGCAATATACAGCTTTATTACAGGACTAATATGGAACTGTTGGATCCTGCCGTGCGTTATGAACTTTTCGAGAAAAACGGCAGAATTTTTACAAAAGTTAAGGATGAGCCGCCTGCAAAATATAACGACGAAGCAGTAGTTAAAAACGCAATTGTCGCAGACGGCTGCATAATTGAAGGGCAGGTGGAAAACAGCATATTGTTCAGAGGCGTTAAAGTTAAAAGGGGGGCTGTTATAAGAAACAGTATTATTATGCAGGACTCGGTGGTTTGCGAAAATACGCTTCTTGATAGCTGCATCCTGGACAAAAGTGTTATAATAACAGCAGGAAAACAATTGAAAGGAGACAAAAACTGGCCTTTAATAGTGGGCAAAAACGTGGTAGTATAAAAAAATGATTTATATATTTACCGCACTTTACTGTGAAGCAAAGCCAATAATTCAATATTTCGGCCTGAAAAGGCAGGACGATATAAACGGGTTTCAATATTTTGCAAATGATTCGGTGAGCCTTCTTATTACAGGAACAGGGAGCATTAATGCCGCAGTGGGCGTAGCTTCCCTGTGTTCGGTACATACCCCGGATACGGGTGATATTCTTATTAATCTAGGCATTTGCGGGACAGAAAACTTAAACCTTAAAAAAGGTACTCTCATTTTGTGCAATAAAATAATTGATCTGAGTACACATAAAAGCTATTACCCGGACATGCTTTTCAGGCATCCCTTTATGGAAGGTACCGTTGAAACAAGTCCGGTACCTGTAACAGGCATATCCGGAAAGCATGATGAAAGTTCTGATATAGTTGTTACTGACATGGAGGCTTCGGGTGTATTCCATGCCGGAGAAATATTCTTCCGGCCACACCAGTTATTCTTTTTCAAAATTGTGTCAGATTACCAGACGGGTGAAATAATAAGCAAAGAAAGAGCAACAGAATTGATAGCGGGCAATGTCGAACCTGTTGCCGTATGGATTACCCGGATCCACGACAGTTTGCCGGGTAAGCAAAGTGTTTTTTCCGATGAAGAGAAGGTTTTGCTGAAGCAAGCAACCGATGCGATGAAATTGACCGTTTCGATGCAGCATCAGCTGAATCACCTGATGCAGTACTATAAAATACAGCATGGCAGCTTTTATGGCAAGTTAACTGAATTTTTGAAAGAAAATCTGATAGAGCCATGCAAATCAAAGAATGAAGGGAAGAAATACTTTGACAGGCTTAAAAGAGAATTTGTATAATCCGGCTTTTTCTCATATTTATGTTGAAGAAGGCATTAAAAACCATCCCGGAACAGCAAGGATTCTATCCCGGTTTCCAAAAGCCCGGCTCATAGGGATAAAACATTATAAGGATGTTTTCTCAAGGAGCAACCAGGATTTTCTAATCCAGAAAAAATCACCTTCCCTAATCCTTGCAAAGAAGCAGGATAATTTTTTATACAAGGGAGCTCCTGTATGCCAGGATTTCGGCAACCGGCATTTTTATTATACAACACTGGTCATGAACTGCATTTATGACTGCGAGTACTGTTTTTTGCAGGGCATGTACTCATCGGCCAATATAGTGGTATTTGTGAATACAGAGGATTACTTTTTGCATGTAGAAAAAATTCTTGAAAACCATCCTGTTTATTTAAGCCTTTCATATGATACCGATCTGCTGGCATTGGAGCAAAAACTGGGCTTTGTCCGGGAATGGATTTCTTTTGCAGAACAGCACCCAGATCTCACCATTGAAGTGCGCACGAAAAGTGCCAACATTAAGGCAATCGGGAGTCTGCCGCATTCGCAGAATGTTATCCTGGCCTGGACTTTATCGCCCGAAATGGTGCAGAAAAACTTTGAACACAATACGCCGCCTTTAAGACAAAGAATTTCATGTATAAAAAAAGCATTGGACAAAGGCTTCCGGGTAAGAGTCTGCTTTGATCCCATTATTTATTCAAAAGACTGGCCTGCATCCTTCAGTGAAACGGTGGAAAGAACTTTCGGCGAAATTGCACCGGACAGGGTAATTGATGTAGGAATTGGGGTATTCAGGATTTCCCGTGATTATTTAAAAAGGATGAGAAAAAACAGGCCTGATTCGGCAATAACACAGTTCCCGTACGAATATGACAACGGTGTTTATCATTATGGAAGGAAACTGTCGGATTCAATGATCTCAGTGGCATGTGATATCGTTCAGAAGTATATACCCAGGGAAAGGATATATTTATGGAAGGAAGCGGAAGGCAATTGAAGTTCCGGCCTTCCGCTTTATGCTTTAATCAACTTTTGGCAATGTCGCAAATCCCTTTTCCAGATCTTCATCGGTAGGAATAAAATCTGTCATGGTCCCACTGTTGTAACTCATATAAGCAGTCATATCGAAATATCCCGTACCCGACAAACCAAATATGATTGTCTTTTTCTCGCCTGTTTCCTTACACTTTTTGGCTTCATCAATAGCGACACGGATAGCATGGGATGACTCGGGTGCAGGCAGTATACCTTCACAGCGTGCAAACTCCACTGCAGCTTCAAATACCTTTGTCTGTTCGACACTGCGGACTTCAAAATAACCGTCATGATACAGTTTCGAGAGAATAGGACTCATGCCGTGATACCTCAGGCCACCTGCATGGTTTGGAGAAGGTATAAATCCTGAACCCAGGGTATACATTTTCATAAGGGGAGTTGTTTTTCCGGTATCTCCAAAATCATAAGCGTAACGTCCTCTTGTAAATGACGGACAGGACGCTGGTTCCACACCTATAAAATGAATATTGTTCCTGCCTTCAATCTTTTCACCCATAAAAGGAGCAATAAGCCCGCCGAAGTTCGAGCCGCCGCCAACACAGCCAATTATTATGTCGGGTTCAATACCATATTTATCACACGCGGCTTTTGCTTCCATCCCTATAATGGATTGGTGAAGCAGTACATGATCCAATACGCTTCCCAGAACATAACGGCAGTTTTCGGTTTTCATTGCTGTTTCAATTGCCTCGGAAATAGCACAGCCAAGGGATCCTCCGGTTCCGGGGTTCTCTTCGAGGATTTTTCTGCCCACTTCTGTAGTATTTGAAGGAGATGGTATAACCTTTCCGCCGTAAGTTTCAATAACGGCTTTTCTGTAAGGTTTCTGCTCTGATGAAATTTTAACCATGTATACAATGAGGTTAATGCCATAATATGCACAAGCCATGGCAAGAGCGGTACCCCACTGTCCAGCGCCTGTTTCGGTTGTAACGGTGGTTATACCCTGTTCCTTTGCATAATAAACTTGCGCAGCCGCCGAATTAAGCTTGTGTGAGCCTGATGTATTCGTACCTTCAAATTTGTAATAAATCTCGGCAGGAGTGTCCAGTGCTTTTTCAAGGTTATATGCCCTGATTAGCGGTGAAGGACGAATCATCCTGTAAAAACTCATAAGTCCTTCAGGGATTTCTATATATTTGTCTTTTGTGTTGAATTCCTGATCCACCAGTTCTTTGCAGAATAAAGGCAGCAGATCGTCTTTTGTACAGGGTTTTAATGTACCAGGGTGCAGCATCGGAGGTGGCAGTTCTTTCATTACTGCTTTCACATTATACCAAAATCCGGGAAGCTCCTTCTCGTTAAGATAAATTTTGTACGGTACCTTTGTCATAATGCACATCCTTTCTATTTTAAATTTTCTTTATAATTCATTAAGCTTACGCATCACCTTTAGTCAGTGTCAAAACAGGAACCATAAAAAAGCTAATAAAAAAAGCCTTTATCCAACTATAGGACAAAGACTATTATCTCTGCGGTGCCACCTAAATTGCGCATAACGCGCCCCTCGTTTTCATGTACCAACATACATGCTTCCTTGATAACGGGTGAAGTTCCCGGCTTGCATACTCTGTTTCCATTTCAGCATCGCCCTCATGAGTCCATTCACAATAAGCTTTACCACCGCTATTCCACCGTACGCGGCTCTCTATAGGTAAATAACTTATGCTACTACTCTCAATCACAGGTTTATATATTAAATTATATATATACTATTCAATATTTTAGATTTTGTCAATAAGATTTTTTATTCAGACGGTATTTAATGCTGCAATTTAAACATTTTTTTCTTTCATTCAGGTGTTTCATTTTTCGCGTCACTGTGTTATTCATGGTTCTTCTTTGCTAATGTTTGACTTGGTCGTTAAACATTTTTACAATGAATTACCATGAGTTTTCTATATATTACGGCTTTTAATTTTACAACTTTCCTTTAAGCAGCATTCTTTCCTAGAAACAAAAATATGCAGCACGCTCTCGAAAAGATGGAGTGCACTGCCTGGTGGATCATTATTTGCCTCCTGGTCTTCGCTCTGTTATCAGCCCGATAAATTTATTAATCTCTTTTATGTTATCTTTCCACATTTCCTTGCCTTTTCCAACCAGGTATTCAATATTTTCAGTACTCCCGTCATCAATGCCCCCCTTGCCCCTGTCAAGTTCAACATCAAAACGGAAAAGGCTGACCTGGGGCAGCTTCTTTAACATATGATTTGTACTGATCCTCTGTCCCTCTCCCACTGCAGTAATAAGCGGTACACCAAGCCATGGCGCAATCCAGTTGAAAAAGCCCCAGTTTTGCATATTTTCTGTTTTATATTCCTCTTTTTGAGTCCCTGTGCCAAGTGATAAAATGATATATTCATTGCTGTCGGGATAAATCTTCCTGGCTTCTACAAATGCGCTCATTGCAGGATTTATACAGAAAATGCCGCCATCAACAAGGCAAAAGGAAGCTTTTGAATCACCGACCGTGTGGGTATATACGGGCGGAAAGTATGTGGGAACTGCCGCTGTTGACAATGCAGCATCCACCATGTAAAAATCCCGATCGGTGTCACCACCGGCATGCAGAGGCCTCTTTTTGATAAAAAGCGGTTCCATCGTTTTCATGTCAAACGATGTTATAAGTACATTTGTCAACGCTTCTTTAACGGTCCTGTCCCTGAAAATATCTTTCAAAACCGCCCTGAAAGGCTCGGAACTGTACTTGCTTGTAAATATCTGCCTTATCAGTTTTCTCATCCGATTACGATTTCCGGGAAATACCCTGTTGCCGAACATTTTGTAAAGTTCAGGCAATTGTTCGGCAGATATTCCTCCTTCGTTATCGTACAAATCTCCATCGGTTTTTTTGTAAAGAGGAACGGTTAATGCAAGTGTTATCAGTCCACCTGTAGATGTTCCCGCGATAATATCGAAGATTTGATGATATGGTTTTTTTACACCGTTTTTTTCTATGTTTCTTTTCAGCTCTGACAGGAAAACAGCAGGTATAATGCCTCGAATTCCCCCACCATCCACGGAAAGTATAAACCTTCTCACAGTAACCACCACAATTGTTTTTCTATTCAATCCTATGTTTTTATCTCATATTCATGCCTGGTTATTTTATTTGAAACAAAACCATATCTTCTTGTATTTAAAGCCTAAAACAAAAGTGATATAATAAAATCCTAAAATATTATAATTTTATTTTAAGGTGATCGTATGAAATCCACGAAATTAGTCGAATTGCTTCATATTGTTCCCGACAGGCACAGGCCATTGGCCTTCTTTGGGGTTAAGGCCCATGAAAGCCATGAAAGTGTACAGGAATGGGTGAAATGGTGCAAGAAGCAAGGTTTTCGTGGATTTAACATGATAATAGCATCAGATTGTGCCGGGCGGGCTAATGATTCATGGATTAACATGGTACTGGATTCCTATGAAGTTGCTTTAAAAACCGCCAGGGAAGAAGACCTTGAAGTTTGGATATTCGATGACTGGGGATACCCCAGTGGTACGGCAGGTGGACTGGTCTGTACAGATGATTCATACAGGGCTAAAAAGCTTGTCATTTCTCATAACTGTATATTAAAAAAAGGTGATCATATCTCTGTTGCAATGCCAGAAAATGTCATTTCCGCGGGTATATTAAAAAACAATACATTCGAACGGATCAATGCCAAACCGGGGGAACACTTTGAATACACCTGTGAAGACGACTATGCCCATATTGTTGTGGTTTCATGGGATTATGACGAACACCAGTCAAAGTCCTCATGCAAATCCTATCCGGGAGATCCGGCAATGTCATGCATTGATTTGCTCAATCCGGATGCAACCAGGAAGTTTCTGAGCGTTATGCATGACAGGTATTATCAAAGATTTTCGGATTATTTCGGTAACGTTATAAAAGGTTTTTTCTATGATGAACCTTATCTTCGCTTTGAATACCCGTATAGTCAGAAGCTTTTTGAAGTGTTCCGGAACAGGAAAGGGTATGATCTCCTGGAAGTATTACCGTATCTCATGATGCATATAAAAGGCAATTACCCTGTACCAATGCAAAAATACATTGATGATTTTTTCGATGTATATACGGACATGGTTGCAGACAGCTTTTATAAGATTCTGGGCCAATGGTGCAGTGAACATAATGTTGAACTATCCGGACATATGGACCTGGATCATCACCTTAATACACTTAATACCATAAGCGGGCACTTTTTCAAGAACATGAAATATAACAACAGGCCTGCGATTGATGTAATCTGGGCACAAATTGAACCCGGCGTGTTTACCGACTTTCCAAGATACGCGGGTTCGGTTAAAAGAATATTAGGCTTAAGGCATGCGGTATCTGAAACATTTGCAGGTATGGGGCAGGGGCTCCATGGTGATTTAATGAGATATATAACAGATCACCAGGTTATTCGCGGAATTGATGACTTTCACCTGATGTATTCGAACAACAACCCCGATACTCCTGCTGAAAGCCCGCAAATGCCTAATCACATGCTCCAGGAGCCTTTCGGGAAACTTATTTATGACCGGATTGCAACAGCTTCGGCAATATCAAACTACGGCAAACCAGCCGTGAAGACCTGTATTTATATGCCATGTTATGATTTATACAGGGGGCAGCTCAGCATTGGCCAGCTCACCGTTAACAATGCAGAGAGGTTTATCTGGGAATGGGTTGAGGATATTTCCCGGGAATTAACGTATATGCCATGCGATTTCGATTACATCTGGGATGAAGCAATTCTTATGCTGGAATTGGTTGACGGAGGGCTTTTGACCAAATCAGGGCATATTATAGATACAATTATTCTTCCCCCGAATTGCACCATTAAGGATGATATAGCCAGAAAACTAAAACTGTTCTGCAGGTCAGGAGGAAGAATTATATCGGTATTCAGGTACAACCCGATGCTGGAAAAGGAAGCAATACTGTGCAGCGAACTTTCTTCGCTAAAGGGCCTGGTTAATCCTCCGGTTTCGGTTTCCCCGGGAAGTATGATATCCCTTTGTACAAGAATTGGTGAAGGCAAAACCGTCTATATGCTTTTAAATGAGTCACCTGAAGATACGGAAGTTGATATTTGCATCAACAGCAAAGGCATGATATATGAGGCCAATCTTATTGACGGCAGCCTGACACTGATTTCTGCTGAACGACCGTTCAGGTTTTTAACAGGGTTTTATGGCTGCGAGCTGAAAGTATTTATTGCTGATACAATGGTCTCAGGAAATGCACCTTCCGACAGCATTACCATAAAACCGGGTACGGTACGCCGGAGAAAAACAGGTATAGAACCGTATAACTGGCAGGTTACACTTCCTGACAGCAAGGAAGTCAGGCTGGACGGTAAAAAATGGCCCGATTGGGCAAGTCTTGGATGGCCTGAATATTCAGGATATATAAAATACACTGCATATTTTGACTATGACCTTGGTGAAACAGACGCCATCCTTTGCATGCCGTTTCTCCATTACCATGCAATTGTATCGGTGGACGGAAAGGAAGCCGGAAGAATAGCTTATAAGCCTTATGAACTGATTCTGCGAGGATTAAGCAAAGGCCGGCATAAGCTTGAAATAAAGGTTTATAATACCGGTGCGAACGAGGTCGTCGGTACCATTGAAGCTGAAAAGAAAAGGTATTCAAAGCGGTTTGCACATATGGCTGCGTATGACCGAAAAAGGATTAAGTCGGGACTGCTTGGGCCGGTAACAATATATCCTGCAGAATAATCTGCCAAACCACGCAATATATAAATAATGCGACTCAAATAAAGTTCTTTGGAAAAATTCGCAGCATCATCCTTTCCGGCATCTATGCTTCGTTTGCCGGAGCCTGTAGATTCGGCTTGCTTTTCCTTGCCCGGAGTCACAGGCTCCAGGCTGCACTTCGCAACGATGCCTTTAAGGAGATGCTCCAAATTTTTCCAACTTCTCTGCGTTTTTTCGGGTTATTGTGATGTAAGAATTTAATTAAATTTGAATATTTCGATTCTCAGCATTTCCGAGCTTAACTGATAATCTCCCGAGAAGCGATTGTTTCCGTCATTGCACAATACCTGCAATGCCCTACGGAACATGAAATTCTGTTGCTCTCTTCATAGGGTTGAAACGCGGGTGATTGCTGAGTTTTGTAATTTCAATCCCTTGAGACGATGACATACAGGCGTCCCTTTTTTACTGTAACTTCGGCCTTGTCGGAGATAAATTCGTTGCTGATTCCCAGTCCCGTACCCATTACCATTTCAGCATCCTTCAGCGGATATGCCAGTCCTTTCGTTGTAATTCCCTCAACGCGCGGAGTTGCGGGTACAAGCGACAGGTAAAAGCCTTCTTTTTTCGTAAGCTCCATATGATCGGTAAGCAGATGGATATAGTTGTTGCTGTTTACGATTATTCCTTCAACACCGGCATCAGCAAGCTTATGAAGAAGCTGTATGTTGGAAAGGGTATGGTCAAGCCTTGAGCCTGTGGCACCTGCTATAAAGATTTTTTTCGCACCCTTTTCCACCGCGATGTCAAGAGCCAGCTCCATATCGGTATAGTCCTTCTGACGGGGAAACTGCACAATTTCAATACCGCTGTCATTATAGAACCTTTTTACTTCAGGGTCAATCGAATCAAAATCTCCTACCAGGATATGAGGTTTTATGCCAATTTTATATAAGTACCCCGCTCCGCCGTCGGCACATATAATCAGATCAGATATACCGGAATATTCTTTTATAATTTCGGTGGACTCCACCACTCCGTTACCTATAACCAATATATTCATATTCATATCTTTCCGTCAAAAGCTGATTTTTTTCTAAGTTCTGATACAAAGACTGTCTTGTCGGGAGCATTGAAAAATGCAGATCCTGCAACAATAACATTTGCTCCTGCCGCTGTTACTTCGGCTATATTATCTGTACTGATGCCGCCGTCAATCTGGAGATAAACATGGGGAGCACATTCGTCAATCTTTTCACGCAAAACTTTTATTTTGGAAGACATCTGAGGTATGTATTTCTGTCCACCGAATCCCGGGTTTACTGTCATTATAAGCACCATGTCCACGCTCTCCAGGCAATAGTCCAGGAAATTCAGCGGAGTCGTCGGATTCAGTGCAACACCTGCTTTAACCCCTGCTTCCCTGATCACCTGTAATGTACGGTCCAAATGGGTGCAGGCTTCGGCATGCACAGTTATCATGTCTGCACCTGCTTCAATAAAATCCTTCAGCAGTAGCTCGGGCTTTTCAATCATCAGGTGGGCATCAATAAACATGTCGGTTTGCTTGCGTATTGATTTTATTACAGGAGGACCTATTGTAATATTCGGAACGAAATGCCCGTCCATAACATCTGCGTGAACCCAGTCAGCCCCGGAATCCTTTATTATATCCAAGGCTTCCTTTAAACGCGTGAAATCTGCAGACAGTATTGATGGTGCAATTATTATTTCATTCCTACCTGTACCTGTTTTCATATTGTAATTTCAACTCCTCATACAATCTTTGGTAACATTCGTACCTTACTGCTGATATTTCGCCCGATCGGACTGCTTCCTTTACTTCACAGCCGGGCTCTTTTATGTGGCTGCACCGGTTGAATTTGCAACTTCCCTCCAGTTTGTTGAATTCAGGGTACATGGAAGATAATTCGCTGTA
>ENA-OWOZ01000552-OWOZ01000552.1-bioreactor-metagenome-genome-assembly--contig:-NODE-552-length-46009-cov-14.493665_pt1 | contig 46009 bp, 71 predicted proteins | sample MGYA00238140_ERZ651804 | MGnify/ENA primary metagenome ERZ651804 (study PRJEB26910, sample SAMN07631232) | bioreactor metagenome | isolation source: Switchgrass digestor | place: USA: Dartmouth...
ATAGTGCTGGAGTGGTGGTTGAAAGAGGAATGGCTTTAGAAAATGATTATAGCGCAATGTATGTACTAGATGAAGGTTCTATAAGGATATATGACAATCATCATAATGTTATTGCAGAATTCACAGAAGATAGTGAGATACTTTATATTCTAAAAGATTTATTTGAAGCCTTAGATTAGAGGTGAGTAATAATGCAAAAGACAAGAAGGCTTAAGCCAGAGGAAAGAGCATTTCTACGGTCGCAAGGATACACACCAAAATATTTCTTACTACTTAAAAAGACAGCAGAAGGGTATGAGTTCTTAGAGGTTACAAGTGGCAAAATATTACCGTTACGAAGATAGTGGACAAGCTGGTAAGGAGGGGAAATATGGTAACAGACCTACTTATATTTTGGGGATGGATTGGATTAATAGCAATCATAGCCGTAATCGATGAATTGATTAAGAAAAGAAAGAAAAGAAAGAAGGTGAGAAAATGAGCAAACTACCAGATTCCATGTATGACTATAGATATGAACTGCCACTAGCTGAAATAATGGATGTCTGTATGATGTGTTTCAAAGAAATTTTTAAAGGTGAAACCTACTATTACTTTGACGGTGACGTGATATGTAAAGATTGCTTAAAAGACTATATAAAAGAACACAGTGTTAAATAAAGGGTAAACAACTTTGATGGTGGTTTATATCAATATTTAGAAAGCGAGGAATGAGAAAGTATGAAAGAATTACAAAATGTGTACAACCAAATAATAAACATTTTAAAGGAAAATAATGTGTTGATAAATATTATACATCCACGACCATATTTGATTAAAAAAGATGACGCGGAAAGGATTAATGCGGAAGCAGAGGATTTATTTAAAAAATGCAAAATTGAGGAATACAATTCAAAAATGAAAGAAAAAGAAGCGTACAAATTATATTTTGACGAAGCATATAAATTTTATGAGGAAGGAGATAAGTAAGATGAACGACATGTTCCAAGTGGATTTCTTGCCAGAAAAAAAAGAAATAAGAATCAATCTTCCTGAAGAAGTATGGAATAGCATTGATACTGTAACCCTAACAAGATTACTTCAGGAAGAATTGGTCGTTGAGAAACGAAAAGAAAGTGAGGGTGAGAAGGATGGCAAAGTACAAAAAGAAGCCAGTAGTTATTGAGGCATGGAAGTGGCCTGAAAACGAAGTGCCAGAAGCTAAAATAAGCATGATAGATTCCGATTTTGACTGGATATGCAAAGAATGCGGTCATTTAGCACATGAACACGGTAATTGTCCAACATTAGAAGGATACCACATTGTATGTCCAGGCGACATGATAATAAAAGGGATAAAAGGTGAATTTTACCCATGCAAACCTGATATTTTTGAAAAGACATATGAAAAAGTAGAGGAAAGTGAGGTCGAACACGATGCCATGTTGTGAAGATTGTCCGTGTGTTAATTATTGTGATGGTTCAATGATAGAAGCCTGTATGGGTGACTGGAGAAAAAGAAAACAGAGGGAAAGTGAGGTTGAACACGATGCCTAAAGCGATATTGGAGTTGGAGATGCCGGGGAGTTGTTAGGATTGTAAATTGCGAACAATATGGGGAGCTTGCATAGTTCTTTTAGGCAACGATCGGCTGAAGCTGGTGGAGGAGGTTGAAGATGCTAGTTGAAAATACACTATTCGGCGTCAAGGATAAAGTAAAAATAGCAATAGACAGATTAAGAGCAGTTGAGCCGCCAGAAGGTTATTATCTTGCTTTTAGCGGCGGCAAGGACAGCCAATGTATATACCATCTTGCTAAAGAGGCAGGGGTAAAGTTTGACGCACACTACAATATCACGGGAATCGACCCGCCGGAGTTAGTCTACTTTATCCGTGAATATTATCCTGATGTAAAACATGATATGTACAAAGAGTCAATGTGGAAACTTATAGAGAAAAACGGGCCACCTACAAGGTTAAATAGGTTTTGTTGCAAAGAATTAAAAGAACGTGGTGGAGAAGGACGGATTTGTATAACCGGCGTCCGTTGGGCTGAAAGTGTAAGAAGGAAAAATGATAGACGTGCATTTGAATTTATGGGTTCAAGTAAAAAAAACAGAGTTCTTTTTAATGACAATGATGAAGGACGTAGGCAGTTTGAAAACTGTACTTTAAAAGGGAAGTTTATAGTCAACCCTATAATTGACTGGGAAGATGCAGACGTTTGGGAGTATCTGAATAAAAGACAAATTCCACATTGTTGTTTGTATGATGAAGGATTTAAAAGGTTAGGGTGTGTTGGATGCCCAATGGCTGGTGTTGGTAGAGTAAAAGAATTTCAGCGGTGGCCTAAATTTGAAGATGCTTACAAGCGGGCGATAGCACGTTTTATACCCGGTTATATTGAAAGACGTAAGGCTATGGGCAAAGAGCCACTGTATACCACAGTAGACGAATGGTGGAACTGGTGGATATATGGCACAGACAAGAAACTTATAATTATAGATGGTCAACAAGAAATTGAAGTTGAAGCTGGTGGAGGGAAAGGAGGTTGAATAACGTGAGGGAGTATAAATTCCGTGGCAAACGTGTTGATAATGGCGAATGGGTGTATGGTTGTTTATGCTATATAGACAACGAGCCTGTAATTGTTGAAGGAAGCATGAAATGGGTAGACGGTTCTGAATTATATTGTAATACGTTTCATTTTGTTATTCCAGAAACTATCGGTCAATATACAGGCTTAAAAGATAAGAACGGCAAGGAGATATATAAAGGGGATATTGTCGAACTTGTAAACACCTATAAAGGCATGAATACAAAAAGCATAGTCGAAATTGATTTCATTGATTTTACTTTTGCAGGGAAATGGGCAGAAGAATACTCACCTTCGGGATATGTGTATAATCCACTTGATTCATACAATTTCCCAACAGTCACGATTGAGGTTATTGGGAACATCTATGAAAACCCTGAACTGTTGGGCGAACATAGGAAAGGAGATTCTTGAATGAATAAATCAAAAATTGAATGGTGTGACTATACTTGGAATCCGGTTACGGGATGCTTACATAATTGTACTTACTGCTATGCCAGACGTATTGCAAATAGATTTGGTGACAAAACTGATGGAGTATGTGATGAATGGCATGATTTGCACACACCTTTTTACAAGATGAATGGAAGGCTTAACCCATATCCATATAGTTTTGCGCCTACATTTCATAGATATAGGCTTGATGAACCACAGAAAATTAAGAAACCGTCAAAGATATTTGTTTGTAGTATGGCAGATTTATTCGGGGACTGGGTGCCAGATGAATGGATTGAGGAAGTATTTAAAATTTGTATAATAAAGGCACCTCATCATAAATACTTGTTCTTAACAAAAAATCCTGCGCGCTATCTTCAAATATTAAAATCCCAATATCCCCTATGTGATTATCAAAATATGTGGTTTGGATTTACTCACACAGAGGGAGAATTGTGGGGACTGCCGGCTCATATGCAAATAAACCGATTCGTAAGTATTGAGCCGTTACTTGGTGAAGTCTATCCAAGCCCATTTTTCTGGGAAGACGGCATTGACTGGGTTATCATCGGCTCAGAAACAGGAAATCGCAAAGACAAGGTTATACCAAAACGTGAATGGATTGAGAACATCGTTTCAGAGTGCAGAGAGCATAACATTCCGGTGTTTATGAAGAATAGCCTGAAAGATTTAATGGGTAATGATTTCATTCAGGAATGGCCCGAGGGTCTCAAGTAGAGTTTGCTTAAATTATGCACCTTGACAATTGAATAAAAGGACAGCCCAGTTACGGGCTATCCTTAGATGCACGACCGACATACTGAATGTATTTATATACCACAACTAAATCCACATGCAAAGTAATGAAAGGAGTGGTTAGATGAATGAAAAAACCACAGGTAAATCCACATACCCGAGAAAGTGAGGGGGAATTAAATTGAATGATTATAAAAAAATATGTGAAACCTGTCTATTCTCACGTCCCTTTGCCGAATCTATTCAATATCTCAAATGTGAAAAATCCCGAAAATATGTTGACAAGACACATACATGCAAATATTGGGCACCAAAACATTAGTAGTTGTTTTGATTGTATTTTCAAACAAGTAGATGAATATGACGGCACGATTTTTTGCACAGAAAATAGTTTTCGGGTGATAGACGATATTTGGGGTCACGGTAATAGTGACCCTTGTGAAAAATTTAGGAGGAGAGAAAAGTGAATTTACCAAAGGATTACATAAGTGTATCTCAAATCAACATGTATCTCAGATGTCCAGCACAATATTACTTCCGATATGTTCAAGGCATGATTATACCGCCTAAATCGGCATTAACGAAAGGTAAGGCAGTACATAAAGGGCAGGAAGTCAACTACAAACAAAAGATAGATACGCACGAAGATATTAAACTTACTGATCTGCAAGAAGTTGTAGCAACAGAATTTGAAACCTTAGCCCCAGAAACAGAATGGATGCCTGACGAGGATCCGGGCAAAGTCAAAGATGAAACAATTTCTCTTGCAAGTCTATACCACACAGAAATTGCACCAACAGTACAACCTATGCTCGTTGAAGAAGAAATATTGATTGATATTCCCGGCGGTAAATTGAAAGGTTACATTGACCTTGTTGATATGCAAGAATACATCAGAGACACAAAAACAGCATCCAGAACACCATCGCAAGATGTTATATCAAAGTCACTTCAATTGTCAGCTTATGCTTTAGCTTATCGAAAAGAAATGGACAGAGAAGAAGCTGGAGTCAAATTAGATTATCTCGTCAACACTAAAACTCCAAAAGTAGTTACTCTTGAAGGGAAAAGAACTGAACAGGATTTACAACGCTTCATTAACATAGCAACTCGTGTCATGGATGCAATTCAAAAAGATGTGTTCTATCCAAACCAGGACAACTTCATGTGCGACAAAAAAAACTGCGGATACTATAAGATTTGTCATCAGACATTTTAGGAGGGATATTTGATGGAATTACAAACAACTAGCTTGTCAATTATAGAAAATGTAAATTTGCAACAGGTACAAGGAACACTAACAAAAATCGCACAATTCCAACAATTAGTACAAAATCAACTAAGACAAAACCATGATTATGGGATTATACCTGGAACACCAAAGCCAACTTTATTGAAACCAGGCGCAGAAAAAATACTCATGCTCATGGGATTACGTTCTGAATTTGAAATTGTAGATAGCACAAGAGATTTTGAAAAAGGATTCTTTCAATATCAGGTACGATGCAAGTTATATCGTGGGGATGTACTCATTACTGAAGGTTTGGGCGCAGCAAACACTAAAGAACGCAAGTATCTCAAACAAGATCCATTTACCATGGATAACACTGTATTGAAAATAGCCAAAAAACGTGCCTTAATAGATGCAACACTTCTCGTAGCTTCTTTATCAGAAGTTTTTACCCAAGACATCGAGGATATGGACCTTGAAGGAAATCATTTGCCACAGACTGAGCAGCAGAGACAACAGCAGAATTTAACACCTGACAGTGATGCTGTAATTAGCAAGGCACAAGCAAAGCGTATGTATGCGTTGTCAAATGGCGATGCGGATCTTTGTAAGCGGATTATGCAAAAGTATGGTTATGAAAAGTCGGAGCAGGTCAAGAAGATTGACTACAACAAGATATGCGAAGAAATTGAAGCAGAAGTTGCAGCAAGTAAAGAAAATAATACAAAAGGAGGGGACAACAATGAATAAAGCATTTCTAGTTGGACGACTAACCAAAGATCCGGAACTAAATTACACAAATAACAACACAGCAGTTTGTAACTTCACTCTTGCAATAAATAGACGTTTCTCAGAAGAAACTGACTTTATCCCTATTGTCGCCTGGAGCAATACAGCCGAATTTTGCTCAAAATATTTCACTAAAGGTCGTAAGGTTATTGTCATTGGAAGAATACAAGTCAGGTCGTGGGAGGATAACACCGGAAACAAAAGATATACAACTGAGGTTGTGGCAGAAGAAGTGGATTTTGCGGATTCGAAGAGAAACGACATCGGAGATACATATGAGATGAATGCAAATGGTATCGATGGATTCTATCTGAATCCAGATGAGGAGGATGAAATTCCTTTTTGAGAAAAAACTTCCCCGGCAGTTAATCTGCTGGGGGGTACATTAAATAATAGGAGATGATATTTAATGACATATAACGTGAAGTTATCACACAGCGACAAGAGCCGTGCAAAAATGTTGTACGCACCAATACGACAAGGCAAAGTTGTATATGAGCATCCAGAAGGAAGGTTTATTACTCTTGAGTTTGAAGGCAGGAGCGGGAAGTTTAGGGAATCGTTCCGGCCGGATGAATTAATAAGTGTGGTATAGAGGATAAGAAACAATATATACAAGTAAATATAAATGAGAGAAGGTGAGCAAGTGGCAGGCTATATAAAGCTCTACAGGGATATACAAGAACACTGGATATGGCAAGATAAACCTTTCTCCAAAGGGCAAGCGTGGATTGACTTATTGATGACAGCAAATCACGATGAAAACAAGGTAGTTCTAGGCAATGAAATTATTCTTGTAGAGCGTGGCTGCTTGATTACATCAGAAGTTAAACTTGCCAAGCGATGGGGTTGGTCAAGATGTAAAGTTAGAACATTTTTAGAACTTTTAGTGAATGATGGTATGATTGATAAAAAATCAGACAGCAAAAAAACATACTTAAAGATACTAAATTACAACGTTTGGCAAGATTCAGAAACAACAAAAAAACATCAAAAAGACAGCGTTCATACAGCGTTTAGACAGCATTTAGACACAAACAAGAATGATAAGAATGAAAAGAATGATAAGAATAATAAAAATAATATATTTATCCCACCTACACTCGAAGAAGTTACTGCATATTGCCGAGACCGAAACAATAATGTAGACGCTCAGAGATGGTACGATTTCTATTCAGCTAAAGGCTGGATGATAGGTAAAAACAAAATGAAAGACTGGAAAGCAGCAGTAAGAACATGGGAAAAAAGTAGCACTTCAAAACAAATCAAATCTAAATCAACAAATCCATTCTTAGAACTTGCTAGAGAGGAAGGATTATTATGACAAGGCAAGAGGCTATTAAAATTATGACTATATTAAAAACAGCTTATCCAAATTTCTACAAAGATTACAGCAAAGAAGAGTTAAATGCTGCAATAGATTTATGGGCAACAATGTTTGTTGATGAACACCCTAAAATAGTTACTGAGGCAGTAAAAGCTCTTATATGTACACATAAATATCCTCCTACAATAGCAGATATCAAAGAAAAAATTGCTACTATAACAAGGCCTCAAGAGATGACTGAAATGGAAGCCTGGCAAAAAGTAAAAGCAGCAATTAGTTACTATAATGCAGCGGAAAACTTTGATAAGTTACCACCAACCCTTCAAAAGATAGTTGGTAGTCCAAATACTTTGAGAGAATGGGCAGTAATGGATGGCGAAGTGGTCAATAGTGTTATACAGTCAAATTTCATGCGAAGTTACAAAATAAAAGTTGCTCAGGAAAAAGAATTTACAGTGCTGCCAGATAGCACAAAGCAGCTTATCGCTGGCTTGTCTCAAAGATTGAGTTTGGAGGACGATTATGAACCTAATAGCGAACGCAAAGTTGATGTTGACAAAGTGCAAAGACTGCCTTGGATGCAATCAACTGGAGATTGAAACCTTCAGGGGAAATGACAAGTGCAAAAATTATCGATGTGGTGTTACATTAGACGAAACAAGACTCAAAGAGTATGAAGGAGTGGGAAAATGAAATCAGCTGAATCATTGGAACAACAAGCTTTAATACAATGGGCGCAATTTCAATCAAGAACTTATCCTGAGCTAAAACTGCTTTATCATGTACCAAATGGAGGAAAGAGGAATAAAGTCACAGCGATACGACTCAAGAAAGAAGGAGTCAAGGCAGGAGTGCCGGATTTATGCTTACCGGTACCCAAAGGAAAATGGCATGGACTCTATATAGAGATGAAGGCTCAAAACGGGAAACTGTCAGAAAAACAAATATGGTGGATAGAACAGCTTAGGCAGCAAGGATATTATGTAGCGGTGTGCTACGGCTGGGAACAGGCAAAAGAGACGATTGTGAGGTACTTGAAGGGAGAGTGAAAATATGTTGCCATGGTTCAAAGAGCAAAAACCTTGGAAAATACTGAATCATCCGAATAGGATGAATAGTGAAGTTATAGTTAGACCAATGAATGAAGAAGAGATCCGGAAATATGGTCCGCCTAAGAATATGAAAATAGAAAAGAAAGAAGAGAAATATGTTTGCAGGATTTGCGGTAAAGAGAATTGTGACAGAGGCTAGGGGTAAAGATGGCAAAGAAAAAAGAAGATAAAAAAGAGTTCGTTGTATATAAGGTAACAGATTGGAGGCTGTATCATGACGAAGATCCATTCGCTAAATTAATCGAGGATGGATTGTATTATTGGGAAGCGCATCAATTGTGCAATAAGCTTAATATAAAGTCTGGATTGGAACCTACAGGAGGATATAAGGTCTGTCATATATCAGATTGGGAAAAGCATCTTGAAAAATTCCGAGAATATCTCGAAATGAAACCTTTATCGGAATATAAGCAATTAAGCTTATTTGAATAGGAGTGTGAAAAGTATGAGCAAATATGGTGAAATTAAATCATTTTTAAAAATAGTTTGCCCATATAAATCAAACTTTTGTAACGGGCAAGCGATTAAGACAGAAAAAACAGTAGACAGAGAACCTTGTAGATTCTACAGAGGTGGCAAATGTAGACATCTGTTGAATCCAAAGAACATGAGGCAATTGCAAAAGAAAACTCCATGAATGGAGGGATACATATGACACAAGAAGAACTTAGTAGGTTGCAGCACATCCAGAAGGAAATTCAAATCATTCAGCAGCAAATCAGCAATACAAGTCACTTATCATATCAATATGACAAAGTCAGGGGTTCAGATTCTAATTTCCCTTATACATTACGTTCGTTCACAGTTGAAGGCTATGACTATGACGCTTATTATGCAAAGTTAGACAGATTGAACAAAAAGCTTGAACAGAAACTATGTGAATTGATGGACGAAAAAGATAGGTTGAATGATTATATTGAAAGCGTAGAAGACCCAATCATGAGGATGATTTTGCGATTGAAGCATATGGATGGACTTACATGGAGCCAGATCGGAGACAGAATTGGGTATACTGAGAGACAATGCAGACGAAAATATAAGAAATTTTTTGAGAGTAAGAATGTGTAAAAATGTCCGTCAATGTCCGTTTCTAATGTGTTATATTGGTATTGTGAAAAGTGTATTTTACGATACTCCCCTAAATAATATTAGACTTAGAGCCATGTAGGCTCTATTTTTTTATATCTACATCCTATGTGGCCGGTTCATCAAGAGCCGGCTAAACTATTTATGCAAAAAGAGGTGATACCATGGCGAGCAAGCCAAAGAAACCATGTTGTAAAGTAGGTTGCCGCAACTTGACAACAGAACGATATTGTAGCAACCATCAACATATAGCAGAGCAGGAGAACAAGGATAGATACAAATACTACGACCAATATCAGAGAGACAAGAAGACCGCAAAGTTCTATAACTCTGCGGAGTGGAAGAGTCTAAAGCAGCAAGCGTTAATACGTGACAAAGGATTGTGTCAAGACTGTTTGGAAAATCAAAAGATAACAATGGCTACAGAAGTAGACCACATCATACCAATCAAAGAGAGATGGGATCTGAGGTTAGTATTGGGCAACCTTAGGTCCCTTTGTCATAGGTGCCACATGAGAAAGACAGCGCGAGACAGAAAAAAGTACCAAAGTTAGAACGACTGTTCGATTATAGGGGTAGGGGGTAGGCAAAATGTTTGAAAGGGCGGCGTAGATACCGCGTGCCCCCTCGCGTGTGAAAAAATGTCCCCGAAAAATTTCCAAAAAGGAGGTGGCGACGTTGGGGAATCCTGTAATTGATTTTTCAAAAATGCAAGTAGGTCAAAAAGGCGGAGGAAAACATTGGACAAAAAAGGAAGTCGAAGCGCGTCAACGCGCCGCCGCCAAAATGACAAGGGCAAAAAAGAAAAACCTCAAGATGCCAGATTGGCTCGACGAAGAGGCTCAAAAAGTCTGGAAGAAAACTCTTAGGGATATGAAAGACTTTGACGTGCTTGACAAAGTTGACGAAGACGTGCTTGCTGCATACTGCGATGCGGTAGCAAGACACAAAGAATTAGCTGCAATTATCCGCGAGAGAGGATACACAACGTTTAATTCCACAGGATCAGAGGTTGAAGCTCCATGGGTGAAGACGCATCAAAGCTACACTAGATTGATAATCCAGTGTAGCGATAAACTTGGCCTGAATGCAAATTCAAGGGCACGACTAGCACGTAAAATAGCACAAGAGGAGACGGATCCAAATGAAGACCTCTTTGATTAATCTTCCAAAGGATTTGAGCGAGCTGCATCCAACACACAGGTATGCGGTTGAAATCGTGGCAGGGCTTAGACCGTCGAATGAATTAGAATGGCTAGCGTGTGAACGTCACTTGAAAGATTTGCAGCGTCAAGGAACCGAGGAATTCCCGTACGTGTTCGATGAAACACGAGCAAACAGGATATTTGACTGGTTTGAACGTTGTTGTAAACATGTTAGAGGTCCGTTTAGCGGTCAATATATACAACTACTACCGTTTCAAAAATTCGACCTCGGATGTGTGTTTGGCTGGGTACATAAAGATACTGGAAAACGGAGGTTCAACCGTTCATACAACGAAAGAGCAAGAGGAAACGTAAAATCAACTGAAATGTCAGGTATTGCACTATACGGTATGTGCGGAGACTGTGTATACCCACCATACGACCCAAGCCAAAAGCGGTATGAGGATATGCCGGAAGTTGAATGCGCTGCTGTAGACAGGCAACAAGCAAAACGTGTTTGGGGCGATGCTCAAAAGATGGGGGAAGGAAGCCCGGATATCGCTAAAAGGTTAAGAATCAAGCGCACATATATCGAGCACGGCACTAGAGGAGGATGGCTTAGACCGCTATCCAAGGACACCAAAAACAAGGATTCCGGCGCGCCTTGTATGGTTATCATAGATGAGTATCACGCTCATCCAACTTCTGAAATTGTGGATGTGCTTTATTCCGGTTTTGGTAAGAGATTGCAGTCTCTGATGATGATAATTACGACAGCTGGAAAAAACGCAGAGAATAACCCTTGCAAAAAAGAGCGCGACATGCTCGAAAAAATGCTTCGCGGTGAAATACCTATGATCGAGACCTATTTTGCGATGATCCGGACGCTAGACAAGGAGGACGATCCGCACGACGAAAGTAAATGGGTTAAGGCAAATCCAATTTTGCAAGAAGATAACGAGTACAGTAGAGAGTTACTCAAACAGATACGGACTGAACATGACGAGGCGTTCAATTCCGGTGACCCCGCGAAGATTCGCGAATGGCTTACTAAGCGCGTAAATCTATGGCAGGATGACAGCGAAGAAAAATACATGGCTGGTATTATGGGCAAATGGAAAGCTTTGGCCGTGTCACGAAAAGAGTTTTTGGAACTGATTCGCGGACTCGAAGGTTGGGTAGGCGTCGATATGTCTAAGAGAATAGACCTTACTGCCGACGCACATGTATTTTGGCTCCCTGACGGACGATTAGCCGTAACCGCCCATGGATTTATGCCGGAAGAAACCGCAACAAGGCACGAACATACTGACCGAGTACCTTATAAGCAATGGGCGAAAGACGGTTGGTGCACACTTACACCAGGCGCAGTAACGGACTATAAATATATAACAAATCATCTTGACGAATTTGAGTTTGATAACGGAGTTAAAATTCTTGAAGAATGCTACGACCCGTACAATGCAACTCATTTTATGTTAGAGAGAGCTGCTGCTGGGAAAGAGGTAATTGAAATATCACAAAACTTCTTAACACTATCTGAACCAACGAAATATTTCCGTGAACTCGTATTACAGGGCAAAGTTGTTCACGACGGCAACCCGCTTTTGACATGGTGCCTATCAAATGCGGTTGAAATCACAGATAGCAACGGGAATATCAAACTGAGCAAAAAACACAAGGACGACAGTCAACGCATTGACCTTGCAGCTGCAGTAATTAACGCGCTGGTGAGAGCCATGTTGAATGAAGCCCCGCCGGACGTAAGCGAATTTGCCGAAGAAGACTTTCTAAATAAATTATGGGGGTGATACGTTGAGTAAAAACTACGCACCGAAATCCGGAAACATTGTAGGTCAAGACGGCCAAATACAAAATATCGTCGATTTATTGGGCGGCGGAACGCCTGTGTCAGACGAAGTGCACGACATTCGACGCTATGCGCCCATGGGCGGACTTGTAATTGGTAGCGACGGCAAGGCCTACGATTTGATTAAGCTACTAAAAAATATTACCAATGGTGAGATTTCATATGATTTAGAAGAAAGATTATCATTAATTGAAGATGATCTTGATATAATTAAAGCAGCCATTGGCAATGGAAATTATGAAATAATGAGCTATATTAATGTTGTAGCTCCTCCACCTGAAAGTAATAAAAAATTTGCATATTGGATAGATCAAGATAATAATATTCTTTGCTACACTCCTTTATATGGATTTTACAGCATAAGAGATGTTCAATTAACTCCTGTTTATGTAGATGAATCAGTAGAAGTTGAAAGAAAAGGAAATAGTATGGTAACTGTTGTATCTCCACTTGATAAGAAAATAATTTTTATTGTTGAAAGATGTATTCCACCTGAAAATAGTATAGTAACACATGGTTTGATTGTAACCAATAACGCTTCAATAGGAACTAATGAAAATGCTTTTGTAATTGGAGGTTCTGGAGTTTTGAAAGCAGAATCATCAACTAAGAGTGGAGTTGGTATATACAAGGTTACTAAAACCGCAAATTCTGGAGAGACATGGTACGCTAGAGGGTTTATAACTCATCAAGATAGCAACAATAATATCGAGACCGTATATAGTTCAATAGTTAGTGGTACAGCACTATAAACAGTATACCAGGAGGTATTACTAATGAATTACAACCCAATGACCGGACGTATAATTAATGAAAATGGTGAAATTCAAAATATTGTTGATCTATTAGGTGGAAGTAATCCAATATCTGACGCGACATATAACATTAAACATTATGCCCCAAAAAGCGGTAATGTAATTGGTGAAGATGGAAAAGTATATAACTTAGTTCAATTAATAAAAAATTTTAGTGGCGGCGGAGGTGGAGGTGGAGGCGGAGGCGGCCCTGTAGCTTGGAGTGACGTACAGGGCAAACCGTCAACATACCCGCCTACCGAACACAGTCATGATGCCAGGTACTATACAAAGCAGGATATTGACAATGCCGGATACTTGCTTGCTCAACCAGATGGTGAGACGGTGCATGTACAAGGCGGCGAATTGAAAGCTAAAACTCTGACGGGGCTACAGTTGGGTGTATCTCAACTCAATGCTTGGCTGGCCGGTACAGAGGGCAATATCCAAAGCCAATTCAACGACATATACATGACACTCGCCGCACTTTCTTCAGGTATGAGATACAGAGGCAAATTTGAATCAAAATCAGGCCTCGACAGCGTCACAATTAAAGACAATGGCGATTTGGCCGTTGTGCTTTCCGACGAGACACGCGGCGGAGCACGCAGCCTGTATGTCTACAACGATTCACTCGGCATATGGGACTTCGTCGGCGCGTTCGAGTTTTCCGACGCTTTTACGTCGCTCACCGACACCCCCAATGCCTATGACAGCGGCAAACTGCTGCGCTCCGGCACCAATGGCCTGTACTTTGACACCATCAAATGGGATGAGATCGACGGTCGCCCCGAACCCTCCAAAGCCGCTATAGAGCAAGCTGTTAACAAGGCGCACACGCACGCTAAGACGGATGCAGAGATATCAAATGCGGTTGAACTGGCGCATCCACATCCCAACATAGCCGCACTCAACCGCATCGGCATCGACGCGCAAGGGCGCATAACCGTTGATGGTATGCCCTATATTCTACAACGGAGTTTTTTGGTTGCTCGATTTAGCAATCACTACACCACTTCGACGGACGGAGAGATCTTGAAGTTCGACCAAAAAGTGGCTGGGGACATTCCGCTCAATACTTCGACCGGAAAATTCACACTCCAGGCGGGTAAGCGATACCTCGTCATCGCAAATTTCAACGGGGATACACAGCGCGGTTACGCAGCAGTCCTGTATCTGAGATCAAACGGTGTTGATAACGTGAACGACAACTCGCGAACATCGCTTTATAACAGACGCTATGAAGGCGACGAAATAACGTCTGGAAACATCGTAACCGTCGTTATCCCGACCGCCACACAAGAATACTGGGTGTACTGCAACCGATCTGGATACAGGTTTTTCTCGAGCGGAACTAACCTGACGGTGATTGAGTTTTGAGCCCAGTTAATCGCTGGGCTTTTTTTATGACGAAAGGCGGTGAGAAATTGGGAATTAGAGATTACGTCAGGCGATGGCTCGGAATTGACGAGAAACGCGAAACGTTAGAGCTGAACAAAGACGACCGCAGACTTGCAGAAATCCTCGGCCTTGATATAGATGGTGTAGATGTGAAAGGTAAGGGGGCTCTTAAGGTCGATACGGTATATGCTTGCATACGTATTCGATCCGAATCTGTGGCGAAACTGCCGCTCAAGGTATACCAAGAAGATGAATACGGAGTCCGAAAACAAAATAAGCACCATGTAGCTCGACTACTAAAACTCAGGCCGAACCCGTTTATGAGTGCTTACGACTTCTGGAAGACTCTTGAGACTCAAAATTGCCTGTACGGCAATGCTTTCGCAAATATCGAGTTCGATCGGCGAACCGGAAAACCTATTGGATTATGGCCGATAGACAGCACTAAGGTTACAGTCTACGTTGATGAGGATACCGGAATGTCGAATATAATGCAACCGAAATCGAAGCTATGGTACGTGGTAGACCTCGGCCACGAGAAACGAAAGGTTTCGGAAGATGAAATGCTGCATTTTCGCGGAGGCTTGACACTCAACGGTATAGTAGGACTTTCACCGATTGACCAACTTAAGGCAACCGTTGAAAATCAAGGGCAATCCAATGAATTCATAAACAAATTCTATAAGCAAGGGTTGCAAGTCAAAGGACTTGTGCAATATGTAGGAGATTTGAACGAAGATGCCAAGCGCACATTCCGTGAGAAATTTGAATCAATGTCGAGCGGGCTGAACAACGCCCACAGAATTGCACTTATGCCGATTGGATACAAGTTTGAGCCGATAGCATTGACCTTGCAAGATGCACAGTTTCTAGAAAACGCGCAATTGACCATCCGGCAAATCGCGGCAGCATTCGGTATCAAAATGCACCAATTGAACGATTTGAGCCGGGCAACCTATAACAACACTACAGAGCAGCAAAAAGAATTCTACACTGACACGCTACAACCTATTCTCACAGGATATGAACAGGAGTTGACCTATAAGTTGTTCCTCGATGATGAGATCGAGAACGGGTACTTCACCAGGTTCAACGCTGACGCGATTCTTCGAGCTGATATAAAGTCGAGGTACGAGGCATATCGCTTGGCAATTCAAGCAGGATTTAAAACGCCAAATGAAGTTCGAGCACTAGAAGAAGATCCGCCGAAGGAAGGCGGAGATCAACTCATTGTCAACGGAAATATGGTACCTTTGACAGAAGTGGGTGCAGCTTACCGCAAAGGAGGTGAAAAAAGTGGGCAAAGCAAACAAGATGACGGTACAGAAGGAAATCAGAGCGCTGCCGACTAAAATCGAGATCCGTGCTGATGAAAATGAAACCGGCAAGCGCACAATTACGGGCGCAATCAAATACGAGACTGATTCGGCTGACTTCATCGATTGGTACGGCGACACGTGGATTGAACAGATTGCTTCTGGAGCTTTTGCAGAAAGCTTGAAAGTTCGCAATGTAGTAGGACTCTGGAGTCACGATACTGCGCAAGTATTAGGTAGTACAAAATCAGGGACTTTGAGAATAACAGACAGCGATAAAGAGCTTAGTTTTGAACTCGATATTCCAGACACACAAGCAGGTAACGACGCTTGGACACTCATCAAGCGCGGCGACGTGGACGGAGTATCGTTTGGAATGAAGGTAACAAAAGATAAGTGGTCAACAGAAGAGCGCGACGGGAAGAAAATATACAAAAGAACCATATTGAGTGCAGAATTGTACGAAATCAGCCCGGTAGCGTTTCCAGCATATCCAGCAAATGAAGTATCTGCCCGCGGACTTGAGGAATTCAAAGCTTCCGAGCAGCGAGCAGCAGATCAATATGAAAAAGAAAAGTTACTTATTGAACTCGATCTTTACGGTTGAGTTTAATTTTTTAAAAATTCTAAAAAAAAATCTAGGAGAGTGAATAAATATGACAAAGGAATTAAGATCACTACTTGCAAAACTTGAAACAGCGAAAACAGAGGCGCGATCCTTGTTAGCGGAAGACAAGGTAACAGAAGCAAAAGAAAAGATGGACGAAGTTCGTACACTCCAATCAAAAATTGACGCTATGAGAGAACTGGAAGAAATAGAAGCTCGCGGACTTGGCGGCACCGAATTGAACGATGACGGTAACGTTGCAGAGCGCGATATGCAGGAACTAGAGGCAGAATATCGCAGCATATTCTTGCAAGGTATTCGAAGAAGACCGATATCATCGGAGCAGCGTTCCATCATCCGTGAATACGAACGCAGGGCAGTTATGAACGAAGGTAACACCAACCCAGCTATTTCTGATGGAGACGTTGGTATTATTGTTCCCCAAGACATACAAACACAAATCAATACACTTATGCGTCAGTGGAACGACCTAAGCCAGTACGTAACAATTGAGAACGTAACAACTCTTTCAGGTTCTAGAGTATTAGAAACTGACGCGGACATGACACCGTTCCAAGTAGTAGACGAATACGGACAAATTCAGGAGACTGATAATCCGAAGTTCACAAGCATTAGCTACAAACTTAAGAAGCGTGCTGGATATCTACCTCTTACAAACGAGCTATTGTCAGACAACGATGCAAATTTGCTCAGCTACGTGAACAATTGGATTGCAAAAAAGGCAGCGCATACAAGAAATACTCAAATCATATCACTTCTCAACACTTTAACGCCGCAGACATTAGCTGATCTCAAGGCGATTAATAAGGTGCTCAATGTCGAACTCGACCCGGCTATAAGCCAAACAGCAGTTATACTAACCAATCAAGATGGATGGGATTGGCTCGATAATCAAGTTGACGGAAATGGACGCCCAATTCTACAAGATGATTTCACACAACCGGGCAGAAAGATGTATAAAGGTCGTCCTATTGTTGTCGTATCAAATCGCCATCTGCCGAGCGATGCAACCAAAGCACTAGCACCACTCATCATTGGTAACCTCAAACAGTTCATGGTGCTATTCAATCGCAAATTCTTCGAACTATCTTCTACTAAAGAAGGCGGCGACGCATGGAGACGCGATACCACAGAATTAAGAACCATCATGCGTGACGACTACGTGAAATGGGACGCCACTGCCGCTGTGTACGGACAGCTCGATATCTCACCTACACCATAATATATGGGCGGCTAAAAACCGCCCTAATCTATTTGGAGGTAACAACATGGCAAAAGTGATCAAAGTTTTTAGGGAGAGGCAACACAACTATAAACGTTATGAAATAGGAGACGACTACCCCGAAAACGACGAAAAGCGCGTAGCGTATTTAGTCGGGCAAGGTTTCTTAGAAAAACCTAAGTCTAAGAGCAAGAAAGGTGCTGATAAGGATGGTACTGACACTTGAAGAAGCCAAAACATGGCTAAGAATTGACAGCGACGAAGAGGACAGTATACTAGAAATGCTAATCGGGGCAGCGGAAACATATCTTCATAACGCAACCGGGAATAGATTCAGCTCAGAGAATCAACTTGCAAAGATGTATTGTCTAGTCCTCTGCGCTGATTGGTATGAAAACCGAGATTTAATAGGGCAACAGCCATCCGAAAAAATAAGGTTCACGTGTCAATCTATTATGGCACAATTGCAGCATGCTTACGGCGGTGATGAAGATGGCTAAGTTATTGGTGAACAAGTTGAATACCAGAATTACTTTTTTGCGAAGAGAATCAACCAGAGATGAATACGGAGAACCTTATGACGAATGGACTCCAGTAAAAACCGTATGGGCAAGCAAATTTGACCTCATGGGTACAGATTTTTATGCGGCGCAGACCTCGGATACAAAAGTTGAAGTGAAGTTCAGTTGCAGGTACACAAAAGACGTATCGAAAGATATGCGCATTCAATGTGGCAACGAAATATACGATATTGTCGGCGTGCCAATTGACGTGGACAACAAACACAGGGAATTGCTTATATATGCCAGGCTGGTGAATGCGTATGACTAGAGTATATTTCAAAGTAGAAGGAATGAAAGAACTACAAAAAAGCCTAAAAAAACTCGGGAAAGTACCTCAAAAGCATGTAACTTCAACATCTAAAAAGGCTATGAATATTGTATTACGACAAGCGAAAAAAGATGCACCTGAGGAAACTGGGGCATTAAAACAGGGTATGATATTACATGGTGAAAAAAGCCGGTACAAAGCTAAAAAAGTGTATCAAGTTATATTTGACCCAAGCATGAATGATGTGTTTCAAAAGCCGGTTAAAAATGTTGGCGAATCTGGCAGCCCTCATGCAAAGAATCCTGCTTACTATCCTTTTTCTCAAGAATACGGCTTTTTTGCTAGGGACGGAAAGTATATTCCTGGATTTAGGTTTTTGCATAATAGTCTAGCCAACAATGCACAAAAGATGGAAAAGAGCATTGTTGATACGATGAAAAAGAAAATCGACCAAGAAATAAGAAAGGTGGGACTGAATTGATATGGATAAGGAAACAGCTAAGAAAATGATAAGTGACCTTATTGATTCGGCAGATGAGATACAGGGCATATCCATAACTAACGACGTAGAGGAAATTGACAGATCCACTTTAGATGGTGAATACAGGGAGTACAGAAATACCGGGAGAACCAACGTTTTCATAACGATATTTAAGGAGTAATCGTATGGAGAGAGCGTTAAGGTACGAATTAGGAATAAGAATACCGGAGCTTGAGGGAAACATCTATCCAACGAATGCACCAGAAAGCTCAACAAAGCCTTACTTGGTATATACAAGAATATCAACTAGAAAAGGGAAAACGCTAGAAGGCTTTACCGGAGATGAAACATTGAGTTTCATGTTTTCGATTATGGCAACAAAATATTCAGATATGAAATCCTTAGCCAAAAAGGTTGAGGATTTTTTAGTGTCTTTGCCAGGCACAACGATAGGTGAAGACAATATTTACATTCAAGACATAGACATAAACAATATACACGAGCAATTTGAGCATGAACTTAAAGTTAATCGAGCAATAATTGATTTTACAATTTACTATTAGAAAGGTGGTCTAAAATATGGCAGGAGAAGCAAGAAAAGCAACAAGAGCGTTGGGAACAGTGTTAATGAAAGGAACTCAAAAAATAGGCGGACTTACTTCTATTGGTGGTATTGAAATCACAGCTGATACAATGGACGTCACCACATTGGATAGTGACGGCGGCTACAGAGAATTCATTGGTTCATTCAAGGACGGAGGCGAGGTACCAATAGAAGGATATTTCAGGCCAGAGGATGCCGGACAAATAGCAATGCAAACATCTCTAGACGAAGGGCAACCGGAAGACTATACGATTGAATTTCCTACTTCACCGAAAGCAGCATGGAGCTTCAAAGGGGTTGTAACAGGCTTCAAGGTTGGAGATGTTGACGTGGACGGCACTGTTAATTTCGGTGCTACAATTAAAGTGTCCGGAAAGCCAGTATTAGAAATCGAAGAATAACGGAGGGATATAGATGTATCAACCAATCAAGCTTGATAAAACAAGAAATTTCAAATATGGCATGAAGGCTATTTCTCTAATAGAGAAAAAACTTAAAACCCCAATCGGTAAGATTGACATGAATAACCTAACAATGGAAGATACGGCTACAATAATTTGGGCCGGACTGGTGCATGAGGATAAGGATTTGACACCTGACAAGGTGATGGACCTTATAGATGAGTATTCAAATGTTCAGACCGTAGTTGAAGCAATGGGAGAAGCGTTGCAAGCCGCATTTGGGGCAAAAGAAGGAGACGAAGAAGGAAAAAACGAATAGAAGGCAGCGAAGAAGAGTTCAGTATTGAAAAAGCACTCGAAACCGCTGCCTATATCAACTTACCACTATCTGATTTTTGGGAAATGACCCCTTACGAATTTTCAGTAATCGTGAGGGGTTATTCTCTGAGAAAAGAACACGAAGCAAAAGAGTATGAAGCAAAATTGCAAAATGAAAGAGCATTGTTAGTGGAACAGGCATTTTTGATATCAAGATGGGTATGGCAAAAACGAATTAAGAAACAAGATATTGAAAAGATACTCAAAGTTGAAGAGCAATCAAGCAAAAAGCAAATGACCAATGAACAAATGTTGGCTCAGGTCAAAGCACTCAATATCCTGTTTGGCGGGGAGGTGAGAATAATAAATGGCAAATAGAAGAAGTAACTTTATCGTGCGCGGCGGTGCGGATTTTTCAGGAATTAACAAAGCACTAAATCAAACTCAAGCGAAGTTAACTACGTTTCAGTCTAATATAAGAAAATCCATGAAAGCTATAGGCATATCTTTGAGCAGTTTGGCAGTAGGAAAACTAATTAAAGATTCAACAGCTATGGCTATGACAGTTGAATCATCTATGGACAACATCAGGAGAAACATGGGCAAAGCATCAAGCGCATTCGAGAAGTTCGCGGACACCCAAGCAAAAGCTTTAGGGATGGCCCGTAAAGATGCTTATGAATATGGTTCGGTATTCTCAAATCTACTATCAAGTTTTTCTAACGGGACACAAGAAACTGCAGAAAAAACTCAAGAGTTAATGAAAGCTGCTGCTATAATCGCAAGCAAAACAGGCAGAACTTATGAAGATGTTGCTAATCGTATTAGGTCCGGTATGTTGGGCTCCACAGAAGCAATCGAGGATCTCGGTGTGTACACCAACATATCAATGATTGAGTCAACAGAGGCGTTCAAGAAATTTGCAGGCAACAAGTCATGGAATCAGTTAGATTTTAGAGTACAGCAACAAATTAGGCTTGCAGCTATATTAGAGCAAGCGTACTCAAGGTATGGTGATGCACTTGCAAATACTACTCAGACCAAACAGGCCATGTTCCTGGCAAGTCTTGAAAATATCAAGCTTAACCTCGGTCAAGCATTTTTGTCAATTTACAATGTTATACTTCCAGCTTTGAATGCTTTAGCTTCAAAACTCGAAGTAGTAACAGCACGACTTGCAGTGTTCACACAAGCGATTTTTGGAAAAGCAAACTCAGTGCAGGTAACAGAAAAACAAACCGAGGCTTTTAAGGATCAAAGCAATGCTATTGCCGATGTGGGTGACGCTGTAGAAGAAGCAGGAAAGAAAGCAAAGAAGGCGCTGGCACCGTTTGACGAATTGAACGTATTGACTTCTCAAACAGGCGGATCAGGATCAGCAGCTTCAACCAGTACACAATCAATCGTTGATATATCGAACACAGAACAAGAAATAGGCAAAATAGAAACTGTGTTCGACAAGGTTAGGGCAAAGTTTGCCGAACTAAGCGAAATTTTTAAAGAGGGTTTTGCAATTGGTTTCGGTACATCAAACTTTGATAACATAGCAAACAGTCTCAACAACATCAAAAAATCCCTGAAAAGTATTTTTGCTAGTTCAGAAGTCACTAAAGCTGCTGACAACTGGGCCAATAAAGTTGTACTATCTCTTGGCAAAATAACCGGATCTATTGCGAGCATAGGAAGCACAATAGCAGAATTTTTTGTAGGTAGTATAGACAAATACTTTTCACAGAATGCTGACTTTCTAAGAAGCAAGATAGTATCATTGCTAGATATATCGGCAAGAAGAGCAGAAATATACTCAAAGTATACAACTGCTCTAGCTGATATATATAGTGTATTCAGAAGTGACCAAGCAAAACAAATTGGAGCTGACCTAATCGGTATTTTTGCAAATAGCTTTATGTCAGTTGCGGAATTAAGCTGGGCATTCGGTACCGATATCATCGAGGCTATTACAAGGCCGATAACCGAAAACAAAGACGCTATTAAGAAAGCCTTAGAAAATACACTTGCGCCAGTACGAATTCTAGTTGGAGGTATAAAAGACTTCCTTGACAAAACATTTGCAGCGATTAAAAACTCCTATGATAAATATATAAGTCCAGCACTTGAAAATTTTGGTTCTGGATTTAGCAAGGCGTTTAAGGGCGTGCTTGATGGATATAATCAGTATTTAGCTCCAACGATTGATAACATATCAAGAAAGTTTGTGGAGCTAGTTGATACTTATTTATCGCCGTTAATTAGGAAAATACTTGATTTTATAGGATCACTCATATATGAAGTGTCAAGGCTTTGGGATTTCCTATCGCCGTTCGTTGGATGGCTGGCATCTAACTTCTTTGAAAAGATATCAAATAGCTTAAAATTAATGTGGAGTCTATTTGAAACAGTATTTAAGCAGATAATTAATATTTTAAATACTACTATAGGTGTTCTGCAGGGATTACTTGATTTTATCGCTGGTGTATTTACAGGCGATTGGGGTAGAGCTTGGAATGGCATCAAGCAAGTTTTTACTTCGATTTTAGACGGTATGAAGAACTCAATTACGAATTTCATTGACTTTATAGGCAAAGCTTTTGCTGGTATTGGAGATACAATTAAAATTACTATCAAAGGTGCTATAAATGGAGTTATTGTATTATTTAATAAATTTATTAATCATGTGAATAATAAACTCAAATTCTCTTGGGATGGTCTAAAAATTGCTGGCAAAACTATATTCGAGGCCGGCAGTGTTCAGTTAGCAAAAATTCCTACAATCCCTCAACTTGCCCGGGGAGGTATAGTTGACAGCCCGACACTCGCAATGATAGGCGAAGCAGGAAAAGAGGCAGTTGTGCCTCTCGAAAATACTAGCTTTGTTACGACACTTGCAAGTGCTATAGCGAATGAAATATCTAAGAAATTGGGAAGCAACACATCAAATAATAGCAATAATACTGGCGATGTAGTGCTGAAAATAGGAGACGTTGAGTTTGGACGAATAGCCATAAAAGCTATTAATGAGGTACAACGTAGTGCAGGGGCAACCCTGTTAATTGTCTAAGGAAGTGATATACATGCTAAAAATTAATGGAAATGATGTAGTTACACCGTCTGAATTCTCGGTTACTATACTCGACTTAGACAATGGTGAAAGCTCGGTGAGAACAGCAGACGGTACGCTTAACAGGGATAGGATAGCAGTGAAAAGGCAACTTGATATAACTTGGCCAGTTATGAATTGGTTAGACACATCAACTATTTTACAAGCTATGTCGAGTGTATTTTTTACTGTGAATTATCCTGATCCGTTTACAGGTTACTACGAAACAAAAACATTCTATGTCGGGAATAGACCTGTTCCAGTTGCTATTGTGAAGGGTAATGAAATATATTGGGGCGGTCTCAAAGTCACTCTAATAGAAAGATAGGTGATGCAATATGTATCCTACTTCACAAAAATACAAAGACTATATCAACTCTCCAAATCGACAATTTGAAGTGCAGGCAATCATCAATGGGGTTGTATATGGTAGCGATGAAGTGGTGGAATTCTCCATTGACGATATGCTTACTGGTAGCGATGAATTGACACTTGGTACAGTTATTCCAGCGAAATTAAATATCAAAATAAAGACTACAAGCTCAATACCAACTAATGCCAAAATAGTGCCTGAACTAAGATTGAATGGTCCTGATGGGTATACTGAATGGATACCTATGGGTGAATTTTATATTGACTCAAGGCAGTATCAAAACGGGATCTGGACTTTCAGTTGCGTTGACAAACTTATTACAACCGAGCAGCCTTATGTATCAAATTTGACTTATCCGGTAAGCATGAGCGACGTATTCGAAGAAATATTAGATATCTTGGACATTGAATCTGATGTAGCAATTAATCCCACATTCCAGATACCCTACAAGGATGAAAGCATAAGTATACGGGATATGTTGTCGTGCATAGCCTCGGCTCATGGGGCTAATGTGAAACTGAACAGAGAAGGGGAACTGATATTTATTCCTATTTCACCAAGTTTGGAACCAGTTGCTACAGTCACAGCATCCAGCTATATCCGAGGCGAGCAAACAAATCCCCAAAAGGTGTATACAAAACTCGAAGTAGTACATAATGCGGAAGGCGAAACTTTAACACGAGGCACCGGAACAGAAGATAACACTTTGAAGTTTGAAAACCGCTTCATGTTCATTGAACAGAATCAGCTTAACAATGCTTTTTCAATAATCGATGGCTTTTCATATGTGCCATACACCATGACTTGGACTGGTAGACCTGATTTGGACGTCGGGGACACTATTAAGATTGTATTGTTAGACAGTACCGAAATAACAAGCATTATAGCAGTCAACAAAATCAGTTTCAAAGGTGGATTACTTCAACAGAGCTCCGCACCTTCTAAGAGCGAACAGCAAAGCGAGTTCAGGTTCACCGGAACAATTTCAAAACAATTGGCTCAAAAAATCACAAAAGATGCTGTATACAATGGAGTTTCATTTGGACCGACGTACGGATTGAAAGTTGAACGAAGTGATGGAAAAGTTCGTGTTCTTGCAAATGCGACAAAAGGAATACTCATACAGAAAAATATTGGTGGAGACAATTGGGAAGATGTCATATTCCTCGATACAGAAGGCAACGGCAACTTCGTGGGAAAAATCATTTCTTCTCAATTCATAGGTGGTTCAATCGATATCGGAGACGGACAATTCACAGTAGATAGCGAGGGTAATGTATTTTCTAATTCTATGACAGTTACAGGCGGAACTATTGCTATCACAAGGGTAGACAACAAAGCACGTGTAACTATAAGTGGTGCGGACGGTTTCAAAATACAGAAGGGCGACGGTACCGGGGAAGTTTGGGAAGATGTAGTTTACATCGATAACGAAGGCAATGCCAATTTCACCGGGATAATCACAGGCGGGATGATAAGAACTGCAGCAGAAGGAGCAAGAATCGAGATTAGCAACAACCAACTGAGGCATTATAATACATCTGGAAGACTTCAAGGTTTTTGTAGCAATACTATGGACAATCGTTATGGGGACGTTGAAATTTATGATGGAGGAGAATTAATTTTTCGTATTTACGTTGATATAAGTAACGGAGCTTGGTTAAGACAAGAAAATGGGAAGCCTCTATATATAGGAAGAACTGGTCATGATACTTACTGCTATGGGAATTGGGTTGGAGTTGTACAACACTTAACTCAATCAGAAGCAGCTGCAAAAACCGATTGGATTTTAAATCAGCTAGTGGAAATAACAGATGAAGAACTGCCTTTAATAACAGATGACCTTAACGAATCATCAACTATTGAACAGATAGTAGAAAAAATTAATGATATAATACGAGCGCTCGATGGTTGGATGCTTAGGAGAGAGTAATATGTTGCAAAAAATAAGATTTAAAAAATATACATCTTCGGGATTTGTACCAGCAAGGTTAAAAAAGTTTGGATTTGGTACAGATAAAGAAATGAATATAGATGGATTGAAAGCAGAATATTTGTTTAAAAATAGCTTAGAAGATACAAGTGGGAATGAGTATCATTTGACGCCCATAGGGAATGTTATGTTTAAAAAGGGGTTAGGTGGTTATTGTTTGTATTATGAAACACAACAAGTTGGGGCTATTGTACACTCTTCAGAATTAACATCAATCTTTATTGGACGAAAGCCTTATACAGTTTCATTTTGGATTATGCCTACTATTTTTAGTCACGAAAATGCTGAAATAATCAAAGTATCTAATGCTTCTGGTGAGGCATCAACCATAAGCATATTTATATTATCAAATGGTATTATACAATTTAGAAGGCAACTATTGTGGTCATATAGCGACCTATATTCTACAGAACCATTAAAACTTAATAAATGGCAACATTTTTTATGTGAATACAATGGAACAACAATGAAAATTTATATAAATAATAAATTATGTGGTGAATTAGAAAGCACATTATCTGTAACACAGTATGGGATTTTATGGTTTGGGTTAGTTGCTGGGACATATGTTTCTTCACAACCTGGCTATTATGATTCTCTTCGTATTTTTGATAGAATATTAACTGAAAAAGAGAAATTTGAACTTTATAATGAATTTAATTTAGCTCCTATTAGATTATTTAAATTTATGGTATAATATAGGCGAGGGAGGCGATGAATGTATGAAAAAATATATATCAGGATTTATAGTAGGAGTTCTCACAACAGTAGGGATAACTGTTTTTGCAGAAGAAGTCAAAAGTTTTATTGCTGAAAAGGCTACTTTTGATGTATACGTTGCAGGCGAAAAATTTGAAAGCGACAAGCCTGCGGTGGTCATCGATGGCAGTACATATCTGCCTTTAAGAGCCACAGGAGAAGCTTTAGGTGTAAATGTCGAATGGAACGCTGAGAAAAGAAGGGTGGAGGTTGGAGAAATGAAAGCTACAATATCAGAAGCGACACCAGCATCAACAAAAATACCAACAAATATACCAGTAACAACTCCCGTACCAATGCCACCTTCTCAAACAAAAGGGGCAGCTCAAAATTGGTATAATTTTAGGTCAGATATAATACCTAATGCAGATGGATTCCCAATGATTACAAAAGATGGTGAGCATTATTTGTTATTAAGTTTATTTGGTCAAGATAATATTATATATCCTGAAACAAAAGACGGTTTTTACTCAGTAAAACTTCCAGGGACAGAACCAGTTCAATTGTCTGAAAATAACACAGTAAAGTATGAAGGAAGGACTTTTGTAAAAGTGTCATCTTTGGGTCTCAAAGCAAGAATAGAAGGTGATACAGCATATATCGAATGGGCGGATTAAAAGAGAGTAACAACTCTCTTTTTTGTTATTCTTGACAAGATGCAACGATGCATCATAAAATAGATATGCTGTCGGATAGGGACTGCAGCCTGACAAGTATCTTACCCGAGATACTTCCGACAGCACATTAATCGGGTACCCGATCGGGGAAGGGTGTATATATTACACCGGCCAGAAGAGAGTCAGAAATGGCTCTCTTTTTTGTATGCAAAAATACGGTGTAGAGGAGATGTATATATGACAATTGAGGTTGCAATAGTGATATCAGGTATATCTCTTGCTTTTGCTATCTATTTTGGAGTATCAAATTTAAGAAGAAATCAGAAAGCTGATGACAAAAAAGAAGCAAGCGAATTAACAACAGTTATCGTGAAGTTAGAAAACATCGGAACTGGAATTACTGAAATTAAATCAGAAATGACTAATGTTAAAAATGATATTAAGGAATCTAGAGAAAGACTTATTAAAGTAGAAGAGTCTGCAAAACAAGCTCATAAAAGGCTGGATATCTTAGAAAACAAAAGGAAGGATGGTTAATTATGATGGAAATTATTAAAGATTTTTTAATTGAATACAGGTTTGTTATTGCAGTTATAGTATGCTTTATTCTTTATTTTTTGTTTGAAAGAGAAAAAGGATATAGCATATTGTATAATCTGATGTTGCAAGCAAAACGATTAGCAAAAGACGCAATTTTGAAGTCAGGTCAACAGCAAGAGGATTGGGTTGTAGAAAAGGCGATGTATTTATTGCCAGTTTCTTGGAAAGTGTTCATAACAGAAACTAAAGTACGGAAAATAATTAAATGGTTATTTCACAAAGGGAAAGATCTAATTGACGATGGGAAATTGAATGATTCCTGGGGGAATGACCTATGATTAGTAAACCTAAACCTTATGTTACTGTAGTAACGATACCCAAAAGTCAAATCAAAAATTTAGACATAGCAATGGCTACCGAACCTCTCGAACAAATGCAAAAGGCTTACTCAAGATTGGGTAAGCCTGATTTCATGCTCAACGGCGGATTTTTTGATATGAGCAATGGGAAAACTGCCTCTAACCTCATAGACGATGGCGTTGTCAAAGGGAAAGGATGTAGCGATTTTGGGCTAATAGCAAACGGCAATACCGTGAAGTTCGGTAATATATCAGAAGCCAATTTTGATTTCATCGGTGGAACTCCGGCACTGGTCAAGAACGGCAAAGTCGATATAGACCAAAATTATGGAGACAGCTTCAACAATGCTAGGCACCCTAGAAGCGCAGTAGGTGAAAACAAAGACAGCATATTCTTAGTTGCTGTGGACGGCCGGAGAACAAATGCACCGGGAATGACATTGAATGAACTAGCCGAATTCATGATATCGATAGGCTGCACCAATGCAATCAATCTTGATGGCGGAGGTTCTACTCGATTACTGCATAATGGCCAGCCTATTAACAACCCGACAGAGAATAGGGCAGTAGATAACTTCATATGTGTCTACCTGAAAGGACAGACTAGTGGCAAAAAGAAGATATTCATTGACCCTGGACACGGTGGAAGTGATCCGGGGGCGCAAGCAAATGGATTGGTTGAAAAACAGCTAAATTTAACAGTAGCATTGAAGGTTAAAGAGCTGTTACTCGCTAGAGGCTTCGATGTTAAATTAAGTCGTGAATCAGATGTTTACCTGTCGCTCACCGAGCGTTGTAATCTAGCGAATAATTGGGGTGCAGATTATTTCATCAGCATTCACCACAACGCCGGCGGAGGCGATGGGTGGGAAATTATACATACAATTCATACACATCAGTCAGAAGGTGACGAACTGGCAGAGGCAATTGGGAAGGAATTTACTAAGACTGGACAAAATAAGCGTCGGATTTTCAGTCAAGAATCCCAAAATTATCCCGGGCAGGATTACTTTACAGTAATTCAAAAAACTAAGATGCCAGCAATTATAACAGAATATGCTTTTCTTGACTCAGATGATTACAAGGCGGTTGATAGTATTGAAAAACTGTATAGAGAAGCACAAGCAATTGCAGACGGACTATGTGATTATCTTGGAATTGCTGTTACTGATACTACTAATGTTGGTCAAGAAGTAAAGGAGGTAAATACTGTGAGTTGGGAAGAGAAAAATAAAGAGTTTATAAAAATCGTGCAAAGAACAATAGGTGTTGATGTTGATGGACTTGCTGGTCCTAAAACAGTATCAGCTTTTGAAACTTACACTAAAAGTAAAGGAAACGAAAATGAGATTAAGCAAGCATGGAAAAAGTTAATGGAATTATTGAATTAAGCAAAGCCCCGGGTTAGTCTCGGGGCTATTTATTGACAATTGTTTCAACTCTTGTTATAATATAATCATCCACGGAAACAAGGATTGAAACGTTTTTAAATTTAAATTTTCTTGGAGAGCCCCTATCAAAGGGGCTTTTCTATTTCTGGCAGTTTTACCACTGCCAACCATGTTTTTTAGTGTAAACCAGGACATTCAATCAATGTGGGTTTGCAATCTTGCTGAATTTCGTTCCAGCTTGTTTGTACTTCTTGAAGTGTTGCACCATCTTTGATTGCAAGACCTATAATTTCCCAATCTTCTGTTTTCCAGTTGCCAGTCATACATGATTGCCAACGTCTTGCATATACATGTATCTTCAATACACCAACTTCTAATGTAAAAGTTTCATCGTACATAAATGATATAATATCTCTATATACTTCGTTTTTAAAATTTGGGTCTTCCCAGACCCAAATTTTTTTCTTTGTAATTCCTTGTTCCCATAAAAATTTTCTAATTGAATCTTTGGGTGGTATCGGGGGATTCCAAATTGCAACTTTTGGAATTCCTCCCCACATATCTAGGAAGATTCTTTGACCTTTTTCCACATCAAAAATCTGTGGCTCTCCACGTTTCCATTCAATTTTTGCAGTACCTTTGCCATTTTCGTTTAAGTTAATAGTAACTCTAGTACTCATTCCGGCCATGTAAGTTTCTGTTTTTTCAATCAAAAATACTTTTTTAGACATATCCATTTCCTCCTATAAATTTATTCCGGACTTGTGACCGAACTGTAGCATTACCGGCCCGAAGGCCGTCACTCTGCTTTTGCTTAATGCCAAGTATGATAAACAGTGTTGAATTTTTTTCCGTCTGGTTTAATTATTTCTCGCACTATGTCTTTACCGCACTCTTCGCAGTCTATGAGATACCTTCTTATCTCTTGTGCATAACCTGTTCTTTTTGCTTCGGACAAGGCTTCTTCTTCTGTTTTCTGTTTTCTTTGAACTGGCTTAACCATATCGCTTAAAGGCATTTCAAATTTTTCTATTTCGTTTACATGAGAAAGTCTCTTGTTTTCAAATGTATTAAAGAACCATCCAGAGAGATTACCTATACTATCGACTAATACAAGTTCTATTGCTTTCCTGATAATTAATTCATCTATTGATGATGTCGTTACTCCAAGAGCTTTAAATTCTTCAGTTTCAATAGCAAGAGTTGGAGTATAATACGGCTTTGCCCATCCTTCAGCTACAAATTCCACATTTCTTTTCCCTTCAATCAGTTCCTGAACAATACCATTAATTTTTTCCTTAGCCTCTTTACTTAACATATTAATTCCTCCCTCAAAATATTTATCTTACTTAAGATTATACTATGACTGTCACTGACTGTCAATAATATTTTTCAATTTTTTTTCATTTCTTTTATATTTTTCAATAGTATCCAACATAAATTGGCGGATAAGTTTCCCTGGGTTCAAACAATTTTCCTCACAAACTTTTTTGTATTCATCTTGTATTTCTTGTTCAACTCGATACCAAAGTTGTGGATTTTTTTTGATGCTTTTGTTTTTATCTGCCATAAAAATCACTCCTTTACCTTATATATCGCATCAGCACGGTTGACTAAATCATCAGTGCTGTAATTTCCAAATATCATATTGATTTTTTTGTGATATGCATCTGCGTCCCAAGGAATGCTTTTTTGATTTTCAATAGCAATCCGGAGCTTTTGTGAAAATTCAGTAGACAGTCCAGAATATCTTATTGCTTTTAAGATACCAGTGTTGGCATCTACAAGCAGAGTAGTCAATCCGAATCCTTTTCCTTCTGTAATTTCTTGAAATTCAAAAGGCTGTGACAAATGAATACTATATGGTGCATCCATCCATGGTATACCTTGAAATTTGGTCAGTATAAAAATAACTTCATCTTTTTGATAAAATCTAATTTCAAATTTTCCTTTTTTGACAGACTCTATTTCTGCGTCTGTAGGACTATTGAAAAAGAGGTAGAGTAGAGGACCAGCTTGCTGAAAGTCAAAAATCACTCCTTCTTGATATTTTGTTTTTCCTTCTTGTAGTAATTGTCCTACTTCAAGTTTCTGCATAAAATTCTTTCCTCCTTTGTTCGTATTCTTCCCAGCTCTTGCTAAATTCGTGATTTGCAAAAGCTTCTTTCAAACCTGTAATCTGTTTGAGCCTGATAACTTCATCAAGTTCCATTCCAAGTTTTTTGCAAATTTCTTGGTCACTCCATCCATATTTCGTAAGTTCCAAAACAATGTCGCTCATGTTTCGTATCTGATGTGTTCCTCTTGCTCTGTTGTGCCGGATAGTACTTCCCATACGCTCGTCAAGAGGCTTATTAATTGTTGATACTGGAAGCCTGCCAAAAGTTCTTTCGGCAATATCATTATGTTCTTTTACAATTCTGTTCCTGTGGAAGCCATCTACAACTTCCCGGGCTTCATTTTCTAACTTGTATGTAACTATTGGCATTGTATATCCATCAAGCTTGATTGATTGATATAAGAGCTTCATTTCTGGATTTGCTACTTTATTTGGGTTGTATTCATTGGCCTGGACTTTATTAGCCGGCACCCAAATTACGCAGTCAACTGGGTCCGAAATAGGGGAAACTTCATGCAAATTAATCTTTATTTCATTAATTGTGTCGATTTTTTCGTCGACATCCTCAATTTTCTCAATTTCTTCTTTAAGCTTCATCAGTAATTTTGTTATTTCAGTTCTCATTATTATCCCTCCTTAAATAATAATATCTACCGTTCTGGCGATAAACTTCAAATCCACTATTAATCCAATACTTTTTTAGGTGTTCTTCTTTTGTAATAACTTCAATGGGTTTATTTTTATCTGAAGCATACTTAAACCTGAATTCATTAAGCTTCTTCCAAATACCTTTCTTTCGGTATGCTTCTTCTACATATGAATGTTCGAACATGATTTTATTTTTTAGTTCATGCAGCGAGGCAAAAGCGATTAAAGTATCTTTTTCAAAAGCTAGGAACCAAACACTGCCTTCTTTGTTTGCAAGATAAGGCATTTCTTTTTGATATTTTGGTTCTGCAAAGTATTTCCCCATGTGAGAGTAGAATTTAGATTTGTCATAATTCCCTTCAAAAATTTCAATCTGCAAACAACTCACCTCTTTCCCAGCGTTCCATGTCCTTGTCGACTTTGCCATCGCCGACAATATGACTGTATTTTTCTTTGAGTTTATTAAGTTTCTCGACATCCTTTTTTGTAGCCGAGAAACTTAATCGCTTCATCCAAAAATCATTTTTTTCAAGTGCTCTTGCAATTCTTCGCCATGATGGGATATGTGTTTCTGCCTCAAGTTTTCTGTCTCCTTCGTCCGGTATCTGATGTACATCAATACCTCTATTGTCGTACCACCATTTCATGAAGGTTTTAATTTTCCCGTAATAATGCTGCTCCAATTCCGGAGCATATATCCGGATGCTCTCAAGTAGAAATATTGTGTATTGCTCCCAGGTCATATGTTCTGGTTTTTCTGTTTTTAGGTTGCCAAGCAGTGAAGTCCGGGCATATATATTACCAAAGTTTACGCCGTTGACCCGGTTTAAAACTTTTTCCCATGTTTCGGGCTCCAAAGCTTTAAACTGGTCAAGGCCGTTTCGCTGGTCATCTCCATACGGCTGGCATAACCTCTGCTCGTGAATTGATAGCCCATTTTTGTACATCAACTCATATATTTCATTGAATTTCAAGTCCAATTTTGCGACGGCTCCCCATATATCCTCTGTACACCAATCGTAAAGAGGGAAGAAGTTGTAACAGTCAATTAATTTTTCCCTGATTTTAATTTGAGTGGTCCATCCATAATCTCGGTATCTTATTTTTGATTCGCTGACAATAGTCCTAAACCTGTTCAAACTTTCGTTGCTTCTGATACCAATTCCAGCGGCAGACAGTCCTTTTTGTTCGCTGTACCATTTCGCGAACAATATGATAAATTCCTCGAACTCCATACTATGTCTAAACCAGTCCCAAGGGCAGTTTTTTTCGTTGATGACCCATTTATTTTTTGGCATATCCCGTACCCATTTATCTTTATCCTTCTTATCCCAGCAGGTCCATTTGGGTTGTAAAATGGACACCGCGTTTCTTAGGGAAAGGGGGAGACATACCCAATAAACCCGTTCTATAACATCTTGGCAATCTTCCAACAATTCTTCGACATGCTTAATTGTTGCCTTGTACTGTGCTTCAAGATCTATGTATAGCATGTCAATTTTCTTTTTGTATTCCCTGGCTTTTTGCGCAGCTAATTGGAGCATAACGCTGCTATCCTTACCTCCAGAAATAGAAAAGTATATATTGTCAAAATCCCTAAATATAATGTCATACCTTTCCATAGCAGCTTCAAACACATTTTTGTTGCTGTATATCTTCGACACCGTCAATCCACCTCCCAATATCTTTTTTGTTTTGAGTTTTTGTAATGTAATATTTGAAAGCATCAGAAAGACCTTCTTTTCTTTCAAGACACTTCAAAATTCTTTCGTCTAAAGTACCGTCTGCAACAATATCAATTATATGTACATTATTATTTTGTCCTATACGATGCAGCCGATCCTCACTTTGTGAACGTGTTGCCCAATCCCAATCATTATTATAATAAATTGCATAATTGCAAAATTGGAGGTTGAGGCCATAACTAGCACATGATTTATTTGCTATAAGATATTTTTTGTTATTAGCAAATAAATCTGTATTTATATCCCTTTGTTTCTTTGTAATTTCGCCGTAGAAGCATATGGCATCATTACCTAGTATATTAGATATGTTTTCTATTTCATGTGTGTATTTGCACCAAATAACCACTTTGTCGTCGATTCTTTCTAATAAGCTTAATAGTATTTGGATTCTTGGATTATCTTTTGGTTTCTCGAAAAATGGTACAGTACGAATAGGTTCATCATACTTTGACACAATCCTATTTCCTGTAAGTACATGTTGCAAAGCTGTAAATAATCTGTATATCGTATGAGGTTCAAACTCATCAAGCTGTAGCAAAAATTCTTCTTTGACTTTTTTATAATGCCAATATTGTTCATCTGTTAAGTCGAAATATTTCTTGCTATAAGTTTTTTCAGGAAGTTGCAGACATTCTGACTTTTTTATTTGATAGGTATATGGCGAGATTTTTCTCACCAAGTAGTCAGTATTCAAGCAACGATTAATTTTACCTGGAACACGTTCATCGTATTCCAGGTGATTTGCAGCAAAACTCCAAAAAGACTTATAACCAAGTATACGCCAATCAAGTATATACCATTGTGAGAATAGGTCTTTTTCGCATCTGGACACTGGTGTACCATTCAGTATAAGTTTATATTGGCAATGTTCAGCAAGTCTTTCAATGTTTATTGTACGTTTCGCCCTGTGGTTTTTCACAAGGTTAGATTCATCCACAATAAGAAAGACCTTATTATTTTTCACATATTCAAGTAACTCACAATTAAGTCTTATACTGCTTGACAGGCTTTCGATGCCTTCTATACGAAAGTATGAAAAATCTCCATCTATGTGTTTCTGCAATTCCTTGCGAATAGTTGTTTTTACACTGCAAGGACATAGCCATAACACTTTATTTACTTTTCCGACGACAAGACGGCGGTAAATAAGTTCCAGTGCCGTCCTTGTCTTGCCTGTGCCCATTTCCATGTAAAGTGCTCCAACTTTGATTTGTTGGAGCTTTTCTACCGCTGGAATTTGATGGGGGAGGAGATTAGTCTTTAAGATCATCAAGTATCTCCTCCGATGATTCTAATATTTTTTTCAAGCCATCGACTGGCTTTTCTTCTTTTTTTGAAGCAGGTGTAACAACAGTTACATCCTGCAAGCTTGCTTTGTACTGTTCAATAAGCTCTTTTGCGGAATCTGAAAATGCAAAGCCGTATAGATTAGCAAAATCTTCTACCTCCTGCCAATAGTTGACCTTTACAACCATACTGCCATCGTGCCATTTGGCAGAAGGTAACTTTTTGGCAACTTTATATAAATCATCGTTATAACCTTCCCATGATATAGCCAATTTCTCTTTGTGTTCTTCTTTTGTACATGCCTTTATCCAACGTTTTTGTTCCGGATTGTAGTTGCCGGAAATAGCATTTTGAAGTATACTATTATCGGTAATCATTATAGGGAATCCTGCATTAAGCAGCTTGTTTCCCAACTCAGCGGCTCTGTCCTCAGCAGGGCCGTTAAACTTATTAATTTCTCTGTACCAATAACCATCTCCCCAAGTATAGCCAAGGGATTTGACTATTTTGCGAAAGTTTTCGTTTTTTGAGAAAGTAACAGTGATTTTTGTATCACTGACTTTTATTTCAGCTGGTTCTTTATATCCACAGTTTTCAGGGTAAACTGTGGAATCTTTTTTGATATCTTCTAAAATTGGAGCAATCTCCTGATCTTTTTTCCACATTCTAATCTCTTTCAACTTCTCCTCCAGCCAAAATAGTATTCCATATGATCTATTATCTATGAACCAGCTTGCTTTTTTTTGGCTCATGACATAGTCAAGAATATCTTGTTTTTCTTTTTTATTGGATCCAATTCGAAATAAATCTTCAGATTCTAATCTATCAATCTTATCTATCATTTCTTGCCTGAGCGTAACAGCCCAAGCAATTTGTTTTTCACTCCCTTCGAGTTCTGGGAGTTCCATCTTCTTAGCTTTTTCTAAAGCTTCTATTCTGGCTTTTTCTCTTTCTTCAGTTCTTTTCTTTTCAAAACATTCCGGGCACAATCCTCGAAAGTGTGCATCAGCTTTCCATTGTCTATGTTTCATAGGTCCTATTATATTTGTACGGCCTTCATGACCACAACTATATGTACCGTAATACCATGCCATAATAATCCCTCCTTAAATTTTATTAACACGTTCTGCAATATCTGGATTAAGAACATCAAATATTTTTATTGCTCTTTCTAAGCTACAACCAAGATAACTTTTTATATGAGATACTCTTGGCTTGATTTCTCCTTTTTCTACAGCCTTCTTTACTTTTTCTATATCTTCTAATAAATCTATATTTGTCATCTGTAATTCCTCCCTCAAAATTTATTGACATATATAATTATAACATGACAGTCATTGACTGTCAATATTTTTTATATTAATTAATTACAATATTTAATAAAAAACAAGAAACTTGTTTGCTTTTCTTATTGTATATTATTATTGTTGAATATTGACAAAGCTTGAATTAAAACAGAATTATTTAAATTAATTTTTTTCTTGAAAATCGAACACATGTTCAGTATAATAAAAGCAATACCCAAAATAAGAAGGGGAGGAATAAGAATGGTTAGTTTGTCGAATATGCAAAGAGAAATCACTATACTTAGTGAAGGCATTTTTGAAATTGCTAGCATCCTGAAGCGCAACTATGGTTGTAATGATCCTAATTTCAGAAAAACTTTTTCTGACATATTAATACAATCCGGAAATGAAAATTTAAATATAATCATAAATTCTATAGTAGATTCTATTGTGACAGAATTGTGACATTTTTATAAAAAAGCCACTGCAAAAACAGTGGCTTTAAAAATTTTATAAATCGTCAAAGTATTGGCATTACTATATTTTAGGATAATATAGAAAAAAGCAGAACATTTATTTATACGACTGGAAATCGTGTGTACGTTAATAGCGTACCGAGGGTTCGAATCCCTCTCTCTCCGCCACTTAAAAGGATTTAGATGTAAGTCTAAATTCTTTTTTATTGTGACATTATTGTGACATTTCTGTTTTCTCCGATTTTTGTGACATGAATACTAAATTATCAATATTGGTACTTGCTTTCTTAATTAATGTTTTATTGTTATGGAGATAAGTATCTGAAGTAATACCTATTTTGCTATGACCAAGCAACCTTTTTAATGTATCCAGGTCGGTACCGCATTCAAGTTGAAGTACCGCAAATGTATGTCGGAGGTCATGAAATCTACAAGTTGGAAGATTGTTAGCTTTTTGAAAGTTTTTTAATGCTCTAGATAAATGAGAAGGGTCCGGAAGTTTTCCATCTATTTCACTTACATAGATAGAATTAGCTCTTTTTTTATGCTCTTTTAATTCTTCAGCCAAAAAACCTTCTATAGAAAATATTCTTTCAGATTCTTTAGTTTTTACTTTCTTATGAATTTCTTTGCCTTCAACAACAACATAATTATTTCTTACATAAGCAATGTTATTGTTGAAGTCTATATCAGACCAACGTAGCCCCAAGCATTCCCCTCGTCGCAAACCTCGCATAGCTGCAAGTAATACAGGGATATATAAGTAATGTTTTTGCTCGCGTAAAAGAGAAATAAGTTTTCCTAAGTCTTCAGCAGTATAAACAGATATTTCAAACTTTTCATTATCTTCTGCTATTTCTACACCTTTACAAACATTTTTCTCTACAAGGTCATTTTTTAAAGCATATTCAAGTGCAGCATGAAGAACTCTACAAACGTATTTTACAGTACGATATTTTAATCCAGATTTAGTTAATGTATCTGCCATATTTTGAACATCTATTAATTTTAGTTTCATTAAAGGGATATTACCAATGTGATTATTTATATGTTGAATATTCGTTTTATACCCACTCAATGTAGTTGGGGAAAGTTTCTTTTCTTTAGTAACAATCCATTTTTCTAAAAATTCTTTAACAGTAATGCCGTCAGCACCTTCAGCAAGACCTTCCAGTTTTCTTTTAGTATCAATTCCCCAATCTTCTGCTTCTTTTTTCTTTTCAAAACCCGACTTATATTTACTTTTCTTTTTACCATTCTTATAATACCAAAAACGGCACGAATAATATGTTTTCGAGCCGACTTTGTAACTTTTAACTTCCATTATCATTACCTCCTAATCTTTTTATGAAATTTAATACTAAATCAAGATCCGAATCATTTAAATTAGCTATTAATGGCAAAGCTTTTTGAACTTTATAATTGTTAAGTATTTTATTAACCAATTCTTGGGCATCACTTTCCATTTGTTTAGGGTTGTCCCAACCTAATAGCCAGTTTGCATCTACTTCAAGTGCCCCTAGTAACAATTCAATTGTATCAGCATAAGGCATATTTTTATCATTTTCCCAATCACTTATAGAATTATGTTTTACACCTATTAAATCAGCTAATTGTCTTTGTGTTAATCCTTTTTTTAGTCTAGCTTCTTTGATTCTTTTACCTAAGCTCATTTTAATAATTCCCCACCTTTCAATTTTATATTAGCACGCAATTTCGATTTTGTAAATATTTTGTTTTCGAAAATTTCGAAAATCATATTGACAATTCGAAAATTTCGAAATATAATAAAATTGTTCGAAGATTTCGAAATCCGGATTTCAACCCGCAATTCTAGGAGGTATCAATTATGGGAGTCGGTTCTGAAATTAAGCAATTCTTAGATGAAAATAATATCAGCCAGACGACACTTTCTATTGAAACTAAAATTCCCCTTCCAAAACTTAATCTAATGCTAAATGAGAAAAGGAGAATTCAAATACCTGAATTAGAAGTTATATGTTGGGCTCTTAATGTAAAACCTGATAAGTTTGTTAAACCAAGAGCCCCAGGGAAGGTGGTTTAAATGGAAAAAACATTTCTCAAAGTTAAAGAAGCAACAAAGTTGTATAGCATCGGAAGAGATACGCTTTATAACGCAATAAAAAAAGGTGAACTAAAAGCTTATAAACCTAATTGTAGAGATTATCTTATCAAAGTCACAGAATTAGAAGCTTGGATTCAAAGTAAACCTGTCTAAGTAAATTTTCAAATGTTATTGAACCTTGAAAACAAAATACAGAGCTTGCGAATACGGTTGAATAGGCGACGACCCGAAAGGCGAGCCCTAAGAACTGGAAAGCAAGAAAATAAGCAGAGAGCGAGGCGAAAATAATGGAATTACAAATTTTTAAGAATGAACAGTTTGGCGAAATTCGAATTGTTGAAAAAAACAAAGAGCCTTGGTTTGTTGCTTCTGATATTTGTAAGGCATTAGAAATTAAGAATGCTACACAAGCAGTAAGTAGATTAGACGAAGATGAACGGTCTATGTTTAACATAGGGCGTCAAGGAGAGGCCAATATTGTTAATGAATATGGTTTGTATAATCTAATACTTGTAAGTAGAAAGCCGGAAGCAAAACAATTTAAGCGTTGGATAACTCATGAAGTCATTCCTTCAATTCGCAAAAATGGCGGTTACATTGCCAATCAAGAGAATTTGACACCTGAGCAAATTGTAGCTAATGCTCTTATAGTTGCTCAAAATATCATTGCTGAAAAAGATAAACTACTTGAAGAACAAAAACCAAAGGTACTATTCGCTGATGCCGTATCAGCTTCAAAAACATCGATATTGGTTGGCGAACTAGCTAAGATACTCAAGCAAAACGGCATTGACATCGGACAGAATCGATTATTCGAGTGGCTAAGAAAAAAGAGTTATCTTATTAGCCGCAAAGGTACAGACTACAACATGCCAACACAATACAGCATGGAGAGAGGGCTTTTCGAAATCAAAGAGACAACTATCACACATTCAGACGGACATATCAGTGTTTCTAAAACAGTCAAGGTAACAGGCAAGGGACAGCAATATTTCGTAAACAAATTCTTGCAGAATTGGAGGCGAAATTTCAATGAAGATATATCGGGATAGAGATGGGAGGATTATTGGAACAGAAAGAACAGTCAACGAGCAACCAAAAAGCACATTGGTTGATATAGCAGTTAAGTTACTTCTTATAGGTTCGCTTCTAGGCTTATCTTATGTAATCAAATTATTAATAGGGAAGTGATTAATATGTTGTATTTTATAGCTGGTGTTGTAATCGGTATATTTTTGACTATCTTTTGCCTGGCATTGGCGAAAAGTGCAAAGGAGAGTGAGTTGTGATGCAAGAAAAACGTTTGCGCCGTTGGATGAAGGAATTGCTATCTCGCAAGGGTCTTAATGTTGAAAACTGGTACTATATTCGTTGTAATCAAAATCAGCTTGTTGTTGTTCACAAACATTCATTGCAGCCTAGAATAATTAATTTAAGAGAGGATTGAGATTATGTTGACAAAATTCAAGGAGGTAGAACCATGAATGATGGTCCAGGAGTAGCACAAATTATATTTTTATCAGTTCTTTTTGTAGTGTCCGCAGCAATGTTTGCTTATTCGGTAGTTGACTTCATTAAGAGTTTCTTACCTGAAAACAAATCAAGAAAAGGATGTGAGCCTAATGCTCGCAATAATCAAAAATGCAAATATTAATAATATTTCAAAAGTATCTGAAGCAGTTGCAGTATACATAAAAAAGTTTGGTGGAAGAAAAAGAATTACAGTTGAGTTTAATCAAAATAGTTGCATTGTGTACAGTGAAGGGGATAAAGACAAAATTGATGTGCACGCAGAAGAAATCAATATAGACAATAGTATGCTTATAATAGTTCAAAATGCGAATCTAACAAACCTTCCTAAGACTTCAAAAGCAATCTCTGAATGGCTAAAAAAATATGGTCTAAGGAAGCGAATTGTAGTTAGATGGCTTTCACCAAATGGCTGCTTATTATACAGCAAAGCAAAAGGCGGAAGTGATTCTATGGTTGTGAATGTGAGGTGAGAAAGATGAATGAGAATCAAAAAGAATTGTTTGAAAAAGAGCCAGACATTAGAAGGCCACTTGATAGTAGGTCGATGATTTGCCCGGAATGCGGATACAGAATGATTCCAGATAGTGGGTGCAGTTTTTGTCCGAATTGTGGATACTCACCATGCAAATAAAGAAAGCCGCTTAGAAAAGCGACTAAACAAAATAACCCATAATTATTATAACACAAAAAGGAGGCAAAGCAATGCTTATTAATATAAATGAGTTGGTTAACAACAAAATAAAAGAACTAGAAGAAAGTAAAAAAATCGAAAAAACAATTGAAGAGGTACTTGAGAAAACTATTCTAGAGGCTGTGGCTGATGCAATAAAATCATATGAATTGAAAAGAAATATTAGAGACAAAATGACAAAACAAATATCAGAAGTTGTGAAAGATATTGGATTTGAAGGCTATAACTCATTTATTGTTGAAAAATTGAAACAAATTATTGATGGAACTTGCAAGAAAGACTTTGAAGAAAAGATACAGGAAAGCTTCAAGGAACTTCTTATGGTAAAACATGAGAGTATCAAATTATCGAAAATTTTTGAAACATATAGAGAGTGGATTTCTAACCATTTAGATGAGGATGAAAAGAACTATGATGGCTTCTATGCTAGTATGGAAAAATCTTCTTATAGTTGGTATACCATTATTTTAGCAAAAGAGAAGCCATTATCTTATTCAAGAAAAGATTCTATAGAATTCACTGTACATATTCGCAATAATGGAGAAGGTTGGATTGGGACTATATACCTTAATGGTGTAGACATTGAAGAATCTATTCCTTTTGGTTATCTAACAAAGTTTGAAAGCTTTCTTATTAACCTCAAATATAATAAAACGCCTATCATAATTGATGTTGAAGCCGAGGATGATATTGACACATCATATATAGGTTATGAGGATTACTAATTGAAAGAGAAAGTGGGCTTGAGGATTTAGGTGCGGTATTGGCATAAATCAGTAAAATGACAGAATTTCAAACAACTTTCATGGTGGTTTATATCTATATTGGTGTCCAAGATGGCACGACTTTTTAATGATAAAGTTTATACATCATCAGCATGGATGAATGGCAAAAAGAAAGCGAGGTTGAAGAAGAATGAGTGATTTATTGAAACTTAATAACATAGTGCAGCGAAGTGGCGACATAAAAGCTTTTCCATTGTCAAGCAATATGAAAAGTGCAAAGCATGGTAAAGCCCCATGGGGAGAAGTGACTATTGCAATCGACAGTAAGAGCGTAGAACGTCTTTGGGGCAATGATGTTGTCGGGATTTTGTATATTATCGGCAGGGATGAATGGGAACGCGAATGTAAACCAAAACCAAATAAGAGCGAGGGTGAGGAAGGATAATGCAAAATTATTATTAAATTGAAAAATCAGTTGATTTATCAAAAATATCAACTGATGAATTAATGCGTGAAGTAATAAAAAGATGGTTATGATTTAGAAGGTGATGATATGGCTTATAATACAAAAATCAAAAATAAAAATATTGGTTATTTTTTAGTAAATAAAAGAGTTTTTAATACATTATATAAGGCTGAATTGTATTGTGATAAACATGGTTTTGATGTTAATGAATTCATCCGTTCTGAAAATCCTGAAGTATTAAGTGAAGCAAAGGAAATTTGCAGAAATGTTCTTCCACTTTTATATGATATAAAGGAATCTATTCATAAACTTCATGATGAACAACTTGGACAAGTAAGAAAAAAGATTGATGAATTAAATGAATCTAAAACAAAGCGTGACTTGTTATATGATTATAAGAATGAACAAGCACATAAAGCTTTGGGGGTGATTGAGGGAATAAGTATGATTTTAAATATTGTTAATGAAGAAATAGAAAATCATGAAAAGGTAATTCAATTAAAAGATAAATGAAAGGTGGTATGTGAAATGACTGAAGTGAAATTTGATTACAGTAAATTAAAGGGCAGAATTCGTGAAATCTTTAATACTCAAAGTGCCTTTGCTGAAGCAATGGGAATGTCAACAACATCACTTTCTGCAAAATTGAATAATAAAATTGAATTTAGCCAAAAAGAAATAGACAAAGCTTCAGATTTACTAAAAATCAAAAAGGAAGAAATTCCAGTTTACTTTTTTACCTCAAAAGTTCAAGAACCTGAACTTTAGAAAGGGGTGAAAGCAATGTTAGAACGTATAAAAAATTATGTCGAAAAAAGAGTAAACAGGCAAGTTAGTATGCAAGAATTACAAGCGGCGCTTAAAAGTGCGCAAAATAACATCATGTGCAATTACCTTATGTGTAATGCGGATGTAAGTGTTAGTACTTTTCTGGATATACTTGTGCAGTGTATCAATTTCAATTATCGTTATAACACAAATACAAATACGGATAGTGTTATAACGATAATCGATCAAGCTGGACAAACTAAACGCATAGTAGGCGTAACTATAATGGATTATAACAGAAATACCGTGTTTGGTATAGGGTTAGACGGTAAAAAATTATGGCTTGGTAAGTATAACACGGAGCAAGAAGCTGAAAATATAAAAAACATTATAGATACATATTTGACAGAAAAAAGAAGATGCGATTTAAGATATTTAAATGAAAGAACAGGTGATGCATAATGGCACATTTTTACGAGTATATCTGCGACTCTTGCCGTCAGCCCTTCATGATAACATACCCGACTTCGCCTGGACGTTGGGTATACCGCGCCCACCTCAAATGGTTTTGCTCATATAAATGTTTTCAAAACAATATGAAGTTGAAGGAAAGGAAGGTGAACAGAATGATTGATGTGACTTTTGATTATTCCAAGTTGAAAGGAAAAATCAAAGAAGTATTTGGAACACAGTCTGCATTTGCTGCTGAAATGCAAATGTCACGTGTTTCCCTGTCTAAAAAGCTGAACAACAAAATGCAGTTTAGTCAGAAGGAAATTGACAGAGCAGTTGACCTTTTGAAAATCAAAAAGGAAGAAATTCCAGTTTACTTTTTTACCCCAAAAGTTCAAGAACCTGAACTTTAGAAAGGGGTGAAAGCATGGAAGATATACTTTATACAGTTTCAGAAGTAGCAAAATTAATTAAAACCAATACCAATTATGTTTATGAATTGATAAAGAAAGGTTTTCTTCCAGCTTTAAAACTTGGCAGTTATAAGGTTAGAAGGGCTGCATTACTGGAATTTCTTGAAAAATATGAAGGAAAAGACTTAACTGACTTAAATAATATCGTTAATTTAGGTGAAAGAGGAAACAACTATGAATAAGATTCAATTATTCCCACACCAACAAAGGGCACTTGATGAAACCAGGGATTTTAATAGGGTAGCGTATTACTTGGACATGGGTCTTGGCAAAACATTTGTTGGTTCGGAAAAAATGGTTCAGCTTGGTACAGATACCAATATCATTATTTGTCAGAAATCAAAAATAAATGACTGGATACAGCACTTCAAAGACCACTATCCAAGAATTCAAATTTATAACTTGACCGATAAAAAGCAATTGGATGATTTCATTTCACATGATACAGCATGGGTAGGTTACCCTGGTGCAACTATGACAGTCGGCATTATCAACTATGATTTAGTATTCAGAAGGTCAGAATTATTGACATTAGAAGATTTTACACTAATGTTGGATGAATCATCACAGATACAAAATGAAACAACCAAGCGGTCAAAATTCATCTTAAAGATGAAACCCAAGAATGTAATCTTACTATCAGGAACCCCCACAGCAGGGAAATATGAAAACCTATGGTCACAAGTTCATTTACTTGGTTGGAAAATCAGCAAAGACCTTTATTGGAAGCATTATATTGAAACTGAATGGGTTGAAGAAGATGGCGGTTTCTTCAGAAAGGAAGTAGTTGGTTATAAGAATGTTGATAGGTTAAAGATGAAGCTTGCACAGCATGGGGCAATATTCATGAAGTCAGAAGAAGTCGTTGACCTTCCTGAACAAATTGAAAATAAAATCATGGTTCCGACAACTAAAGAATACAGGAAGTTCATGAGAAGTAGAATTATTACAATTCAAGATAAAGAAATGATTGGTGATACTGCCCTGACTAAAAGATTATATGCAAGGATGCTTTGCGGTCATTACAACAAATATAAGCTGGAAGCTTTTAAGGATTTAATTGATTCAACTGAAGATAGACTGGTTGTATTTTATAACTTTAATGAAGAATTGGCAGAATTAACTGACTTGGCACAGGACAAGCCTATTTCCATAATAAATGGTTCCATCAAGGATTTAACAGCTTATGAAGAACATGAAAATTCAATAATCTTTGTTCAATATCAAGCGGGGGCTATGGGTTTAAATTTACAGAAGGCTAATAAAGTAATTTACTTTACCCTTCCACAATCATCAGAACTGTTTGAACAAAGTAAAAAACGGGTTCACAGAATAGGTCAAAAGAACAGATGCTTTTATTATTACATGATGTGCAGCAATAGTGTTGAAGAAGATATTCTGTCAACCTTAAAAATGAGAAAGGATTATACAGATGAGTTATTCAAAGCCTATGAGAGTAAATTATAAAAGACTTTTGACAACCTGGATTATTAGCTTAATTGTTACATCAGTAATTACAGCAGTCATAACAATTTTAATCACAAAAGATAAGGATGCTGAAGCAACGGAAGTGGATGCTATTTTTTATACCCCAAAAGTTCAAGAAACTGAACCAAGTATAACCCCAATGCCAACAGAAGCACCAGTTGAAAAATTAATGATTGAAGAACCAGTAATGACTAAATTGGGGGAATACACCATCACAGCTTATTGCCCTTGTGAAACCTGTTGTGGGATATGGGCAAAGAATAGACCAAATGGAATTGTTTATGGTGCTGCTGGGATTGAACTTCAGGAAGGTT
>ENA-OWOZ01000556-OWOZ01000556.1-bioreactor-metagenome-genome-assembly--contig:-NODE-556-length-45542-cov-6.266645_pt1 | contig 45542 bp, 36 predicted proteins | sample MGYA00238140_ERZ651804 | MGnify/ENA primary metagenome ERZ651804 (study PRJEB26910, sample SAMN07631232) | bioreactor metagenome | isolation source: Switchgrass digestor | place: USA: Dartmouth...
TGAAATGGCAAAGATTGTGGTCGCTTAAAACAGGGTTCTGTAAGATTTTGTAAGGCAATTAAACTTGCAATTTAAAAAATATATTATAGTTTAAAAAAGTATTGATCTTTTGTTGTTTTTGTGATATAGTTATATACGTCCAAATGGACATGAAGAATATTTTTGTATGGCCCAAATGGGAGCGAAGAAATGAAAAAACACATTTTGTTCTGTGTTTTTTATTTTTTTTGTGGTAAAATAATAATGTAAGATCATAGAATATTATTGGTCCAGATGGACGCTAATGTATGGCCCAGATGGGAGCGAAGAAACTATAATTGTCAAATGGCTACTATATAGAAAGTAGCCATTTTTTATAATTGCTATAATATATCATGTGTTTTGTCAACAGGAAATGCATCAAAATGACAAGAAAAGTGCAGCACCCTGACAATCCAATTTTGTTAATATAAGGTATATTTTTTTATCTTGATTTCATTATGGAGTTTTCTAAGCGGTCCATGAATGCAATTTGTATGAACTGAGGTTTTGATATTTTGTTTTCAGTATTACACAATGAGACATATCATAATTGACCAAAATTGATTCTTTAGTATTTCCTTTTTATGCTATAATCAGAATTGTTAATAAAATAATGCATGATGCATGAAACCATATAAATTCAGTGAGGCTGCAAGATGAATCTGGGAACAGTATACCTGATAGTGAACGATTTTGAAGAATCTGTCGAATTTTATGAAAAGTTGCTCGGGATGCCCGTATCAAGCCGAAACATGGACAGATTTGCTCAGTTTAACGGGAAAAATATATCAATAATGAATGGCCATTTTGATGCCGAGCATCCGGATAAGATTGTGCGTAAAGGCGGATATGATGAGCTGTTTGATGATTTCAGAAGTAAAGCGCTCGCTCAAAATACCCATAAATTTGTTTTAAACTTTTGGGTTGAAGATTTGCAAAAGGAATATGAAAGAATCAGGAGTTTAAATTTATCAAAAAATCTGAGCAAGATAAAGTATATCAAAAACGTAAGTCCTTACTATTATTTCTGTTTAACTGATCCTGACGGGAATATTATAGAGGTAACGGGCAATTATTCACCAAAAGAAGGCGAATTTGATGAATGATATTGTATCAGCGGCAACAGCCGGGCTTCATACATTAAATTACACCAACCAGGAAAAGCACATCAGGACAGGCGATATCCGCAAACTGTCGGCACATCTTTTCCGTAATATTAAAGATAAGTCAAAGGATCATGTCTTTGCAGTCTGCGGGGAGTTGCTTGAGCAGAACAGCTGGCCGATGAAAGTGATTGCTTTTGATTTTGCGTACCGGATGAAGAAACAGTATGACGGTAATACTTTTACCCTTTTTGAAAGCTGGCTTGAGAAATACGTACGCGGGTGGGGCGACTGTGATGATTTCTGCACCCATGCTTTTGGTGAGTTGATTTGCCGGGACACTTCACTTGTAAAACATATTATTCCATGGACAGGGCGTGAGGAGTTCTGGATGCGCCGTGCTGCCGCAGTAGTGCTCATACCCTCGATTCTCCGTGATAAGTACAGGGAAACGGAGCCGCTCCGGATAGCCGATCGCCTGCTGACAGATAAGCACGACCTTGTACGAAAAGGTTACGGCTGGACGCTTAAAACCCTGTCAGTTAAAGAACCGCAGCTGGTTCGGGATTACCTGATAAAAAACAAAGATATTATGCCAAGAGTAGCGTTCAGGTATGCCCTTGAGAAAATGGACAGAGAAACCAAAATGGAACTGATGAAGTTATAATCAGTCATATACCGTAAAAATTGCACCGGCAGAGGTTTTGACATAACTGGGACCGAAGGTGTTTGAACAGTTGAAATAAATATGCGGATAATACGTAAATGAACAGGGAGGGGCTTATGCATGCTTGACAATAAAGGTTTCGATTTATGGGCCGATGGGTACGACAAAAGCGTTTAATTAAGCGATGCAGATAATGAATACCCGTTTGCGGGATATAAAGATGTTAGCCTTTAAGTCAGGAGAATTGCTGAAACAATGCAGGGACAGGTTTTTGGATTATTGGGATGACGAAGAAATATATTTTGTATTCGATGAAATAAAAGAATCTCTCGCCGGCAGAAATATTGATTTTATGGCTGTATCTTTCTGTGCAGGGATTATCCGGATTCAAAAGCCGTAATGCTTTATTTGCGCCGAACATAGTTATTTAGAAGATAACAGGACATACAGGTAAAAAAAGAAGTTCAAAAGCAGATTTAAAAGGGGATGATGGAGGTTTTTTCGGAATATGGGTTACCTCTACGCTTTCAATTACTATGCACATAGTTATAGTTTTGTTCGTTTTCATTGTCCCCTAATTTATCCAAATACGTAAGAAACAAAACAAAATGCACTTTAATGCCTCCTTTTGGTGACGGGATATATAACTTGAAATGGTAGATGAATGATGCTTTAAAAATGTAATATGCACTGTTTATGATGAAGGCATATAGGAGTAACATCCAGTTGCTTAGGGAATTAAGTGTAAATAAACAGGTTCAGAAAACACAGAAAAGGAGGTGAAAGTATGGAATATACAGTACCAACAGTCAGCACGCTCGGAGCGGAAAGATTGCAGCAGAATCAGAGAGAATCGGAATATATAGCTATTTTTATGTATAATATTATTGTTTTATCGACTGATGCGAATTTATCTTTTTAAGTTTTTTTAATTATTTAGTTTTTTTATTTTCTATTAAAAAGACAAAGGGATCTTTTTTCTGATTCCCTTTGTCAACAGGATGTATAACTTGCAATGGTAACGGAATGATGCTGCAAAAATGTAATATGCACTGTTTATGATGAAGGCAAACAGGGAGTAACATCAAACGGTTTAGATAAATAAACGTATATAGACCGGTTCAGAAAGCATAAAAAAAGGAGGTGAAAGTATGGAATATACAGTACCAGCAGTCAGTACACTCGGTGCGGAAGGTCTGCAGCAGGATATGGGAGAAGCATTAGGGCTCTGGAATTTCAATATAACTCTTGTACCGGTTGTTACACCGGTGCAAATAGTTTTAATTTTACCCATTCAATTCATTATTATTGCTTAAGCTTTCTCCTTGTATAAGTAATAAATCAGAAAAACAAGTTAACGGCCCTCTTTCGTTATAAACCATACAACAAAGACTGTAAAAAGAAATATCAAGAGATATTGCTAACAAAACAGGATAATTGAGATGAGACCAGGAATTTAACGGATGTGAATTATAACGCTATATAAAGAAGCAAAACCTGTTCTAAGAAATTAGCATAAACAGGTTGTTTTAAAAATACATATAAGGAGATGAGAATATGCAATATACATCACCGGCCATAAGCGCGCTCGGAACAGAAGGCCTGAGGCGGGATCAGGCAGAAATAGCGGGATTATGGGTTCTCATTGACACAGCGTTAGCAGTAATAGTTGCGGCAGCTGTTGCTTCAGTAGTGACCGTTATTGCATTTGCTATTGACATTACTCCGTAAAATTTTCATATTGCATAAGTAATAAGACGGAAGGTGCCTGTTAACGGCCTTCTTTCGTTAATTGAGGTAATTGACAAAAAATGTAAAACCGTATAATATAAGACTAGAAGAATACTTTATGTTAATTTATATAAATTCAGGTATTATTATAAATATATTATACTATGAAGGAATAGGAGATAAAATTGCTATGAGTAAAGGAAAAACCATGAGAATGGGTATGAAAGCATTTTTTAAAATTGTATCTGAATTTATAACTGAAAATGAAGTTTCAATTATTATTGGGTTTATTTTATCACTTTTGTTCTTTGTTTTTAACTCTGTATCTCCGTTTTTGACAAGATTTCTTATTGACAAGGTTTTTGCCGCCATGAGGGAAGACCTTTTGATAGTTTTCCTGGTTTTGTCTGTTTCGGTACTGGTAATTGTTTCAGGAGCCGGACTTGGGTCTAACTTTATACTGGTAAGAGCATTTTAGGATATTAATATGAAAACAAAATGGGCACTGTTTAATAAAATCCGGAATGCGGGAATTGTCTTTTTCGGAGAGAACCGAAGCGGAGAAATTAATTACAGGCTGTTTAATGATACCGATACCCTGGACCGATTATATAATATTTTGTTCATAGGCCTTCCTTTGGATATAATCACAATACTGTTTTTGGGTATTACCATATTTATATGGAACTGGCAGCTGGCGATATTTATTTTTCTTGTCTTGATAGTGCAGGCGGTACTCATTGTGAAGCAAAGGAAAAAAATACTGGCGAATTACCAGGTTCAGAAAATGAAAACACAACACTTGTACGGTAATGTTGTGGAGTTCCTCAGGAATATCAACCTGATTAAAGGCATGGGAATGGAGGAGTTTTCAGGAAATAGCTTCCGGGAAGGCCTTAATGAGCTTAAAGAAGTAAATATAAAGACATTTATGGTAAATAACCTGACAAGTGTTTTGTCAAGTATGATAAATAATCTGTGGACATTCGGAATACTATGGTATGGAGGAAAACTTACTCTGCGGGGGGAAATAACTTTAGGTACGCTGATGGGATTACTGATTATTACAAATATGCTGTATCCGCGGATTTCATCCATTACCGGAAGCATTTTGTCGTTCCAGGAAATCGGAGCCAGCATGATGCGGTTTCTTGAATACTATAATATCCCGCAGGCAGTGGCGGAGAGCAGGGAAGCGAAACCAGCCGTTGTACATAAGGGTGATATCAGGTTTGAGAATGTCAGTTTTGCCTATGACAGAGGGCCGAAAATACTGGATAACGTGTCATTTTTAATCGAAGCCAAAAAAGCAACTGCCATTATCGGAAGCAACGGGGCAGGAAAAAGCACGATCTGCAAGCTGATTGCCAGGTTTTTTGATCCTGTCGAGGGCAGAATAACAATAGACGGTGAAGATATAACAGATTTTACCTTGGCTTCATTGAGATCTGTTATCAGATACCAGCCCCAGAACGAGTTCCTGCTGAGCGGTACCATACTTGAAAATATTACCTGCGGGGAGAAAGCGGCAAGTGAGGAAGAGGTGCTTGAGGCAGTCAGGAAAGCAAAAATAGCATCATTTATAGAGCAGCTTCCCGACGGACTTAATACCCGTATCGGGGAAGGCGGGCTGCAGCTTTCAGGAGGGCAGGCGCAAAGAATAGCATTGGCGAGAATTTACTATCATAAACCGCCGATTGTTATTTTAGATGAGCCGACAGCATTTATAGATGCAGAAGGTGAGAGCCTGTTCAACGAAATAATCCGGGAACTGAAGGAGCAATGTACCGTTATAGTGGTTGCGCACAGGCAATCCACCATTAGCATGGCCGACAATAAAATACAATTATGATATGGGGGTATTCTGAAATGGGAAATGATAAAATCTTTTCGGTATTCAGGAAGTTTGGCTGGTTTTTGATTCCGCTTACGCTGGCAGCAAATTTTATTGCCTCCGGGCATATGAATGAGACCGTGGGACTGCAAAAGGATATTATCAGCGGAACCACGCGCTATCATGTGCCTAAAAGCGTGTTTATTTTTTTAGTGCCCGCCATTCTCACCCTGTTATATGTTAATGTATTAAACAGGAAGGAAAATGCTGCAAAGGGCATTATAATCAGTATTATTTTCTTTTTGGGAAACTTCTTTCTTATATTCGTTAATCTTAAATGACATTTCTGATGCGGCTTTCCCGGACGGTGCAGTCCGGGAAAAACATTATTATCGGAATTAAAACCGAAACCTTTTGATCATTTTCGGATTAGTTCCAGGTCCCGTGAATATAAGTAATTGCACTAACGAAAAATAATAATTCAGCGCATGTTTCACGGAGGCCTGTACAATGGATAAAAAAAGAAAGAAAAACAAAAGAGCATGGATTATAACCGGAACATTAGCTGTTTTAATATCGATAATGGTATCTTACTATTTTCTTCGCCCGGCAAACTTATCCTACAGGAAGGTAAAAGCCCGGACAGGCAGTATTGCAGCCTATTACTCGTTCTCCGGCAATGTTGCATCAAAGAAGCGGCAGTCTGTATTTTCCGAAAAAGCAATACAGATATCCAGGATAAACACGGAGAGAGGGCAGGAGGTAAAAGCAGGCGATGTTCTGCTTGTTACCGCTGACGGCGATGAACTGATAGCTGAAATCGACGGTGAAGTGGCACTTATCAATGTTCAGGAGAACAAGCAGGTAATGCCGGGAACGCTTCTGATTGAAATAGTTGATTATAATGAGCTTGAAGTGGTGTTTAAAGTTGATGAGTATGATGTCAATGCGTTAAGTACCGGTAAAGAGGCAATTATCCATATACCGGCGGTTAAAAAGGAGCTTAAAGGGAATATCAGGGAAATATCAAAAGAAGGCCGGATAGAAAACGGTGTTACGTTCTATACCGCCTCAATCGACATAAAGCAGGACGGAAGCATTCGTACGGGCATGTCAGCCGAAATCAGGCTTTTGAGTGAAAAAGCTGAAAATATTGTAGTTCTCCCGATGGACGTGATCCGGTTTGATGATCAAAATCAGCCCTATGTACTTAAAGCCGGCGAAAAAAACAAGGTTATAAAACAAAGCATTGTAACGGGAATTAATGATGGTATTTATGTTGAAATAAGAAGCGGGGTTACAGACGGAGAAGAGGTGTTTTACGAAAATGATTTGAAACCGGAGGCATTATTGTTTCCTGAAGGAGGGAAAAACATAAGGTTAAATCCCAGGTGAGGCAGAAGATGAGTGAAATTGTCAGCATGAAAAACATATGCAAAAGTTATTATCTGTGTGATGAAGAGATTAAGGTTCTGAAACATATAAACCTTAAGGTGTATAAGGGAGAATTCATATCGGTCCTGGGTCCTTCGGGTTCCGGAAAAACCACGCTGATGAATATTATCGGATGCCTTGACGTGCCTACTTCGGGAAAATATATATTGTGCGGAAACGACATATCCGAAATGAACGAAACAGAGCTTGCAGTAATACGGAACAAGGAAATAGGCTTTGTTTTTCAAAGTTTTTTCCTTCTTCCAAGGCTGACGGCACTGCAGAATGTAGAACTTCCCCTTGTTTATTCCGGCTTGCCGCAGAAAGAACGCAGAGGCAGGGCGAAGGAAATGCTTTGCAGGGTTGGCCTTGCTGATAAAATGAATAACCTGCCGAGCCAGCTTTCAGGAGGCCAGCAGCAACGTGTGGCGATCGCCAGGGCTCTTGTAACTGAACCGTCAATTATTCTTGCAGACGAACCAACAGGCGCCCTGGACCAAAAAACCGGCGCAGACATTATTGGATATTTTGAAAGGCTGAATGCCGAGGGCAGGACAATAATAATGATCACTCATGACATTAATGTTGCACGCCATGCGCACAGAACTGTAAACATACTTGACGGACAGTTGACGGAGGCACGGGCTTAATGCTTTTTGAAAGCATCAGGATGTCTTTTGTGAATATAAGGAAAAACAAGCTAAGGTCACTGCTGACAATGCTGGGCATTGTTATCGGTGTGGCTTCAGTTATAGCTTTGATTACAATTGTCCGGGGAGCGGCAGATGATATAGGAAACAGGGTTATAAGTCTCGGCGGCAAAAAAATATATATCAATGTGATTGGAACTCCGCTGAAGCAGGGACTAACACATAATGATGCGGAAGAAATTCTGTCCGTTGGCAATATAACCGGTATCTCCCCGACGGTATCGGGTATGGCTTCGGTGGTTTACCAGGGCAAAGTGCTGGAAAATGTTGTTGTAGAAGGCAAGAACGAAGTGTATTTCAAGGCCGATCCCGATTTGCTGGCTTCGGGAAGGGCTGTTAACATTCTTGACCTAAAAAGCAGGAACCAGGTTGCGGTAATCGGGTTCAACATTGCAAGGGAGCTGTTTTTCGGAAGAAACCCCATAGGAGAGGAAATCATTATAAACGGAATGACCTACACGGTTATCGGCACCCTTAAGGAAACCACAGGCTTCAGGCCGGATTCAACCAACGATGCCGTAATAATACCATATACAACGGCTTTGCGTGTTCTCGGCGTAAAATACATAAAGACCCTTGATGCCTATCTTGAGGATACAAGCCTTGCGGATCAGACAATAATGGAAATAAAGGGAATTTTAAACCGGGCCTTCAACTATAACGAAGATGCTTATAATGTTTATAACATGGGTGATATAATAGATTCCTTCCAGTCGATAATGTCAATGATGTCTATGCTTCTTGCCGGAATTGCCGCAATATCCCTCGTCGTCGGCGGAATTGGAATCATGAATATGATGCTGGTATCAGTATCCGAGCGCACAACGGAAATAGGGCTGCGTAAAGCCTTAGGTGCAACACCGTTTGCAATAAGGCTACAGTTCATAACAGAATCCATATTTCTGTCGGTTACGGGAGGGATTATAGGATTAATAATGGGGGTGCTGCTGGCATATATACTTGCAGCGGTTATAGGCATAAGCGTGTCGGTTTCCCTGTCAACAAACCTGCTTGCAGTTGGTTTCTCGGCGGCCGTCGGCATTGTATTCGGATATATGCCTGCAGGGAAAGCAAGCCGGCTTAACCCGATAGATGCCTTAAAAAGTCTTTAGCTACCTGGCTTTGGGCGGAGGAACGGCAATTCCCGGATCAATATCAGGTCCCTGGAGAACTATTTTACGGTCAATGTCCGGTCCCTCAATCAGCATTCCGGGATCGCACAGATATTCATTCATGGCCTGGGCGTTTCTGTACTCAGCTTTAAATACCAATAGATTTATATCATCCGTTTCTTCATGCTTTTCATACTTTTCATACTTATGGCATGCATTATTATCAATGCTGCTCAGAAAAAGAGCGGCAACCAAAAGCATAAATATCAGAGAGATACCAATCAGCTGTTTAATTCCTGTCATGGCAGTCACTCCGTTATTTTTTCGGATATATTATACCTGTTTTGACGTGTTTAATACTTTTTTGTTCCAGGGTTCGTCCTGTTTATTTATACGTAAAATGCAGTTGTTTTGATACGCGTTTAGCTTGTTTTGTTTGTTTTATACCTGAAATGGGCACTTTCGCACAACGGACTTTATGGATAAAATAATAATCGGGGAGGCTTATAAAACGCCCGAACCACAGGTACATTAAACTGTAAAGATATTGAACCCGGGGTGAGAAAGAGAATGCAGGTTAACGGACAGATTGAAGGATTAAGGAAAGGTGTCCTGGAATCCCTTAAGAGCATATATGATATGCAGATTCCCAGAGGTCAGGTTTATACCGGGGAGCTTGTTTCGGTCCTGGCCCAGGTATCTACCTCTGCCAACCGCGAGGTTTCGGTTTTGATTGACCGAAAGGGAAATGTCCTGGATGTGAGGGTTGGCGACAGCAGCACAACCGGTGTTTATCCTGTTAACGTAAGAAGAAGCGGAATGAGCCTTGCAGGTGTCAGATGTATCCACACGCACCCGGGCGGGAAAAGCGCCCTGTCTGAACTGGATATAAGCACTTTAAGGCAATTGCGCCTTGATATGATGATTGCTGTAGGTGTTTTAAACGGAAAGCCGACAGAAGTATCGGCCGCGATATTGGCCGGGAGTCTGCAGGATGTTGAACTCTTTGGCCCGTATAATCCCTGTGACAGCAGGCTCAATGAAATCCTGGACACTGTCCTGGCGATGGACAAACCCGGAAAGGAAATGACCGTTTTCCGGGAGGAAAAGGAACGTGCCCTTTTAATCGGTATTGAAACGCCCGACACACCCGTTATTTCAGGTGTAAGCGAAGCAAGCATCTCCCTTGCGGAACTGGTTGAACTGGCCAAAACCGCAGGGGCAACCGTTGTAGATACAATACTGCAGAAAAGACCGTCCAAAGATCCCGCATACCTTGTGGGAAAAGGAAAACTTGAGGAAATCAGCAGGATAGTTCAGGCAAAAGAAATAGATCTTATAATATTCGACGAGGAGTTATCGGGTTCACAGCTTCGGAATATTGAAAATTTTACAAACACAAAAGTAGTGGACAGAACGGGGCTGATCCTGGATATATTCGGGCAAAGGGCAAAATCAAGGGAAGGCCGAGTACAGGTTGAGCTGGCCCAGCTGAATTACCTTCTGCCGAGGCTGCAGGGCCGGGGTGTTATACTGTCAAGGCTTGGAGGCGGCATTGGCACAAGAGGCCCGGGTGAAACAAAACTTGAAACCGACAGGCGTCATATAAGGCGTCGTATAGATTATCTGAAAAAGGAGCTTACCGAGATACAAAGCCAGAGACAGACAATGAGACGGGAAAGGGAGAAAAACAAAATTCCCGTGATTGCTCTTGTCGGGTATACGAATGCCGGGAAATCCACGCTGTTAAATGCCTTGTGTTCAGCAGACGTTTTTGTTGAAGACAAACTGTTTGCCACCCTTGATACAACCACCCGAAGGATGCAGCTTGATGACAGCACCGTTGTTTTGTTGTCCGACACAGTCGGATTCATACGCAAACTTCCCCATCATCTTGTGGAGGCGTTCAAGTCCACCCTCGAGGAAGCGGTTCTTGCAGATCTTCTTTTAATTGTAGCAGATGCATCCGATCCCTATTCACCCGATCATATCCGGGTTGTGAATGAAATATTGTCGGATCTTGGGGCATCGGACAAACCATTGGTTCTTGTATGGAACAAGTGTGACCTGGCAGGCGGGGATTTTCGGAGTCCTTTTTTCCGGAACGAGTTCAGCGAGGTTTATGTTTCTGCGGTTACAGGGCAGGGTTTTGACGATCTGAAGGAAGCAATAAAAAGCAATCTGAAATCGGATATCGTGAGACTGATACTTCATGTCCCCTTTTCGGAAGGCTGGGCTTTGCCCTTCCTGTATGAGAACGGCACGGTAATTTCAGTTGATTACGAGGAAAACGTTTCGGTTGTTGAAGTGGAAATCAACAGGAAATTCATTGGCAGAATCAGTTCTTTTATAATAAATTGATTTTTGCAAATACAGGAATGGTTAAAGAAAAAATTTCATGGTATGATAAAAATAGCGACAGAATTTTTTCCAGGAGGCAAATGTGCAGGATTTTTTATCAAGTGATTTATTTACATGGGTGGTTTTTCCGCTGCTGATAATAATAGCCCGTATGATTGATGTTACCCTGGGTACATTACGTATTATCTTTGTTTCAAGGGGAAACCGTATTATAGCACCAATACTTGGTTTTTTTGAAGTACTTGTCTGGGTAATTGTAATAAGCCAGATTATGCAAAACCTGAACAACCCGCTGAACTACATCGCGTATGCCCTGGGCTTTGCAATAGGAAACTATCTTGGCATACAGGCCGAGGATAAACTGGCGATAGGCCATCTGGTAATCCGTCTTTTTGTTACCGAAGGCGAAGAAGAGATTATGAAAAAAATAATCAATGCCGGCTTCGGCATAACATCCATTAAGGGCAAAGGAGCCACAAATGAAGTCACAATTCTCTTTTCGGTAATAAAAAGAAAGGACCTTGAATCCTTCCTTGCCATTATAAATGAAAGCGACAAAAAAGTTTTCTATTCGGTAGAGTCTGCAAGAGAGGCTCATTTAGGAATTTACCCCCAGAAAGACAGCAGTTTCTCCAGCCAACGGAAGGATATCCTTCGCAAAATAACAAATGGTTTCAGCAAAAGAAAATGATCTTTACAAATATCTGATTTGCCTATTATAATATACAATATATAGACAATATATTAAATTATAAGTACAATATATTGGGGGTAAATGTCATGAAATTGACTGAAAATGCTGTTAGGGTACTTGAAAAACGGTACTTGGCAAAAGATGAGAACGGCAATTTGCTTGAAACACCTGAGCTGATGTTCAGACGGGTTGCAAAAACCGTAGCTATGGCAGACAAGGATTACGTGGATGAAAAAGAGCTAATGGCCATAGAAGAAAGATTTTACAACCTGATGACTCAGCTTTATTTTTTGCCAAATTCGCCGACGCTGATGAATGCAGGAAGACCCTTGGGGCAGCTGAGTGCCTGCTTTGTATTACCCATAGAAGACACTATGGAAGGAATTTTCGACAGCGTCAAAAATGCGGCACTTATACATAAAAGCGGCGGAGGTACAGGGTTCAGCTTTTCAAGACTGAGATCAAAGGGTTCATCTGTTAATTCAACTGGCGGTGTTGCAAGCGGACCTGTGAGTTTCATGAAAGTTTTCAACGCAGCAACAGAGGCGGTCAAGCAGGGCGGCACACGCAGAGGCGCCAACATGGGAATTTTGCGCGTGGATCACCCCGACATTCTTGAGTTTATAACCTGTAAGCAGAATAATGATGATATCACTAATTTCAATATAAGCGTAGGGATTACCGAAACGTTCATGAAGGCCGTTGAAGAAGGCAGGGATTACGACCTGATAGAACCAAAAACGAAGCAGAAATCCGGTACACTGAATGCCCGAGAAGTTTTCAACCTTATGGTGGAAATGGCGTGGAAAAACGGGGAGCCGGGTATAATTTTTCTTGACAGGCTAAACCGTGACAATATAACCCCCGAACTTGGCGAAATAGAGAGCACCAACCCTTGCGGCGAGCAGCCTTTGCTTCCTTACGAAGCATGCAACCTTGGTTCCATTAACCTGAGCCTTATGCTGAAGGAAACAGAAAACGGCCCTGAGGTTGATTACGATAAACTGAAGGAAGTTGTCCATGAATCTGTACATTTCTTAGATAACGTTATAGATGTAAACAAGTATCCGCTGCCCGAAATAGACAAAATGACCCGTGGCACCAGGAAAATCGGGCTGGGCGTAATGGGCTGGGCGGATATGCTGCTGAAACTTGGTATTCCGTATGACTCTGAAGAAGCGATAGCCCTTGCCGAGAAAATTATGGGCTTTATAAGGGAAGAAGCCCGCCGAAAATCGATGGAGATTGCAAAAGTAAAGGGTGTGTTCCCTTACTATGACAAGAGCATATACAAAGGCAAAAAGATAAAGATAAGAAACGCTACAACCACAACCATTGCACCAACGGGTACCCTGAGTATTATTGCCGGGGTCTCAAGCGGAATTGAACCGCTTTTTGCCATCTCATTCATTAAGAATGTTATGGATAACGACGAACTTGTGGAAACCAATCCTATTTTCAGCGAAGCGGCAAAGAAGAGAGGTTTTTATTCCGACGAACTGATGAGGACCATAGCAAAAAAAGGCGGCGTACAGGATATAAAAGAAATACCTGAGGATATTCGCAGAATCTTTGTTACAGCCCACGATATCTCTCCTGAATGGCACGTGAAAATGCAGGCCGCATTTCAGAAGCATACCGACAATGCTGTTTCAAAGACTGTTAATTTAAGGCATGATGCAACCCTTGATGATGTGCGCGAGGTATTCCTGACAGCGTACCGCATGGGATGCAAGGGTGTAACAATATATCGCGACGGAAGCAGGGACTCCCAGGTACTAAATATCGGAAAAGTGAAGGGCAAGGAGGATAAAGAGCAGGCTGAAACCAAGGAAAGGTTCAAGATCAGCCCAAGACCGCGCCCGGATATTACAAACGGGTTTACCGAGAAGGTCAGAATAGGCTGTGGAAACCTGTATATAACGGTTAACTACGACGATGAAGGAATCTGCGAGGTGTTTACAAACACCGGACGCGCAGGGGGATGCCCATCCCAGTCCGAAGCAACCGCCCGCCTTGTATCAATCGCCCTTCGTTCGGGCATAGACGCCGAATCAATTATAGAGCAGCTGAAGGGAATCCGCTGTCCTTCAACTATACGCCAGCGTGATATGAAAGTTTTATCCTGCCCGGATGCCATAGGCCACATGATTGAAAAGGTCATGCTCCACCAGAACGGAAACGGTAATGGAAAAAACGGCAAAAACGGAAATACAACCCCTTCCGCTCCGGGAGCGAAGGTACTGTATAACCCGCTGAATACCGGGAAAACAGAGAAACGGAATCATCATGAGGATCATCTTTGCCCCGAATGCGGAGAACCGGTGGAACATGAAGGCGGATGCGTAACTTGCCGCAGCTGCGGTTATTCAAAATGCGGATGACATACAGCTGATGGAACGGCGGAATTAATGCAGGTTCATTTGGCTGATTCCTTAAACAGCTCTGATTATAGCCTCTGTACCCATTAGCGATAATGGTTACAGGGGTTTTCCTTTTTCCGGGTATGATTACCGTTTCAGAGATTCTTTGTAACATCAGATTCAAATGGTTTTATCGCGCCGTTTACAAAGAGGATAAACAAATGTTATAACCCATGTTAAAAATAATTCGATCACATTGATTATTTTGAAATTGTTCACAACATTGTTAAACAAGCGCCAGGAAGTTCCTGAATTTAGAGGCATCTTATAGGGTTACATAACTAAAAATTACTCATATACATGATTAATTCAATTTATACAAATATTTCTTGACAATGCAAAAAAATAATTTTATAATAACGATAGATTTAACATATCCATAAAATACTTCAGCTAAGTATAAATATAAATTATGGAAAAATACTGAAAGGAATTTCTGAATATCTGCATATGGCATCAACTCCCTGGTTTCTCCGGAAACGGTTCAATCTGCTTCATTAAGAGTACTTTAAAGAGTGAAACGACGCAAATGGCAAACAGACTGAACAGTAAGGATAATTGCAGGGATTTATAAAAATCCTGCAAATAATAAATACAATAATTCAGAACAGAGAGTGACGGTGGATTATGTATAAACGTACGCGTTCTCAGAAATCACGGTATTAAACCGACTTAACCTGGAAGAAAGCTTTGAAACGGGATTGGGATCTTTACTTATTGCTGATTGTTCCGCTGTTTCTTACAATTCTGTTCAAGTACGGTGCATATCCCGGTTTAAGAATTGCTTTCATGAACTACTTACCTGCTAAAGGCTATGCCGGCAGTGAATGGGTTGGTTTTGAAACATTTCAGAAGGTATTTAAAGACAGAGACTTCCATGTAGCGCTTCGGAACTCACTTCTCTTTAATTTTGCCGAAGTTATTGTAAGTTTTCCGATGCCCATTATTCTTGCATTAATATTGAATGAGCTGAAGGTTCCACGGTTTAAAAAAGTATCACAGACAATTCTGTATTTGCCGCATTTTCTGTCGTGGGCGATCATCGGAAGTATTACCTATACTTTGTTCAGGACCGAAACAGGACTGGTGAATAACATGCTTGTAAACTTTGGTTTGGCTGAAAACAGAATCCCGTTCCTGACTGAAAACCTGAACTGGGCAATCACTTATTTATTGGTTGGAGTTTGGGCAGGAATGGGCTGGGGTTCGATCGTGTACCTGGCAGCAATTTCAAGTATTAATGTAGAACTGTACGAAGCAGCAATGATAGACGGTGCCGGCAGATGGAAAAGAATGTGGTATATTACGCTCCCCGGAATCAAGCCAACCATTATTACTTTACTTATAATGACCCTGGGCCGGCTTATGGGAAGCAACTATGAGCGGCTGCATGCAATGGGGAATGTAAATGTAAAGGGTGTTCAATATCAGCTGGCCATATACATATATGAGAAAGGGCTTGCAAGCGGAGGTTTCTCCAGGGCTGCTGCCGTGGGTCTTTTTCAATCCATTGTAGGTCTGCTTTTGGTTCTGGCATCTGATAAGTTCGCGAAAGCGCTCGGCGAAGAAGGAATGATTTAAAAAGAAGGTAGAGTTGATATGTGGTATAACAGAAGGAAATCTATAATTGCTGATTATATTATGGTGTTAATAATTATATTACTGTGCTCAATCTGTTTGTTACCGTTTATACATCTGGCATCCAAATCCATTAGTGACAATTCCTTTGTTCTTGCGAAAAAAGTATATTTCCTGCCTAAGGGTTTTAACCTGGAAGCATATATTGCAATTTTCAAAGATGGCCAGCTTACTCATTCAATGCTGTATTCGGTTTTAGTTACTGCCGTTTTTACAGTATTGGGATCCATTACAACTGTTATGGCTGCCTGGCCGTTGTCAAGAAGGCGGCTTAAAGGGCGAATTGTTTTTACTTTTATCATTATGTTTACCATGTATTTCGGTGCAGGCCTTATTCCAACATATTTACTTTACAACAAACTGAAAATGCTGAATACAATGTGGGTTTTGATTCTGCCGCTGATATTCGCACCTTACAACTTTCTGATAATGAAAACTTACTTTCAGAGCATGATACCCGACAGCCTCGAAGAATCCGCCTATATAGACGGCGCGTCAAATACAACCATATTAATCAGAATTGTTCTTCCGCTTTCCAAACCCATCCTGGCTACAATAGCGTTATTCCTTGCGGTGGGACGCTGGAACGCATATGAGGACAGTAAGTTCTTTATTACAAAAAAGTCTTTACATATGATCCAGTATCTGCTGAGCATGATGGTACTGTCTGCTTCGGAAGCCGAAAAAATAAGCATTTCCGAAGCCTCGCTTGTAACAACAACACCGGAAGTTATCCATGCAGCAGCCATTATGTTTGTTTCAATTCCTGTTCTGTGTGCTTATCCTTTTGTTCAGAAGTATTTTGTTAAGGGCATAATGATAGGTGCCATTAAAGGCTGAGACAGCCGGTATAAGTAAAACCCTGGGAACAAAAACTTTGGGGTTTTGCTGCTTTTATATAAAATAATGGAAGAAAGGATGGAGATTAACATGAAGGCAAAACGGCTGAAACTTTTGCCCCTTCTATTGATTGTCATTTTTTCGCTGAGTGTTTTGACAGCCTGCAATTCTTTGAGTGATGACACCGGAAAAGATACCGACATCACAGGTAAAAATGGAGGAGAAAGTGGAATAACGCTTGATACAGAACCCGGCATCGAAGGCTTTAAGCCTTTTGAAAAGAAGGTTACTATCAAAATACCCGTTTATGACAGGGGAGTGGAAGGTTTACCGCCTGTGGACGACAATTACTGGACAAAATGGATCCAGAAAAATTTCGGTGACAAATATAATATAACGGTGAATTACGAACCAATCCCAAGATCGGACGTAATGACGAAATACTCACTCCTGATTGCAGCCCAGGAAACACCTACTATTCTAATGGAATACGATTATCCGAAGGTATCTCAATGGGCTGCTGAAGGTGCCATGAGAACAATCGACCTAAATGAGTTCAAACATGTGGCACCTACATATTACAATGAAATGGAAAACAATGATCTTCTTATCTATACCAGTATCGGCGGCGAAACCTATTTCGTGTGTGCGGTAAGACCATATGCTGCAACGGAGTATAAATGGATTAACTTCTACAGAATGGACTGGTTAAGAAAAGTGGGCTATGATCACGTTCCTACCAATATACAGGAGGAAATTGATGCATTAACAAAGATTAAACAGGCCGGACTTACCGATATTGAACCAATGAACCTGCAGCTGCCGACGGCAAATTACCAGGCGAATGCCTACCGTGACTTTCCATTGGATGAGAAAGAATGGGCTGTACACGTTGGCATAGACGTGGCGGCTTTACCCTGGGAGCCTGTAAAGGAGCAAATCAGGAAGGAAAACAAATATTGGCATCTTGGCCTTGTTACAAAAGAGTTTGAGTTAAATGATGACACTAATGCACGGGCAAACTTTATTGCCGGCAAATTGTATTCTTACGGCGGATATATGGCGTCCAACGTGGATTGGCTGGATGCATTCTACAAGAACAATCCGGGTGCCGAACTGGCTACTGCCACCGTTCTGTACGACGATACGGGCAAAATTACCTTTGACCTGTCAGACGGACTGATACCGCAGGAACGTTCCAATACACCGTACGGTATGGTTATCGGTTTTTCATCCCTCGCATCGGATGACCAGTTGAAAGCGGCATGGATGTATCTTGAATGGATGCGGCAGAAAGATGTATTGCATACACTGCAGTATGGTATTGAGGGAATCCATTACAAGGAATTTGATGAACTTGGATATCCCATTATGCTGGATATGACAGGCAAGGAAGAAAGACTCAATTATAATGACAATAAGGATATCTGGTGTGCTGTTATTGAATCGAGGGAAAGAGATACGATAGAAGATTCTATAGCCGCCATAGCGCCGAGGGGCCTGCCACAGGATTTCACACAGAATATGATTAACGAGTTCTATATGAAGAAGGAAAAAGTTGAACGCGGCTGGATCTATCCCGATCCCGTGTTCTCAGTGCCTATTGAGTCACTGAACGAATACCGTGCTACATTGCAGAGCCTGTTCCAGGAGTTCTATACAAAGATTGTGAAGTGTGATCCCGCACAGTTTGACGCCCTTTACGAAGAGCTCAGCAAACAGTACCTCGAAGCCGGATACCAGGAAATTATGGACGAAAAATTAGCCGCTTATGAAGCAGGTAACTGCACAAGGCTGCCTGATAAATCAAAAAAGAAATAAGATAACGCAAGCAGGTTAATTAATGCCGCATAAGAGATTAAAGTCTCTTATGCGGTAATTTTTTTTATTTGCTATATTCTCATTAAAGAATCTATGTTATCATGAAATAGTTGAAACTTGCTGATATGGCAGCTTAAAAATAAGAATCCGGGTGACGATAGATGGTATTTCGCAACAGCATGCTTGGTTTATTGCGTACGAAAGGGAAAACCGTATTATTTACTCTGCTGATATTTGCTCTTACGCTGTCACTGTGCCTTGGCATCAATGCCTGGGTTTCAATAGAGGGTTTTCTTGAAAACCTGGATGAAAATTATACCACTATCGGGCTGATAGAATACATTGGAGCTGATTACCCTGACGATACTGTCTATGACCTGTCCATGACTGATGCGCTGAAGGATTTTGATTTTTCCGCAGTCACCGGCTTTGAAGGCAATGTTCTTTGGGACGGTTCCTCCCGCACCGTTGGTTATATTGACGGTTTTACCCGGACCGATTCGTATGTACCGAACAACGGAGCGTCCATCCTTGTTGTGGGCAGTGTTACGCCTACCGATGAAGGGTATTACAGCGCCATAGTACATGAAGTTCTTTATTCCAATGTGGCCCGGGAGAATACGAGGATTATTATAAATGCAGGTGACACCGAACTCCAATACGGGCGCTATTATCTTGTCTATGGCAGCCTGTACCGCACAAGGTCCAATTTTCTGCATTTCAGTTTTGATGAATATTCAAATCCTATCGCTGAAGAAAAAGGCATAGAGTTTCCCTTTCTCCTGGACATTACAACCGGAAGCGAAAGCGGGCCGCGGTATAAAATACCTGAAGATTGTCCGCTGTACGAGGCTGCCGATACGTGGAAGGTCATAAACAACAGTGTACTGATATGCGCCACCGTCAATATCATGGCCTTGTTCCCATTCCAGCAGCAGGAGATGTATATTGTAGAAGGCAGGGTGTTTTCGGAAGACGAATACAGAAACAGAAGCAAAGTATGCATTATAAGCGAGACCGCTGCAAAACGCCTGGGTATCGGAACGGGTGATTCAATACAGCTGTCCGCTGCTGTATCTGATTATCCGGGTATAGAAAACAGTTTCTGGGTTGAAGACGGTTTTCAGTACAGTGATACATTTACCGTTGTTGGAATAACAAACAGTACGCCTGACAAGGATTACTATGTTTTTGTGCCGAAGTCGGCCGGTATACCTGTATCGCCTTACTATATCGGGTATACGGTGGGACAGGCTGTTGTTAAAAACAGCGAAGCGGCTGCATTTTACGAATATATGGCACCGCTGATGACGGGAAGGCTTAACCTTACCATGTATGACCAGGGCTATTCTTCTGTCGCCGAGCCCTTTGGAATAATTCTGAGAGTGATAAAGATTGTGACCGTTGTCTGCGGCGTAATGGAAACAGCAATGCTTGTGCTTTTCGGTTTCCTGTTCGTATACCGCCAGAGGGAAACGTCCGAGATTATGCTGCTTCTTGGTTCGGGCAGGAGGAGGGTATGCGCATATTTTCTGTACGGTTCAGGGCTGATTTCATTGATAGCCTCTGCCCTGGGTGCTGCTTCAGGATATTATTTCCACGGACGGGTTGTCAGGTTTATATCCGATATTGCAAAAGGTTATACGACCGTTGACAGGCGGTTCAGCGACGGAAACCTTTCGGTTGTCAAATCCATGGAAATTAACCTGAGTGTTGACCCTAAACTGTTTATTTACGCAGGAACAGTGATTTGTCTGCTGGCAATACTGTTTTGCCTGATTTTTACCGTCATGACCTTTATCCGCAATAAATCGGGTATGAGGAAGATATCTGGACCCAGGAAGGCGGGCAGAACATCGAGACTTTCCGGGGGAAGCGTGAAATACGCAATGCTTTCCATTTTGAGAGGCGGGACACGCAGCACAGTTATACCTGTTGTTGCAGCGGCGGTTGTCTTTTTCCTCGGCCAGATGGCGAATACGTCGGAAAATTACCGAAAACAGCTTTCTGATATTTATGAGAATACAAAAATAAGCGGTTATTTCACCGACATTAACGGGAAAAAGGTAGGAAACCTGCTGATTGAAGCCGTCAATATAAATAATCTTTATCATTCCGGCTACATAACAGATCTGACAGTTTCCCTCGATATAAAATACTACTACCTTGGTATAAGCGAGTATGCAGACGGCACCGTGCAGGAGCTTGCTCCGTTGTTCGTCCCTGAAGGCTTTGCGGCTGAAACGCTGAAAAACTACATACAACGCGGTCCCTCCCTTGTAGGCACGAATGACATAAGGTCGGCACCCGAGTTCTTTTATGCCGAAAACATTATCATGGAGTTTGTTGAAGGTTTTGATGAGTCTTTTCTTGAAACGGCGCAGGAAGACGCATACTATTGCATGGTACCTGTATCACTTATGAAGGAGAAAGGTATAGCCCTTGGTGATACAATCCGGATTGCAACAGATCGCGAAGTTTACAGTGAGGAATATGATGCCAGGATATTTTACGAGGTGGATCTTAAGGTTATCGGATGCTTTGAAAAACAAGGTACCCAGGACCTTATATACGTCCCGTTGAGTATTATGTTTCCAACCGAACATATATGGGGAAATAAAGACGGGCTTAAAGGGCCTCCTTCCGAGACTTTCGATACAGGTTATACAGTAACTGAGGAGCAAAAAAGATACCTTCCCCGGTTCACGTTTAAAAGCGCAGGGTTTAAACTTGTTGATACAACGAAACTTAACGAGTTCAAGGACTACCTTGAAGAGATGGGATATTCGCAGGTGAACAGGATAGGCAAAATACGCGAATTCGTCGTGCTCCGGGACCAAAGGTTCAACAATATTGTCAACAATATTAATCAGCAGATGAGATATATAGATGTATTGTACCCATGCCTGTATGCACTGATAGGAATTATAGCCGTTATTATCTCCTATCTTATGACCGTTAGCAGGAAAATGGAGTTTGCAATAATGAGAGGCCTTGGTGGTACGAAAATACATACGTTTTTCAGCTTTTTCACCGAGCAGGTTATTCTGTGCACTGCGGGCTGCGCCTTTGGACTGGCTATATGGAGACTTTTAATAGGAACATTAATTCCAATGCATCAGTTACTGGTGCTTGGATTTCTGATATGCTACTATACAGGCAGTGCAATATCCATTACGGTAATGAACGGCAGAGTTGTGTCCGAAATATTGTCTGATAAGGATTGATACAGGATGAGTATTTTAGAGTTGAAGAATGTTTGTTACAGCTACAGCGGCAAGCATCAGAATGTCCAGGTTTTAAAAAACATCAGCTGCTGTTTTGAAAAGGGAAAGGTATACGCCATTGTGGGGAAATCGGGCAGCGGCAAAAGTACCATGCTTTCGCTTATGGCAGGGCTGGACATCCCCACCTCGGGCCAGGTTCTTTATGAAGGCACGCCCACCTCAAAGATGGATCTGGACAGGTACAGAAGGGAGTGTGCCGCAGTTATATATCAGAGCTTCAGGCTGTTTCCCCTGCTTACAATCTCCGAAAATATTACATATCCGATGGAACTGCGCGGTTTCAGGGGAGAACAGGCCCGCGAAAAAGCAAGGGAACTGGTTCGTAAAGTGGCTCTGCCCGAGTCGGTTCTTGATCGTTTCCCGAATATGCTTTCAGGCGGCGAACAGCAGCGTGTTGCAATTGCGCGCGCACTATCCATGGACTCAAAGCTGATACTTGCCGATGAACCTACCGGTAACCTGGATGAAGAAAACAGCAAGAACATTATCGATATTCTTATAAACCTTGCACGGCAGGACAATTACTGTGTCATCATAGTCACCCATGACCTCAGCGTGATACCGAGGATGGATGTGGTTTTCCGGTTAAGCGGAGGCGAGCTGAAGCCGGTATGAAGAGAGAATTAAGTTCTTTTCATTGCACGATATCTTTGCTGCCGGCCCGGAACTGCAAAATTGCTATTGTACGGTTATGAGTTTTATGTTATAGTTAAACTGTAAATAAATAGTTGTTGGCGGAGAAAGGGAGTCACTTAATCTGATGCTTTGCATCTGATTTTGTGACTCTTTTTTATAGTTACAGAACAGAATAAACATAGAGGTGGTGTTTTAAATGTCTGATAAAACAGTATGGGTTGACTGTGATACCCTGGAAAGGTTTATGGTGGATGTATTTAAAGGTGTCGGAGTTCCTGAAGAGGATGCGAAAATATGTGCAGAAGTTCTGATTGAATCCGATAAAAGGGGAATTGATTCACATGGAATAAACCGCTTGAAACCAATTTATTACGACAGGATTAAAGCCGGTATACAGAACCCGGTAACAAATTTCGAAGTTGTCAGGGAAGGTCCTACAACCGCCGTGGTTGACGGGCATAACGGCATGGGCCATGTAATAGGCAAAAAGGCCATGGACATGGCAATTGAAAAGGCAAGAAAATACGGCATGGGAATGGTAGCGGTAAGAAACTCCACCCATTACGGAATTGCAGGTTATTATGCAACAATGGCTACACAGCAGGGAATGATCGGAATAACGGGAACAAATGCAAGGCCTTCCATTGCCCCGACTTTCGGTGTTGAAAACATGCTCGGAACAAATCCGCTTACATTCGGTATACCAACCGATGAAGAGTTCCCCTTTGTTCTTGACTGTGCAACATCAATCACACAGCGCGGGAAGATTGAGGTGTACGCCAAGATTGGAAAGCCCCTTCCTGAGGGATGGGTAATTGATGAAAACGGAAACACAATGACCGATCCGAATGAAACCCTTGAGGCTCTTGTAAAAGGAAAGGCCGCTTTAACCCCGCTGGGCGGAATTGGGGAAGATACCGCGGGATACAAGGGTTATGGCTATGCAACGGTGGTGGAAATTCTGTCTGCCGCCCTTCAGAGCGGAAGCTATCTTAAAATGTTGACCGGGATTGAAAACGGAAAGAAGGTTCCGTACCGTCTTGGCCATTTCTTTATAGCAATAGATGTTTCTGCGTTCGTGGAACTTGATGAATTCAAAAAGACAGCAGGAGATATACTGAGAGAGCTCAGAACTTCCAAAAAGGCACCAGACCACGACAGGATATACACCGCGGGTGAAAAGGAATATCTTGCATGGCTTGAAAGAAAGGAGAAAGGCGTTCCGCTGAATGAGGAACTCCAGAAAGATATAAAGACTTTAATACAGGAACTTGACCTGAAGGGGTACAATTTCCCGTTTTGATGCAAACTTAAACTGTCAGGGGGATAAAACATATGTCTGTACAGCAGGAAGCTCTTGAACTCCATAGAAGACTGAAAGGAAAAATAGAGGTTGTATGCAGGGTGGAAGTAAAGGACCGAAAGTCTCTCTCCTTGGCTTACACACCGGGCGTAGCCCAGCCGTGCCTTGAGATACAGAAGGACATTAATCTGTCATATGAGCTTACAAGAAGATGGAATACAGTGGCAGTAATTACCGACGGTACCGCTGTTTTAGGCCTGGGGGATATCGGACCCGAGGCCGGAATGCCGGTTATGGAAGGAAAATGTGTTCTGTTTAAAACCTTTGCCGACGTGGATGCCTTTCCTCTGTGTATCCGTTCAAAGGACGTCGACGAAATTGTCAACACGGTAAAATTAATAGCAGGCAGCTTCGGAGGGATAAACCTTGAAGATATTTCGGCACCGCGCTGCTTCGAGATTGAACGAAGGCTGAAGCAGGAATGCGATATTCCTGTTTTCCATGATGACCAGCATGGAACGGCGGTAGTGGTCCTCGCAGCCATGATAAACGCGTTGAAAATAGTTAAAAAGGACGCAGGCGACATAAAAATTGTAATAAACGGTGCAGGCGCTGCCGGTGTTGCCATAACCCGGCTGCTGGTGAGCAACGGTTTCAGGAGGATAATCCTTTGCGACCGCGCAGGAGCACTGTATGAAGGCTTTGAAGGCCTTGACCCCGAAAGGGAATCAGTAGCCCGGATTACGAACAGGGAAAAGAGGAAAGGAACCCTTAAGGATGTTATTGCGGGTGCAGACGTGTTTATCGGGGTGTCGGGTCCGTATGCGGTAACCGGCGATATGGTAAGGAGCATGGCCAGGGACCCGATAGTCTTTGCAATGGCAAACCCTGTTCCTGAAATCATGCCTGATGAAGCATTGGGAGCCGGTGCAAAGGTAGTCGGTACAGGACGTTCCGATTACCCGAACCAGATAAATAATGTCCTGGCCTTTCCCGGGATATTCAGAGGTGCTTTGGACGTCCGGGCAAGGGATATCAACGATCAGATGAAGATTGCAGCGGCGGAGGCAATTGCTTCGCTGATATCCGAAGAGGAACTGGGCCCTGAATATATAATTCCGGCTGCTTTTGATCCCAGGGTAGGGGAAGCGGTAGCCCGGGCAGTTGCAAAAGCAGCAAGGGAATCAGGCACAGCCAGGATATAAAGAGGTTTATGTATCAGAAAAAGGGATTGCTTGCGCAGTTCCTTTTTCTGTTTTATTATCAGATTGGATGCAGAATGAAGAAAGTGAGGTAATAGCGTGGAAAAGTATGTAATAACCCTGGATCAGGGCACAACCAGTTCCCGGGCGATAGTATTCGACAGGTACGGTAATATAAAGGGCTCGGCTAAAAAGGAACACAGGCAGATCTATCCCAACCCCGGCTGGGTTGAGCATGATCCCGGCGAAATCCTCGCAAACCAGGTTGAGGTATTGCGCGGTGCAATTGAAAACGCCGGAATTTCCGCGGATGATATTCTTGCCTTAGGCATAACAAACCAGCGGGAGACCATAGTTCTATGGGACAGGAATACAGGCAGGCCGGTATACAACGCGATAGTCTGGCAGTGCAGAAGAACGGCGGACATATGCGACAGGCTGATGAAAGAAGGCGCTGCGGATGAAATCCACCGGAAAACGGGATTAATAATAGATGCATATTTTTCGGGCTCCAAAATAAAGTGGATCCTTGACAAATTCCCGGATATCAGGAAGGAAGCCGAAAAAGGCAACATTTGCGCCGGTACGATAGACACCTGGCTTATATGGAATTTAACAGGCCGCAGGGTTTTTGCGACAGACTATTCGAACGCATCAAGAACAATGCTGTTCAATATTCTCGAGCTTAAATGGGATGAGGATATACTGAAGATGTTCGGCATCCCTGTATCAATGCTGCCCGAGGTCAGGCCGTCGGCTTCGTTGTTCGGGCTTGTTGAGAAGAGCATTCTTGGCAGGGAAATTCCGATTGCATCGGTCATGGGCGACCAGCAGGCATCCCTTTTCGGTCAGACCTGCTTTGAACCCGGCATGGCAAAAAATACATACGGCACGGGATGTTTTCTATTAGCAAATACCGGAAACAAGGCCGTTTTTTCCAGGAACAAACTGTTAACAACCATTGCCTGGGGCATAGGAGACAGGGTTGACTATGCAATAGAAGGCAGCGTGTTTATAGCCGGCTCGGCCATCCAGTGGCTCAGGGACGGCCTGAAAATAATAACCACATCAAGGCAGTGCGACGAGTTCGCCGAATCAGTTGAGGATACAAAAGGCGTATACTTTGTTCCCGCCTTTACCGGCCTGGGAACGCCTTACTGGGACATGTACGCAAGGGGAGCCATATTCGGTCTGACAAGCGGGGTTACCCGGGAACATATAGCCAGGGCTACGCTTGAAGCCATAGCTTACCAGGTAAAGGACCTGGTTGAATGCATGAAAGAGGATGCCGATTGTAATTTACGCCTGATCAAGGTTGACGGCGGCGCAAGCGTAAGTGATATTATGATGCAGTTCCAGGCCGATATTCTGCGTATCAACGTGGTGCGTCCGAAGGTGGTGGAAACCACCGCACTTGGCGCAGCTTTCATGGCGGGGCTTCACACAGGCATGTGGTCATCCCTTGAAGATATATCAAAAACATGGGCGGTTGACCGCATTTTTGAGCCCGGAATGGATGAACAGCAAAGCAGGAAACTGTATGCAGGCTGGAAAAAGGCTGTTGAACGTACCCTCAGATGGATTGATGACTAATTCCTGAAATGCTGTATTGTTACCCGGTGGCAGAGGCGGTGAACTGGTTGTATTTGCCGCATCTGTCACCGAAATAGCCTACGGGCTGCTGGTTCTCAAGAACCGAAACAACCTCGCACTGGTTTGAACATCCGCTGCAGACAAAACTTTTGGATTTGAAACTTGACTCTGAAACAGAAAAGCCTTTAAAGCGGGTTCCGGCCCTCTCCCTGTTCACTTTTTCCCTTGCCAGTATTGCAGCGCCCAGAGCCCCCATTACATCATAATGCTCGGGTATTATTACAGGCATATTCAAAGCCTTTTCAAAGGCCCGGTGAATTCCGCTGTTCGCTGCAACTCCTCCCTGGAATATCACCTTCGGCAGAATTTCCTTTCCCTTTGCCACGTTGCTCAGGTAGTTTCTCACCAGTGCATCGCATAAACCTGCAATAATATCACAGGTATTATATCCAAGCTGCTGTTTATGGATCATGTCCGATTCGGCGAAAACTGCGCAGCGCCCTGCAATCCGCACAGGAACTGCTGCCTTCAGCGCATGGTCCCCGAACTCTTCAATCGGAATGCCGAGGCGTTCGGCCTGGCGGTCAAGGAAAGAGCCCGTGCCGGCCGCGCATACCGTGTTCATTGCAAAATCGGTTACCACACCATCCCTGATAATTATTATTTTCGAGTCCTGGCCGCCTATTTCAAGGACGGTTCTGACATCCTTTTCGGTTTGAATTGCTGCAACGGCATGGGCCGTTATTTCATTTTTAACAATGTCGGCTCCAATCTGGATTGAAGCTATCATTCTGCCGCTGCCCGTCGTTCCGGCCGAATATATTTGCTTTGAATCATACTTTTTCCGGATCTCCGAAAGGACCAGTTGTACTGCTTCCATGGGCTTTCCCCTGGTTCTGACGTACAGTTTCTCCACTACATTATTGTTATTGTCCAGCAGGACAAGGTTTGTGCTTACAGAACCCACATCAATTCCAAGCGAATACATGTTCCCGTCTCCTTTCAAGCAAGTCGATAAAAGCCTCGATACGGGTCATATAGCCTGCCTCTCCGGTCATTTCGTCAACTATAAGCGAGAGCACCGGGAGCTTTTTTTCCCGGGATATGGTCGGCAGAATCGCCTTTGAAACAATCTCAGGCATGCAACCCATCGGGAAAATCTGAATGGCGCCGTCAAAGCCCTCCCTCGAAGCCAATACGGCCTCGCCCACGCATTCCCGCGCATGTCCGCCTATGCAAAGCGGAAGAAATTCATCTGAGGCTTTCAGCAGTTCCCTTGAATTAAGCCTTATAATTTTAAGAAGCATGTCTTTCAGCCACCATGACGGGGTCAGATTCCTTCTTGTTGATACTGCCATGTCCATCAGGATATCCTCTATAAAAAGGTTTGTAAAAGGCTCGATAACGGAATAAATTTCGCCGATAATGGCCACCTTTACGGGCTTTTTTGAATAATCAACGGCAACATTCCTTATTCTGTCCTGGTAATCCTTCAGAAGTTTCAATGCCTTATCGGGGTTATCGCAGGAGAGGACTTCTTCCTTGCAAAAGTTGAGTATTTTTTTGCATTCTCCTCTTTCTTTTTCATAGCCGGCTTTAAAATGGGCCTGGCTTTCAATGTCGTCCAGGATACACATGGCATTATAAGCCCGTATAACCGAATTAATCTTACCCGGGAGAGTTTTTCTGCTTTCAGAGCCGACAATCCGGATCCTGTTGAACAGCTCGCGAAGGCCGATGCTCTTGACGGCATCAATGACAATGAACTCGACATTGTATTTCAAATGCTCAAGTATTTTATGCTGAAGCTCGGGATACTCTCCAAAACGGCATGGCCCGCAGCTTCCCACAAGGAGAATGGTGTCGGCGCCGTTTTTAATTCCGGCAATGTAATTGCCAATCATTAGTTTAAAGGGCAGGCATATTTCATCGGGTGAGTATTTCGAACCTAAATACAGTGCTTCCTTATTATTTAGAGGGGGAATGACATAGTCGATTCCAAGACCGTCAAACAGGATTTTGACGGCTATATAAACATTGCCCATATGTGGGACGGTTATCTTCATTCAGAACTCTCCTTTCAAGCATATCTGTAAATGCTTCAAGCCTGGTGTCAACACCTGCCTCCCCGGTGTGCTCGTCAAACTTGATAACAAGCATCGGAAAGTCTCCTGTATGAAAGCGGATAAGATCTATTACAACAGAATCAATGCCGCAGGCAAAGGAGGACAGGTATATGATTCCATGTATTTTTTTCTGCTCGTAAAGAGCTGCCGACGCTCCGAACAGATTGCGTTGGAATGTCCAGAACGGCTTTTTTAAGAGTTTTTTAACCTGCGATTCGGAAGCAGCACAGGGAGCGAATTCCTCAGTTAAGATTCCTATTCCCTTGGCTTTCAGCTTGTTTACGATGTCCATGTTTAAAAAGGCGTCGTATACGATATATGGGTGCCCTGCAAGCATGACGGTAATGTCCTTCTGATCCATTATTCCGGTTTTATGGCTGTTCTGCGCTTTCAGTGCAAGTTCAAAGGCATGCCTGATTCTGCTTCTGCTGCGTGTTATGGCCGAACCCGACGAAACGCACCACTGAAACAGGGATTTTTTGCTGTGCATGTACAACGGAGCGGATGTAACAGGCGGCATGCCGGGTATGCTGTGGACGATCATTTCGGGAAGGCCGCAGAACTTAGGGCAGATGTATTCGTTCCTGTGAACCTGCATAATCCGCGGGACTACCAATAAATCGCACCGATCCTTTATTGATGCGGCATGCCCGTGATAGATTTTTACCGGAAGGCAGGCTTCATCAACGCACACTTTTACACCCATGTTCAATATGTTTTTGCTTGTGTCTTCAGAATTTACGATTTCGGCTCCAAGACCGCGAAAGAAAGTTTCAAAAAAGGGATGGTATTTACAGTATAATAACCCTTTCGGAATTCCAACCCGCATTGTATCACACTTTCAATCCTGCCTGTAATTTTTTGTGATTCATCCGAAAGCTGAAACTTTTCCGGTAAATTAAAGTCATATTAAGTGGCAATAATAAAATGAATAGGAAACAGATCAGGCTTTCGGGTGATAAATGTATTATGCCCGGAATAAAACTGATTATTTATAATAAGCATTGATCAACCGAAGAATTTATTATAAAACTGCAGATTTTTGATTTCTGCAGAAAGCCATGACAAGTTGATGGTTAAACTTTTTTTAGGTTTTAAACGTATGTTTATGACAGGAACAAAAACGATCTGACAGGGATAAATTATTTTCGCCAAAAATCGTATATTTTGGCTCTACACAAAAACCTGTTTAAGTTTTATAATATCAGGGCAGTACAAAAAAGAGCAAAGCCGGGAGATGTGTATGAAAAAGAAAGGTTTGATGATTTTATATACAGTAATTGCAATAGCGGCAGGAGTATTGACGGGCCTTTTTGTATCATCGGTTGTATCTGCCGATAAAAACACATCCATAATATCAATATTACCTGATGATTCCGCAGACGACGATATAACTACAGATTACAATAATAAGGATAGCACCGGCGAAAACCAAGGCAAAGACGGGGAAAGCAGCAGGAATTACAATATAACCAGGAACCAGAGGTATTATAAACCCCTTGTAAGCGATGCCGAAAGAAATGTACTGCTTATCGGGGAGGATGCCTACAGCGGCAACTATGATACCATAATCATTGCGTCCATATCCGAGAAGGATAAAAAGATATATCTTTTTAATTTTCCGAGGGATATCTATATTGACTACAGCGACGAGATACTTGACAGGCTGAAGAAAAAATCCCCGTCCCTGTACAATGCAAAAGGGTTCCAGAAGATAAATGCAGCCCATACCGTTGGTGCAAGAATTGAGTATAAAAAGGGGACGGGCAGGTTCGGCAACAGTAATTTTGACTTTTTGGCCGAACTGATTGAGGAGATTTTCAATATAACCGTTCATGATTATGCATATGTTAATACCAAAGGTTTCCGTGAAATCGTGGATTTGTTCGGCGGCGTGACAATAAATGTTCCTGTAAGAATGAAGTATGACGACCCGGTCCAGAATCTGCATATTGATATTGAAAAGGGGCTGCAGCACCTGAACGGGGAGCAGGCGGAAGGGTTTGTAAGGTTCCGCCAGGGGTATGACGAGAAAGGTGAATTCAAAAACTACTCCGACCAGTTCAGGAAGGAAAACCAGAATGAATTCCTGAAAGAATTTTTCAAACAGCATGTTAACTTCAGGAACCTGGGAAAGGTTGATGAATTGGCGGAGCTGTTGGGCAAGAATATAAAAACCAGCGTAGACGACACTAAAAAGATAAGCACCTATATTGGATTGTTCGGAAAGGCTTTAACCGGAAAATACACCCAGGAATCTTCGATTGTTGAATGCGAGGGAACAAAAAGCATAAACGGGGTTTATTTTGACATTATAAGAACCGAATAATCAGGCTAAACTAAAATACTGATATAAAAAAGGAAATATTAACTGATTATCAGAATTATAATCATACTTCCGATGAAATTATACGTATTATTAAGTGAGTACATGAGAATGTTTCTTTTTCTCAGAAAAAAGCAGTGCATTAGCAGCCTCGCATTAATTTATCAAAGAAAGGGTGATTGTTATGATGAATTTTCTGGAAAAGACTCTATACTTCGGACTGGGACTTGTAACTTATTCAGCTGAAAAAATAGAATCACTGGTAAACGAACTGGTGAAAAAAGGGGAAGTTGCTTCAGAGGACGCGAAAAAGCTGATTAACGAGTTGATTGAAAAAGGAGAAAAGCAAAAAGAAGCAATAAGAAACTACATCAAGGAAGAACTCTCCAGAATGCAGGCAGACAAGGAAGCAAAAGGTCCTGTTACCAGGGACGAAATCAGGCAGATAATCAGGGAAGAATTGTCCAGGTTGAATGAAGACAGTGATGAAGTTGAGGTTGAAGAAGAGGAAGCCGAATAAAATCAATTCTGAAAGGGAGCTCAAGGCTCCCTTATATTGTGCCCTTTACCCTGTTCTTTTTTATTAGAGCCTTCGAAGCAGGAAGAACAGGGGTCCCACTCTGAAGCGCGGGCGGAAACGACGTCTGAAGCGTCTTCTGGGCCGGAAACGATAGTACGGCCTGTATCTGTAATAGTTATATCCGTTAGGCATTAGCATCAACTCCTGTTATATTCTCTTTCCATATTATTTTATGTAAATTAAAAGGATTAAGTGACAAGCCCTGTCCTTCGAAGATAAACCCGTACTTTTCGGCATGGGAACGATAGGGTATAATCATTATTGTACCTTAACGAGTCTGGAGGGGAGTTATATGGAAAAGCGGATCGGCGTTGTCGGCATTGTTGTGGAAAACATGGACTGTACCGCAAGGCTGAACTCGATACTGCATGACCATGCAGATATAATAATAGGAAGGCTCGGTGTGCCGTTAAAGGAACGGAAAATAAGCGTTATTTCACTGATAGTCGAAGGAACAACCGATCAGATTGGAGCTCTTACAGGAAAGATTGGCAACCTGCCCGGGGTAAACGTAAAGAGTGCGTTATCCAAAAGCTATTCTTAGCTGCCCTAATACAGGAAGATAATGTGTATTTGCTGAATCCATGCCGGATAACAGGTGAATTAATGCTATGGCGGCTGAGGGAAGCGGTCAGAACATATTATTAAACAGTGTGCTTTACAAAAGAAAAAGACAGTATTACAATAATGCTTAAACGCATTATGTATCATTATCGATATGGGCATTTTTTGCAGCAAATGCCCGAAGGAAGGACATCGTGGACAGGTATTTGGTAAATTTCAATATCAACGACATACCGGCGGAACATTATGACGCAGTCATAATCGGAAGCGGTATCGCAGGGGTTTATACAGCACTTCAGACAGACAGGCGGGTTAATATAGCCGTTATTACGAAGGAAACCCTTGACATAAGCAATTCAGTACTGGCACAGGGCGGTATTGCCGTTTCGCTGGACAAGGACGATTCCCCCGAATGTCATTTTAAAGATACCATTTATGCAGGAGCAGGTTTATGCAATGAAGAAACGGTGTGGACTCTTGTCAGCGAAGCCGCTGAAAATATTGAAATACTGTGCCGGTATGGCGTAAATTTTGACAAATCCGATGAACACCATCTGGCCCTTTCCCGTGAAGGAGCGCATAGCAGGAACCGGATTGTGCATACAGGGGACGCTACCGGAAAAGAGGTATGCGACACCCTTATTCATGCCCTGATAAAGCATGACAATGTCAGGATATACGAGAGAACCTATGCAATAGATATTATTACGGATAACCGAAAATGCATCGGGATTCTTTCCTATCTTGAAGACAGCGGCGAGTATAAACTGTTCCTGGCAGATGCCATTGTATGCGCATCAGGCGGATACGGGCAGCTATATAATTACACAACCAATCCGCCTGTGGCAACAGGGGACGGTGCGGCTATGGCATACCGGGCCGGGTGCAGGCTGATGGACCTTGAGTTTGTACAGTTCCATCCTACCGTTTTGTATCATCCGCAGAACAGGTCTTTTCTGATTTCAGAAGCGGTGAGGGGCGAAGGAGCCGTACTTTTGAATGAAAAGGGCGAGCGTTTTATGCAGGGATGCCATCCGATGGCGGAACTTGCTCCAAGGGACGTGGTATCAAGGGCGATTTTCCGGGAGATTGGGAAAACCGGTTCAACCCATGTATACCTGGATATTTCCCACAAGGAACCGGAGTATGTTAAACACCGTTTCCCTACAATCTATAAAACCTGCCTGCAATATGGAATAGATATAACAAGGGATAAAATACCCGTTGCCCCGGCGGCTCATTACAGCATGGGTGGCATTATGACCGATTCTTACGGCAGGACCGGTATAGAAGGCTTTTATGCCTGCGGTGAAGCGGCATGCAACGGAATACACGGTGCCAACCGCCTGGCAAGCAATTCCCTTTTGGAAGGCCTTGTATTCGGCAGAAGAATCGCCCTGGAAATCAGCAGCAGGGTTTTAGGCAGGACAAAACATGAAACGGTCATTCCGGATAACCTTGTTGTTTCAGAAAAGAAAAACGGTCCCCTTGAAGACGCAGGCGAATTAAAGTCAAGGCTTTGCAGGCTTATGACCGAAAAAGTAGGTATAATCCGCAATGAAGAGAACCTGAAGGAAGCGTTGAACCAGGTTATGGAGATTAAAAGAGAAACCGAAGGTAAGGCCTGTACAACAATTGAGCAATGGGAGCTTGTAAACATGCTGACACTGGCCGAACTTGTTATTAAATCCGCATTGATGCGGAAGGAAAGCAGGGGAGCTCATTACAGGACCGATTATCCACATACCGATGACGTGAATTTCAGGAAGAATACGATAATATAGCCCGGGAATGAAATTTTGCCTGGCAGAATATATACCGGTGCGAAGGAAAGGAAGAGTTGGAGAATGGAACAGTGGGCGCTGAGGGATATACTTGAAAGAGCTTTTCGTGAAGATATGCCGATGGGCGACATAACAACCGACTATACCGTTCCGGAGGACAGTGTTTCGAAAGCCTGTCTTATAGCAAAGCAGGACGGGGTTATTGCAGGTCTCGGAATTTGCATGGAAGCATTCAGGATGCTTGACCCTGACGTGAAACTTACTCCCCTTGTAAAAGAGGGGGATTATGTTAAGAAAGGCGAAAAACTCCTGTTCGTCGAGGGAAAAAGCAGGGCCATGCTGAAGGCCGAAAGAACTGCTCTGAACCTCCTTCAGAGACTTAGCGGCATTGCTTCCGAAACACGAAAATACGTTGAGAAGGTTGCCGGTTACAAGGCAAAGGTGGTAGATACAAGGAAAACAACACCGGGGCTTAGGATTTTGGAAAAATACGCGGTAAGGGTTGGAGGCGGGACAAACCACCGTTTCTCCCTTTCGGACGGAGTATTGATAAAAGACAATCACATTAAGGCAGCAGGCGGGATTAAGCAGGCTATTGAAGCGGTAAGAAAGGCAATACCTCATACCGTAAAAATCGAGGTTGAAACCGAAACTCTTGAACAGGTAAAGGAAGCCCTGGACAACGGGGCAGACATCATTATGCTTGACAATATGCCGCCCGAGATTATGGAGCAGGCAGTAAAGATGACGGAAGGAAGGGCCGTAACCGAGGCATCGGGAAATGTAACTCTTGACAATATTCAGAAGGTAGCTGCATCAGGGGTTGATATAATATCGGTCGGAGCGATAACCCACTCGGTAAAGGCAATGGATATAAGCATGAAGTTTGAATGAAATTACGGTCTGTTGAACTTTGTTGATACATGACATGAAGTTAGGTTGTATTGACATCCTGTGGACAAAACGTAAAAATATCCACAAAAAATGGGATAAAATCAGGCTTTTTAAACAGGTGGTCGCTTAAACCCTTGTAATCAGAGGATTACAGGGGTTTTTGCATGCAAAAAGTTATCCACAGCCTTGTGGATATCCTGCATATTTTTGAGGTATTTTCAAGCAAAATGCCGTGAAAAACATTGGAAGACGTGAACTTATCCACAGCCCTGTCAAGAGTTTTACCGCTTCCCTGTGGATAATAAAAAGCATTTCCGGGAAAAATGGTTTTCCAGAAACACACTCCGGCCGCTTCGGTTTAATAAAAGTAAATAATAACATGCCCGGAATAAGTTTTTGCAGAATGTGAAAGGATAGTCTATATCCGAATATTGAAAAGGAGAGGAGAAAACAATGAAAGTACGCGATATAATGACAAAGTCAGTAGTCACAGTCAGACCTGATACAACAATAAATGAAGTGGCCAGACTTATGCAGCAGCATAATGTTGGTGCAATACCCGTTGTGGATAATAACGGTCTTATGGGAATTGTTACCGACCGGGATCTTGTGGTCAGAAATATTGCGTCCGGGAAGGACCCGAATTCAACCCCTGTACGGGATATTATGACATCACAGGTGACCACGGTTACTCCCGAAGATGATGTACAGTCAATCACAAAACTTATGGCAACAAGGCAAATCAGAAGGATCCCGGTTGTTGAAAACCAGCAGCTCATTGGAATGGTATCCCTTGGCGATATTGCAACAACAGGCCGGACAGACCTGGCCATGGAGGCATCGGAAGCATTGTCTGAAATAAGCAAGCCGTCCAAACCGCTGAACACTATTGCATCCAAATAATTCAAGTATAGACTTTACAGGACGGGACAAAATAATCCTGTACGCCGGGGAGTTCGCAGCAAGATCCGCAAGGCTTTTATGCCGGAACATTGAGGAGGGATACCATGAGCAGGCGCAGCGGCATCATGTCGGAACACCTCAAGGAGGAAATTGCTAAGGAACTCGGTGTGTACGATATAGTAAAAACTGATGGTTGGGGTGCGGTATCTTCAAGAGACTGTGGAAACATGGTTAAGAAAGCCATAGAAATGGCTAACCGCAGTTCCGTTCAGAACCATCAGGGGTAATTGTTGCAATACTGCAGTGAATGGCTTTGACAAATCTCTGATTTTGCAACAATGAAGCCACAGCCGGGATAGGAAACTCCCTGGCGTATTTTGAAAAAGGGCATGAAACATGCCCTTTTGTTATTACGGCATCAGCCCGCTCAATGCATGGATTATTCCGCAAATTACCGATTGTGCGGGGTATTGACAATCATTAATTCATCATGTTATACTTACATAGCAAAAACGTGGAGAGATGGTCGAGCTGGTTTAAGGCACCGGTCTTGAAAACCGGCGTGGGTTCACGCCCACCCTGGGTTCGAATCCCAGTCTCTCCGCCAATATTATTATAATAACTATAATAAACACGGAGAAGTACTCAAGTTGGCCGAAGAGGCGCCCCTGCTAAGGGTGTAGGTCGTTAATAACGGCGCGAGGGTTCGAATCCCTCCTTCTCCGCCAATCCGAAAACCCTTGTACTGCAGGGGTTTTTGTATTTTTTACATTAAGTTCAAAGTTTGTGCAAGCTTTTCTTTTAAAAACAGAAAATCAAATTCCCTTTCAGCCCCTGTATGCTTCTGTTTATTATATATTTTACCGATTAGCGCAGCCTGGTTTTATACGTCGATGCTGATTTTTTACCTCTATGGCTGACTTGCCTGTGCTGCACGGCAGGAAAAATGTATTCTGTGATATGGCATAACCATACCAGGAGTATGTTTCAAAAGCGCAGCCACACTTCATATCTAAGTATCTTTGGTTCACAGCCGGCAGGAATATTGAAGCAAATAATTAAAATATTCATGTTTATCCTGAGTATTTAAAACTTATCCAATTTCGGCGAAAATATGTCCAATTTCGACATTGATATTTTCATGTCGATTATTGTTGCTATAATAAAGTGAAGCAAAAGCCGAAATCAGGCAATAAAGGAGTGATATGTTTTTGTATGAAAGGTTATGTTCAGCTTTAGTTCGGAATGGAAAGGCAACTGAAGGCAATATACGGACACATTGCTGAAGAAGGAGTATATTCCGGTAAATTTAAACCATAAAGAGTTTAATATTTTGAAATAGCTCCTTTATGATTTATGTTTTTATGATAAATAGAGAATATATCGGAAATTCTGAGGTTGCTTTAATGGGATGCACTTATATGAAATATACGGGAGAAATGTGAAAGCTGCTGTTTAAGAGCGTAAAATGGAATATCGTGGAACCATGCGTGTCTTCATTTGCAATTTTATGTTACATTCTGAGCCGGCATTGGATACTTCCCGGGCAGCTTTCACGCAGAACCGTTCTATAAACGGTGGGGCATAGTTTACCTGTTTTATATCCGAAATTTGGAGCTTCAACAAATCAGGTATTTAAAGCGAAAGGATGGTTATTTTCATGGTTAACATTCATGCTTTTTCGAAGCCAAAAATGAGACGTACTTTTGTCGTTTCGTTGATGGTAATCCTGGCCATTATTCTGGCGTTGCCGAATGTTTCTTATGCGCGTAGCAACACACAATGGCCGGAAGGGATCGATGGTTATAAATATACGCCTGCTGAAAAACCGAAATCAGGTGCATGGCCGTATAGGATTTATATAAAACGCAATTCATCTTCCATTACACTTTAATAGAAGGAGATGGTGTTGTAGAAGACGGCAGGGTTGGGAAGCTTATCAATGCTCAATACTTCCTGGATGTCGGAAAGAATCCTGTCAACGTTAGCGGCAGCGGTAATAACAGCAGTGTTGAAATAGAGCCAAAAAAATATAAAAATGTCAGAAACGGCACCACTGAGCTCAATGTCATAGTTGACAGTAAAACCCCGGAGATTAATTCAAGCGAACAGAATTCAGGCGGTGGATTTTATGCAACGAAGATGAGTGAAAATGATTGGGCCAATGGGACTGGAGTGGTAGCAGCCAGAAGTGCGGAAGGAACTATACCCAAAGGATTGGTTAAAAATACCCAAACCAACATTGGTAACAATGACATTAAGCAAAATACGGTTTTCTCACTGAACAGTAAGGATAAACCCATATTCAGAATTGTCCTGTCAGACATGATCGATGAAAAACTTCTGAAAATGACAAATGATCCTGATCCTTTAAAACTGAAACTGAATATCTTTGATTATAAAGGAAAAGTTATCAGCGGCAGGAATGCGTATGCCGAACTGATCGGATACAGGTATGTAAATCAGAACACAATACAGCAGGATAAGGGGAAAGGTCAGCAGGGCACAAACCAGGGCTATACCGAATTGTTCTTTGCTTATACACCTAAAGCTTCAGATTTCGAAGGGCTGCCAAAAGATGCATATATAATTGATATAGCTGCCCAGGTTGACAATGGATATTTTATCTTTGGCACTGATTTATTCAATAAAAGATTAAGCGATTTTGCCGGAAACCAGATAGGTCAGCTGAAACTTGCAGCAGGACAGTCAAAGGCTCCCGCGAACTTACAGGTCATGATTGATTTGTTGCCGCCGATTTTAGTAGAGAGCAAGAGCAAGCTGCCTGATCCGTCAGTACCTGTAGCAGAGCTGAATAACATAAAGCTTGTATTTGAAGAAAAAGGTGAAGAGACAACCAAGCTTGACATTAAACTCCAGGTTTACAAGCAAATTGGAAATACCGACAGATTTATGGCAGTTGACACCAAGTTAAACGGGCAGACGACCGGCGAATATGGTTCGTTAAGCGAGCTATCGGGCACTGGGCTGAAAGACCGTTATATTATAAGCTATAATGTTTTATTGGTAAAAACAGCGGCCAAACTGGATAAATCATTATCAACCGACAATGTAAAATATTACAGTGTTGAAATAAACGGTCTTACAATACAAGATCCAATGCCTTCGGTTTCAGATAATTATTATCTGGTATACGAAATTACCGATAAGGCAGGAAATAGCATAAAAAACATAGAAAACGGCATTCCGCACAAAAATATACCGCTCAATATAGATATATTACCTCCAATACCGGTGAAAGGAGAAGACGGGAAGTGGTACACAGTCAACAGAACCGAAACAGGAAATGCGGCGGATGTAACATTCAACCTTGAGGATAAGTCCGGCCTTTGGCCAAGTTTCCCCTACTACACCGTTGATTACAATGAAAGTAATACCTCTATCAGACCTAATGATGAAAGGCTGTATACTTCAAGCGATCCGGACACAGCCTACATAGAAACAGACAAAGACACCAGGGTGGGCAAGACAATATATGCGAAATTCAAGGATATACTCCAAAACGAAATGAGCGATTACATACCGGCAGGCCCGATTTATTTTGACACAAGAAAAATTGACGCAGAATACAATTGCAGGAACTGTGTGGACGGTGGGCGCCGGAAAACCTATGACTTGTGGGTTAAAATTGCAAATCCGTTTTCAGAAATAGGCAGCGGAGAAGAGGGAACTCTGAAAATCAGTTATAAGTGGGTATCGAGTGATAAACAGGATTATGATAAATATGAAGAAATCTATATTACCGGTAACAGCGAGCAGGCACGGAATGATACCATAATGGTTTCTCTTACTCCCGAGGGATTCCAGCAGGAATGGCTTAAAAAACTGGGCAAAGACGGTTCAGCATTCCACGGGATATATAAATGCTATGCGAAAGTGGAACTTATATCTGAATTGGATGGCGAGGAAAAGGTAATTGATTATATAGAACTGGGATGGCATCAGCATTACTTTGACAATATGCCGCCTGTTGTTGACGTTGAGCAGCTTTCAGATAAATATGCCAAAACCCCTGTTATTTCTTTCAGCATAGAAGATGATAACGGCGAGGCAAGCAACATTGATTTTGGCAACGTGGAAAATACCTATTACACGTATGCGGTCAAAAGAACCAATACATCGGGCAATGCATATTATGTGGATATTTCAGATAAATATCCCATCAATACTTATAACTTTTATAGAGAAGAAACAGCTCTGGCCGGTGTGGAAAGCACAAACGGCAGAATTGTCGGAATGGACGAAAACGAGATTTACGTGAGAGTATCGGTACAGGATAAAGCGGGCAACAAGACTGAACAAGTTATCGGCCCTGTCCTGATAGATGCTGTTGCGCCCGTAGTCAATGAACTTTATCTGAACATAAAAGACGGAGCAAAAAGCATCAGTTATCAGGATAAAACAGGATTCTACACGGTGGTAAAAGATTTGGCGGATATTACCGGTGTGGCATTAAATATAACCGATAATACAAATTCCGGTATAACCGTAAGGAGCACAGGAAGTTCAAAAACCGTCCAGAAATCAGACGGGGATCAGAAAGGAGTATACTCCGGAACCCTGAACCTGACCGCCAATGACTTTATGTTTATTGAAAAAACCATGGGCGGCGTGGATCACTATCGCGCTACGCTTGCCATAACCGATGAAGCAGGGAATATTACCTATAGCTATATTGATATTATCGTGGATAATATGGCTGTTTACTCAGGTACCCCCGATGCTTCAGTGCCTTCCAACAATGATGCCTACACCAAAGAAAATGTGATTGCAAGACAATATATCAATATAAACGACTATGAAACGGTTGACATTCTGAGGGCAGGGTTAAGCCTGAGCGGCTCCGGCGGTAAAGTGGAAGGAGAGCCTGTAATCGTGGTCAATGGTCCGGAAAGTTATGTTGAACTGACGCTGAAGGACAATACCGTAAGCAGCCTGACCGAACCATCGGACATATATATTACAATAACCGATCCCTTAGGGAATATATCCGATAAAATCTACTTTACAGCCAAAGGCATTGACAGGACCATACCCACAATCACCGTTACCTCAGATATAGAACATTACAAGCATGAAGGGACGTTTACCATCACTGCTTCTGATAATATGTATATAAGCGGGATCGATGCGGCTTTGATGAAAGACGGAAAAATACCGGACGAAAGTGATTACTTTACGTCGGTGTGGCCTTCATCCGCATTATTGGAAGGGGAGTCCTCAGGGAAGTCAGGCTCAGATTATGCGCAATCCTATGCAAACCTTGAAGTTTTGTCAAGAAGCGGTACAGAAATTAAGGGATCTTTCTATTTCAGATGCCTGGAGACAGGAAAGTATACACTATACATCCGTGTTAAGGATGGAGCGGGGAATGTAGCATTATACCCGTATACCTTCGATGCCGACAATAGTATACCAAAAGCTACTTATTCTTATTACCCGACCGAGACGACCGGTGGTACCGTAAGCGTTACAATTACGACTGATCAGCCTGTTATTATTCAAAAGACACCTTCCGGAATGGATTATACTTCTTCTGTAAGTTATATTCAGAACAAGATTAGAGAATTTTTCATTGACGGATTTACCTATTGGTACAATGGGGAAATGAAAAATCTTACGCTTGAAGAACTGGAAAAGAGGCTATTTGAGTATTGGTGGAAGTATCCATACGATGAGATATGTGAAGCCGCGCAGGATTTTTCCAAAACCGTTAAGCAGCTCGTAGGGGAAATTATATCGGCAGATCCCGAAAAATACGGAGATGATCCCGAATCTACCTGGGAATATGAAGAATTATACTATACAGTCTATATGGATAATCTCCATATATTAAAATCTAAACTTTTGGAGATATTAACCCCATTAGGGCTGGACGAAGATTTCTATCTGTTCGGCAGTATTTATCCGTTATATGATTCTGACTATTATTATCTTTATGATTATACAATACATGGGATTGAGGAACTGAGGCAGATTAAGCTCTTTTTGGCGGAGTTACAAACCTTTGTTTTAGAAGGTGACGAGGAATATGCTTATAAGTACGACCGCCCTGATCCTGATGCAACTGCTGAGGAAAAAGAGGCAATGCTTCAAAATATAATAGACATGGTAAGGAGTTATTATACTTATGACGAAGAGGGCAATATAACCGGCTTAAATGAAGATTTGTTCCTGCTCGAAACTCCATATGATCCTTTACGTTTCTTAAAATACCCCGAAGACATTGATATGGAAGACTCCGAGGAAGCCCGGGAACGAAAAAGAGCCATAAACATGTTGATGGAATGGAATGCGGAGTTTACTTCGGTGGATTTGTCCTACAAGACCGAAAACGTGGTAACATACAGTAATAATGTTAAAGAAACACTGTATGCCGTTAACAAATACGGTCAGGCCGCTGAGATTGAAATTGTGATTAACAATATTGACCCGGCTAAAGCACCCAGCCTTTCGTCCAATGCTGTCGGACTGTGGCGTAAAGAAGGGGATTACGCAACAAAAGTGACCGAGCAGACCGTTAAAAACGAAGACAGGGGCTACTCAACGGAAGCGCTGACATACACCTTTGACAAGGAAAATGTTATAGACTCCAAAGGCAATGGATCCAATTCGGTATGGTTCCATTTCGCCGATATTGCAGGGAATGAGATGGAATATCAGGTTACTGCTTATGAAATAGTTTAACAGCGCCAAAGCTTGTGTTTGAGCCTGTGGCTATAAACAAGGCTGTTCCCAGCGGTAAGGTGCTTCCGATTGACAAGGACGAAGCCGTAAAACAGTTAGTTCCGTATGGCGGTGCTGTCACATATCGGATTTATGTAAAAGACAGCAAGGTAACAGCCGCAGGTAATGCCATGGATCAGTTCACAGGCGGGATAATGGCAGGAGACACCATTGAGATTATTAACAGGGCGAACACGATGTACCATACCTTCTTTAAGAACGGTGACTATGAGTTCATATACAGCGACCAGGCAGGAAACGTAAGTTATTATACGGTGGAAGTGAAGGACATAGACAGTAACAAACCTAATGCGAATGTTACTTATTCACCGGACAAATCGGGCGGTTATACCAATAAGGATGTTGTTGTAACGATAACGCCGTATGATATAGATGCTTACGGGAAACAGACAAATAATGCCTATGTTTACTGGAACAGGGCTAAGTATCAGACAGAAAGCGGCAGTAACGTTTTCATATATACCGCGACCGAAAACGGCAACTACCAGTTTGTTGTGATGGATGACAGCGGAAATACCTCTACGAAAGAGGTTGTTGTTGATTGGATTGACAAAGAAGCGCCTGTTATCCAAACAAACGGTTATGCTGATATATACGTTACGGCAGACAACGGCAAAGACAACGCGGAACCGGCCATGGAAACAGTTAAGAAGAAAGTTGCCGACCTGAAAATAACCGACAACATTGACGGCAACATACCGGTAAGTGATACCGGACGTGTGACCGTGGAATATTACCTGAGTGACGGTGTTACACCTGTGGACATAAATACCGTTGACTTCAGTAAAGAGGGTGAATACCTGGCAATTGTCAGAGCAAGAGACAATGTGGGAAATGAAACCCAGTTCCCAAGAAAAATAGTAGTACTTGGTGCAAATGACGTATTGCCGGTTGTTAACGGTAAGCTTATCATGCCGTCAGAAATGGGGTTATTCTATACCGGGAATCTCACCCTCGAGGTCATGAACCTGGAGAATGCCGGAGGTACAGTCTACTATACTATTGCACCCGGCGAATACCACCCTGCTGAACTTAAAGGATACAACAAGAAACCCATTACAACCGAGAATAATAAAATTAAGCTCGAAACAAGCGGTACCGGGATATATACCCTGGTACTGGAGACCCAGGAGCGCAAAGTTGTAGTAGTATACATCTATGTAGGAGGCATTGAATAAGCAGGGCGTAATCAGCGTACTACGGCAGTTGGCAGAGCATTTTAAAAATATTTGGAGGTATGAGGCTACAATGAGATATTTTAAAGCATTATCGAGATTTATTGCGATACTACTGATAATATGTATTGTCACTCCGGCGCCGGTACAAGCAGCAACAGGATTAACAGGCGAAGGTGATCCGGTGGTCGACAACACTTATCTGGAGGTAACGGTCAAAAAAGACGGAAAGGGCTTTGGTATATATACAAAGGAAGGGCATCCTCTGAAGAAAACAGACAACAACAAGCCGTTGCTATATAGTGGCGATGATGGCTTCGCCACTTCCTATACCACCATAAGGATTAAGCACCCCGATGGGAGTATCAAAGACTATATTTACGGTAACTCATACGGGTTTATGGGTATAAACAGCAGATTCATAGAGGCTCCAAGGGCTGGGAGCACAAGTTCTTCATATTACATAACCTCGGTCTGGGAAGTTGAAAAGGTAGCTATCAGGCAGACCATCGAGCTTTCAACGAATGCGGCCAATGGCGAGGCCGGATACACGGTAATAAGGTACGAATATACAAATAACTCAGGGGAAGATCTTGAAATAGGTGTCAGGATCATGCTTGATACACAGATCGCTGACAATGACGGGGGTTACTTTTTCGTAGAAAGCAACCTGGATGCAGTTTCGGTTGAAAAAGTATACAGTGGTGATAATGTGCCAAGCAGTTTCCGCGTCCAGGATAAGGTTACCATTCCGTCAACTATTGCTTATGGATCGGTTTCAGGAGACAATATCAGAAAGCACTTCCCTCAGTAAAAAACGAGATCCCGGCGATAAGCTTTCTTTCGGTATCGCCCGAGAAAATATATTATGACGGTGCGGCAGTCATTACCATAACCGGATCTATGTCCAAAAATTCAGAGGAAGCGTTTTCTCTGCTCCAGGACAAGAGTGCGTGGGATGTATACCTTGTACGCGAGGGGGATAATCGTAAGGTTCCGGTGAATACCGAGGATATCAGTGTTGACGTTAAAAACAGGCAAATTATATTTATGGTTGATATGAAAGGTGATATCGGAAGGTACAAGGTACATGTGGACTTTAAGGGCGAAGCGCTTAGAAACGTACCCAACTATGTATCCTCTGAATATGTAGAATCGGTTAATGACCAAACATATCAGAACAAGGGGTACTCGATTGTTACGATTGCCAGAAGAGATTATGAGGATGATAATTTCTTGTATGAAATTCACTGGTTCGTAACTGAGAATGGTTTATCCGCTGAACAGAATTTTGAAAAATATAAAGAGAAACTGGAAGAGAAGGGAGACGGCGAATTACTTATCGAATTGAGGGGTGTCTTTACTCCTATGTATGCAGAAAATAAGAAAACAGGCCGGAAGGAGCTTGTTGGCCTTAGCGCGGTTAAATCAGGAGGCCCCTCAACTATCAACAGGATTCTGCATTATGACAACAATACCCCTCTGTCTGTAACCTTCGAGCTTGATGATATTGAGAAAAAATTACAACGAATTTTGGTAAAAGGTGATGGGAATCTCAGTATTGTTAGTAAATCCACAATATGGAAATGGGGATTTGAAATAGATATTGACTGTACCAGGTATATGTCTTATGACACCGGTGATTACCAAAAATCTAATGATATGCTGATGGTTCCCAGATTGGAGCTTACAGGGCTGGGCTATGTGGTCCAGAATCTGAAGGGCCTGTTTTTTGATTTTAAATACGGGGAACTGGGCAAAACCGAAGATGGGCTATATACCATATCTTTCGGAGGTTCGTTGAATGTTCCGCTTGGAATTAAAAAAGAAGCTTTTACTCAGACGGCAAGCACAGGATCAGGAGGTACATCAACCACGCCTGCGCCTACTTCTGCGCCAGGTTCATCGTCCGGTTCGTCATCTCCGTCATCCGGGTCATCTTCTTCCGGCGGGAAATCGTTTAAGCAATTTGCAAATGAAAACAAGGACAGGCTTGATCCCTTTGAAGGAAA
>ENA-OWOZ01000559-OWOZ01000559.1-bioreactor-metagenome-genome-assembly--contig:-NODE-559-length-45214-cov-19.909321_pt1 | contig 45214 bp, 43 predicted proteins | sample MGYA00238140_ERZ651804 | MGnify/ENA primary metagenome ERZ651804 (study PRJEB26910, sample SAMN07631232) | bioreactor metagenome | isolation source: Switchgrass digestor | place: USA: Dartmouth...
ATTAGCAGAAACAGCTGCACTACTAGTACTAAGAAAAAAAGCAAACGCGATTTGGGGGGACCCCGAGGAAGAATGATCAGTGACTCAGATCGCGTGACAGCAATAGAGCTGATCAATGAAGCTAGGGCTAATGGCTCAAGATTAAAGCCAGCCTGTGATGAACTAAATATCAGCGTCCGCACCTATGAAAGATGGACCAAAGAAGAAGAAGTAAAAAGAGACCAAAGGCCCCTAGTAGAAAGACCCACTCCTAAAAACAAACTAACTAAAGAGGAACGTGATGAAATAATTAAAACAATAAATAGTCTTGAATATGCAGACTTAGCACCATCACAGATAGTTCCCAAATTAGCTGATGAAGGCAGATATATTGCCTCAGAATCAACAATTTACAAAATTCTAAAAGAAGAAAAAATGAATACTCACAGAGGCAGGACAAGTCCACCAGTAAAAAGAGAACCACCAACACATATAGCTACAGCTCCAAATCAAGTATGGACCTGGGACATAACCTGGTTAAATGGAGTTATCAAAGGACAATACTACAAGCTTTATTTAATCATAGACATGTTCAGTAGACTAATAGTAGGTCATGAAGTATGGGAAGAAGAAAAGGCTGAGCATGCTGAGTACCTAATTAAAAAAGCTACCTTATCACAAGGAATAGCGGGTAAACTATTAGTACTACATTCAGATAATGGTAGTCCTATGAAAGCAGCAACATTCCAAGCAACACTAGAGAAATTAGGAGTACAAAGCTCATTTTCAAGACCTAGGGTAAGCAATGATAATCCTTACTCAGAAGCACTTTTTAAAACAATGAAGTACAGACCTAAGTACCCACTTAAAGGCTTTAGAAGCCTTGAAGAAGCTAGAAAATGGGTAGAAAAATTCGTAAAATGGTATAACAAAACCCATTTGCATAGTGGAATAAAGTTTTTAACTCCGTACCAAAGGCATTATGGCTTAGATAAAGAAATAATGAGAAAACGCAATGAAACCTATGAAAAAGCTAGAGCAGAGCATCCAGAAAGATGGTCTAAAAACATTAGGAACTGGTCATTACCTGAATATGTATCACTAAATCCAATAGATGAAGAGGAGGCAAATGATATATTAAACAAAATTAACTAATCGAAACACAGCAGATTTGGCGAAGCGAACCATTGATATGGAGAGGCCTATATGGTAGCCTGTAAAGAAGGCAGTACCTTTATTAGTCATGCCTTCAGGTACTAAAACCATATAGGTAGAGGCTCCATGTCAATGGCAAATCGGAAACGACGAAATATATTTTTTATATTAAATACGACAACTTGCTTGACAAATACCGAAACCGTGTTTTGTCTACAAACTGAACAGTATAGGCAAATTTGCCTATACTGTTTTTTAAACAGCTATCTATTTCTCCACATCCCTTTTAGTTTTGTATATAGAATATATTAATAATAAAAATGTCGGAATTAATGTAATAAACATATTTTTTTCTACAAAAAAATCACTAGCTTTTATAGTTATTGTATACATCATTTTCATATATGGTCCAAAAAAGTAATAGTATATATAGATTAAAATTAAATTTATTGTAAAAATTACAAAGGATATGACAGCAAACTTTTTATATAAATTTTTCATAGAGTAGTTGCCCTCCTAGTATAAGCTATCTTAAAGGTACTGACACATATGTTAATCCTACAGGTTTATATACAGTTTTTGTTCTTGTTTTATTGTATTTATAATACCCTTCTGGTGTTATATCCCCTTCTGATAATGATGAATATCCAGGGTCTGGTGAGTAAATATACTCTTTTTCTGTTATTACAATTTTTTGATACTCTACGAATACTCTTAATGCATAGTTGCTCCTTAATGTGGTTTTTATTAATCTAGAAAATGTATTGCTATAATCGTAATTAAATCCGAATTCAGCCTCAATTAAATCTTCTGCATCAGACTCGCACCTTATACTACCTGATAATTTAACAGAAGCTTCTGTTGAGAATGTATCATTTATATACATAGGATCAGTAGTATAATTTGTTACAGTTTCAAATGGTTGATTAGGAAAATAATAATATCCTTCATTTTCAGTAGTAATATCATATTTATAGAGTCCTGGTACAATAATGATTATGTTTTTTTCTATAGGTCTGCCATCTTTAGATGAGGTCTTTTTAGATAAATTACTATTAGGTACTCTCATTGTTTCATCGATAACATGTTTTTCCATGTAAAAATTTGAACTAGGATATTCGTGAATTAATCCAGCATTTTCATATTGTAATTCAGCAGCAAAAACAAATGTTGAAGATCCTAAAAATACAAAAAATAATAGTGAAGCTATAATCCTTTTTGTTTCATAATATAACCCCCCTTATTAATTGTAATGTCAAACATATACAGATATTTGATACTTAAAATTTAGTTTTTAAATTTTCACTATGCTTATATCTATTTACAGTTCTAATGGTTTTGCTCTAATATATAACAAGACTTTCACCTCCGCAACATAAATTTCTTTAGCAGTTATTTCAGTGTAAATATTTTCCTTTCATATATATAGACAGCCCAATCCTAGTTTTGTGACAGTATTATTAATATTTAAAATAGTCATATAGACATATTAGACGATATTTACCACTATAGTATAATGGAATTAGTTAGACCTATTTCAACCTTATCTACAGGAGGTATATTATTATGTATCCTGTTATTATAATGTCCATAGAAGATGACAGTGACAGAGAGTTTATGGAATGGCTTTATGAAGAGTATTACCTGCTTATGAGGAAAAAGGCTTATGAAATAGTTATGGACGATAGTGTAGTTGATGATATTATCAATGATACTATTATAAGATTGATTAAATATATTGATACTATTAAGAAATTAGAGTGTCACAAATTAACCTCCTATATTGTCTATATTGTTAGAAGTGTATCTATTGATTTCATTAATAAAAAAAGTAGACACAATAAAAGAATGTTCTATGGACTTGACAATGATTTATCTGAAACCATTGAAGATACTGAAGCACCCCAGCCAGATGAATTTGTCATAATAGGAGAAGAAATTGATGAATTAGGAAAAGCAATTTCTAGACTGTCAGAAATAGACCAGGAGATACTCTTTTATAAATACAATTTGGAAATGAGTACTACTGATATAGCCAGTATCTTTAATATTTCAAAAGACAATGTTCGTAAAAGGCTTCAACGGGCAAGACAACGTGTTCTAAAAGAATTAAAAAAGGCAGGTCATAACGTTGAATGATATAAGAAAAGACCTATTAGAAGAGTATGACGAAATCCTTCTGAAATTAGCTTTAGATAATTTCTCAGCAATTAAAGGAAGAGAATTTCAATTGGAAAATGAGAAGATTAAGGAATGTGAAGAATTTTCTATTTCCCAATCTGATAGTAAGAAAATATCTAAATTGCTGAACAAACATTTAATGATGCAAAATATTTCTATTTTCTTAAAGAGTACTTCTGCTATATTAAAGAAGGCTTCTGTACTTGTTGTTCTATTTATTATTATATCTGGAATAACAATATTAAGTGTAGATGCTGCACGTGCTAAATTATTAAATTTAGTATTGAATATGGAAGAAGAATATACCTCAATTGAACTAACTAACAATAGAAGTGGAAATGTTTTAGGAAATAGTCTATATATTAATTGGGAAAATGCATACGCGCCTACATATATCCCTGATGGATATACAGTTCAGAGTATATCCAATGCCCATAATATAAAGTTTATTGAATATAAAAATATGGAGAAGGATTCGGATAATCAACCTATAGTTTTCATACAGATGCCTACAGATACAAAAGGTGTTGTGGATACAGAAGATGCAAAAGTTACTTATATTCAAATCAATAGTTATGAGGGAGTTTTAATTGAAAAAGACAATCTTGTATCTATAATATGGCATAACGATGAGTATCTGTTTGACTTATCAGGATATGAAAGCAAATCTGAAATGATTAAAATTGCTGAAAGTGTGAAGTTTTTAGAATAGATAAAGGTGGTCATTGACCACCTTTATCTATTATTATCCAATATATAAACTTTAACCTTTCTTCTACCAAACCTTGCCACTTCTCCAGCGGTTTCGAAAAACAAATCAATTTTGTTGCCCTTAATGGCTCCGCCAGTATCCTCTGCAACACAGAATCCATAATCCGGGCTTCCATCAAGGCTTGCTACATATAGCTTTGTTCCTAAAGGTATAACGTTTGGGTCCACTGCTACAACTCCTGGTCTAGCCTTGGTTCCGGAAGCAGTTATTCCATAGTATTTATCGCCTGGGCTTTTGCCAGTGCTATCATGGGATAGGTCATAGGCAGTAGCTACCATAGTAAGTACATTCTTATATCTGAAAGTACCTCTGGAAGCGGTCATTACATTTCTGGTTCCTCTTTCAATTATTTCTGGTACTGCTTCCTTTACAATAGTTTCATCAACAATTTTTTCTTCCTTTAGCTTACCATTTTCAAAAATTTTGCTTATTCTAATCTTCTTAAGGCCATTTTCTCCCTCCTGGGCTAGTCTTTCCTGACCTATATCCATTTCATCTGTTTTCTTAACTAGACTTTGGAATGGCAAAACTTCTTCTCTTTCTTCAATTACTTCTTCAACTCTGAATATTGCTATTTCATCTCCTGGATAAACTTCCTCATCTATACCAGGGAGAGTATAGTCATCTTCGTCTAGAACAATTTTTTGGTCCTTGAGTATATCTCCAACATTGCTGTAGATTGATACTATCTCAGTTTTGATTTCTCCCATAGAAATAGTATAGGGTTTAGGTGTTATTATAACAATATTCATATTATCTTCCAATTCTGTCTCTAAGGGAAGGCTTATATATGTATAATTATCTACAGCTATTCCCTTTTCCTGTAGAAGCTCTTCTAGTGTGTCGGAGAATGTTCTGATTTCTTCATCTTTGCCATCAATGGTCAATATAATATCTTTTGCACTCATTATATAGGCTCCTAGTGATAGTGTTGCAGAAATAGCGAGGATAATTATTATCTTTATAGTCTTGGCCTTATTGGCCTGATTTTTTTCCATGATTTTACCTCCTATTTTTTAACTATTAAGTATTCTATTCAAAATAAATATGTTTGTCAACTTTATTTACATATTATGCCAACAAAATGTAAATATTTGGGCTTGTTTTATACTAAAGAGTATTATTTCCCAAAATATTCTATATATTCAGCTAATTTCAAAAAGTCATCTATAGTAGTAATTGAGAAACTTTCAGGTGAGGAAATAAATGGAAAGTGAGGGAGGTGTTGATTTTCAAAGAAAATATTAAGATTTCTTAATAATTTTAAATATGTTAACATAAGGGGATTTTTAGAAAATATAATCTAGTCATCCTGAACCTTAGTGAAGTAATGTAAAAAGCTGGAATAATTAGATTCTTCACTTTTGGTCCAGAATGACAGAATACTTACCTTTATCTTTCTTCTATGAATATACTTTTATTATTCAGAATCTGGCGTATAATATGGACTCAGTTTGTGTAGATTAACATATTGAAATTTTTCATATTCTGAATCTACAGATTCACTTTGGTCCATTGGATATGCTTCCTGTGACCTATGCTTTCCACATCTCATCATCATACATACTCTTACACATTCCATAAACTTGGGGTCCATCATTGGGCAATCTGGATATGGCATGTGTGGCTTACATGGCTTTGGCATATATGGCTCATGTGGCATAGGAGCTGGCTCATAATATATTGGCTCTTGAATAGGATGCGGTTCATAATATATAGGCTCCTGAATAGGCTGTGGCTCATAGTATATTGGCTCTTTACCATGGCAGTCGCCATAGTATGGGTCATCTAAAACAGGATCAGGCATATAAGGCATTTTCTTACATGGGTTTGTTGGATAAAGTGGAGGTACTGCAGGCCATAGATATTTGTTATCTGTATTATTCATTGAAACTCACTCCTTTACTTATTAGCTATTATCATTATATGATTATAAAGCCAATAGGTCACAAATATAGATTCTAATGTTATAAAGTGAATAAATACTCTTGACAAAACTGTAAAGTTCTTGTATATTGTCTTAGTAAATAGCTCAATATAAGAACTATAAAATAAATGTAATGAAGGGAAGAGTAGGATTAATCTTATTCCATAGAGAGCTGGGACTGGTGGAAACCGGCGTCTGAGATTATTCTGAACATGGCCCCTAAACTTTACAGTCGAAGTTAAAGTAGGCTGTAACGGATGCACCCGTTATCTAGTGCCGGGTTATGTATGTAACCTATGGAGGTTTAAGCTGCGAGGCTTAAACGAATTAGAGTGGTAACACGAAAGTTATGCCTTCGTCTCTATATGGGATGGAGGTTTTTTGTTTATATTGAAAATAATTAATACAAATTCAAGGAGGGATGACAATGAAAAAGTACTATATAACTACGCCTATATATTATCCAAGTGACAATCTTCATATAGGCCATACCTATACTACAGTTGCAGCTGATACATTAAAAAGATTTAAAATTGCACAAGGATATGAAGCTTATCTTGTAACAGGTTCTGATGAACATGGTCAGAAGATAGAAGGAAAGGCAAAGGAAAATAATGTAAAACCAAAGGAATATGTTGACGGAATTGTAGCTGATATAAAGAAGCTATGGGCTATGCTTGGAGTAAACTACGACAAGTTTATAAGGACTACAGATGAAGACCATGAAAAAGTAGTACAGAAAATATTTAATAAGCTTTATGAACAAGGGGATATATATAAATCTTATTATGAAGGGTGGTACTGTACACCATGTGAATCCTTCTGGACTGAAAGTCAGCTAGTAGATGGCAAATGTCCAGACTGTGGAAGAGAAGTCCATTTGACTAAAGAGGAAGCATACTTTTTCAGACTTTCAAAGTATAAAGACAGATTAATTCAGCTATTTAATGAGCACCCAGAGTTTATACAACCTGAATCCAGAAGAAATGAAATGATAAACAACTTCCTAAATGAGTTGGAAGATATATCTGTATCAAGAAGCAGTTTTGATTGGGGAGTAAAGGTTCCCTTTGACCCAAAACATGTAATATATGTTTGGATTGACGCCTTATCCTGCTATATTACAGCCTTAGGATATGGAACAGAGAATGATGAAAACTTCAAAAAGTTCTGGCCAGCAGATGTACATCTGGTTGGTAAGGAAATAGTTAGATTCCATACAATTATTTGGCCTGCACTTTTAATGGCATTAGGACTTGAATTGCCAAAGAAGGTATTTGGCCATGGCTGGATATTATTTGACGATGACAAGATGTCAAAATCAAAAGGAAATGTAATATATCCTGAACCAATAATAGAGCTTTATGGAATAGATGCCTTTAGATACTTCTTATTAAGAGAATTTTCTTTTGGACAGGATGGATCTTTTACAAGAGAAAAATTCCTAAACAGGCTAAATTCAGATTTAGCTAATGATTTAGGAAATCTGATAAGTAGAACCGTTACAATGGTAGAGAAGTATAATGATGGAATAATTCCTGATGTAGTATTGAAGGAAGAATTAGATGAATCTCTTATAGATATTGCCATCAATGCAGAAGAAAAGGTTGAGAAGTATATGGATGATCTAAACTTCTCACAAGCACTAGAGGAAATATGGAAGGTTATAAGGAGAACAAATAAGTATATAGATGAAACTGCACCATGGATTTTAGCAAAGGAGAATAATAAGGATAGACTTAATACAGTTCTTTATAACTTAACGGAAAGCATTAGAATTATAGCCATTTTATTGAATCCATTTATGGAAAATACATCTAGAGAAATATTGAAACAAATTGGGTATAAGGAAAATGTAAGACTGGAAGATGCAAGAAAATGGGGCAAAATTTCATCAGGAACAAAGGTACAAAGAGGAAATGTATTGTTCCCAAGACTGGATGTTAAAGCTGAATTGGAAAGACTAGAAAGTGCAAATAAGAAGCTTATTGAGGAGAGGTCCAGAAAGAAAGCAAAGAATGAGAAAAAAGATATTGAAGAAGAATATATAACAATAGATGATTTTGATAAGATAGACCTTAGGGTAGGAGAGATAATAGAAGCTAAGGAACATCCAAAGGCAGATAAGCTATTAGTATTTAAGGTAAAAGTTGGAGAGGAAACAAGACAGATTGTTTCGGGAATAAGAAAATACTATTCCCCAGAAGATTTAATAGGCAAGAAGGTTGTAATAGTTGCAAACCTTAAACCAATAAAACTTAGGGGAGAAGAGTCAAAGGGAATGATATTGGCAGCTGAAAAGGATGGTAAGCTAACACTCGTATCTACCCTTGAGGATATAGAATCAGGAGCTACTATATCTTAAAAGGAGGAAATGATGTTAATAGATAGCCATGCACATTTAGATGATGAGAGATTTGATAAAGATAGGGATAGCATTATAAAATCCTTAAAGGAGTCAGGAATAGAACTAGTAATAAATCCTGGAGCAGATGTAAGTTCAAGTATAAAGGCTGTAGCCCTATCTGAAAAGTATGATAATATATATGCTGCAGTAGGTGTACACCCTCATGATGTTAAGGATATGGATGAAAATACTATTGAACTCTTAAGGTCTTTTTCAAAAAGAGAAAAGGTAGTTGCTATAGGAGAAATAGGGCTGGATTATTACTATGACAATTCACCTAGGGATATTCAAAGGAAGATGTTTAAGGAGCAGCTAGAATTAGCTAAAGAAGTTGGGCTGCCTGTAATAATCCATTCTAGAGATGCAGCAGGAGATACCTTTGATATACTTAAGGAAGCGCAGGATGGTACATTAAGGGGAGTATTGCATTGTTATTCAGGAAGTGTTGAAATGGCAATGGATTATGTAGATATGGGCTTTTATATTTCATTAGGAGGTCCTGTTACCTTTAAGAAGTCAAGGGTGCCAAAGGAAGTAGCAAAGGCTGTGCCTATTGAAAGATTATTAATAGAAACAGATTCGCCTTATTTAACACCTGAACCCTATAGAGGCAAAAGAAATGAGCCTATATATGTTAGATATGTGGCAGGAGTCATAGCAGAGTTAAGAGGTATGACCTTTGAAGAACTAGCATCAAAAACAGCAGAAAATGCAAAAAGACTGTTTAGAATAAGATAAGATTATATAAGCAATTGACTCTGACATGGGGCAATTGACAATTATTTGGGTCTGGCTTTGGGCCTATTATAGGATGATAGAATCCAGAGGACCCGAAAGACTGGACCCTACCAATTGTCAACTGCAATTGTCAATCAAAGAAAAGGGAGTTATAGAATATGATAAAGGAAATAATAGTAGTTGAAGGAAAAGATGATATTGCTGCAGTAAAAAGTGCAGTGGAAGCAGAGGTAATTGCCACAGGAGGATTTGGATACAACTGGAGGTTTATTGAAAATCTAAAGGTAATTGCAGAAAAAAGGGGAATTATAATTTTAACGGACCCGGACCATGCAGGTGAGAAAATTAGAAAGGACTTATCAAAGCATATAAAAAACTGCAAGCATGCCTTCCTTCCTCAGGGTAAAGCATTGAAAAAAGGTAATATTGGAGTTGAAAATGCTACCAGGGAGGATATAATAGAAGCTATAAGCAAAGCCAGACCTATAATCTCTGATAAGAGACAGGAGTTTAATAAAGATGATTTAATAGCACTAGGCTTAGCAGGTGGAAATAATAGCAAAGCTAGAAGAGAGAGACTGGGAGATATACTAGGAATAGGATATTGTAACGCTAAGCAGTTTTTGAATAGACTTAATAATTTTGGAATAACAAGAGAAGAGCTTATAAGAGCACTGGAGATGATAGAAGAAGATGAATGATATGAGACTTTATTCTCCTAAGTATATAAAGGAAATACTTGATAGATTTGGATTTAAATTTTCAAAGAGCTTAGGGCAGAATTTTCTTATAGATGGTAATATAGTAAGAAACATTGTAAAGGGTGCTGACATAAGCAAGGATGACTATGTACTTGAGATTGGCCCTGGCATAGGAACCTTGACGGAGGAGTTAGCCCTTAATGCTAAAAAAGTGGTATCAGTAGAAATAGATAAAAAGCTGTTGCCAATTTTAGAATATACCCTTTCTAAATATGATAATGTGGAAATAGTAAATGGAGATATACTTAAGATTGATATTCAGGAACTTATAGATGAGAAATTAGGAGGAGGTCCTGTTAAGGTAGTAGCAAACCTTCCCTACTATGTAACTACACCTATAATAGCAAAATTAATAGAAGATGAGCTAAATATTGAATCCATAACTGTAATGGTACAGAAGGAAGTAGCTGATAGAATCGTGGCAAACCCAGGAAACAAGCAATATGGTTCCCTAACTGTATTTGTAAATTTCTATTCAGAACCTGAAATACTGCTTCCAGTTCCAAAAACTGTATTTATGCCTCAACCAAAGGTGGATTCTGCTGTAATTAGGCTAAATATAAACAAAAACATTATTGATGTAGACAGAAAGCTATTCTTTAAGGTAGTAAAGGCAGCTTTCAATCAAAGGAGAAAAACAATACTAAACTCACTGTCCAATAAGGAATTAGGATTAGATAAGGAAAAAACAAAAGAGATTTTAGAAAGATGCAACATATCCTTAAATGAAAGGGCAGAGAACTTAAAAATTGAAGATTTTATTAAGATTAGTAAAACATTACCCTCCTTAAACATATATTAATATAAAGATTATAATAAGGAGGGTTATTCATGCCAGGGGATTTTACATACTTTAGAAAGTATATTATCCTTAGAAACGACTACACAAATATTGACAATATAAATCCCAAGGGACATGGGAAAATAGAGATAAAAGGCAACAAAGGGACTATGCGAATTAATCTGGAAAACTGTGAAATAGATCAAGAATATAGAATATATATATTGAAGGAAGATATGGGTATAGTAGAGGAGATGGATTTAGGCAGAGTATTAACAGATGAAAGAGGAAGAGGAAAGGCTGATATTAATATAAACCCTAGAGAATTAGAAATGAAAGGATTTCCGGTGGAGAAATTTGATGCAATAGTTATCAGGAGAGATAAACATATATTATTAAGTGCTTATGTTGACAAGAGAACTGAAGTCATAACAAGATATATTGATTCAATTGTGGGAGCATCAGGTAAGGAAATTGTGAAGGAAGGAATTCAGTCAGAGACCGAACTGGAACAAACAGAAACTTGCGAAGAGGTTTATGAAGAAGAAACTAAACCAGTTGAAGAGCAAGAAATTCATATGGGAGAAATGGGCCAGGCTATTGAGCCAATGGAAGAGAATGTTGAGCAGCAGAAAATTGAATATGAGGAATTAACGGATGAAGATAACAGATATTATGAGGATATAGAGAAAGCAGAAGTGAAGGAAGTACAAGAAGTTGAAACAAATGAGATTGAAGAAAAACCTGCACAGATGTTTGAAGAAAATAGCTCAGAAGAAGAGCCTACAAAGAAAAAAGAGCATGATAAATCTGAAGAAGTAGTGGAGCCTATACTTCAGGAATCTCAAAATAATCAAATTAATCAACCAGCAGTAGAACCTGAAATCAACGAAGAGCAAGTGATACCTTGGTCACAGCAATTTTCTCAAGGTATATATAACCAGCAATATAATAGCTATCAGTCAATGGAATATATTAGGAGATTAAACAATAAAAATCAGATGACTAGTTATATATTGAGTATATTGAAATTTTTCCCACAGGTACAGCCTTTAAAAGTATATCTACACGGTTACACCTGGTGGAGAATTGATGATGATGGTTCTAATTCAAATAGAGGATTTTTGCCATATTATAACTACCTGTTTAGTGCAAATTATAAATATCCTTTTTTATACAATTCAACAACCTGTATGAATCAAATTATGAAATATGGCCATTACCTATTTGGATTATATAAAGAAGGAAATGAAGTAAAATACTATGTATATGCTATACCTGGGAAATTCATCATAAAGGAACATCCATTTAAAGGAATTACAGGATTTAACACCTGGTATGAATCAATTGATGGCATAGGATATTGGATATTATATATAGACCCTATGACTGGCAAAGTAATCTATCCAATAAATCCAATGATACCTACAGAATAAGGACGAGAAAGATATCTTGTCCGAATCAGACATAGCTTTTTCACCATGTTTAGTAGTTGGACATGGATTATGGCTTATTTTTTGTATTCAAAAATCTGATTAATCTTTTGGTTTATAGGGTAGCATATAAAATAGTAAAAATTATTGACGCAATATACCCCATATGGGTATAATATTACTAGAGAATAAAATTGTAAAATACAAATAAGGAGGAATTTTAATGTCACATGATGTAACTGTTTATACAAGTAATACATGTCCATATTGTGTAGCTGCAAAGGATTATTTGCAGGAAAAAGGAATATCCTATAAAGAGAAGAACATACAAACTGATCCATCGGCTAGAAAGGAATTAATAAGCATGGGACATATGGGAGTTCCAGTTATTATAATTGATGGAGAAGAAATAGTAGGATTCGATAAGGTTAGAATGGAACAATTATTGAAATAAATAATGAAAAAACCTCTCTTGTATTACAAGAGAGGTTTTTAATTTATGAATTTAATGCCCTCAAAAGTTCCTCCAAATCTATACCATGAACCATTGCAGCTTCTTCCAAAGATTCCATTTGGCTTGCTGGACAGCCAAGGCAACCTAGACCGTATCTCAGCAATGTATCTATTGCTTCTGGTTTGTTACGAACAATTTCACCGATTAAAGTGTCCTTAGTTATTTCCATTTTTGACCTCCTTACATTATAAATAATGAGCTACTCTTCGACACCATCCATTCATAGAAGCAATTAACTTCTGTATTGGACTTGTTAAAAGCAGTTTTAGCTGTTTTATTGATACCCTTTATGTTATAAGTATAACACAAGATCATTATAAATAAAATATTTTTTTAAGTATAAAAAAACGCAAAATGGTTATTCTTATATAAGGAGGTGAACTTATGGATAATAATAATTTTAATAATGATGAGAGAAACAGAACTGTCAATGAAAATAGGACAAATGATTGGAGTATTGGTGAGATTCTAATCAGGTTATTGGTTACTGCAATAGTAGTTGGTATAACAGCTTTCTTTACGCCCGGATTTTCCATAGATAGCCTGTGGAGTTTAATACTTTCTGCTATAGTTATAGCTGTGTTAGATTATTTAATACAGAGGTTTACAGGAATAAACGCAACTCCTTTTGGAAGAGGAATAGCAGGATTTATAGTATCTGCAATAATACTATATGCTACTAGATTTATAGTACCTGGGTTTGAAATATCAGTCTGGGGAGCTATAATAGGAGCATTGGTAATCGGTATAGTAGATATGATAATACCAGGAAGAGCTATGTAATTGCCACCCTCTAACTTTTTAGTTAGGGGGTTGAATTTTTATATTGAAAATAATATAAAGCTGTTTCAAAATACCCATATAGGGTATAATATAATAATAGAATGATTGGAGGGATAATGATGAAAATTGAAGTTACTCAAAAAGCTAAGGAAGAGCTGAAAAGAGTGTTGAAATTAAGAAAGGATAATAAGCCAATAAGAATTTATGTTGCAGCTTATGGGTGAGGAGGCCCTTCATTTGGATTGGCTCTGGATGAGCTAAAGGAAGAGGATATAAGGGTTGATACAGATGATTTTACTTTTATACTGGAAAACTATTTATCAGAAAACTTCAATTCTTTTACTATAGATTACAGTGATAATTGGTTAAGAAAGGGATTTTCTGTAATACCTGATAGAATAGTATCTTCATGTTAATTTTTTAAAGCTAGAGATTTAATTCTTTAGCTTTTTTCTATATAATATTATTCATATTGATTAGTATTTGTGTTAAAATAAGAATGCAAAATAAGTGAGCTTTTCCTTAGGAAGAGCATAAAGGGGTGATGATTAGTGGATTCTGGGCCTTTACCTAGTCATAGGTATATGTATATTGATTTAAAATTAAATATGGGAACACTAGTCGTTACCGTCTGGTGTTCTTCTTAGGGGGGTTAATATGGATGAAAGAAGATTGGAAGAATTAATTAAGGAAAAGAATTATATAACCATAAAAAAGGAATTAGATAAGCTAAACCCGGTAGATGTGGCTGAACTGTTAGAGCCTTTAGAGCTCCATACTTCTCTTTTAATATTTAGAATGCTATCTAAGGATTTGGCAGTAGATGTATTTTCAAGCTTTTCTGTTGACAAGCAAAGGGATATTATAGGGCTGGTTACTGATAGAGAGCTAAAGAACATTGTTGAAGAGCTGTACTTTGATGATATGGTAGATATGATTGAAGAGATGCCAGCAAATTTAGTAAAGAAGATATTATCCCATGCAAAGGAAGAGGAAAGAAACCTGATTAACCAATTCTTGAAATATCCTCCAGATTCAGCAGGAAGCATAATGACCATAGAATATGTGGATTTAAAAAAGGAAACAACTGTTAAGAATGCTCTAAAGCATATTAAGAAAACTGGACTTGATAAGGAAACTGTGTATACATGCTATGTTACAGATGGAAACAGGAAGTTGGAAGGTATCGTTTCCCTAAGGAAAATAGTTATTAGCGATGAAGATAAAACTATAGAAGAAATAATGGATACTGATGTAATATATGTAAATACTCATGATGATCAGGAAACTGTAGCTAATGTATTCAAAAAATATGGTTTTTTAGCTTTACCTGTAGTTGATAAGGAACACAGGCTTACTGGAATTATAACAGTGGATGATATTATAGATGTAATAGAACAGGAAGCAACGGAAGACTTTCAAAGGATGGCAGCCATGTCCCCATCAGAAGAGGCATATTTAGAAACAGGAGTATTTACCTTAGCCAAGCATAGATTACCATGGCTTCTAATATTGATGGTTTCTGCAACATTTACAGGAAGAATTATGCTTAAATTTGAAACCTTACTGTCTTCTGTAGTTATTCTAAGTACTTTTATACCTATGCTTATGGATACTGGAGGAAATTCAGGAAATCAATCTTCAACATTAATAATAAGAGGATTAGCGACTGGAGAGATAACTACTCATGATTGGTATAAAGTATTATGGAAAGAATTGAGGATTAGTATTGTGGTTGGAGTAATTCTTGCCTTAGTAAATTTTTTAAGGCTTATCTATATAGAAAAGATTACCTATATAATAGCAGCAATAATATCTCTAACTACAATAGTAACAGTTGTGTGTGCAAAACTAGTAGGAGGAACCTTACCTATTTTAGCAAAAAGAATTGGATTAGACCCAGCTATAATGGCAGGTCCATTAATTACAACAATTATAGATGCCTTAAGCTTAATGGTGTATTTTGGCATAGCAGCAACATTATTAGGACTATAAAAAGAGCTAGAAAAACTAGCTCTTTTTATAATACATACTTTTACCCTCTCAAAGATCTTCTTCAAAAGCAATTCCATTATGTTAAATTCAACAATTATACTATATTTATCACTAATGTGGGAATTTTTCATAATATATATTAATAATAAATGTGGGGGGGGTTAATGTGAAAAAAGGATATGAAGTCAAATATTTTAATATCGCAGAAAACAGAATTATGACTATACCCCTTGAAAATATGGTTGGTATTTTATTAAAGCTGGAGTTTAATGTGAATTTTCATATAGAAGCTTTAAAAGCTCAGGCAGTTGCCATAAGAACAAATCTCATCAGAAATTATTCAAAGATGGTAGAAATAGATGGAATAGATAATGATATTAAAAATGATATAGATAATGAAAAGATAAAAAGGGCTGTCATTGAGACAGAAGGTATAGTTATCACATATAATGGAAAGGCTATAGATGCAAAATATCACCTAGCATGTGGTGGAAGTACGGAGAACTCTGAAAATATTATGAGTAACCAGGTTATATACTTGCGCAGGGTTCTATGTGATTATTGTAAGGATTCTCCATATTGGCAGAATGAAAAGAGTTTTTCCATTGAAGAAATTCAAGAGCATATAAAAAAGAAATTTCCGGATTTCATGATTAAAGGTGTAGAGATTGCAGGGTTAATGGAAGATATCGAAAGGGATGATTATGGTAGAGTAAGACATTTAAAAATTGGCAATGAGCTGATTTCTGGGAAAGAGTTAATGGAGCTTTTGGATCTAGACTCTACAAGGTTTATATTGTTTCCAACAGGAGTTAAATTTATATCCAAGGGGAAAGGTCATGGAATGGGTTTATGCCTTTATGGTGCAAATAAGATGGCAGAAGAAGGTTATTCCTTTGAAGAAATTCTTAGATATTATTATACAGGAGTGGAAGTAGAGAAGTTTAAATTACCCAGTGAGGAAATGCCGTTAAATGGCAAGGTAATTGTAATAGATCCAGGGCATGGAGGAGATGATTACGGATATATAGGGGACTCATTAGGCTTATTAGAAAAGGATATTGCCTTAAGTATTTCATTAAGGCTAAAGAATAGGCTGGAGGAGCTAGGGGCTAATGTTTTTTTGACAAGGGATTGCGATGAGAAGATTTTAGCTACTAAAAGACTAGAAAAGGTTAATGAAATTAACCCACATTTTTTTATGAGTCTTCATATGGATTATTATCCTAAGTCAACAATGAAGGGTGTTGAGATGTTTCACTTCAGAAGTGACGAGGAAAGCAAAAACATAGGTTTATCTATTTTAAAAAGCTTAAAAGAGATGAATATTCCAACGAGAGGAGTAAAAGAGGGTAACTTTTATGTGTTTAGAGGAATCGGAACAAGCTCTTTGCTAATTGAATTAGGTTTTTTATCAAATGAAGATGAAGAAAATAAGTTTAAGGACGATAAATATTTAGAAAAGTTAGTTATAGGAATATCAAACGGTATATCCAATTACTATATTCCATAAGTTTTTGCAATGTAGTAATTGACAAACAATAATATTCATAGTATAATAATAATTTATTATTAATTGACAAAAATCTTCCTTTATGTTATAATTAAAACATGAGTGTCCCTTTACACTCCTTCTGCTCCCTATAAAGGGAAAAAATGATGGAAGGTGATTGGATTGTTGGAAAAAGATAGCTTAGCTAGAATACGAAAGAATGTTGAAGGCTGTATCGGCAAAAAAGTAATTCTTAAGGCGAATAAGGGAAGAAAGAAGACGACAATTAGAGAAGGTATATTGGAAGAAGCTTATCCCAGTTTGTTTGTAGTAAGGATTTCCAATCAATATGATTCTGTAAGGAGAGTATCATATACTTACTCGGATATTCTAACAGAGACAGTAGAAGTGACTATTTGCGACGATAAGGATAGACAAATTAAGATATCATAAAAAACAAGACTATAGGTCTTGTTTTTTTATTGCTTGCATATTAATAAAAAAAAATCCGACATAAGTCGGATTTGAGTTAGGGATATGAGTATTTAAATACTCAACTTGGGGAAGAAAGATATTTATCTTTACTAATTAAATTATATGTCGAATTATAGAAGATAGTAAATAGGACTAAAGAAGCATTATTTTAATCATGTTTTTGGACACTCAAACATATACTTTTTTATAGGTATAGAATGATATTATTAGGGGAGGTCTAGAAATGGAAATAGTCAAGGATATCCTTCAGGTAGAAGAACAAAGAGGATATGAAGAAATAGAATCATTAATTGAGGCAGAATTGTACCTTAATCAGACAAAACCTGAAATAGAAAGTATTCTTTGGGCAGATGGAAGAGTTGAGATATTAAGTACAAAAATTGTACAGGATAAAATACTTATAAACGGATTATTGAAATTCAAAGTGGTTTACAAGTCTAATGAAGAAGGCCTAAATATATATCATGAAGAAACAAACCGTGATTTCAAGGAAGAAATATATATTGATGGAATTACAGAACAAATGGCTGTAGATGTAAAATCCAGCTTAGAATACATAGAATATGAGCTACTTGATGAAAGAAAGGTTGGTTTAAAAGCCTTAGTAAATCTTCGTGGCAAAGTAGAGGAAACTAACTTAGTTGAAATAATTAAGGAAGTTGACGAAAAGCCTGAATTGCAGCTGTTGAAGGAAAAGATAAAGTATAATGATGTATTGAACAGAGGAGAATCCTATGCACTCATAAAGGAGGCTTTTGAAGTAGGTGACAATCAACCATCAATTGAAGAAGTATTGAAGGTAGACATACATCCTTATGAAAAGGAAGTAAACATATCCTATGACAGAATAATATTGTCAGGAATACTTGAATGTTCAGTAATATATTTTGGTGAAGGTAAATTAAATTCCATAAAGAAGGATATTCCATTTACTCATTTTATTGATATTGAAAATGCAGAATATGATTCTAAATGTCAGTTAGACATGGAATTGATAAGTGGAGAATATGAAATTAGAGAAAATTTAGAAGGACAGTCAAAAATATTAGATTTAGAAGCTAAAATAAAAGTAAGCTCGAAATTATATAGCCAGAAAGAGAAGGAAGTAATTATAGATGCATACTCAACTAAGGAGAGAATAAATATAGAAACAAAAGAGATAAAGGTAATTGAAAATGTAAAGGACATAACAATCAGAGAAGAGATATCAAAGGATATTACAAATAGAGAATTTAAGGAAATATATGCTATAGAAGGTAATCCCAAGATAATAGAGAGTCAATATGTAGAAGATAAAATAGTAATAGATGGAATTCTTATGTTAAATATATACTATCAGGATGCAGTGAACAGTCAAATAACTACTTTGAAAGAAGAAGTGCCCTTCAAGTTCTATCAAACAACAGAGGGATTAGGAAAAGACCTTATTATTGATACAAACAGTACTCTAGAGAGTATTAAATATTCTCTAAGGGATAATACATTATTCATAGATTCTTCTATAAAGAGTCATGTATTTGTAAATAGGGAGAGAAAAATAAAGATTGTTAGCAATATAAATGAGACAGGTGAAATAATAGATAAGAAGTCAAGACCAAGTATAATAGTATATATGGTACAAGAAAATGATATATTATGGGATATAGCAAAGAGATATAATACCACAGTAGAAGAGATAATTGAATCAAACAATATATTGTCACCAAATAACCTTATGCCAGGTGAAAAAATAATAATTGAGAAAAAGGTGGATATTAGTTTCTAGTCTCATAGCTAAAATTATGATATAATGTATCCGTCAATTTTGTAAAAGGAGAATTATAAATGGAAGAGATTATTTTGGATGCATACGGAAAAATAAACTTGGCGCTGGATGTGCTATATAAAAGAGATGACGGATATCATGAAATAGATACTGTAATGCAGCAAATAGACCTTAAGGATACTTTGATTCTGAAAGACAGGGATAGTGGAATAAGCATTGAAAGTAATGAAAAATCAATTCCCTTGGATGAGAGAAACCTTGCATATAAGGCATGGAAAAAGATGGTAGAAAGAGTTAAAGTCAATAGAGGAGTAGATATAACAATTATTAAGAGAATACCAGTGGCTGCAGGATTGGCTGGAGGTAGTACTGATGCAGCGGCAGTCATTAAAGGGTTAAACATGCTATGGGATTTAAACCTATCTCAGGAGGAACTAATGAAAATAGGTAAAGAAATTGGTGCAGATGTGCCTTTCTGCATATTTGGAGGAACAGCCCAAGCAAAGGGTATAGGTGAAAGGTTAAAACGAATAAAAAGCTTTTCAAACAAGTTAATATTATTAGTCAATATTGGGGTGGAAGTTCCTACTGAATATGTATATAAGAGCTTGAATTTAAACAATAAAAACCTTGTTGTAGACGTAGATAAACTGATAGGATATATTGATAGGGATGACCTAAAAAAAGTAGCTGAAAATATGGGCAATAAGCTTGAAAGTGTAGTTATAAAGGAATATCCCATTATAGAAATAATAAAAGAGGAAATGGTTAAATTAGGAGCCTTAGGCGCTTTAATGAGCGGCAGTGGTCCTACAGTGTTTGGAATATTTGATGATGAGAATAAATTATATAGCTGCAAGGAGAGAATGGAAAGAAAGTATAAAAAGGTTATAGTTACTAAAACCATATAATATGTATATTAGTCCCACTTTCTGCTAATTATAAATGTAGTAGCAGGAGGTGGGATTTTTGTATGGATTATTAAAGAATATAATAGATGTATTTGACAATGCTTTGGCAGTTGTATTCATTGTAGTTGCTTTATTGATATTGATAATAGATGGAAATAAGTATAGCAATAGAAGCTATCAAAAGGAGTTGAGAATAGTAAGAACTATTTCCATTTTCTATATAATATTTGGAATAGTGATACTTGCAATTTTAATGGTTAGCTAGGAGGTTATCATGAACATATCAATAAACTTAAATGAGAATGTTAATGCCATTAAGGAAGTATTAAAAAACTGTGATGATGTTGTCTATAGAACCATTGAGGTGGGAGAAAGCTCCAAGACAAAAACTTTAATGGTATTTGTAGATGGACTTGCAAATGGCAAGGTTATAAGTGAATTTGCCATAGAGTCAATTTTGAAGATAAGCAAGTTAAATAAGATAAATACGGAAAGTATTATGTCTAATATATCTGAAAAGGTATCTGATGAGTTTCTTGCTATTCACGATATAAAAGAGGAATATGACCTGGATAAGGTAATTGAAATGATATTAATTGGAGAAACTGCACTTTTAATAGACGGATCAGACAAGGCTTTGATACTGTCTACAAGGGGATGGCCTTCAAGAAATGTAGCAGAGCCACCTAATGAAACTGTAGTAAGAGGTCCACGAGATGGATTTACAGAAATAGTTAGAACAAATACCGCTCTTGTAAGAAGGCGCATTAGAGACCCAAAGTTAAAGGTAAAATCAATGCAGGTTGGAAGAAGGTCTAAGACAGATATTGCTATTATGTATATTGAGGATATTGCAAGTGACGAGATTTTAAATGAAGTAATCCGTAGAATTGAAAAAATAGATATAGATGCTATTGGAGAAAGTGCACTATTAGAATCTCTTATAGATGGTAACCATTTAACCCCATTTCCCTTAATAGAAAATACAGAAAGGCCTGATGCAGTGGCAGCTTCTATTTTAGAGGGAAGAATAGCCATATTAACAGATAATACACCTTTTGCATTGCTTGTTCCTACAACTGTTGGTACATTTTTTCAATCTTCAGAGGACTACTATACTAAATGGCCAATGGCTTCTATATTTAGGTTTATAAGGCTATCTGCTGCCCTTTTAACTGTTTTAAGCCCTGCATTGTACATTGCTATTACATCATTCCACCCTGGATTAATACCAAGTGTGCTTGCCTTTTATGTTGCTGCCAGCAGAATTAATGTGCCCTTTCCAGCAGTAGTTGAATCTTTTTTAATGGAATTGACCATTGAGCTGTTAAGGGAGTCAGGAACAAGAGTAGCAGGGCCAATAGGCTCAACCATAGGAATAGTAGGAGGTATTATTATAGGGCAGGCAGCAGTAGAAGCAGGTGTAGTAAGCCCTCTTAAGATAATAATTGCAGCAGTTACTACAATTTCATTCTTTGCAATAGCCAATTATGAATGGGCTTTAGCCTTAAGAGTTATTAGATTTATATTTATGATTTTAGCTTCTATACTTGGACTATATGGAATTATGCTGGGAGTAGCAGTATTGATAGTTCATTTTGCAAGGCTGGATAGCTTTGGAGTTCCCTTTGCATCTCCTTTTTCAGGATTAGGCTTAAAGGAAGGGGATTTAAAGGATACAATTGTAAAAGCCCCAATTCAAAAGCTTAAGTTTAGGCCAATCTTTACATTTCCTAAGGATAAGAGAAGATTTAGGGAAAGGTGAAAATATGCAGAAAAAGAATGTTATATCCAATAATCAGATAAAAAATCTATTAGTAACTACGATTATAGGCGTAGGGATACTCTCATTGCCTAGCAATATAGCAGTCGTATTGGATAATGATGGGTGGATAGCTGTTTTAGTTAGCGGATTATTAATAATACCTTTCATTTTAATCATAGATAAGCTTTTTAAGATGTACCCTAATAAAACAATTTTTGAAATAGGAGAAGAAGTATTGGGAAAGTTCATATTTAAAATATTCCTCATAATAATAGCAATATATGCAACAATAACATTAGCCTATAGCATAAGGGTATTTGGGGAGGTTATAAAAGCTTATCTACTGGAGAGAACTCCAATAGCTGTAATAATAATAACCATGCTATTGGCAACCAGTTATGCTTCCAGAGCGGAAATAGAAATTTTAGGTAGAGTTGCTACAATGGTCTATCCTATACTTTTGGCATTATTTATTTTTCTATTTTTAATTAATATGCCAAAATCGGATTATACAGATATATTACCCTTATTTAATGCTGATTTTACAAAGCTTCCAAGAGGAATTATGGTTACCATTTTTTCCTATGCAGGGTATGAGATAATAATGGTAGCCTATCCTTTAACGGATAATAGAAAAGATACTTTAAAATATACATTAAGGGGATTATTCATAGTAATAGGAATATATCTTGCTGCATTTTTTATATCTTTATCCCAGCTGGGAGTTAATCAGTTGAAAAGAACGCTATGGCCAACTATAGCTATTGCAAAGGAAGTAGATTTACCTGGATACTTTTTAGAAAATCTTGATGGCATAGTAATTGCCCTATGGGTTCTGATAGTATATACTTCTGTTGGACCTCTGTTTTATATAGGCGGGAAAACACTGTCATATATTTTTAATACAAAATCCCACGATGTTTTTATACTCCCTTTAATTCCTATTATATATCTAATTTCAATGATTCCAGATAATATAATATCAGTTTATGATGAAATGGGTAGAATACTAAGCTATTTCCTTATAGCTTCCATAATGGCTGTACCAGCAATAATATTTTTTGCTGCACTAATAAAGAGGAGGAGGAGAAGGACATGAAAAAGTTACTTGTTATCATATTATTATTCCTACTTCCTTTTACAACAGGGTGCTGGGATAAGGTGGAAATAGAACAAAGGGTATTTGTGACTGAAATTGGCATAGATAAAAATGGGAAAGAAGAAGGAATAAATAAAATGACTGTAACATATCAATATCCTAATATAAATAACATAGGTAAAGATAGTGGTGGTGGAAGTTCAAATTTTTTAATTACTACAGAATCAAGCAGTGTATTTCAAGCAGGAAGGCAGTTTATGACTAAAGTACCCTTTCCATTTTACTATAAGCATTTGAAGGTAGTAATACTGGGAAATGAATTTTTGAAGGAAGAGAATCTAATACGGGTTGTGTTGGATGAACTGAACAGGGATACAAAGATAAATAAAAGAGTTAGAATACTGGCAGCAGACACAACAGCTAAGGAAATAATGGAAGCTAGCTTTAATAAAGAGCAGAGAACAGAAGGAACTATTTATGCTACAGTAAGGGATAATAGGAATACCAGTAGCTATACTACAAAATCTCTTGCAGATATTGTTACTGATTTCGATATAGCAGGAGTAACTCTTATTCCTAGGATAAGCTTGGATGAAAAGGGCAGTTTCGTAGTGTCTGGTGGATGTATACTAAAAAATTATCATTTTTTGGATTGGATTGATCCAGTTGAGAACAAAGTAATAAACTTAATAAATGGTGATATGGTTATTGAGACTATAGATGTAATATATGAGCAAAATCTAATATCCTACGCAATTTCAGAAACAGAAACTAGAAGGGATATAAAAGTTGATGATAAAATTACTGCAGACATAAATGTACAAGTGGAAGGATATTTACAAGGATATACTTTAAGTGACAAAAGTTCAATAGAAAATGATGAAATAATTATGAATATGGAAAAAGCAATAGAAAGCGAAATGATGAAAGCAGCTAGGCGTACTATATCCCATATGAAGGAGGTAAAAGCTGATTTAATAGGAATTGGGGAGCATATAAGCAAATATCATCCAAAAGAATGGGATAAAATAGAAAATGATTGGGATGATATATTTTCTGAAGTGGAAATCAATCTAAATATAGATGTTAAAATAAGAAGAATAGGGCTTACCAGATAAAAGACATAGGTCAGTTCTTTGCCTTATTTTTAAATTAAAGCAAAATTTGTATAAAAAAACAATGGGAGGAAATAATTAATACTAGAGGAGAGAGTAGATTATTAATTGGAGGGTTTTATATGAAATATAAATTACTTATTGTAAGCTTGGTATTAATTATTTCCATTATATACATATTGAATTCTTATCTAACTGCACAAGAGGCATATATGGATGGTATAAGGGATGAAATAATAAGGTTTCACGTAAGGGCAAATAGCGATAGTGAGGAAGATCAGGCTTTAAAGCTGAAGGTAAGGGATAAGATACTGAAAGAGACTAAATATCTTTTAAAAGAAAGCAAATCAATTGATGAAACAAGGTCTATAATGAAGAATAATTTGGATAATATCAAATACATAGCTCAAAAAGTTTTGGAAGATGAAGGTGAAAATTATAATGTAAACGTAACCTTTGGAATTGAAAGATTTCCTACTAGAAAATATGGCAATTTAGTTTTTCCTGCAGGAGAATATGAAGCCTTAGTAGTAGAAATAGGGGAAGGCAAAGGGCAGAACTGGTGGTGCGTTATGTTTCCTCCTTTATGTTTTGTTGACATTACCAATGGTACACCTGCTCATGTTGAAGAGGATTTAATGGAAGTCTTATCAGAAGAAGAGATTAATAGTCTTCTAGCTGAAAAAAATCCTCCTGTAGTATTAAAATCTAAGCTAGTGGAACTATTTGAGAAGACAAAGAATTATATTGCTAACAAATTAGCTAGATTAAACTAAAAGCTGTTGCTGGAATTTTTCCAGCAACAGCTTTTTATTACTTCAAAAGATTTACAATTGTTTCATAAACCAGTTTTGGTGCAACATTAAATGAATAATCCTCTTCCAATCTTTCTGTATACTTATGTGCATCTTTTCCAAAAGGTCCTATATTTACTACAGGAAGATTTAAAGTTTTCATATCTTCCAATGGCAAATCGTATTTTACGCCAAATCCAGGCATATTATTCTTTAAAGAGTCAATAGCATTGGCTTCTCTTGGAGCTGCACCATAGCTTAAATCGGAGATATATGGATAGAATTTCTTCATCTTAATATCGTATTTTGATTCAGTATTATCTACTACCTTATTTACTACATCAAGTAGCTTTTTCTCCAGTTCAGTTTCACCTTTTACATAAATGTGAGGATAATATGGTGGTGAAAAATATGATATTACTACAGGATTTTTATCTGACCACATGCTATGAACTGTTTCTACCATCTTCAAAGCATATAATCTTTCATCAACATTTTCATCATCTAGAAGTTTTTTGCTTAACTCATCAAGAGCCTTATCCAGTTCTTCACCTTTTTCCTCTTTAACTTTATTATATAGTTCTTCATAGGACATTACTCTTGCTTCCCATGGTAGTTTCTCAAATGGGAAGTTATTTGCTTTACAGTATTTTTCATACTCTGTATTCAATGAATCTATTACCTTTTGGAATGCTAATTTAGCGCCTTCTTTTACCTTCTCTAGGATTTCATCAGGAGTACTACTATGAGTACCAAAGTTGAAATATAAATAGCTAGTTCTTGCTGTTTGAACTGAATATTCAGGTTTTAAGTCTTGTTGTCTTAAGGAAATTGGAGGTACTGTAACTTCTCCTTCAGCTTCATCAGCGTATTTCATGTTAAAATCTATTTCTTCTAAAATAGCTGAGGAAATGTGGTTTGGATCTATACCTCTAAATGGGTCTCCACCATGAGCTTCAGATCCTACTATATAAAATGAAGGCATTATCTTTCCAACAGTTCCTACATATATATATCTGGAATTGTCTCCTTCATATCTTGGAGCCATATAGTCTGTATCAACTAAAGCTTGATATTCAAATCCTTCTTCTTTCATTAACTTAACAAGTTCTGGAACCACATTGAGCATTCCTCCGGAATTTCCTTCTTCATCGCATACAGCAGCAAATACTAGATTCCCTTCCAAGTTTTCAACATCATCAGAAAGAACTTCCATCATGGTAATCAATGTAGAAGTACCACATTTCATGTCAAATATGCCTCTTCCAAACAAGTATTCACCGGATTCCAAGTCCTTCAAGGCATCTTCAGAAAGGGAAAGAGTTTTTAGCTTATCCTTTAATTCCAGTGGTTTAGTAGCATATTCACTAATAGTTCCATAATCAGATATACCTACAGTATCTGTATGGCCTATAAGAACTACAGTTTTTTTGCTGTTTCCCTTTTCACCTTTAACTATTGCTAAAACGCTTTTCCTGTTAAGAGGGTCATCTTTTACATTGATAAATCTTACCATATCAGGATGTTCTTTGAAGTATTTCATTTCAGTGAACTTTTCATAGATTCTTTCTACTACGTTGTTCTCTTCTCTAGTGCCTACAACGCTTCTTATTCCAGTTAATTCTACTGTTAGGTCTCTTATTTTATTTCCTAGATCCTTATTCATTTTATACCTCCTTGAATTATAACAGATGAAACAAATTAAAATTAATGTTTAACATTATTATAGTATTTAGGATTGCTAAAGAATTCATCCTTAAGTTCTTTAACTTCACCGCTTAATAGCAATAATCCTAGCATATTAGGAATAATTACTATACCAAGTAATAAATCTAAGAATTGATATAAGAACTCAAGTCCACCATAAGCTCCCATAAATATTGAAGCTAGGTATACAATACGCATTACCTTTGAGAACTTAGTTCCAAATAAGTATTCTGCCTGCTTTTCTCCATAGAATACTATAACTATAATTGTAGAAAGTACAAATAGTGTGATGCTAATGGTTACAATTGCTCCTCCTAGACCAGGTCCCAGTAAAGATTGAAATGCTAAGGATGGTATGGTACCTGCTTGGTCTGCAGGAACAGTTTTATACAATCCTGTAACTATTACTACAAGAGCAGTTGCTGTACAAACTATTAGAGTATCCACAACGTTTTCAAACAATCCCCACATTGCCTGACGAACAGGATGGTCAGTTACTGCAGTAGAGTGAGCAATTGGAGCAGTACCCATACCTGATTCATTTGAGTAAACTCCTCTAGCAGTACCCCATCTCATAGCTTGAGCAATTGTAGCTCCTGCAAATCCACCAGTTGCTGCAGCAGGGGTGAAAGCGTTCTTAAATATTGATGCTATTGCACCAGGTAACTCTGTAATGTTTACTATTATAATAACTAGTGCACCTATTATATATAGCAATGCCATAAATGGAACAAGCTTTTCTGTAACTTTACCAATTCTTTTTATTCCACCAAATACTACTATACCTACTATTATTACAAGAACTATACCAGTTACCCAATTAGGAATATTAATAGTGCTAGCTGATTGTACTACAGAGACAGTTTGAGTAGCAATAGATGGTGCTATTTCAATCATTAGGAAGAATGAGAACATGAATCCTAGTACTTTTCCCAGAGAACCTTTAATTCCTTTTCTCAAGTAGTACATAGGACCTCCTACATAATCGCCTTCTTCGTTTAGCTCTCTATATTTGATACCTAATACTATTTCTGTAAACTTAGCTCCTGCTCCAATTAGAGCAACAATCCACATCCAGAAAACAGCACCAGGACCTCCAAAAGCTATAGCTACTGGCACACCAACTATGTTAGAAGCACCGATAGCAGATGCTAATGCAGCAGTTGCAGCTTGGAAAGCTGTTACTGTTCCTTCTCCATTTTCTGATTTACTGAACATTTTTCCAAAGGTTTGTTTCATAGCAAATGGGAAATGTCTAAATTGAACAAATCCAAGTCTTATAGTGAGGAAAATACTTCCTCCTACTAGAATAACCAACATTGGAATTCCCCAAAGCCAGTTGGAAAAGCTAATAAGTGCATCAATAATACCTTGCATGTTTCTACCTCCTAGTAGTAAAATTTTGGAAAAATTTTAATGATGAAAATGTTTACATTTGATATTAGTTCTTATAATCACCTCCAAAAATTATTAGTCGTGTAGGACTATTGCAATAAATGTGCCAAATTTAGATATTTTCAGATTAAACTTTATATTGTGTAAATCTAGGGAATATAATGTCGAATTATGAAATATATTTCAATATTACAATAATAAAAAATAGCATAAAAAGGGTTTTAGGCAAAAAAATTTTTGCTCAATCCTGATTTATTTCTATTCCATAGTTATCTAGCTTGTACTTTAATAGCTGCCTAGATATTTTTAACAATTTGGCTGCATCTGTAATAGTTTTGCTTTTTTCCAGGGCTAATTTAATATATCTAATTTCCTGTTCCTTTATAGCTTCGTTTAAATCAAATTTGCTTTCTATATTTATATCACTTTTATTGTTTTCATTAATTGAGATAATATGATATGGTATAGATTCTCTATCTATTATGTCTTTTTCAGCGAAGTTAAATGCACCCTCAATGAAATTTTTGAGTTCTCTTACGTTTCCAGGCCAGCTATAATCCATAATTAATTCCATTACCTCTTTGCTTATGCCTTTAATATTCTTCTGCATTTTTTTGTTGTAATCATGTATAAATTTGTCAACCAATAGTGGGATATCATCTTTTCTATCTCTTAATGGTGGAATATATATTAGGACTACACTAAGCCTATAAAATAAATCCTTTCTTATCTTATTTGATTCAATTAAAAGGTTTGGTTCTTCATTTGTGGTAGATATCAATCTAACATCTACATTTATTACGTTTTTTCCTCCTAATCTTCTAAAGTGCCCATTTTCAGTAGCTCTTAACAGTTTTGATTGGAGAGTTATATCCATAGAATTCAATTCATCTAAAACCAATGTGCCTCCATTAGCAATTTCAAAAAGACCAACTTTGTTTTCAGCTCCTGTAAAGCTACCCCTTGTTGTTCCAAATAGTATACTTTCTCCTAGGGAACTGGGTATTGATGCACAGTTTTGCACTATGAAGGGATTGTTCTTTCTAAAGCTATGATTATGTATTGCTTGGGCGATGAGCTCCTTACCAGTTCCTGTTTCACCATATATCATTACAGGAGAACTAGTTTTTGCTGCTTTTAGTGTCTGATTTTTTATATCTATCATAGTAGGGTTGTTGGTTATAATATCATCTATTGTGAAGAAATAGTTATTTTGGTTTATATCATTGTTGAAATCCTCTTCTTCGTATTGGGCTAAATCTTCATCCAAATATCTGTCAATTTCTATTGTTCCTATTACGTCATCTCCAGATATCAATGGTAATGTAGTAGCTAGAATAGTTACTGTTCTTTCCTTAAATATGTTCAGATATTGCTTTTCATTTATAATTGGCTCTTTGGATTTTAATGCTCTCATAACAGTACTTGTTTCATGGGTTAAATGCTGATGAAGTTCAAGTATATGCATTCCTAAAGGATTTTCTACTATTCGATTTCCAAGGCTGTTTAGCACTTCATAGTATTTAATATAGCCATGACCATCTGTAATGAGGAAAAAGTCAATGTTTTTAAATAATTTAGGTATGTCTTCATATCTATTAATCATATGGTCCACTCCTCGATTTCTGGTGTATATCTCAGCTCAACATTATTATACCCTTGCGGTTGGACGATGGCAATGTTAAGACTATTGAAATCAGGATAAAGTAAAAAATTGCTGCAGATATTTCTGCAACAGCTTTTATATTATTTTAAAATGCTATGAATTGCATTTTAATGATGTCACTAATACTATAAAGTATAAATAATATTATGAAAAATGTAAAATATCCAATTTATTAAATTACTTTCTGTCATTTCATGGTATAATATTCAAATAGTAAATGGAGGTGATATTATGAGAGATGATTTATTAAATCTGCTATCGGATCTAATAGAAGTATACAGCCCATATTTTCATGAAGAAAAAATTATGGATTTTGTATACAACTGGCTAAATGATAGGAACATACCAGTTAAATACTATAGATACGCAGAGGATAAGATCACGAATTTTAAGGGGACCAATGTGATAGGAAGAATAACAGGAAAGGAAAAGGGTCCAAGAATATTTTTAAACGGTCATTTAGATACAGTAACTATATCAGAGGGATGGACAAGGGACCCGCTGAAGGCTACCATTGAAGGTGATAAGCTATTTGGATTAGGTGCATTAGATATGAAAGGCGGATGTGCAGCCTTAATGGTTGCTATAGACCTGTTTGTAAAAAATGTTAAGGATTTTAAGGGGGAAATAGTATATTCTCTTGTATCTGACGAGGAAGGTCCATATGGATTAGGAACAGATGCACTTATATTAGATGGTCTAACAGAAGGAATAGATATGAGCATCATATTAGAGCCAAGCAGCGGGTTTGCAGATGTTGAATTTCCATGTATTTGTTTGGGAGCTAGAGGTGGATACAATTATACTGTTAATCTATATGGAAAAGCAAGCCATGCATCTAATCCTGAAATGGGAATAGATGCAATAGTAGATGGTGCAAAGCTAATCTGTGAGCTAAATAATACTAAGCTAAAGGAAGATCCGAAGCTTGGAAAAGGCTCCATTGCAATAATTGAGTTTAAAGGTGGCGGCGCGGCCTGCAGTATTGCAGATAAGTCAAGCATTACTGTATTTAGACATGTTGTAAGAGGAGAGACTAAGAAATATCTAATTAAAGAAGTAGAAGAAGCAGCAAACAGGGCAAATATAGCATCTAAATATGAAATGGTATTTAGGCCATCTCCACATGAAGAAGTAGACGGATTTAAACCATATACAGTAGATGAGGATAATGAATATGTAGTTTATCTACAGGAAATCATAAAAAGAGTAACGGGTAAATACGGAAAGATAGAGTATTTTTCTAGTATAGGAGACTTTAACCATTTGGGCTCTAGAACCAATGCGCCAGCCATAATATTTGGTCCCTATGGCAGGAATTATCATTCCCCTGATGAATGGGTATCTATAGATAGCTTAATAAAAACCTGCCAGGTAGTATATGAACTCTTATATAGCCTTTTAAAAATATAAATTGCAAAAAGCTATGGTTAGATAGATTAGCCATAGCTTTTATTTTTGTATAAATTTCGTATTATTACAAAAAATAAAATTGCCAAAGAATATGAAAGGAGGAAACAATAGTGAAATTGCTACAGAAGAAGAGGAAGTTTTTTATCATAACATTGGCATTTACATTAGTTTTCTTATCCATACTTATGTTTTATGAACCTTCAGATTACTTAAGTGAGGCAAATTACAATAAAGCTCTTGCTCCCAGGGTTTTATACTGGGGTTCACAAGGACAGGATGTAAAAAATGTTCAATGGCAATTAGTAAAATGGAAATATCTAGTTGGAGAAGTAGATGGTATATATGGACCTGAAACCTATAGAGCAGTTCGAAGATTTCAAGCAAAAAACGGGCTGAAGGTAGATGGCATTGTTGGACCTGAAACAGCAGCAGCCTTAGGAATAACCCTAAGTGAGGCAGCTCCTGCATCAGCTCAAGGACTAAATAGGCAAAGTGACGAGTATTTATTGGCAAGATGTATTCATGGGGAAGCCAGAGGAGAACCTTATGTAGGTAAGGTAGCAGTGGCTGCAGTAATTTTAAATAGAGTTGAAAGCCCTCAATTTCCTAATACTATAGCGGGGGTAATTTACCAGCCACTAGCCTTTACAGCTGTAGCAGATGGTCAGATTAATCTAACTCCAAACAAGGATGCTATAAATGCAGCGAGAGATGCTTTAAATGGATGGGATCCAACTTATGGAGCACTATATTATTGGAATCCTGCAACTGCAACGAGCAAGTGGATATGGTCAAGAAAAGTAACCCTAAAAATTGGTAAACACTGGTTTGGAGTATAAGGAGGTGAAATGGTGAGAAGAAGATGGTGGATAGCCCCAAGTATACTGGCACTAGCTCTTATACTGTCGATAGCATGGGGTTATAGAGAGTATCAGATTAGAAAGGATTTAGAGATAACCTTGGATAACTACTATCAGAGAATCTTTTTTGATGTAAAGAAACATGTAGAAAATGTTCAAACAAATCTATCCAAGGCTATGGTAGCGAATTCTGCTGAACGAAATGTACTATTACTATCCCAAATAATGAACGAAGCTTATTTTGCTCAGGATAAGCTGGCTCAAATGCCTGTACCACAATCAGATATAGCAAATACACAGAAGTTCTTAAATCAGGCAGCAGATTATAGCTATTACCTAATTGAAACACACCTTGAAGGAGTACCGCTAACAAAGGAGCAAAGAGGGCAATTAGCAAGTTTAAGGGATAATTCTGCAAAGTTTAATGAGGAATTATCACAACTACAATCTGATTTAGCAGATAAGAACTTCGTAATAGGTTCCTTAAGCAATAGACAAACTGCAAGAATTGAGGAAGGAAATGAAAATATATTTCAAACTACCTTGGTAAATATTGATAAGAACATGGCAAATGTCCCAAGACTGATATATGATGGGCCTTTTGCTGATGAGATGCAAAACAGGAAGGCAGTTGGAATAAGTGGAGAAAAAATATCAAGAGAAGTAGCGGAAAGAAAAGCAAGAGACTTCTTTGGAGAGAATAGAGTTGGGAAAATAACAGCCTTTGAAGAAGGAGAAAACATTGAAAAGGTTGCAATTCCTTCCTATACATTTAGCGTAGAGTTAAATAATGTTTCTCAAAATTTAGCATCATATATTGCAATTTCAAAACAGGGAGGCCACATAGTTTGGATGAGGAATCCGCGGTCTGTTAATGAAGAGAAGCTATCTATAGAGGAGGCACAGAACAGAGCTAAAAGATTCCTTGAAGAGAAAGGATTTAAAAATATGGAGGTAAATTACTATCAGAAATATAATGGTGGAATTCTGTTTAACTTTGCACATACAGAAGATGATGTAACCATATATCCGGACCTAGTTAAAGTAAAGGTAGCCTTAGACAATGGTGAAATAATTGCCTTTGATGCAGTACCTTATTACACAAGCCATCAGGAAAGGAATATACCTAGTCCCAAGTTAAGCCTTGAAGAGGCAAGAGCAAGGTTAAGAGATGATTTTGAAGTGAACTCATCAAGATTAGCTATTATACCTAAGGGAAAGAATGAGATATTATGCTATGAGTTCAAAGGAACCTCCATGGGTGATGAGTTCATAGTATATATTAATGCTGATAATGGAAGCGAAGAGGATGTACTTCAGCTTGTAATAAGTGAAAATGGTACACTGACATTCTAAAAATTTATTGTAAATTCCCCCTAATACTAATAGAATATAATATAAGGGGGAATTTTTTATGGATAACAGACCAATAGGACTCTTTGATTCCGGAATTGGAGGATTAACGGTACTTAAAGAGATTACAGAACAACTACCTGGAGAAGATATAGTGTATTTTGGAGATACAGCAAGAATTCCTTATGGTACAAGGTCTAAGGAAACTGTTATAAAATATGTACTACAGTCCTTTAGGTTTTTAATGACTAAGGACATTAAAGCTATAGTAATTGCATGTAATACAGCATCAGCTTTAGCTATGGAGGAAGCACAGAAGGAATTTGACATACCTATTATTGGAGTCATTGAGCCTGGAGCTAAGGCAGCAGCATCCATTACCAGAAACTCCAAGATTGGAGTAATAGGTACAGAAGGAACAATAAATAGCCAATCCTATCAGAGAAAAATTAGAAAAATGCTTCCCTCTGCTGAAATAATAGGAGTTGCCTGTCCTCTATTTGTTCCTATAGTAGAGGAAGGATGGGAAAATTCTGATATAGCCTATATGACTGCCAAAAAATATTTACTGGAATTAAAAGAGCATAATATTGATTCTCTAGTATTAGGCTGTACTCATTACCCTGTGTTGAGGTATACTATAGATAAGGTGCTGGAAGGGAAAGTAACATTAGTCAATCCAGCATATGAAACAGCTAAGGCATTAAAAGTATTATTAAAAGAAAACAATCTTCTTTCATCAAAGCTGGATGATGGAATACAAAGATTTTATGTAAGTGACGATCCGGAAAAGTTTAAGAGAATTGGCGGAAATATATTAAGAAAAGAAATAGTATCAATTGAAAAAGTTGATATAGAAAAGATGTAGGCACTATACAAGTGCCTATAATTTGGCTTTTGATGCCGAAAATTAAGCATAAAGGAGGGTTTAGTATGGACGAGCTATTTAACAAGAAAAGCTTGCTGGAGATATTAGACCATGTAAATGAAGGAATTCATATGGTAGATAAAAATGGCAGGATTGTATACTACAATAAATTTGCTCAAAAAATTGATGCTGTAGACATAAAAAGGGCCATAGGAAGGCATTTGTTGGAGGTATATCCTTCACTCACCTATGAGACTTCTACCCTTCTTACTGTAATAAAGACTGGAGAACCTATTTTTGAAATTGAGCAGACATTTATAAACTATAAAGGTGAGAAGATAACGACAATCAATTCAACATTACCTTTAAGGGATACAAATGGAAGGATAGTCGGGGCTGTGGAGCTTTCTAAGGACATAACTCAAGTAAGGGAGATGTCTGAAAAGATAGTTGACCTTCAAAATAAGCTCTATAACAATTCGAAGGAGAAGAAAAGCAAAAAAGAAAGTACTGCAAAGTACAGCTTTCTTGACATAATAGGAGAGAACAGAACTATGCTTGAGCTGAAGAATATAGCACTTAAAGCAGCAGAAACTTCTGCACCGGTATTGATATATGGAGAAACAGGAACAGGCAAGGAACTATTTGTACACGCTATACACAATGCAAGTAAAAGAAAGTCAAAGCCTTTTATAGCCCAAAATTGTGCAGCTTTGCCTGCAAATCTTCTGGAAGGAATATTATTTGGAACTATGAAGGGAGGTTTTACAGGAGCAGAAGATAGAAAGGGATTATTTGAACTGGCCAATGGAGGAACCTTGTTTTTAGATGAGATAAACTCCATGCCTTTGGAATTGCAGTCTAAGCTGTTGAGAGTGCTTCAGGACAATACAATTAGACCAATAGGTGGAACAAAGGATGTAGAAGTAGATGTTAGAATAATTGCTGCAACTAACATACCTCCAGAAGAAGCTGTAAGGATGAAAATGATAAGAAAGGACTTGTATTATAGAATTAATGTTATAAGTTTTTCAATTCCACCTCTTAAGAATAGAAAAGATGATATTCCTATACTTACTAATCACTTCATAAGGAAATTTAATGAAAAGCTGAAAAAGTCAGTTAAGGGAGTATCCAATGAGGTTATGGAAATATTTAAATCCTACCCTTGGGAAGGAAATGTAAGAGAACTGGAAAATCTAATTGAAGGAATTATGAGCATTTATGATATTGAGATTATTGAAGAGGAACATTTGCCATTAAGATTTAGGAAGAGTAAAATCAACGAATCTGACAAATGCTTGAAGACAGCTTTGGAAAGGGTAGAGAAGGAAATGATACTGGATGCTCTGGAAAAGACCCAATACAATATTAGCCATACTGCACATCTGTTAAATATCCCAAGACAGACTCTACAATATAAAATGTTGAAATATGGATTAAAAAAAGATGCTTAATATTGGGCAGTAAGTAACTTTATAATTGATACTTATTTAACAAAAACCTTAAAAAATGGGTATTTATTTTTTAAAAAAGCTGGCATGGTTATTGCATAATATATAATTGAGTTATTATGTAAAGGAGGAATAAAAAATGAAAAAAGGAAATCCATACGGAACACATAGAGTAATTGAGCCAAAGGGAGTATTACCTCAACCAGCTCTAAAAATTGATAATACAATGGAGATATATGACAATGAGATTCTAATTGATGTACAAACATTAAATGTTGACTCAGCAAGCTTTACTCAAATAAGAGAGCAAGCAAATGGTGATATTGAAGAAATCAAGAAGATTATGATGGGTATTGTTGCAGAAAGAGGAAAGCATCAAAACCCTGTAACTGGTTCAGGCGGGATGTTAATAGGTACTGTTGAAAAGATTGGACCAGCTTTAGAAGGTAAAACAGATCTAAAGGTAGGAGACAAAATTGCAACATTAGTATCCTTATCATTAACACCATTAGTAATTGATGAAATACTGGAAGTAAGAGCAGATATTGATCAAGTAGATATTAAAGGTAAAGCAATACTGTTTGAATCAGGAATATATGCAAAGCTACCAGATGACCTACCAGAAAACTTGGCACTATCAGTACTAGATGTAGCAGGAGCTCCAGCTCAAACAGCTAAATTAGTTAAGCCAGGGGATACAGTAGTAATTATTGGTGGAACAGGTAAATCAGGAATGCTATGTCTATATGAAGCAAAGAAAAGAGCAGGAGTTACAGGAAAGGTTATTTGCGTAGGTTCAAGAGAAGAAACTATTAACAGAGTTAAGTCATTAGGATTAGCAGATGTATACATAAAAGCTAATGCTACTGACGCTGTAGGACTAATGGAAAAGGTAAGTGAAGTAACTAATGGAGAAATGGCAGATATAGTAATTAATACTGTAAATATTCCAAATACAGAAATGTCAAGCATATTATGTACTAAGGATGGCGGCTTAGTTTACTTCTTCAGTATGGCAACAAGCTTTACAAAAGCAGCATTAGGAGCAGAAGGAGTAGGTAAAGACGTAACAATGCTAATAGGAAATGGATATACAAAGGGACACGCAGAAATATCATTACAAATAATGAGAGAAAGTGAATCCTTAAGAAAGGTATTCGAAGAACTATACGCTTAAAAATTGGATAGAGGACACTTATGATGGACTTTATGTGTCCTCTTAAAAACATATGGATGGAGAATCTATTAATTTATTTTATAAGTATGGAGGCGATATGCAATCGTTCTCTGAATAATATGAAAGGAGTGTTCAAATAATGAGGTCTTTTAAAGACATAGAGCTATGGAAGAATGTTACAGAAGAAGAATGGAATGATTGGCAATGGCAAGTTAGAAACAGAATTACCGATGTAGAAACTCTAGGAAGGATTATAAATCTAACAGAACAAGAAAAGAAGGATATAGAAGAAGTTTTAAGCAAATTTAGAATGGGTATTACGCCATATTATGCATCATTAATGGATCCAGATGATCCTAAGGACCCTATTAGAATGCAAGCAGTGCCAACAATAATGGAGACTCATAGAAGTTCAGCAGACCTATTGGACCCATTGGCAGAGGACGAGGATTCTCCAGTACCAGGACTTACTCACAGATATCCAGACAGAGTATTGTTCTTAATTACAGATCAATGCTCAATGTATTGCAGACATTGTACTAGAAGAAGATTTGCAGGACAACAGGACTCAGGAGCACCAAAGGATAGAATAGACAAATGTATTGAATATATTAGAAATACTCCACAAGTTAGAGACGTATTGTTATCAGGTGGAGACGCATTACTTGTATCTGATGAAAGATTGGAATATATTATCAGCGAATTAAGAAAGATTCCTCATGTTGAGATAATAAGAATTGGAAGCCGTACTCCAGTAGTAATGCCAATGAGAATTACTGACAACCTAGTTAATATGTTGAAGAAATATCATCCAATTTGGTTAAATACACATTTCAACCATCCAAAGGAAGTAACACCAGAAGCAATGGAAGCTTGTAGAAAGCTTGCTGACGCTGGTATACCTCTTGGAAACCAGTCAGTATTATTAAGAGGAATAAACGATTGTCCTAATATAATGAAGGAATTAGTTCACAAACTGGTAAAAATGAGAGTTAGACCATATTATCTATATCAATGTGATCTATCAATGGGAATTGAACACTTTAGAACTAAAGTTTCCAAAGGTATAGAGATAATTGAAGCATTAAGAGGACATACTTCAGGATATGCAGTTCCTACATTTGTAGTAGATGCTCCTGGTGGTGGAGGAAAGACTCCAGTTATGCCTCAATACGTAATAAGCCAGTCACCAACTAAGGTTGTTTTAAGAAACTATGAAGGCGTTATAACCACTTATACTGAACCTCAATATATTGAAGAGCCATGCAATTGCCCAGTATGTAGAGGAGAAAGAGAAAAATTAACTACAGGTGTTGCAGAATTGCTGGAAGGAACAGAAGTAAGGGCAATGGAACCAAAGAATCTAGCAAGAAAGCAACGTAATGCACATAAATAATTTTATTAAATATTATTAAGGTAGCTTTTTAAGGGGGGATAAGGTGCTAATTAACAATATTTATGGAAAATACAAGACAATATCCATAGTAGGAATGGCTAAAAACAGTGGTAAAACTGTAGCATTAAACCATCTCATAGGAGAAGCTTTTAATTTGGGACTTAAAATTGGCATCCTGTCAACGGGTAGAGATGGAGAATCGGTGGATGTGTTAACAGAAACGGAGAAGCCAAGGATATTTGTTGAAGAAGGTACAATAGTTGTAACAACTTCCAGCTTACTGTCCATAAGCGATGCTACTGTGGAAATAATGAAGGTAACAGACTATAGAACCCCCTTAGGAAATATTTTGATCGGAAAGGTGAAAGTAAGCGGATACCTGCAGATATCAGGGCCACAAACTGCCAAGGACATAAAGGATATTTCAAATATCCTTATTGACCTTGGAGCGGATATGGTAATTATTGATGGAGCGATAGACAGAAAGTTTTCTGCAGCTCCATCTATTTCTGAAGCAACTATTTTAGCTACAGGAGCTGTTTTAAGCAGAGACATGAATAGAGTTATAGAAGAAACAGCTCATCTGGTAAATTTGTTCAAACTTCCCTCAATAGTGAATTCTAAGGAAAGGAAAATAATAGAAGGCCTAATGGATAGGGGAGAAATAGCTATAATAGATAGAGATTTAAATGTAGAAATTCTGGATATAAAAACAGCCTTAAGTGGTGGCAGGATTATTGGAGAGAGCCTACAAGATGATTCTAAATATATAGTAATTACAGGATCACTTATAAATAAAACTTTAGAAGATATAATACTTACAACTGATAAATATAAAAATGTAGATATTGTAATATCTGACGGTACCAAGGTATTCATATCTCCAAAGGATTGGATAAGGTACCAGCGATATGGAATCAATGTTAAGGTACTTTATCCAATCAACTTAGTTGCAGTAACCTTAAATCCCTTTGCACCACAGGGTTACTATTTTGACCCAGAGGAATTTTTGAGTCGAACAAGGTATTATGTGAAGGATATTCCAGTAGTAGATTTGATGTTAGGGGGTATGTAAGTTGGAATTTATGAGCAATGATACAATGAATTCACTGGATTTTCAATATATATTAGATAGGATAAATGTTAAGACCCCCTATGGACAAATGTATAAGAAAAAGATGAAGGCCTTTCTTCCAGGAGAAGAGGAGTCCTTAAGGGAGGAGCTGGATAGGATTGAAAGGCTATTGTCCTTTATAGATGATGAACTTATAGTAAGCGTTAACAATGTTTTTTGTGGCATAAAGGATATAAGGAACTCAATAAAAAGGGCAATGAAGGGAATGACTCTGTCTGAAGTAGAGCTTTTTGAAATAAAAAGCTTTCTCTTTTCAGTTAGGGATATAGAATCAGTTCTTGTAAGAAAAAAAATTGAGGATTATGATATAATTGCTGTAGAAGAGCTGGAAAAATATCTAGATCCAGAAAATACAGGAGTATGTACTTTTTATATATATGACAGCTATTCAAAAGAGTTAAAAGATATAAGACAAGAGATGAGAGATGTTGAAGGAGACATAAAAAAAGCTAAGAAAGCTGTTAAGGAAAAGGTGGAAGAGGATATAAAGGTAAGGATTAACCCGGACGGAACTGTTACAATACCAAAGGAAAATATAGAACTAATAGAAAAATTAAAGGATTATCCATATCTTAACTATATCTCTGAAAACTATCTCTATGCTAAATATTCCCTTAAGAAATCAGAAGATATGTTGCTACTGGAAAACAAGCTATTAGTGCTTAAAGATAAGGAAGAAAAAGAAGAAGAGAGAATAAGAAGAATACTTACTGATAAGGTAAACACCTCAGCTAAGAAACTCTGGAGAAATATTGCCAATATTGGAAAGCTGGATTTTCTATTGGCTAAAGCCATTCTTGCCATTGAACTTAAAGCAATAAAGCCAAATATAGTATTAGACCACGTACTCAGTATAAAAAATGGAAGACATCCCAAAATAGAAGAGAACCTAAACATAAAAGGACTGAAGTTTACTCCTATATCAGTTTCACTAAGAGAAGGAGTTACTGTTATTACTGGAGCTAATATGGGAGGTAAGACAGTCAGTTTAAAACTAATAGGATTGTTAGCATGTATGGCTCAACACGGACTATTTGTACCAGCTGAGGAAATGACATTAGGACTTAATGGATTTATTAAAACCTCCATTGGGGATCTTCAATCTATAGACAGAGGATTAAGTACCTTCGGCAGCGAAATAAAGCTCATAGAAGAGGCCATAGAAATTGCTGATGACAGAGGACTAATACTGGTAGACGAACTGGCAAGAGGTACTAATCCAAGGGAAGGCTATGCCATATCGAAGGCAATAGTACAATACTTAATGGGAAAATCATCTATTACCATAATGACAACTCATTATGATAATATAGGAGATATGGAAGGCATACTTCATCTTCAGGTAGTAGGTCTATCCAACGTAGATTTTAAGGAGTTAGAGTCTAAATTGCATGAATTAAGCTCTGAAAGACTTGAAATTATCAATGCACTTATGAATTATGAGCTAATGGAAGTAGAAAAAGTTGCCCATGTTCCAAAGGATGCCATAAACATAGCAAGAATAATGGGCTTAAGCTCTGAAATTATAAAACTTGCAGAAAAAAACTTAGACAGTGTAGAGTAAGACAGAGGGACGGTTCTCTTGTCTTATTTTACCTAAAGATAGACTCTAACAATAGAAGATTAAAACAGAAAGGTGGTTGAAATACTTGAGCAAATTAAATCTGGACCCAAAACTAATTGACAGTTCAAGGAACTCAGCTAAAAAGATAGCTGATGAAGTTCAAAAATTCATTGATCTTCATACAACAACTGCTACAGAGAGAACAGTAGCGAGATTGTTGGGAGTAGATGGCGTTGATGATATAGAAAAGCCACTGCCAAACGTTTTAGTAGATAGTATAAAGGAAGGAAATGGATTAGGTAGAGGATTATCCTACTGGTTAGGAAATGCAGTTGTACAAACTGGAGACACTCCACAGGAAATTGCTGAAAAGGTGTCTAGAAAAGAATTGGATATACTACGCCTTCCAACAGCAAGTGAAGAAAAGATTAAAGATACAATAACTGACATGGCAGAAGTAGCAGTAGAAAAAATTGCTAACAACAGGAAAAAGAGAGAAGAACTTATATCTGTTCTTGGAGAAGGAAGAAAGCCTTATCTATATGTAATAGTTGCTACAGGTAATATATATGAAGACGTAGAACAAGCAAAATCAGCTGCCCGTCAAGGAGCAGATGTAATAGCGGTAATAAGAACTACAGGACAAAGCTTATTGGATTATGTACCTTACGGGCCAACTACAGAAGGATTTGGAGGAACTTATGCAACTCAGGAAAACTTCAGAATCATGAGAAAGGCTCTGGATGAAGTTGGACAGGAAGTAGGAAGGTATATAAGACTTTGCAATTACTGTTCAGGATTATGTATGCCTGAAATAGCAGCTATGGGTGCTATGGAAAGATTAGACGTTATGTTAAATGACGCACTATATGGAATATTATTTAGAGATATAAACATGCAAAGAACATTGGTAGACCAATTCTTCTCAAGGGTTATAAATGGATATGCAGGAATAATAATAAACACTGGAGAGGATAACTATCTTACAACAGCAGACGCAGTAGAAGAAGCTCATACAGTTTTAGCATCCCAGTTTATAAACGAACAGTTTGCACTCAAAGCAGGTATTCCAGAGGAGCAAATGGGATTAGGTCATGCCTTTGAAATGAATCCAGACATAGAAAATGGATTCTTATTGGAATTAGCTCAGGCTCAAATGGCAAGAGAGATATTTCCTAAGGCCCCATTAAAATATATGCCTCCAACAAAATATATGACAGGAAATATATTCAAAGGCCATCTACAAGATGCTATGTTTAACTTAGTTTCCATAATGACTAATCAAGGAATTCAATTGCTTGGTATGTTAACAGAGGCAATCCATACTCCTCACCTACATGATAGATATCTATCTCTTGAGAATGCTAAGTATATATTCAATAATGCAAGAAATCTTGGAGATGAAATTACCTTCAAAGAAGGCGGCATTATTCAAACTAGGGCTCAAGAGGTTCTAAAGAAGGCAGAAGAACTACTAAGACAAATTGAAAGAGAAGGGCTAATCTCAACAATAGAGCAGGGCAAATTTGGAGGAGTTAAGAGATCAAGAACTGGCGGTAAAGGATTAGATGGAGTAGCTAAGAAGGATTCAGGCTATTTCAATCCATTCATTGAGTTGATGCTTGGAGGTGAAAGGTAATGAAGGTTGATTTGACAAAAGTTAAGCCTTATGGAGATACTCTAAATGATGGAATGGTTCAGTTAAGCTTCACATTACCTGTACCCTACGGAGATGAAGCTATAGAGGCAGCTCGACAATTAGTTAGGAAGATGGGACTTGAAGAGCCTTCAGTAGTATATTCAAAGGATTTAGTAGGTTTTACCTATTTTATCGTATATGCAAAGGCAACTCAAACTGTAGACTATACTAAAATAGAAGTGCCAAAAGTAGATGTTGAAGTTATGGATAAAGAACAAGTAGAAGAATATATAAAGGAAAACATTAAGAGAAATATAGTTGTAGTAGGAGCATGTACCGGTACAGATGCTCATACAGTTGGAATAGATGCTATAATGAACATGAAGGGATATGCTGGCCATTACGGTTTAGAAAGATACGAAGGTATAGATGCATATAACCTAGGAAGCCAAGTTCCAAATGAAGAACTAGTAGCAAAAGCCATAGAGCTAAATGCAGATGCAATACTTGTTTCACAGGTTGTAACTCAAAAGGATGTACACATTCCAAACCTTACTCAACTTGTAGAGCTATTGGAAGCAGAAGGCATAAGGGATAAGGTTATATTGGTCTGTGGCGGGCCAAGAATATCCCATGAGCTGGCAAAGGAATTGGGATATGATGCAGGTTTTGGTTCAGGAAGTTTTGCAGAGGATGTTGCAAGCTTTATCGTTACAGAAATTGTGAATAGAAAGTTAGCATAAATAATTGGCGAATACTTGATAATTCAGGTATTCGCTTTTTTATAAAAAATACATCAAATTATCAATAGGTAAGTAGTCCTAAAAATAGTTGACAGAAAACTATTAATTTTATAGAATGGAAGTATATCTGACAAAAAGACAAAACATGACAAAAAACACCAAATAGTAGTAAAAAATAACATGTTGTGACTGTATAGGATGTTTATTGATGAAAGAAACAAAGCAATATATTTGGGGGGTGTTCTGTTAGTGGTAATAAAGATAGACTATAATTCTAGCCATTGGATTAGAAGTCAAGCTGGCAATGTGAAGAACAAGCTCACAAATATGCAAAAAGAGATTGCTAATACTTTAGATTATGATGTTTGTTTATCTTTATTATTTAATGATTCGAGAAATGTAGCTGTAGTTAAGAGCAGTTTTGTGAAAAACACTTTTTTAGAAGAGTTGGAAATTCCAAATACAGTTTTCATTAATAAAAGCATGTATACAGGAATTAAAAACTTGATTCGAAAAAAAGATATAGTTGAAGTACATAATGACTATACATACCCTATGTTAATAAAAGGGATGAAATCTGAAGTATATATACCTATTTTTGAGCCTGTTGATTCACAGGATAATTCCTTAAAGCTTATAGGTAGTTTATACCTAGGTTCCAGCGGAGTGAAAGATTTTCCAATGGACATATTTTTTGAAAAGAAAATATGTAATCTAATATCAGATATTTCAAAGATATATACATTTATGCTAGACGATACAAGAGATAGAATAAAGGCCATAAACATTATTTCTATATTTATCAGAATATTGGAACAGAAAGTAAAATATCTTCCAAATCACGGCTATAATGTAGCAAACTGGTGTAGGGAAATAGGAATATTATTGGGATATGATCAAAAGGATCTGACAAGGATAACTTATGCAGGCTTATTGCATGATGTTGGGAAATGTCTCATTGATTCTGATATACTAAATAAGCCTTCCAAACTGACAGAAGAAGAATATCTTTTGGTAAAGGAACATCCTATAATGAGTCAAAGAATTGCAAAAAACGTATTGAAGGATAATCCACTGTTAAAAGATGTTCCTAAAATCATAAAATTCCATCATGAAAGATATGATGGGAAAGGCTACCCTCTAGGACTAAAAGAGGATGAAGTTCCCTTTGATAGCTATATATTAGGTATAGCTGATGCTGTTGATGCAATGTTATCCAATAAAACCTATAAAAAGGCTATGTCAATGGATTCTGTAATTCAGGATTTATATAGCAATAAGGGAAAGCAATTTCACCCTGAATTGGTAGATATAATGGCGGAAAGGTTGACATCAACCAAAAATCAGCTGGATGTCAATTTTATACAGGATATAGAGCTAAGCTCCCTTATTATCACTTGGAGGGGAAATTTAACTGTTCTGGAAGGCGCATTAATACGTGCTGAAAATTTCTATATATTTAAGCCTTTTGATGAAAATGTGGTGAAAGATATTAAGCTGGCAGATATAACAAGGACAGAATTGGCCATTAAAAATTTAAACAACATAAGCTACTATGATATTAAGTTAGAGGATTTAGTCAATAATGAGTTCTATATTTCATCTATTAAACCTATTCCTTCAATTAATACATTCAGTTTGTTTTGGAAACTGGATGGAATACTCTATGAACCAAAGGATAACGGACTGATTCCTATAGTAATAACCAGAATTGGAGGAGACTCACTGTCATTTTACTTCAATAATGAGCAAATAATTCCAGAAGGGTTATTTAGCAAGCCCTTAAAGGTAAAGATTCTATTTGAGGATTTAGATATTGATATAACAGGAACTATAGTGAAAAGTCACACTTTTGGTTTCTATAGATATTTTTATTTACGGTATACAAATATTCCAGATTCAAAGAGAGATAGCATATACAGGCAGCTATTCAGAAAGCAAATAGAGTTGAGAAAATCAGTGGCACAATATAAATAGACAAT
>ENA-OWOZ01000562-OWOZ01000562.1-bioreactor-metagenome-genome-assembly--contig:-NODE-562-length-44905-cov-5.430133_pt1 | contig 44905 bp, 40 predicted proteins | sample MGYA00238140_ERZ651804 | MGnify/ENA primary metagenome ERZ651804 (study PRJEB26910, sample SAMN07631232) | bioreactor metagenome | isolation source: Switchgrass digestor | place: USA: Dartmouth...
AACCAACATTATCTATTATATTGGCTTATTCAAAATATTTCGGAGTTACATTAGATTATCTTTTAGGCTTTAGTGATGAACCATATAGAAAGGAGTAATTACATGGGTACACGCAATCCGAATGGTATGGGTAGTATTTACAAAAGAAAAAAGGACGATCTATATATCTGGGTCCGCAGACAAAATGGTAAAATTCAAACTGATTCCGATAAGGACTTAAATGCGTTAACGGAGCGTGTCAGGCAAAAAATTGGACTTCCGATTATAAAAAACAAGACTAAAGTCGATGAATGGTTTAAATCATGGCTTGATTTTTATATATTACCAATAAAGAAGCCTGCCACATATGAACAGTACAAAATAATCTATGAACAGCACATTAAACCTGTAATTGGTAATAAACTTATCTCAAAAGTACAATCTCATGACATACAAGAAGTTATTGCTGAAATGGCAAAAAAGACAAGAAAAATCAGACGTGCAAAAAAGAAAGAAGATGGCACCGAAGAAGTAATCTGGGAAGATACAGGAGAAAAATTAAGCACCTGGACAATGAAACATGCTAAAAAGATTATGCACAGTGCATTTGAACGGGCAAGAAAAGAGAAATATGTTTCTTCCAATCCAGTTGAAGATATTGAAATACCTAAAAGACAAGCTAAAGAAAGGAAAACACTTAATTCTGAAGAATTATCTAAGTTGTTTTCGGTATTAAAAAATTCCAGATGGATATGGGCTGTTAAATTTTTGTTGGTTACCGGAATGAGGCGAGGTGAAATACTTTCCTTGCGGTGGTCTGATATTGATTTCGCCAACCGAAGGATAACAGTGGATGAATCAAACAGCAGGACAGGTTTAAACGATACAAAGTCAGCAAATGTCCATTATATACCTTTAACAGATAAAGCCATTGAATATCTTAATTCGCAAAAACAAATGTTAGAAAAAGAAGAAAATCCAATTTTAGTCAATGAAAAATTAAAGGAATCAAATATTGTTTTTCCATCTAAATACGGAACGATGTTAAAACCAAATTCTTTTTATAATATGCTTTCAAGATATGCAAAAAAGGCTGGTATTTACGCAACTCCGCATTGTATCCGTCACACTTTTGTTTATATGAGCAGAAAAAAACTTTCCCTAAAAGAATTGCAAAGTATACTTGGGCATGATGAAAGTACAACTACATTGGACATATACGGAAACATGCTTGATGAAAGCACAGACGAAACCGCCAGAAGAATTGACGAAGTATTCAAAGATATAGACAGAGAAATCGAAAAGCAGGAATCGGCGAAAGTAATTGATTTTACAAAATACAAAAAACGGGCTTAAAATGGTATGATAATTATATGACAGTATGACAAAAATATGATAGTTTTTGAGTAAATTATGTATACTGAAATGTAAATAAATGTTGAAAACTAAAGTTAGCACCCTACAGCGAAGCAAGTTTTCAGAATTTTCATAAAGTTAGTAAAAAGATAGTAACTTGCTTGGGGTGCAAGAGGTCGCTGGTTCAAATCCAGTCACTCCGACCAGAAAAATGAAGGGTTTGCAGAATTGCTACCCTTCATTTTTTTTGTACTTTTCGAATATGTACCTAATGCCCAAATTAGCGTTTCGGTTTGCCTAATTCTTTTAACCAATTCAAATTTTTGCATTCTGGTTCGTTTAAATTATTCTTTATTACTTATCCAGTGTAAGTTCCATGAGTAGTCAATTAACAATGGATTTGTAATTCCAATATTTTACATCATGAATATTATTTGCAATTTTATAAAGACTAAATATCGACATTGATTAAGAAAGGAGCGACCATAATGCCACAACAGATTAACGAATTGGAATTGCAGAATTTGCGTCATATGATTGGTGCCCACGATACATGTATAAAAAAGCTGGAAACTTATGCGCAGCAATGCCAGGATCCTGCACTGAAACAGATGCTGGAAAAGGATGCCAGTGATGCACGGGCTAACAAGCAGAAATTAATGTCATTCTTACAGTAAGGAGATGATTTTATGCTGACCGAAAAGGATATGGTCAATGATTACCTGAGTTCATTAAAAAGCAGTTTAACAGTTTATGCGAATGCTATATCAGAATGCAGCAATCCTCAGTTAAGAAGCACTTTTCAGCAAATGCGTGATCAGGATGAAGAACGCCAGCAACGAATAGCTCAATACGCTATACAAAAAGGTTACTACCAGCCTGCCCAGCAAGCACAACCAAACCAGATACAGCAAGTATACTCCCAATTACAGGGCAGTGGTCAGCAACAGCAACAAAGTATGCAGCATTAATTATATTTTTAAATATGTTGTAATAAGGCAGGGATTAATCCCTGCCTGTATTATGGGTTTTTAATTTCGAAAAATGCGCACTTACACATCGATTATAAAGCTAGTCAAATAATCCGACAGAATAATACCGCTCAGCTGTATCCGGAAGAATTACAACTATATTTTTACCTCTGTTCTCAGTTCTTTTTGCTATTTGTGCAGCGGCATAAACGGCAGCTCCGGACGAAATACCCACCAGAAGTCCTTCTGATACCGCAAGCTTTCTGGATGTCTGATATGCCTCGTCGTTTTTAACCTGAATTACCTCATCAATTATTTCTGTATTCAGAACTTTCGGTATGAATCCGGCTCCAATACCCTGGATTTTATGCGGCCCTTTTTTACCTCCGGATAAAACAGGTGAATCGGCAGGCTCAACAGCTATTATTCTGACATTTTTGTTCCTGCTCTTTAATACTTCACCGACTCCTGTCAATGTTCCGCCTGTTCCTACACCGGCTACAAATATATCAACCTTACCTTCGGTATCGCGCCAGATTTCCTCCGCAGTGGTTTTTCTATGTATTTCCGGATTCGCCGGGTTTTCAAATTGTTGCGGTATAAATGAATTTTGAATTTCAGCTGCCAGTTCACTGGCTTTTCTTATTGCACCGCTCATACCTTCCTGGGCGGGAGTAAGAACCAACTCAGCCCCCAGAGCCTTCATAAGGTCTCTTCTTTCCACACTGAAATTCTCAGGAAGTGTAATAATCAGGCGGTATCCCTTAACAGCCGCGACAAAAGCCAGAGCAACCCCTGTATTTCCGCTTGTAGGCTCGATAATAACCGTATCTTTGTTTATAAGGCCTTTTTCCTCAGCGTCCCGGATCATAGCCAACCCAATCCGATCCTTAACACTTCCTGCGGGATTAAAATACTCCAGCTTTGCTAAAATTTTTGCTTCCAGACCTTCGCTAATACTGTATTTTGCCAGCTCAAGCATAGGCGTATTGCCTATGAGCTCTGTTAAATCCTTTGCTATACCAGCCATCCGCTCACCCCAAAAAATCAAAATATAACACATGAATTTTATCAAAGGATGGCTAATTTTACAATCATTTATGTAAATACATGGTTACTGGCTTGATTTTTCAAGGGCTTGAGCAAGATCTTCGATCAGGTCCTCCGGATCCTCAATACCGATCGAAAGCCTTATCATATCGGGTGTTACACCTGCAGATAATTGCTCCTCTTCAGACAATTGTGCATGAGTTGTACTTGCGGGATGAATAACAAGTGATTTCGCATCTGCCACATTAGCAAGCAAAGAGAAAAGCTCAAGGTTTTCTATAAAACGAATGCCTGCTTCTTTTCCACCTTTTATGCCAAAGGTAAAAATTGAGCCTGCACCTTTCGGGAAATATTTTTTTGCAAGATCATAATACTTGTTCCCAGGAAGTAACGGATAGTTCACCCAGCTTACTTTGGGATGCCTGCTCAGGAATTCTACAATCCTCTTTGTATTCGACAGATGTTTTTCAACCCTGAGTGACAGGGTTTCCAGCCCTTGCAGCAACAGGAAAGCGTTAAACGGACTCATGCAGGCCCCGGTGTCACGTAAAAGCTGTACCCTGGCTTTTACAATATAAGCAGCATTTCCAAAGGCTTCTGTGAATTTTAAGCCATGATAGCTTGGATCTGGCTCGGTAAAGCCGGGAAATTTCCCGCTGCCTTCCCAGTCAAAACGGCCTGAATCTACAATTACACCGCCTATAGATGTACCATGCCCTCCCAGATACTTTGTGGCTGAGTGCACAACAATATCTGCGCCAAATTCAAAGGGCCTGATTAAGTAAGGTGTTCCAAAGGTATTGTCAACAATCAGCGGAATTTTATTTTCATGGGCAATTTCGGCCACTTTTTCAATATCAATAATATTAATTCCCGGATTGCCTATTGATTCAATAAACAGTGCTTTTGTACGTTTATTGATTGCTTTTCTGAAATTTTCAGGATCATCCGGATCGACAAAAACTGTTTTTATTCCGAACCTTGGAAGTGTAGCCGAGAACAGATTGTATGTTCCTCCATATAATGTGCTTGCCGAAACTATCTCATCACCGCTTTCAGCAATGTTCAGAACTGCATAAGTTATTGCCGCTGAGCCTGATGATACTGCCAGTGCACCAACTCCCCCCTCCAGTGCCGCCATCCTCTTTTCAAAAACATCAATGGTGGGATTCATAATTCGTGTGTATATGTTACCGGATTCTTTCAGTGCAAATAGGTTTGCTGCATGCTCGGTGTCCTTAAAAACATAGGATGTTGTCTGATAAATGGGTACGCTCCTGGAACCGGTAGTAGGGTCGGGTACTTGACCGGCGTGGACCTGGAGCGTATCAAATCTGTAGTTTTTTCCGCTCATATCACTTCTCTCCTTTACCGTATAATTCTTCTCTTAACTACCTTCACAGGACACACATTAATAGCCGTTCAATTCATCAAGATTATATGGTGTCTCCTGATATACATAATAGTTCAGCCAGTTTGAGAACAGTAAATTAGCATGCCCCCTCCATCTTGTCACCGGGGGCTTTTGGGGATCATCATCAGGAAAATAGTTTTTTGGAATCTTTATATTCAATCCCTTGCTTATGTCACGATCATACTCTGACTTTAATGTGAGAGGATCATATTCAGAATGCCCGGTAACAAAAATTTGCCTGTCATCCCTTGATCTGACTATATAAACACCTGCTTCGGGCGATTCCGACAGAATTTCCAGTTCAGGAACCTTCAAAATGTCTTCTCTGCGCACTTCTGAATGCCTTGAATGCGGGACATAGAATACATCATCAAATCCTCTTAAAAGCTTTACATTTTTTACAGCGACAGTATGCTCAAATACTCCAAAGAGTTTTTCAGGCAGAGGGTACTTCGGTATATTGTAGAAGTGATAAAGGCCTGCCTGGGCTGCCCAGCAAATATACAGCACAGAGTAAACATGTTTTTTGCTCCAGTCCATTATTCTTGTAAGTTCTTCCCAATAATCCACTTCCTCAAAGGCCATATGCTCCACCGGGGCACCGGTGATAATCATACCGTCAAACTTTTCATCTTTAACGTCATCAAAGGTTTTGTAAAAAGTTCTCATATGTTCTTCGGGGGTATGTTTTGATTTATATGTGCGGGGATGCAGAAGAACAATATCAACCTGCAGCGGGGTATTACCGATAAGTCTTAGCAACTGGGTTTCGGTAACAATTTTTGTAGGCATAATATTAAAGATGGCAATCCTTAAAGGCCGAATATCCTGATGAATTGCCCTTTCTTCAGTCATTACAAATATGTTCTCACTGGTCAGAACTTCATATGCCGGCAGGTTGTCAGGTATATTAATAGGCATTTTGTCCAACTCCTTAATATATGATATACTACTAATCATATATAAATAATTTGGTATTGATTATAACAAAATATTTATGCAATGCAAGAGTTTTTTTTGCATATTTATAAAAATTTATAATAAAAAACAGATACTATTTTTAAGCCTTCTCATATGGTAAAGTATCTGTTTTACAGTTTTTGAAATAAAATATGAATGAATTTCCAAACTTATTACGAAAAATTATAAAACCGGTTTATACAACCTTCTTTTATCCAACGACCAAACGGGGTCTGAAAAATTCCCCTCTTCAACATTTTTTAAGCTGTTTGCATAATCATAAACCCTGGCATCTATCATATCAATGAAATGCAATAGTTCAGCTTCGAGAAACATTGGTTTTTTAGGGCTGCCATATTCAGGCTCGTAATGATGGCTTGCTATCATATGCTTTAAAAGCAGTATAACTTCAGATGATATGCCCAGTTCATTTCCTGCCCGCTCTATATCGCATATGCCCATCAGTATATGGCCTAAAAGCTGTCCCTCTTTTGAATATTCCGATATCCCCAGTTCATTTGATTCCAGTTCCCCGATTTTAGCAAGATCGTGAATGAGAACACCTGCGTATAATAAGTCGAGATTGATCTCTGTATATATCTCTTTTAACTTATCCGATAACCGAAGCATTCTAAGAATATGATACAAAAGGCCGCTGCGGATTGAATGATGCAAAGACTTGGCTGCCGGAAAATAAATGAGCTGCTCTTCTTTATTTTTAATCAATTTTAGCACCAGTTTCCTTATGTCGGTGTTGGAAATCCGGTTTGCATACCCATATATCTCTGACAGCATTTCCTCTGCCGGAATTGGCGCGGAAGGAACAAATTTGTATATTTCTTTCTGGTCTTCGGGATCGGCAATACGGATTTTATTTATATTAAGCTGAATCACTTCTTTGAAGCTGTCCACTTTTGCGTTAACATAATAAAGCATATTTAACTGTAGTGTGGTATAAATTTCTTCTCCGGCATCCCATAGTTTTGCCTGCACTTCCCCGGTTTTATCCGAAAAAACCATATCAATATATGGTTTTTTATTAGACGCTTCTTTCAGTTCTTTTTTTCGAAGTATGTAAATTCCGTTTATGATTTCACCCTGTTTCAGATCACTTATGGAAACTCCAATAAACCGCATCTTTTTCTCCTTTTATATATCCCATATTTCTATTATACGATACATCAATTCATTGGCTAAATCAACTTCTTTATGTTTGGTAAGCATTTTTCCTTCTGAATCGGTTACAACCCTTACAACAGGCCTTGTCGGGTACTTCTTGTTGTATTTTTTTACTATCCCTTTTTCCCCTGTGTTTAATATTACACCCGTTCCAACAGGATAATAGGCAATATACCTTAAAAAAACATCCACTACTTCCTGATCAAAATGTTTTGATGCAAGTGATGTTATATAATCTATTACTTCATGAGGCATTAATTTTTTTCTATACACCCTGTCGGTTGTTAAAGCATCATAAACATCAGCAACTGCGACGATACGGGCCGCCTTGTGAATGTTCTCGCCCTTAAGGTGGTATGGGTATCCGCTTCCGTCCAGACGTTCATGATGCCCCAGCGCAATATGAGATGCCATCATAGTGATTCCCTTTGTTTTCTTTAAAAGCTCATGCCCGTAAATGGTATGCTTTTTTATTTCTTCAAATTCCTCGTTTGTCAATTGAACAGGCTTTTTAAGAATTTCTTCGCTTATCATAACCTTTCCTATATCGTGAAGTATGGAACCCACACCAAGCTCCCTCAGCTTATCGCTGCTATATCCAAATCCGATTCCGATAATTAGGGCCAGAATGCATACATTAACGCTGTGAGAAAATGTATAATCATCAACCGAACGAATATCCGAAAGATTTGCTATAATATCCTTGTTTGACAGAATACTGGTTATTATCTTATCGACCACTTGCATTACCTGATAACCGTCAATACTCGTTTTGATAGCCGGATTAATCATCATTAACTTAACCTTGCGTTTAGCCTCGTTAATGATTTCATCATGCACTACCTCTGGAATCTGAATATCCTTTGAAATTTCATCCTCAACGTATACCTCGGTAATTCCATTGGCCATAAGTCTTCTTTTGTATTCTTCAGTAAGTTCTGTTCCGGAAACGAGCAACACTTTTCCCTCCAAAGTCACTATAGTCTTTGCGAGTATTGCCCCGGATTGAATTTTATCCAGGCTGACCCTGCGCACTTACAGTTGCCCTCCCAACTAACAGCAAATAAAAAACAAACCCCTAATATTTATTATCGGTTTATGGGTTTCTTGAATTTAGCAAATGCATTTGGAAACTGGTATTTTTCAGATTTTTTATACGAATAAAGCTACAATGCACGTATTTTTATGCATTTTAATCAATTTGGGCTGTCTCAATTGGAAATGATAATTTATTGAGACAGCCCGAATTTTAAGTCAGAAAATCAAGTTGTTCTTTACGGTGTTCTTGTTTTTCCAGAGTTTTTTCCAGAGTTTCTTTGTCCATTTTATCTGCATTATGGTCTAAATAACCATCGGTATATTCAATGTTTCTTTTTAAATTTTCAACCTGATCTTCCTGCTCATGTTCACCGTAAGCTACGATATTTTTCAGGTTTTCCATCTGCTGCAATCTTTCTTCCTGAATTTTTTCACTGTGTTTTACATTTTCAGGGTCAGCTATATCCGAGTGCTGCTCAAGATGCCTTTCGGTCCGTACATAGCGGTTGTTAATATTTAATAGCTCTTCTATTCTTCTTTCGTTGGCCATTTTTTGTTCTTCCTTGCTGTCTATGGCTTTTTCCTTTGATCTGTCACTCACTTTTTTCCCTCCTTTCAGGATTTATTATTTCCACGGAGGGAATAAACTAAATAGAATACAAAAAGTAATTAATGACAATCAAGCCACAGTCTGACACAATAAGCTTGTGCTGCCTATTCCAGCAATGGTTTTATTTTTGACAAAACATTTCTGCGCAAATTTTCAAGCGCTTTTTCGGAATCAGCACCTGAGCTTCCCGATACACCATAGTATATTTTAATTTTGGGTTCAGTTCCTGAAGGCCTTATACAAAACCAGAAATCATCATCGGTTTCAAAATAAAGCACATCTGATTTTGGAAGGGTAAGATTCTCTTTCATACCCGTTTTAATATTGGTTTTAACTCCGGTTTTATAATCCCTGACGGCTTTAATAACGGTATCGCCAAATTTTTCCGGGACCTCGCTGCGCATACATGCCATTGCATTCTGTATCTTTTCCAGTCCTTCTTTTCCTGCCAGCGTAAAGGAATCCAAAGCTTCTTTTGCATAACCGTATTTCTCATATATATTGATTAGCGCATCATACAACGTTAATCCTTTCGATTTATACCATGCAAACATTTCAGCAATCAGCATTGATGCAACTACAGCGTCCTTGTCACGAACATAGGTACCAGAAAGGTATCCGTAACTTTCTTCAAAACCAAAGACAAAATTCTCGTCTCCCTGTTCATCTCTTATAAGTATTTGCTCACCGATAAATTTAAAACCGGTTAAAACCTCAATCATCTTAACATTATAAGCATTGGCTATTTTTCTGGCCAATTCGGTGCTTACAATGGTCTTTACAACAAACGGCTTTTCAGGCATTCTGTGCTGTTCGGCCAAATTGGACAGGATATACTCCATCAGCAGGCACCCTGTCTGGTTGCCTGTTAAAGTAATATATTCGCCTTTCTTATCCCTTACAACAATACCAACCCGGTCACAGTCAGGATCGGTTCCTATAATAAGTTCCACATCCTTTTCCCTTGCCATTTTTATTGCCAGCTCGAATACAGCCTTCTCCTCGGGGTTTGGATATTTTACCGTACTAAAATAAGGATCGGGTTTTTCCTGTTCGGGCACAACATATACGTTGTTAAAGCCTGTTTCTTTTAAAATACGCCTTACAGGCTTGTTTCCCGAACCATGCAAAGGCGTGTAGATTATTTTGCACCTGTCAAGTTCATCCTGGCTGAGTTTGGTAATTGACAAGGTCTTTAATGCTTTTATATATGCATCGTCAACTCTTTCTCCAATTATTTCTATCAGGCCTTCGTTCACTGCTTTTTCAAAATCCATTACTTTGATTGCAGTAATGTCAGTAATTGCATTGATTTCTTCCAGTACGGCATTGGACAGTTCAAGCGGTATTTGCCCTCCGTCCTTGCCATAAACCTTATAACCATTATACTCCTTTGGGTTATGGCTGGCAGTTATTACTATTCCGGCATCACATTTCAGGAATCTGACTGCAAATGACAGTTCGGGAGTTGGCCTTAACTCATCAAACAAATAGCTTTTTATCCCGTTCTCGGCAAACACACATGCGCTTTCTTCCGCGAACTCACGGGATTTATACCTTGAATCATATGCAATTGCAATTGACGGGGATTTGCTTCTTTTTAAAAGGAAATTAGCCAATCCCTGTGAAGCTTTCCTTATGACATAACGATTAAGGCGGTTAGTACCTGCCCCGATAATACCTCTTAAACCACCCGTTCCAAATTCAAGGTCACGGTAGAACCTGTCCTCAATCTCTTTTTCATTATCGGCGATAGACAATAATTCGGACTTTGTCTCTTCATCAAAATAAGGATCATTTAACCAGTCATTATATCTTTCTCTATAACTCAAGTTAATCACTCCTATAACACTATATTGCAATTATTCCCGATATGTTAACGTTTATTTTATAAACTAACAATAGATTTCAGAAATTCTGATTATATCAAGGGCATGCCCTGTTTTTTCGTCAATATCAATCACTACTGCATTAAAACATGTTCTTCCCTTTGCGGGTTCAAAATGGACAGGCAGTCCGGTTATAAATTTCTGAATAATCTGCATTTTGTCCACGCCTATTACACCATCAGCAGGTCCTGTCATTCCTACGTCTGTAATATAAGCCGTCTTGTTCTCAAGAATTTTTTCATCGGCTGTCTGTACATGGGTGTGAGTCCCAATCACCGCACTTACGCGGCCGTCCAGGTAATATGCCAATGCCTGTTTTTCGCTTGTAGCTTCGGCGTGAAAATCCACAATTATGATCTTGCATTGCTGTTTTAATATTGATATATCACGATCTGCAGCCTGAAATGGACATTCTGCAAAAGAATCCATATAAACACGTCCGATTAAGTTTATAATCCCAATTTTGACCCCGTTTTTTTCTATAATAACTTTCCCCTTTCCGGGAACACTTTTCGAATAATTCGAAGGCCTGACTATTTTTCCACAGGAATCTATGAAATTAAACACTTCTTTTCTGGCCCAGGTATGATTGCCTAGTGTTATAGTATCAACACCGGCATTAAAAATTTCTTGAGCAGTGTTGTAATTAATGCCTTTACCACCGGCAGCATTTTCAGCATTTGCTATACAGACATCCCATTTGTATGTGTACTTAAGTTTCTCCAGGCGGTTTGCCAAAACCAACCTGCCTGTTTTTGCAAAAACATCACCTATAAATAAAAATCTCAATAAATTTCTTCCTCTCAAAATGCAAGAAGCGTATAATACGCTTCTTGCATTTGAAAAATTAATATTATTTTAACGAATTTATTTTGCATATTCAACAGTGCGTGTTTCCCTGATTACATTTACTTTAATTTGTCCGGGATAATCAAGTTCGTTTTCAATTCGTTTTACGATATCCCTGGCAACCAGAACCATTCCTTCATCGGATATGTCTTCAGGCTTAACCATAATCCGAACCTCACGTCCTGCCTGAATAGCAAAAGATTTTTCAACTCCTGCAAAAGAGTTTGCAATTTCTTCGAGCTTCTGCAGTCTTTTAATGTATGATTCAAGCGTTTCTCTTCTTGCTCCGGGTCGGGATGCAGAAATTGAATCAGCTGCCTGAATAAGCACTGCAATAATGGATTTTGGTTCTTCATCACCATGATGAGACAATATTGCATCAATTACAACTTCGCTCTCATGGTATTTTCTGCACAACTCAACACCTATTGAAACATGAGAACCTTCCATTTCATGGTCAACTGCTTTCCCTATGTCATGCAGTAACCCGGCACGTTTTGCAAGGGCGACGTCTTCACCCAGTTCGGCTGCCATAATCCCAGCCAGATGAGCAACTTCAATTGAATGGTTGAGTACATTCTGTCCGTAGCTTGTTCTGTAATTGAGTTTGCCGAGTAACCTGACAAGCTCTGGGTGTAAGCCATAAACACCTGTCTCGAACGTAGCACGGTCACCGGCTTCACGGATGCTGGTTTCAACCTCTTTCCTTGCTTTTTCCACCATTTCTTCAATCCGCGCCGGGTGAATTCTGCCATCCAAAATAAGCTTCTCAAGGGCAATCCTGGCAACCTCTCTTCGGATAGGATCAAAGCCTGACAATATAACCGCTTCAGGTGTATCATCAATAATCAGGTCAATCCCTGTAAGAGTTTCAAGGGTGCGTATATTTCTACCCTCACGCCCGATTATTCTTCCCTTCATTTCATCATTTGGAAGGGATACAACAGAAACCGTAATTTCTGATGTATGATCCACAGCACATTTTTGAATAGCGGTTGATAAAACTTCCTTTGCTTTCCGGTTAGCCTCTTCTTTTGCTCTTTCATATATTTCCTTAACCAGAATAGCTGCATCATGTTTTACTTCGTCTTCAACCTTGTTCAACAGGTATTCCTTTGCTTCATCCACCGACAAACCTGAAATGCTCTCAAGCTTCTCAAGCTGTTGTTGGTATAAGTTCTCAATTTCCTGTTGACGGGTTTCAATTTCCTTAATTTGTCTGTTTAAGCCTTCTTCTTTTTTCTCCAGGGCATCCATTTTCTTTTCCAGAGTTTCATCCTTTTGCTGGAGACGGCGTTCGGTACGTTGGATTTCCATCCTTCGTTCCTTAACCTCTTTTTCAAACTCCACCCTGCTTTTATGGATTTCCTCCCTGGCTTCAAAAAGCGCTTCCCGCTTTTTTCTTTCAGCAATCTTTTCAGCTTCACTTACAATACGCTGGCCTTCCAGTTCTGCACTACCTATTTCGGCCTCTGCAATACGCTTTCTATGCTCAATTCCTTTACGGAACATAATAAGTGAACTGATTACCGCAATTATTAGGCCAATTCCCAGACCTAACAGTAATGAACCATAATTGATCTCCCTCACCTCCTTGTCCACAGTATCCTGCAAATTCTTATCTCTTGTAACAACGATTTCTTTTTAAATATAATTCGCTGTTATAAGGACATATGCAAGTATACTTTTTTCTTTTACGGATTTCATTTTCTTTTTGATTTAATAAGCAAATAAATGCAAAATTAAATACTGTATGAACAAAAAATGCCCATACTATAAGTATTTTAAACTTATTTGAAAAAGGTGTCAAGAAACAGCAATTCAATTTAAAAATGTTGCATATTTCACTATTTTGAAAGTTCAGCAGATTTGACTGTATTTTTTAACAGCATTGATATGGTCATAGGACCTACTCCGCCCGGTACGGGAGTTATATAGGAAGCTTTTTCCGCAACACTGTCAAAGTCTACGTCTCCGCATAATTTTCCGTCTTCAAGACGATTCATTCCCACATCAATAACAACCGCTCCGTCTTTTACATATTCAGCACTTATCAGTTTTGGCTTCCCGACGGCAACTACAAGGACATCTGCACGCCTGCATATATCCTTCAAATTTTTTGTTCTGGAGTGGCATATTGAAACTGTGGCATTGCTGTGCAATAAAAGCATTGCCATCGGCTTTCCCACTATATTGCTTCGGCCTACTACCACGCATTCCTTGCCTTCCAGATTAATGCCTGTCCGGTTTAACATTTCCATGATTCCTGCAGGAGTACATGGCAAAAAGTAATAATCACCAATCATAATCCTGCCCACATTAAACGGATGGAAAGCGTCCACATCCTTATCCGGAGAGATTCTCAGCAATACGTTTTCAGAATCGATATGCTTCGGCAGAGGCAACTGGACAAGAATTCCGTGTACAGACTTGTCCTTATTCAGTACTTCCACCAGCTGAATCAGCTCATCTTCAGTTGTTTTTTCAGGAAGAACATATTCAAAGGAACGAATTCCTACTTCTTCGCATGCTTTCTTTTTATTATTAACATAAATACGGGAAGCGGGATCATTTCCTACAAGGATAACTGCAAGACCCGGTTGCAGGCCGTTCTGCTTTAAATTGTCCACTTTTATTTTTAGTTCTTTTCTAATTTCATCAGAAATTTCACGTCCGTTTAAAATGACTGCACTCATTTCTCTTCTCCTTAATTATAAAATTTTGGAAATATTAGATTTTTCCTGAATTGATTTTATGGTCTTTCGTGGAAATTGTCAAGTAATCCAAGAAACCAGAATAAAGCTGCTGCTTGTATTACGGCTTTCCGCAACATATAATCCCAGCACAGTGTGATATTGGTATAAAGCCGAAGCTTAAGCCAGGAAAGGATTCTTTAAGTTCGTCAAATACAAAGTAAATTTCTTCATCATCCCAGTAATCTGAGAATTTTGCCTTACATTGCTCAAGTAATTCCCTTGTTTCAAATGCTATGTCACCAATAATAATCCGCCGGCTGTATATTGCATTGAGCCGGAAGAATAAAGCTTAACAGCCTTTTTTGGTTCCCTTCATATAATCTTCCAGCGAACAGGCAAGTGTTTCTTCCAAAGGGCGATTTTTAAGTCCTGCGTCCTTGGCGTCAAGGCTCACTGTTCCATCTTCCAGCACAAAACACGGAATACCTATCTGCCCATTTTCCCTGGCAGATACGAATGGTTCAGAGTGATCCCTTATTTTCAGAAACTCTTTTAGCAGGCGCACATGCGATCCAATATCAATATACTCAAAGTTTGGATTGCCTTCAATTTGCTCTTTAATGTAAGTGCAATCCGGACAGGTATCCATCCCGTAAATTTTTATCATATTCTTACCTCTTACTTAACTATTTTTTCTTTATTATACCACATTGGTATAAACCGTTCACCAGTATGTATTCAGGGAATTGATTTTTTTCTCTTGTGCTAAATCTCCAGGATCATTGTTGATGAGGATTCTATTTCTTCAAAACCGTTCTTTAAGTAAAATTTATACGCCGGAAAACCTTTAACCGTGTTTAGCATAATAGAATCTATGCATTTTCCCCTCAAAGCAAGTGAAATCTTTTTAAGAAGCTCCCCGGCTATGCCCTTCCTTTGCATCTCAGGCCGAACACAAAAATCCTCTATTCTGAAATAATCATTTTCAATGCACGGTATAATAACTCCCAGCACAAAACCCACTATTTGGTTTTCCTCCAGTATAACCCATCCTGCATAAGTATTGCCCGAAACAAATCTGGCCAGATACTTCTTTACCTTTTCATAATCATAATTTTCATTCCATGGCTCTTTTGAATAAGCATCCATGTATATTTCCGCGCAAGCCTCCAAATCCTCTGTAAACATGTTTCTTACCAGCAATTGAAATACACCCCGCAAACTATATAAATAACACCTGTGAAATTCAGTTCCCGTATTACTGCCTTAAGTTATTATACAGCAACCTGCCAAAAGGTAAAATCAGTCACTTAAACATACCTCACAACAACATAGATAGTTCATGAATATAAAACTAATACCCTGATAAAAATATCAGGGGATTATAAAACAATCATTCCTTATTGGCTATAACGAGAAATCTGTGGCATGTAAAATCGATATATCCTGCTTTTTGAATCTGACTGTCAATTTCTTTCAGCCTTTCAAAATATTTTTCGACAGTAAAGCCGGGTACCTGCCATGGTATTGCTTTTAAATAAAACACAATGGCTCCGATATCATAAAATCTTGTTTTCACTATATCTTCCTTTTGCTCGACTATCTTTAAGCCCGCTTCCTTCAATCTTCTGACTGCAATTTCCAGATTCCAGTCATAATACTTACTTCGCGGGGCACCCAAAAGCTCATTTATTTCCCTGTCATTTAAACCGCCAACCTGCTGGGTTATAAAAGTTCCATGATCCTTTAAAATTCTTGCCACTTCCTTTTCGGAATATGATTCATGCCTGTTAATTACCAGGTTGAAAGTTCTATCCGGAAACGGCAAGCATTCATCATCACAAACCCTGTATACTTTTACCCCCAGAGGCTTCAGCCTTTTTTCTGCAATACTTATATTGGGTTCATATCCCTCGGTAGCACATGTATATTCAGGCAATGGACTTAAGGACGACAAAAACTCCCCGCCGCCTGTTCCCATATCCAATAATGATGATGCCCGTAACAATCCGGCCATTACTTTATTCCTGTAATTCCAGCTTAACGGGAACTCTCTCATTCTACCCGTTGACTCAATATATGAGAAATCCCATCCTTCAAATTTCTCATTTGCTTCGCTGATTAAGTAATCAAATAATTCATTGCCTGATAAATTCTTCATCAATATAATCCTCCTTCTTGTATTTAGTATCCTTAACAAAAGCTATCACAAGGAGGACCCCTTGCAGTTTGTTACAAGCCATAAAGAATATGCATAAATTATCACCTTTCACTTGGATTTATTGCTTCAGTTAAAATCCCCGTTCCCTATGATACCATCAAAGATTTATATCCATCGTGTTTATACAGCATTTTAAACTCGGTGTCTTTCTTTATTCTGAGCTTATAAGAAGGATCGCTTTCCAGTACTTTCTTCAGCAGATCTATCGCCAGATCTTTTTCCCCCATCAAAGCATAAACTTTCGACATCCCGTAATAGAGTTCGGCATCATCGGGGTAACTTGCAAGTGATGTCTTGTAAATCTGCATGGCTTTTGTATACTGGCGGCTTTTGATCAGGGCTGCAGTATAATTGTATATAAGCACCTGATCATTTTTATTCAGCTCATAAGCCTTTTCAAAAGATAGAACAGCATCCTCGTGCCGTCTTGACATTTCAAGAACAATGCCGCGATTGAAGTAGAGCTGATAAGATTTCCCAAACACCTTTATACCCTTGTCAAATACCTGGACGGCTTCACGGTAACGCTCCATCTGTCCTAACAACACGCCCAAACAGTTATAAGCATCTTCCAAAAGCTCATCGCCTTCAATGGATTTGTACAGGTATCTCACAGCCTGTTCCCTGTCTCCCATTTCATCCAGTAAAGTTGCAGCATTATAAAGCAGCATACTGTTTTTTGAATTGACAGCAATACCTTTTTCGTAAGTTTTTAAAGCATCCTCATTACGCTTCAATTCACGCTGTGCCAGTGCAAGGTGATAATAATTCAGCGGTTCTTCGGGCTCAAGATCTATTAGTTTATTAAAGCATTCTTCGGCCTTGTCAAACATTTTTTCCTTTAAAGCCGATTTTCCTTTAAATTTCAGCGCATCAATATTCCTGGTTTCTGACACGACTATTTCGTCCAACACTTCAAGAGCTTTTTGTGTCTCGCCTTTTTTATAATAAATGCTTCCCAAAACAATGCGCAAAAAGCTGTCTTTTAGATCAAAGCGGCCTTTCTCAAGGTATTCAATGGCTTTATCTTCCATATTGATTGCCAGATAAGCCCGGGCAATATTCTTATAAGCAACCGTTATATCAGGCTTAATATCAATGGCTCTTTGAAAAGCCCTGATGGACTGTTCAAATCTGCCTGAATAATACAGCGCATAGCCAAGGTTAAACTGAACCATAGCTTCAAGCAGGTCTGCCGGAATTGCCTTAATATCATTGTTTTTTTCCTGTTTAATCAGTTTCCTGGCTTTGTCCAACACTTTGCAAGCTTGCCTGTATTTTCCCGTAAAACAATACAGATAGCCTGCATTATATGCTATATAAGCCGACTGCGGAAAAACCGAAAAAAGGAACCTGTACTGCAAAGCCGCTGCATCATGCCTTTGAAGCCTGATTAACTTATGTGCAAGTATTAATTGCTTTCTGATATTCTTTGAGAACTTTTTATCATCAATATCCAAAGAATTATAAACAGTAACGGGATCAATTTCACCTTTGTAAAGTTCGGCATTCTCCGTAAAATAAGAATAGCTTAACCGCTGTTTCTCATTTTTGCTCTTTGGTTCAATAAAAGGAATGTAAGTGCCCATTTTTTTCCTTTTTCGTATCACTCTTATATGATCATATATAAGAATCAACGATGGCAGGAAAAATCCTCCTGCAATTACAGCAAACTCAACTTCCGGCGTGGTCAGTACATTTTCAAGAAGAGAAAATACTACAACGGTAGCTGACAGAAATTGAACCAGCAATACAAAAACCGAAACTATTCCGGGCCTTTTTATAAAACGATTCATCATATATATAGTCAGCAGTGAAACAATAAAAGCAATAAAAATTAACGGTACATTCATTCTTTATCCTCCATTTGAGCAGGCAAACCAATATCACGGTTTTAGCTGTTCATTTTCATTTCTTCCCACTGTTCTTTGGTTATAAGCACTCTTCTTGGCTTACTTCCTTCAAACCCGCTTATAATGCCTCGCTCAGCCATTTGATCTATAATTCTTCCAGCACGGGCATAACCTACTCTGAACCTTCTCTGTATAAGGGAAACCGATGCCTGTCCGCATTCAACAACCAATTCAATAGCCTGGGGCAGCAGTTCATCAGCGTCAAGTTCTTCTCCATCGGCGTCATCGTTCTTTTTAGTAATCTGATCAATAATGTCCTCATCATATTCAGCATGAACCTGGTTCTTTACATATTCAACAACATGCTCTATTTCCTTATCCGATATAAAACAGCCCTTAACGCGGACGGGTTTTTGCATTCCTATCGGGAAATAAAGCATATCTCCCTTTCCAAGCAGCTTCTCGGCTCCGCCCATATCAAGTATTGTCCTTGAATCTACCTGTGAAGAGACCGCAAAGGCTATTCTTGACGGGATGTTAGCTTTAATTACTCCTGTAATAACATTTACCGACGGGCGCTGGGTTGCAATTACAAGATGCATTCCTGCAGCACGTGCCATCTGTGCCAGACGGCATATGGAATCTTCAACATCATGGGGTGCAACCATCATCAAATCGGCAAGCTCATCGATTATTATTACAATCTGCGGCAGCTTAAACCCTTCACCCTGTTCTTCAATCAGTTTATTGTACCCGTTCAGGTCACGTACCCCTTTGTCGGCAAAAAGCTTATAGCGCGTAACCATTTCCTGCACTGCCCACTGAAGAGCTCCTGCTGCCTTGGACGGATCGGTGACCACAGGAATAAGCAGGTGCGGAATGCCGTTATAAACTCCAAGCTCCACTACCTTAGGGTCTATCATCAGCAGTTTTACTTCCTCGGGCGAAGCTTTGTAAAGCAAGCTTACTATTATACTGTTTATGCAGACACTTTTTCCTGAACCCGTTGCACCTGCAATCAGCAAGTGCGGCATTTTAGCCAAATCAATAATAACATTATCTCCGGAAATATCTTTTCCCAAACCTACAGCAAGCTTGGATTTAAATTTTACGAATTCAGGAGTTTCGATAACCTCCCGCAGCATAATCGGAGCAACTTCGGGATTTGGGACTTCTATACCCACTGCAGATTTCCCGGGTATAGGAGCTTCAATACGGATTCCCTGCGCAGCCAAACTAAGTGCTATGTCATCAGTCAAATTAACGATACGGCTGACTTTCACGCCCGGGCTGGGCTGTAATTCAAATCGCGTAAAAGCAGGACCGACAGCTACATTTATAATCTGTGCACTGATCCCAAAACTGGTTAAAGTCTCTTCCAGCTTTCTTGCGTTCTCCAGAGCGTTTTGCTTTAATTTCCTGGTGTTCATCCCGCCGTCTTCGGGAGCGCTCAGGCAGGAGAACGGAGGAAACTGGTATTCAAAATCCTGCATTGGTATTCTTCTGATATCCTTTACAGGTGCATCTTCCTGTTTTACCGTTTTTTTCTCCGCCATGGTGTCTTTCACCTGAACAGGTATCTCTCTGGCGGGCATTTCCTGAACAGGGATCTCCTTGACAGGCATTTCCTTTAGTATTTCCCGGACATGTATTTCCTGAACGGGTGTTTCCTGAACAGATGCTTCATTGACAGGTATTTCATGCTCTTCGGTCTGCTTTTCGATATTGTCATTTGCTTTTCTTTCAGGATAAATTCTCATCATCGGAAAATCTATTACTTTCCCGCTTCTCGGATTTACATCCTTTTCTTTAAGAACAATTGATGGCTCGTCCAATTCTTTTATATATATTGGCTCATCTTCATCCTCATCATCCAAAAATTCAACCCTGGAACTCCGATTCTCCTTAATTCGTTTAACTTTGACAGCTGTACCTACAGCCACCTTTTTGATGGAGATTTCAGTAAGCATCATTGCAATAACTATGCTAAAAGCTCCAAGCAAAATATATGTGCCCGTCTTCTGGAAAATAAGGCACAATGGTACACTTATCAGACCTCCTATTACTCCGCCGTTAAGTGTATATGGAATATTGGTTACACTTCTGCCCATTTTGTAGAAATGCTTGAGGTATTGAAAGAAAGCCATATTTACATAATCTGATTTGTTAAACGCACCTGTGGTAAAAATCGCACCTATCATCAACATCAAAATAAAAATCAGGTGCAGCCTTTTCCTGACCAGCTGGTTATGGGGGTAAAAAATTAATAAAGTCCCGTAAATCAAAACAAATGGAGGCAGCAAATAAGCTATGCATCCAAACATTCCGGTGGTTATATGCACAATTATTTCACCGAAAAGCCCTGTCAGGTTTTTAATGTATATGCTTAGCGCATATAAAATGCCAAACGCTATGGTAAGAACACCTGAAATTTCTCTCTGGCGTCTTTTCTTTTTAATGCTTACGGCTTTACCGTTACTGCTGCTTTTTATATTTTTGGAATTCTTTTGACTTTTGGTTGTTGCTCTTTTTTTTGTTCTGGAATTTGTGCCAGTATTAGAGCGTGTACTTTTAGTTGACTTTTTCTTTTGTGTTTTCCCCGGCAATTTATTCCCTCCAAATCAAAAATCTATTGCAATATATAATATACCATAATAATCCGGAAAACTTCAACTAAAGTACCTTTCAGCAGCACGTGCATATAGTGTTGCAATTTAACCGCCCAGCGAATCACATCGTGAAATGAACTCCATACAGGCTCTGCCATTATGGTACGGACATTTCCACGGCTCCACCTTCGGAAGGTTTTCTATGGTTCTGCCATTTCTCTCCACTGAATGGAACCACTCTCCATACCGGTGATCAACAATGTTCATATAAATAAACTCCCATGTTTTAACAATGGGTGACAGATACGTATCTTTTCCGGTAATTTCAATTGCATTCATCAGGCCAACAATCATTTCGGCCTGCGGCCACCATTCTTTCCTGAAACTTTTTCCGGTGGAATCGGCATGATCATAAATGCCTCCAAAGACACTGTCATAGCCTTCTTCTATTACCTTGTCGGTCATTTTTATGGCAATGTCCCTGACTTTTGCCTGCAATTCCTGGCTTTCAAGTACATTCGCGGCTTCACATAACAGCCAGCTGCACTCAATATCATGACCATATGATACCGTATCGGATAACGATTCCCATTTTTCATTAAAGAACAGTTTTAAATGACAGGTTTTAGGATCAATTATTTTTTCTGAAAATATCCCAACCAAATCGGTCAATTTTTTTCTCAGATCATTGTTTTTCCAAACTCTGTACAGATTTGTATAAGCTTCGAGAAGGTGAAGATGTGTGTTCATTGTTTTTGGCGCATTTAGATCTGCCTGGCTCAATCTCATATCAGATATCGGGTTCCACTCCTCCGAAAATGCATCGATATAACCGCCATACTCCTCATCATAACTATATTTCTCAACAAGATTATACAGCAGAATTGCCATGTTCAAACTGTCCGGATCATTGAATACCCTGTAATATTCGCTTAAAGCATAAATTCCAAATGCTATATTATATATATGCTTTTTTTTGATTATAGGGTTCCCGAAAAAATCCACCATCCAGTACAGCCCGGAATTATTATAATCCCAGAAGGCTCTCTTAAGGAACCGGTATGCATGTTCTGCCGTATCCTTATATTCTTTTTTTCCATATGTAAGGAAGGCTCTTGAAAATGTCCACAGAATCCTTGAGTTAAGGATACATCCTTTTGGTGCCATCCGGTCAATTTTCAAATCATTAGTAACACTCCCGTAAAAGCCGCCATGGGATTTATCAGCCAATGCAACCCAAAATGGCAGAATGTTGTTCTCTAATTCATTGGATATCTGGTTTCTTAATTTCAATAATGTTTCTTTCAAAAAAATCACTCCTAAAAAATTAACATTAAAAACCTTTATCCTGAATGAATTTTTCAAGAGCCTTTATTCAAATCATCAGTAATTTACATTCATTTTTACAACCAGTGCTTTCTCTCCCATAAATGCCCTGTCACAACTCATACCAATAAAATCATCCCCGAAAATCTCATACAGGTTTCCTGAAATATTGAATTCTGGCAGCTTTCCAATTATTTTTTCACCGTCTGTCAGGTAAGCCATCTGTACCGGCGATGCAAAATCCCCGGAGCTTGTATAATCTCCGCCGCTGGCCATAATTACCAGTATTGCCGGGCCACCGTTAATAAGTTCCTTTAATGTCTTTTTTCCGGGGACGATAGATAAATCAGCACTTGATAAAGACGGGACTTCATCATAATCCCCTGAAGCAGAACCGGTTAACGGCATTGAAAACCTTTTGGCATTCATCTTGTCGGTATATGCCTTCTCAATTACTCCGTTCCTGACCAGGTAATACACATCATCTTTCTGGGTGACACCTTCGGTATCAAAGAAAGGTGTGTGGTATTTTTCTTCAGTTCTGTCCTGGATAATATGTAAATCAGAATTGAATACTTTAGTGTTAATTTTATTGCAGAATAATGATGTGCCAAAGCCAATCTGTTCCCCGTTAAGGGATTCATTTATTTTTGACAGTAACATTCCCGGTTCCACTATAACAGGAATTTTTCCCTGCTGGGGCAGGCTAACTTCGTTTCTGAACGCATCCAGAAACATTCTTGCGTCTTCAATGAATTCTTTTTTCTGCAGCGTCCTGCCCTGCCTGATTAATCCGCTGTCAATTATATTAATGGAATCCCTGTGCTTAACCAGAAGCACATATTCGATAGTTTTGTCATAATTAACATAATCCAGTCCCGCATCATTTTTAAGTGATATTTCTGATTCGCATATATTGATCTTATGACTGAATATAAAGTCAGGATATTCTGAATTAAGAGTTTTCAGCAAATCCTCCATTTCTTTGATAAATTCTTCATCACTGATGTTGAGCTGTCTTAAGTCTCTGACACGCTTTCTGTTTTTCTCGGGTTCAAATGGATATGGAATTTGATCCTTCAATCTTTCTTCGGCCTCAGCCCATGTTTTTTCGGTTGGCTCGCCAAAAGTCCCCGCAACACCTATGAATCCATTATCATATACCCTGCATCCACTTTTCATGATTGATTTTTTTCTTACAGAATCAATGGCACAGTTTGTTATGTTAATTGATGTCTCACGCACGGTTTTCTGGTATAGTTCCCTTATCATTTAAAAACCCCCTTATTGCACGTTAATACCATGTACACGAATGTACGGGCCGCCAAAACCAACACTTAGCGGAAATTGCTCCATTTTCCCGCAACCTCCCAGCGGGAAAGAAAATAATTCAACTTCATTGGAAAAACCGTCAATTTCATGCAGAGTTTTCATTACATTTCCCGTTATAACCGAAATTCTTACCGGTTCGGCAATGCGTCCGTTGCGTATCATATATGCTTTTCTCGGAGCTATTGTAAAAGTGGTCATTCCTGAACCATGTTTTATATCTTCAATATAAATTCCTTCATCAATACTCTTTATCAGTTCGTCCTTCGTCTGATTTCCTGCCTCTATATATGTTGTCGTCATCCGCACTATGGGCTCATATTCAAAACTTACAGCCCTGGCATTACCGGTTAATTCTTCATCGAGAGCCACTGCAGTATTGCAGCTGTGAAGCCTTCCTGTCAATACCCCGTTTTTAATTATGTAGTTTTTCCTGCCTCGCGTACCTTCATCATCAAACGGTACATAACCCGCGCCTGGAATGAGTCCGGTTTCAATTATGTTCAGGCTCGTGGAGCCGACAACTTTTCCGATAGTCCATTCCCTTTTCATTGTTTCGTCGCCAACCATGAAGTCCGACTCACTTTTGTGGCCAAAACTTTCATGGGCAAAAACGCCCGTAACAACGGGAGAAAGCACACAGGTATAAACTCCTGGTTTTACCGGCACGGCCTGTGTACAGTATTCCAGATCCTTTTTTAATTCTTCTCTTACTTCATCCTGCCTGTTTGCAAGCTCATTGAAATACATTTTATAAATATCCTTGCTGCCGTTATGCGGTACATCTCCCTCCTGCATCCTGTACCTGACAGTTACACAGCAGTATTGAGCGTCAAATTTCACATCGGTTCCTTTTGAAGATATAATATGCTTTTCTGTGTACTTATCAAGATAATATATCTGCGACATTTTTACCTGGGGGAATTCTTTTACAACAGGTACATATGAATTAAGGAGATCATGCTTATCTTCGATGCTGACTTTTGAAACGTTTGAATCCTGATACCGTAACAGCGTTTCCCTATTTATTTCAAATTTCTTAACAATCGGATCATCATATATTGAAGGGTTGGGCTTTGCCATTTTCGCAAGGTTGTCTATTTCTTTCTGCAGGTTGGAAATATCGGTTGTTGCACCGTAAAACCATCTTGTTCCGTCATAAATTCTAATCAACGCACCTTTTTCTTCCTTGATTTTCTTTTGCTTAAGCTGGAAATTCTCAACCAGGATTGTTGTTTTATATACTGTTTCAATCCTTACATCTGTATAAAGATCCTTTGGGAATTGTATCATTTAATGACCCCCTTTTATATTAGTCAGGTTTAATAATTTAGTCGGCATTTCATGCCGAATCAATTCTTCCTTAAAGCAGCATAGCAATTATTGTTTCTATATATTACTAATTCTATAATACTATTTTTAATAAAACAATATAAATAAAAAAATTAACATATTCTGGCTGTAACATATTTACATGCAAAGCAAAAGGATTCAAGGTAATAATACATAAGGAAAGGAGATGATTAAATGAAGGTTTTTGAAATTATGTCGGCTTCTGTGTTACCAATATTTCTTTCAGCCAATTTAGCCTTTACAACGCTGGATTTACCCTGTTTAACGGTGCAATACTCTCACAATTACCTGGTGGAAAATGAATCAATATCGGCAAGAGAAACTGAACAGGATCCAATAAAAAGGCTCCAGGGTAAAAAAGAAAAGATTCAAAAGCTTTTTGACGAAGGAAAACTTACCAGGGAAGAGGCAGAGGCAAAAATCCGGCAGATAGATGAAAAAATCAAAAAAATCGAGGAATTTAACAAGCTTCCGCTGAATAAGAAAAAAGAGAAGCTGATTGAAAATTTCAGGAACTTCACCGATGACATGGTCAAAAAGGGAAAAATAACACGGGAAAGAGCCGATGAGCTTTTAAAAGAATATGAAAGTAAGGTAAATCAATGGGACGGCAGCGGAAAACCGCCAATGTTCAAAAAAGGGCGAAAATGCCCGTTAAAGAAAAAGAATTAATATCAAGCCTATTGCTCAAGCGAGTACTTGAGGGTAACCGTTCAATCATCTCCTTGGGGATCCGAATAAGCGGATCCCTTCCCATATATTCCCAAATAAAGATATATACTACAATAAGCAAAATTACATATTTCCGCTGACTATTTGAAGGTAAACCTGTGTTGATGATATGTCTGAATGCCCAAGCATCATTTGTACATCTTTCAGGTTTTGCCCTCTCTGGACAAGGTGTGCTGCAAAAGAATGCCTGAGAGTATGCGGTGTAATATCTTTGTTTATATTGGCTTTTGACGTATAGTACTTTACTATTTTCCAAAACCCCTGCCTTGTAAGCCGGTTTCCGTTTGTATTCACAAACAAAGCCTGCTCATTTTTACTTTTCAGCATAAACGGCCTTACTTTTTCAAGATACTCTTTCATCACATCAATGCATTTTTTGGATATTGGTATGGTACGTTCCCTGTTGCTGTTTCTGCATCTCAAGGAATAATTCTGGAGATCCAGATCAGATACATCCAGTGAAATAAGCTCCGATACCCTGATACCCGTTGAATATAAAAGTTCAAGCATTGCCCTGTCCCGAACTCCCTTAAGTCCCATCTTTTTTGGCTGGTTTAAGAGAATTTCAACCTCTTCGACAGAAAGTATCTGGGGTATCTTTTTTTCAACTTTTGGTGATTCTACGCCTATCGTTGGATTTCCTTTCATAAAATCATGAGATATCAGAAACCTGTAAAATGCCCTGATTGATGCAAGACTCCTGGATATAGTGGTAATGGCTCTGCCCTGGCTGTTCTGATATTTCATATAAGTGGATATTGTAGTCTTATTGCTTTGCTGGATATTCTTAACATTCATTTCCTGTAAAAACATAATATACTGTTCAATATCCCTTTGGTAAGACATCAGCGTATTCTGGGAAAGCTTCTTCTCATCTCTCAAATACTGAATAAACGCTTTAACCAAATTCTCCATTGATTTTATCACCCCTGAATATTCAAACTATTACTTATTCTACCGGTACGGGCATAATCTGGGACAGAAAATTATGTTAAGATTAGTGAGCCCCTGCGTCATTAAGAATTATTCACAGAGTAACGGGGTTCTAAACTAATGCAGTATATGTCAAAGCTTCCATAATCAGTATACATGAAGATGTCTATGTAGTATTGACAAATATTAATTTACCACTTAATTCATTTTTATGCAAACTTAACTTATTTTATACTCACCTTTTTTTATTTTATCTGCAAGAAAAATACCAATAATAGTCTTGGCATCCGTAATCTTCCCATTTTCAATCATTGATAACAACTCAGAGATCTCATATTCTTTGCAGGATATGAATTCATCTTCATCCGGATTTGCCTTTTTCTTAGTCAGATCGGTCGCAACAAACATATGAAGCACTTCATCAGAAAAGCCCGGTGTTGAATGGATTGATAATACCTTGGTCAATTTCCCGGCAATATACCCGGTTTCCTCCTGTAGCTCCCTTTTTGCACATTCTTCAGGGGGTTCACCTGCATCAAGCTTCCCAGCAGGCAATTCAATAGATATCATTTCACATGGCTTTCTGTATTGTTCAACCATAATTATTTTGCCGTCACCGGTAACAGGCACTATCACTGAAGCGCCCGGGTGCCGTACAATATCTCTTGTACTTACCTTTCCGTTTGGCAAAACAACTGTGACCTTGTCAACATTAATTATGTTTCCGGTATACATTCTCTCTTCTTTAACTGTTTTCTCATAATAATTCATGTTCAATCTCCCTTTTCTGCTTTTGATATTTCACCCGTTGCCAGTTTATCGCAGCGGTTGTTGTACTCATTATCCGAATGGCCTTTTACTTTTATCCATTGTATCCTGTGCTTTTGAATTAATCTGTCCAGTTCCTGCCACAAATCGGCATTCTTTAGCTCCTCTTTTTTTTCGCCCCTTGACCATCCGTTTTTCTTCCAGTCATCTATCCAGCCCTGCTGGAAAGCATTAATAACATATGCACTGTCACTGTATAATTTAACACTGCATGGTTCTTTCAACGCCTTTAGTCCCTCAATGACCGCTTTTAACTCCATCCTGTTGTTCGTGGTTTGCTCTTCAAATCCCGACAATTCCTTCTCTATGCCTTTATAAATGAGGATCACGCCCCATCCTCCCTTGCCGGGGTTGCCTGAGCATGCTCCATCGGTATATATCTCAACTTCTTTCATTTATCCATACCTCTGCTGATTTCAATTGCTCGTCCTGTGCATTCCTTCATAGCTGTCATGATTACACTTCTGAAGCCTTTCTCTTCCAATGCATAAACAGCATTAATAGTTGTACCTGCAGGAGAACATACCATATCCTTTAATTCAGCCGGATGTTTTTGTGTTTCAAGGACCATCCTGGCAGAACCTGATACAGCCTGTGCTGCAAGCCTGTAACTAACATTCCGCGGGATTCCTGACTGGACTGCGGCGTCTGCCATAGCCTCAATCATCATAAAAATGTATGCGGGACTGCTCGATGTAAGCGCTGTCACCTGACACATTAAAGATTCGTCCAACTCTTCAACATAGCCTACACAACTGAAAATGTCCATGACCAGTTTCTTTTCATCAGAAGTGACATTATCACCAAAAGAAACAATCGTAACGCCTTCACGGACAAGTGCAGCTATATTTGGCATCGTTCTTACGATTTTTTTATCTTCACCAAGTATTTTAGTGTAGTATTCTATTGTAAGGCCAACTGCCACAGAAACAAAAACTGTGTTTTTGGACAGCGTTTTTTTGCATTCTTTCAGTACGTTTTCCATATGATGAGGTTTTACCGCAACTACTACAACATCACATTGTTTTGACAGTTCCTGAACTGACGGCATTATATTTATCGAATACTGTTTTGCCAACTGTTCTGTTATTTGTGTATTTAAATCATAAGCATATATTTCATATTCCCGTTCGCTGCTGCATAGCCCTTTAATTAATGCTCCTCCCATATTTCCGGTTCCAATTATTCCTACTTTTATACTCATTTGTCTACCTCCAAACATCATGGCTAATAGATCAGGCTAATCTGATCTCCCTGTTCGGGCTCAATGTTTAAATGATCATATGCAAGACGGGTTGCCTTTCTTCCCCGGGGTGTTTTTTGCAAAAAGCCTATTTGCATCAGGTAAGGTTCATAAACGTCTTCAATTGTGTCCGCCTCTTCACCGGTTGCCGCTGCCAGCGTTTCCAGGCCGACAGGCCCGCCTCCGAATTTTTCAATTATGCATAATAGCAAATTCCTGTCGGTGCGATCAAGTCCTATTTCATCAACTTCAAGAGCATCAAGGCCATACCGGGTAATATCCAGATCAATTCTGCCACTGGAATGAACCTGCGCAAAATCCCGTATTCTTTTTAATAACCTGTTAGCTATTCTCGGCGTTCCTCTTGATCTGGAGGCAATTTCTATTGCTGCATCATCATCAATTTCTATATTCAATATACCTGCCGATCGCTTGACAATCTGTTTCAATTCCTCAGGAGTGTACAATTCCAGGCGGTTAATGATTCCGAACCTGTCTCTTAAAGGTGATGTCAGAAGGCCGGCTCTTGTGGTTGCACCTATCAGTGTAAATTTTGACAGCTCAAGGCGTATTGAACGGGCACTTGGCCCCTTTCCGATTATAATATCCAAAGCATAATCTTCCATTGCAGGGTAAAGAATCTCCTCTACGGCACGGTTCAGGCGATGTATCTCATCAATAAACAATACATCGAAAGGGCTTAAATTGGTTAAAATTGCAGCCAAATCACCGGGTTTTTCAATGGCAGGTCCGGATGTGACCTTGAAATTAACCCCCATTTCCCTGGCAATTATGGCTGACAAAGTTGTTTTTCCAAGACCTGGCGGGCCGTATAAAAGCACATGATCCAGGGCATCATTTCTTTGCTTCGCTGCTTCAATAAAAACCTTCAGGTTCTCTTTCACCTTATCCTGCCCTATATATTCATCGAATGTTTTTGGCCTAAGACCTGATTCTTCGGAATCCTCCCTGCGAAATTCGCAGCCCATCAGTCTGTCATCCAATGTAAACGCCTCCAAATCTATTAATTTAACCAGCAAGGCTCTTCAGTGCATCCCGTATAATTGATTCAAGATCCTTTTCCGAATTGTAAACGGAAGACACCGCTGCATTTGCCTGCTGGCTTGAATACCCAAGCATCATCAGAGCACTGACGGCATCGTGGACCTTGTTTTCGGGTTTTTCGTCAATGCTGACAGTAAGACTTTTAATTTCCTTCCCCTGTTCCTTTTTAAATTTATCCTTAAGTTCCAGAATAATTCGCATGGCTGTTTTTTTGCCGATTCCGGGCACTTTAACGAAGGCATCTACATCATCGGTCAACACTGCGAGTCCAAATTGAGACGGAGATATATATGAAACCAATGATATGGCCGCCTTCGGCCCAACGCCTGAAACCTTAAGCAGTTGTTCAAACATTTTCAATTCATCATCGTTTAAAAAACCATATAATGTCCAGCCATCTTCACGAATATGGGCATATGTATATATCTTAACCTCAGATCCTGTTTCAGGAAGCTTCTCAAGAACTGTTAACGGTACATTAACATTAAATCCAATACCACCTGTTTCAACAATAATTGACTCATTGTTCCACGCCTGCAGTATTCCTTTGATATAAGCCAGCATAGTGTTCTCCTTTCTGCGGAAGCTACATTATAAATTGCTCTATCCTTTGATAAAAGCCGATTTTAATGCCTTACTCATACTACTATAACTATGAGCATGACATATGGCAACAGCAAGGGCATCCGCTGCATCATCCGGCTTTGGGATCTCCGGCAGGCCAAGCAGTATCTTAATCATTTGCTGCACCTGTATTTTACTTGCCCTTCCATAACCTGTAACACCTTGTTTTACCTGAATTGGAGTATATTCATATACAGGTATGCCTGCACGGGCGGCACATAGAAGCGCAACTCCCCTGCCCTGCCCTACCTGCAGTGCAGTTTTCGCATTGTTATTGAAAAAAAGCTCTTCAACTGACATAGTTTCAGGCTTGTACTCATCTATAATATCAACAAGGCTTTTTTCAAGCAAAAGAAGTCTTTGAGGATGTGGAAGATCTGCATTTGTGGTTATAACGCCAAAATCCATTACTTTGAACTGGTTGCCAATATAATTCAATACTCCGTATCCGGTTATCGCGAACCCGGGATCAATACCCAGAATAATCAATGTATCTTCTCCTTTGCATGTTATCCGTATATTATTCAGAATTAATCCAGTTTGTTATTCATGTATATCTCAAGCTGATATAACAAACTGGATAAAACTCTGAAGCAACGGGCTCCAATAATATTTATCGGCTGTTTTAATTTAAAAAAGTATTGCATATTTATACATATTGCTGTATAATTATAAATCAATATGTATTAAGTATTCTGTATTATTCTAACATAGAATGGGGCGATTTTGTATGGGTAAAAAGGAAAAAGTTGTACTGGCCTATTCGGGCGGTCTTGACACTTCCATTATTATTCCATGGTTAAAGGAGAATTACGATTATGAAGTAATTGCAATGGCTGCTGATGTAGGGCAGGGCGAGGAACTTGATTCATTGCAGGAAAAAGCTATTAAAACAGGTGCTTCAAAATTATATATAGAGGACTTGAAGGAAGAATTTGTCACAGATTATATTTTCCCTACTTTAAAGGCAGGAGCGGTGTACGAAGGTAAATACCTGCTGGGTACATCTTTTGCAAGGCCGATAATAGCAAAAAGATTGGTTGAAATTGCGAAAAAGGAAGGTGCGGTAGCCGTTGCCCACGGTTGCACCGGAAAGGGGAATGATCAGGTTCGTTTCGAACTGACAGTCAAAGCGCTTGCACCTGAATTAAAAATCATTGCGCCATGGAGGATTTGGGATATACGTTCCAGGGAAGACGAAATAGATTATGCTCAACAAAGGAATATTCCCGTTCCTGTTACAAAGAAGGACAATTACAGCCGCGACAGGAATCTGTGGCATTTAAGCCATGAAGGTTCGGAACTTGAAGATCCTTCAAATGAACCATTGTATGACAAGCTTTTAAAGCTGTCGGTTACGCCTGAAAAAGCACCCGATAAACCAACCTACATCGAAATTGGTTTTGAGCAGGGTATACCCGTTTCAATAAACGGTGAAAAGCTTAAGCCTGTTGATCTTATATTGAAATTAAATCAAATTGGCGGAGAAAACGGAATTGGTATTATTGATATCGTTGAAAACAGGCTGGTAGGAATGAAATCCCGCGGCGTATATGAAACCCCAGGCGGCACAATTTTATATGCAGCCCACCGTGAGCTTGAGCTCCTTTGTCTGGACAGGGACACTTTACACTATAAGGATATTATATCCCAACGTTTTGCTGAACTTGTATACTATGGCCAGTGGTTTACACCTCTTCGTGAAGCGCTCTCGGCTTTTGTTGATGTTACGCAGAAGAATGTTACAGGTACTGTAAAACTTAAGCTTTACAAAGGAAATATTATACCTGCAGGATCCTCTTCGCCTTATTCACTGTTTGATGAAGAATTGTGCACCTTTGGCGAAGATGATGTTTACAACCAGAAAGACGCTGAAGGCTTTATTAATTTATTTGGCCTTCCTGTAAAAGTTCAGGCTATGATGAAAAAGAAAAACATGGAGGAACCCAAATGAAATTATGGGGCGGTCGCTTTTCAAAAAACACTGATAAATTAACCGATGATTTTAATTCATCAATCAGATTTGACAGCCGTCTTTATAAACATGATATAAAAGGCAGCATTGCCCATGCAAAAATGCTTGGCAAGTGCGGAATTATTTCCATGGAAGAATCAAGCCTTATATGCCGGGCCCTTGAAGAAATCCTTACGGACATTGAAAACGGAAATATTGATTTTGATATTGACGCTGAAGACATACACATGAACATTGAAAAAATATTAATAGCAAGAATCGGCGACACCGGCAAAAAACTTCATACAGGAAGAAGCCGCAATGACCAGGTTGCCCTTGATATCCGCATGTATTTGAAAGATGAGATTAATATTATCAAGGGCATGATTTTAGATTTAATCACCGTCTTAATCAAAACAGCCGAGAACAACATTGATACTATAATGCCTGGTTACACTCACCTTCAGCGGGCCCAACCCATAACCCTGGCCCACCATGTAATGGCTTATGTACAGATGTTTGACAGGGATTACAGCCGTTTATCAGATTGCTTTAAAAGGCTTGATGTTATGCCTTTGGGTTCGGGCGCTCTTGCAGGTACAACTTATAATCTGGACAGATATTATGTTGCATCCGAACTCGGGTTTTCTTCAATAACCGAAAACAGTATTGACGCTGTTTCTGACAGGGATTTCTTACTTGAATTAAGTTCAGACCTGTCAATATTAATGATGCATTTAAGCCGGTTCTGTGAAGAAATTATACTTTGGTGTTCTTATGAGTTTTCTTTTATTGAACTCGACGATGCATACAGTACAGGCAGCAGCATAATGCCTCAGAAGAAAAATCCGGACGTGGCCGAACTTATTCGCGGAAAAACCGGCAGAGTATATGGTAATTTAATGTCCCTGCTGACAGTTATGAAGGGTCTTCCCCTTGCATACAACAAGGACATGCAGGAAGATAAGGAAGCCATTTTTGATTCCATAGATACGGTAAAAGCCTGTTTGCCTGTTTTTACCCAGATGATTGCCACTATGAAAGTGCGTAAGGATAAAATGCTTTCGGCTGCTAAAGGCGGTTTTACCAACGCAACCGATGTGGCAGATTACCTGGTTAAAAAAGGTGTTCCCTTCAGGGATTCTCACTTTATTGTAGGCAAGCTTGTGGCTTATTGCATAGAAAACGGTAAAAATATTGAGGATATGGATATTAATGAGCTTAAGAAATTCTCAGACAAGTTCGGTAATGATGTTTATGAGTCGATTTCTCTTGAAGCTTGCGTAAATGAACGAAAACTTCCGGGAGGCCCTTCATTTGAAACGGTGTCTGCTTCCATACAAAAGATAAAGGAATTTTATAATATAAAATAAAACAAGCACCAAAGTCGGGTGTTCCATCAGGAAGTTTTCGTTATACAGCAGACGGTGTAGCTGGATCGCTATACCGTCTTTCTGTTTTCATTCACTATACATTGCTATATCCTTACCCGTTCTTTTTTCGCAGCCAGGAATATTAAGTGCTTCCATAATAATTAGTAATAAAATTCAAGACGGTATGAATAATTCTGCCATCTGTTCACTTTCAGCCAATTGATCGAGGAACATTGTCAACATCCGATGAACTGCCCGGGTCTTCATTAAGCATGGCGATGTAAAGCCTATAACGAAAAATGCAGTAGAAGCAGTAATGTCAGATAATGATTAACCTTTATGGAAACCAAGAACTTATCGTGAAAGAAAGTAATTAAATCGGCATAGACGGTAATATATACCATACTATGCCGATTTTTCCCACTCTTCAACTGTAGCTTCTATTACGCTGCCTTTAGCCTCTGACAGAATGTAAAAGAAAAGAAAAGAAAGTAAAATAAAACTCCGGTTTTAGCTTCCGGAGTTTCTTAGTATGGCTTTGCCTTTTTATCTAAAGCTTTCCCCATGCTATACCAGGAATCCCGAAGCTTCTTTCTCATATTTTCATCCAGTGTGCTTTCAATAACATCATTAAACTGTCTGCGCATTCTATGATATTCTTTAATGTCAAAATCCTCTCTCTCAAGTAACGCTTCCATATCTTCAAGCCATGTCTGCAGGTAATCCATACCCATGAATTCAGTAGAAGCCTTTCTTTTTAAATGGGCTACAACAAGCTTTACCGCCTTTCTTTTTACGTCAGCATCTGTTAATTGTCTGTTTTCTTTTTTTTCTGTTTTGGTGCTCATCACCAATACTCCTTTCTTTCCCTCCATTTTTTATTGTCATGCAAAAACTAAAATTATCCTGTAATGGTCTTTTGTTATTAAAACAATATAAACCATTTCTTGTAACAGTTTACTGTATAAACTATTACCAAGCCTGGTTTCATCCATCACAAAAAAATATTCTATTCCTGCAGTAAATTCTGCAATACGATTTAACCAAGAGACGTACACATAAAAAGATAAATGAATGGTTATCCAATATAAAATTATATCAGATAACCATATTATACCTTAATATTTTAAAAAAAGCAAACTAGTCTTTGTTTATCCTGTAAATATATTGTAAGATTTGAAGGATTTGCTTCGTTTTGCTTGGTTTTGGAGCCTTTTTCATTTCAAATCAATTGTTATTGCTTCTTATATGTAATTAATTTCTTTCCATTTAATTTTGACGTATCTATTTTGCTTTCCATACCTTCGGGTACAACAACGGTAGATGGGTCTCCGTCACTTATATACATTCTTTCCCTGGTCATTTTGGGAAGCCAGAATGTCAGGTCATAAGCTTCCTGAATTTTTCCCTGGGCACGGATGCGTCCTACATATGTAGGATTATAATCCACATGAATCGACGGTTTGCTTGGCTGTGCGCCGACAGCCATTATGGTTTCATTGTTATATTCCACACCTTCATACATACCTCTTACCATTGCATTGCGTAAACTTTCTTCCGGCCTGTTTCCAAACGGCAACGCAAATGAATAAAAGCTTACTCCTTCGATTATTTCTCTCAGTCTCTTTTCATTTTTGCCAAGCTTTTCATTTATTTGCTCCTTGCTTTGGGCAGTGCTGAAATCAAAATGTCCCCATGAATGGTTGCCTACTTCAAATCCATAGCTTAAAAGAATTTCAAGCCTTTCCTTAAGTGTCCCGGCTCCTTCAAAAGTCTTGTTTTCTTTGTCCATGTTCAGATAAAATATGCCTTTCAGACCAAAATCCGGGTGTCTTTCATTAAACTTAATCATTATTCCCACAGCAGATTTCGGGTTTACTACAAGTTTCCCGTTCTCTTCAATAAGGTTGAATTGCCCGGCCGTTCCGTCATCAAAGGAAAAAACCATTGGCTTTGTCCCTGCCGGAACATCAATATTGTGATCTATAAAATCACGCATGCTAATAAGCCTGTAACCTTCATTATAGAGCGTTTCAAGCAACTCCTCAAAATCGCTGAATGAAGTAGTGTATTGGTTGTCGGTTGTATCAGCCAAATCTTCTATAAAATTATGAAACATAACAATGGGAATTTCCCCTGCTTCATTTGGCTGAACAACTGAGTAGTCTACGGGTTCGCGGTTTTCTGCAGGTTTTTCGGTAGGTGTCGGAACCTCAGGCTGTTTAGTTGGCTCAGGATTCTGTGCTGCCTGAGTTACCTGAGGTGCTGAAGGCGTAGGTGTTGAACCAACGTTTTTTCCCTCTTTTTTGGTGCACGATATAATAAGAAATATTATTAAGACCAATGCAACAAATACAACAAATTTTCGAAATCTCATCTTCTGTACACTCCTGACAAATTAATATTCTATGCCGTATCTTGCTTTAATACCCCTGTCGTACGGGTGTTTCAACGAACACATTTTGGTAATGTAGTCAGATGCTTCATAGAAAGCTGCCGGAGCATCTCTGCCCGTGCAAACAACCTCTACATTGGCAGGCCTTTTTATTATATCGCTCAAAACTTCATTGGATTCAAGCAACCCGCATTGAATGCAATCCAGTATTTCGTCAAGTATTACAATATCATACTTGCCTGAATGCAGTTCTGCTGCAATTATCCTCCAACCATTCATAATATCCTCTTTTGTTTCCAGGAGCTCTTTTTCGGTCATGTTCCAAAGGAATTTTCCGTGGCGCTGAACCGGCCTGAAAAAAAGAAGCTTTTCGCCGAAACATTTTTCAAGGATATTTTTTTCTCCGGTATCCGAAGTTTTCAAAAACTGCGCAAAAAAGACCTTATAATCACGGCCGAGAGCCCTTATTGCCAGGCCGGCCGCCGCAGTTGTTTTCCCCTTGCCATTACCAATGTAAAGGTGAATCATACCCGTTCTGTCCATATAAAATCCCCATTAAACCGAAACTCATATTTCGGGGTCTAATCATCAGATTAACGGCATGGCTATATTATAAACCATAATTCTAACTGTATCAAGAATATGGAACAGTTGTATTTCTGTTCACAGGAACTAATTAGTTATGCTGGTATATATTATAATCAAGCTTTATATATTTCAAACCCTTCGGTACTTTTGCGGATTTTTAGGCGCTCACCGCCCTGGATTTTCATGGCCTCGATATATTCTTCTGGTATTTTTATTCTGCCTTTGTTGTCAATAACCGCGTATTCCTCATGGGACTCAGTTGGTTGTGCAATATCATTCAGCTGAGACAGTCTTTTCTGGTAATCCTCCTTTTTCAGCATTTCACTGCCGATCATACCATCACTGATGAATATCACCCGCTCCACCATCGATGCAATTTTCAGATCATGTGTTACGATAACTATTGTTACGCCAAGATCCTTGTTCAGCTTTTCAAACAGTTCCATGATTCTATAGGTGTTTTTTGTGTCCACAGCACCGGTTGGCTCGTCGGCAAGAATAAGCTTAGGATTATTCGCAAGCGCAATGGCAATTGCAACCCGCTGCTGTTCTCCGCCCGACAGCTCCCCCAGCTTACTTTTATACCTGTTCTTCAGTCCAACCATATCCAGCAGCTCTCTGGCCCTGTCCCTGCGATTTTTCATACCGGTAATCATCATCGGCACCTGCACATTCAACTCGGCCGACAAATAAGGCAACAGGTTTCTTGCCTTGTTCTGCCAGACAAAACCTATTGTTTCCCTGTTATATTTTTTCAGTTGCTTATCATTGAACTTTAAAAGGTTTTTCCCGTCCACATGGATGGAACCTGCCGAAGGCCGATCGAGGCCAGCGATGATGTTCAGCAGGGTTGATTTTCCACTGCCGCTTTTACCTATAATTGCGGTCAGCTCACCTTTTTGTATTTTAAGATCCAGCCCCTGCAAAGCCACTACTTCGGTTTCCTTCGTCTTATATATTTTTACCAGGTTGTCACAGGATATCATAGGCACAGACTCATGCGACATCAATTATCACCCCGTCCTCAAGTGTAAAGATCCTGTCGGCTATTCCCATCATGCTGGGGTCATGGGTACACATAATAACAGTAGTTTTTTCATGGACAACCAAATCCCTGAACAATTTCACAACCCGAAGCCCGGTATTTGTATCCAGTTCGGCAGTAGGCTCATCTGCCAGAAGCAGCACAGGCCTGTGGGCGATAGCCCTTGCTATTGCGACACGCTGTTGCTCCCCGCCCGACATTTCTCCGGGATAATGCTTCATTCTTTTCTTCAACCCAACAAATTCAAGGCATTCTTCAACCCTTTTTTTTCTTTCCCTGGCATTATATTTTGAAATCCGAAGGGCAAAATCAACATTTTCAAAAGCCGTCATACTGGAAACAAGGGCAACCGACTGAAAAACGAAGCCAAGCTTGCTCCTGCGAAGGGCATCCCTTTTTCTTTCCGGCATGCCCGTAATATCCTGGCCATCAAAGATCACTTTACCGGTATTAGGCCTGTCAAGCGCGCCAAGGATATTCAGAAGCGTGGTCTTGCCCGACCCGGACGGCCCCATCAGGATGTTGAATGTACCTTTTCCGATCTCCATATTAATACCTTTTAATACATCAATAACCGTACTGCCAACCTTAAACGAACGATATATATTTTCAGCCAGCAATATGTCCATTATGAATCCTCTCCCATTTTCAGAACCTGGTGTACGTTAATTTTTCTGACCAGCCCGTAAAGGAAAACAAACCCGATAAACAGCATTCCACCGGCAATGCCAAGCACCTTTACATAATCATTGCAATCGGCGATTACCTTAAAGGGCGGCACCTGTTGATATGCCGAGTAGACCATTTCCAGCATCGGGATAAATATTGTGCCGGCGATACTCCCTACAATAATTCCGGCCAAAATGGCTATAACCGATATCAGGAATTGCTCGAAAAGCATGATTAGCGTCACACTTCCCATCGGCATTCCCATAGCCCTGAATATTCCGAATTTCAGTGTTTTTTCCCGGATTGACAGCACCCAGAAAAGCACAAAACCAATAGCCGCAATAAACATAGTTACTATGAAACACATTGTTAAAACACCGTTTGTGCCAAGAAGCACCGGATCATTTTTCTTTTTGATAATCTCCTGGGATGCATAATCCACTCTCTCAACCGTAAGAGACAAGGCATCCAGCTGTTCGTTTATGAAGCCGTCTGTAACACCGGGCTTCTTTTTCAGCCAGATTTCATAGGGTACTGCGGGCAGCTTTTTCATCACATAGGTATGATTTATTATCGCAAAAAAGGCCTTGTTTACCGTTACTTCATTGGTATCGGACTTTTTAACCTCAGTATATGGGTTACAGGACGGGAAATAGTCCAGAAAGCCATATACGACACATTCAAGGGTATATCCCTGGTTCAGGTGTATGATCACATTGTCTCCTTCCTGTATATCGAACTCATCGCGGAAACTGCTGGAAAGAAAACAAGCCGTAGGCGCATTGGTCATCATATTCAGGTATTCGTTAAGATGATGAGGCAGCAAATCATTCCTGAACCATACGGTCTTCCCAAATTCATGCGGTGTAATGCCCAGAAGCCTGATATTTCTGACAGAAGTCCTTCCACTCGACAACGATGCCCTGTTATCAACCAATACCCTGGTGATACTTTCATACCCTTCAATTTTGCGGTACTGGTCATAAGGCGGTTCACGATATTGTGCCGGTGAAACTGAAAAAGATGTCGCTGCCGCCGGCGCTTCTTCGGGATAGCTCTGCATATACATATCCATCTGCTGGTGTTTAAGGTTATTGTAGGGCTCAATTACTACATCTGCAGCACACTCATACATAACTTTATCAATGACGTTGCTGTTGATTGTCCTGGCCTGGTTTGCATTAATTATGCCGAAGGACAGGGATAAAATAACAAACAGCATTATGGTCTGCTGGTTCCTGTCAGCCCTTGATACATTGACCAGTGAGAAGTAAGCCACCGGACTCCATATTCTAATCCCAAGCCTGAATACCAGCCGTATCAATAACGGATACAGTCTCAAGAAAAGAAGGCTGATGCCAAGAATAAAAAACGTTGATATGAAATAAAGCAGCGGATCTATGTTCAAATCTGTTCCTGACAGCCCTGTAAGACCCAAAATATCCTGCCTGTTCCGGAAATTATTATACCCGTAAGCACAAATGATAAGTATAACAATATCGAGATAGAATTTTTGCCAGAATGGTTTACCGGTATCAGAAACAAGGCTTCTTTTATATTCCACTATTCCTGTGGCACTTGCCTTTACCACAGGAACCAGCATGAACAGCATGAAGATAACGGCAGCGGCTGCTGAATAACCGTAAATTTCGGGTGTAATAACCGGTATAAGAGCTTTCCTGTTCACAAATTCCAAAAAGCCGTTGGATGAACCCAAAACACGGCAAATAAAAAATCCGATTCTGGGCCCTGAAGCAAAGGATATAACCGCAAGTATAAGACTTTCAACCATATATATCAGAAACACCTGCAATCTTCCCGCTCCTCTGCTTTTAATAACCGCAATTTCATTTCTGCTGTTCCTGACAATCAAGTTCGAAATCATCATTGTATAAAAGCAAATAATAAGCATCATCGGAACGGTAAGAATCCAAAGGGTAATCTGCAATTGCTTTTTCCTGTTCTGGTAGCTTTCCAGTACCTTTTCCATACGGAATGTAATTTTTACCATGTTCCCGTTCCTTTCATTCCACCGGTACTGGCTTTTCGAGATTTTTATAAAATTTTCCACATCATCAATTTTCACAGCGCGATAATCAAAGAACCAGGTGTTTTCGGTACTTTCAATGGATACTTTCTCATCCTTTTCCAAAAGTTGTTCAATATGATCTTCATAAAACAGAATTGAATCGCTTAAAAACCTGTAACGGTTTCCGCTCCAATAAAGGGAATGCACGTTTTCTATGGTGAATATGCCAACCACCTTGAACCTGGCAATTTGCTTTCTTTGCCCGGTAAAAAAGTCTTCCCATTCAATGGAGTATTCCTGATCATACAGAAGGTGCAGCCTGTTCATAGCCTCAATGGATATTGCCACCTCATAAACACCATCAACCGGTTCCTTTGACGGTAACCTTCCGCGTATTAGCTTGATATGCTCTTCATAATCCGACAGGCTCACAGGAGCCCCGTTCACCTTCAGTGAATTAAAGTATTCATCACCTTCACGCCTGATTCTTAATGAATTCAGCCTGATATAATAAAGTTGTTCATCAACAGGAAGATTAAAGCTCGCCGAAAGCTGGTTTTGAGCAATTTCCTTCACCTGGTCGGCCATGGATTTTTCGTACTTGCTTCTCCCAGACATTTCCACCGAATAAGTACCGGGAGATCTGTTTGTTTTCAGATGCTCATTTTCAAGATCTTTTGTCAGAACTTTCTGCAGTATGGCATTTGAATACAGAGGAATGGATGAAAAAATTCCGCAGGCAGACAGGGCACCAATGAGCAGGCAAAGAAAAAGCCATTTATTATTGATGATTCTATGATACAAAAACTGAATCATGCCCTTCCCCCTATTCTATGATGACCAGCTCTCCCGCTTTAACACCCTCTGTTATCTCAACATCGCTGGTAGACTGTATGCCCTTCTGCACATATCGCTCAACACGTATACCATCTTCAAGAACATATACAACATCTTTTCCAAGGTATGTTCTTACCGCTCTTTTAGGAATAATAACCGCATTCTCCCTGAAGTCCCTTACAAGCTTAATTTCAGCACTGTCACCCATTTTCACCCCTTCAGGCAGTTCGTCCAGTTTAATTTGCACCGTTTCCTTATATTTTTCCATTTCTTCAAAGGGTACATTTGCGGCTGTTAATACCACCTCTCCGGAATATGTTTTCTTATTAACCGTTACCTGCACTTTCATTCCAAGTTTAAAATCACCCGAATTGCTGCCTTTGTACTCAAGATACAGTACTTTCGGATCGGATATTGTGACGATTGTTTTATATACATCAACGATATCGCCTTCATTTATGTTCAGGACATATGTAACAATACCGTCAGCAGAAGCATATAGCCTGCATTGGTCAAGCTCTTCCTCAAGCTGTGCAAGCTTAAGTTCTGCCAGCATCAGCTCGTTCTTCTTCATCTCCAGCTGGTTGGAATAATCAAGGATGAGCTTTTCCAGATTAATTTTCTGATTTTTTATTTCATTTTCAATATTTTCAATATCATTAGCAGCATATAAACCCGCATTCTCTTTCATCTCGCGGTGCCTTTTTTCCAGATCGGCAAGATTGTTCTCAGCAGCCTTAATTTCAATGGCAGATTTTTGTTCAATATAACTGCAAGCTTTTATTTGGGAATCAACAAGGATTTTCTGACTCTCAATTTCCTTCTCGATATCATTTGTCAGAAGCTCGGCAATAACATCTCCGGCCTTTACCGTATCTCCGGGTTTGACATGGATTGCTTTCAGGCGTCCGCTCCGGTTGGTAAAGAAATGTTCTTTATCTATAACAGGTATGAAATATGCCGTCTTTTTAATACTGTCCTCAATATAGCCTATTGTGGCTTCGGCTGTTTTGTATGTAATTTGCTCAGGTTCCACCAGGGGTGGCGCGAGCACTTCTTCCTCGGTTGGAAGCAGGCCGCATGCAGACAATATGCATAAAATCAAAGCAATGATGCAAAAAAGAACCCGTTTTTTGCTACGTGATTTCATAAAGAAAGACCCCCGTATATTTAAGACCGAATATAATGTCGCAAATCGAAATATAAAATTACTTTATCCTGGTAAATATTCACTATACTAAAATTTAACCTGAATTCCGATATAATATTACACCCAATCAATTATGGACTTAACATCATTTGCTTGTTTTTTCTGTAAAACGACAGGATTTGATCAACCCCGGCTTTTTTCTGTTTTTCAGCCAGTTCATCAGGTGAGATATTAAAGTACCCGTAGTTTATGGAATTAATAAACTCCTCCATGTTTTGGAAATATACATCCAGCATTTGGCCAATTTGCTCGAACTCCCTGGCTAGTTCATCAAATGCTTCGGGATTTTCATTCAGTGCTTGTATGAATTTTTCATTGATTTGCCTTGATGTTACCGTATTTTTAAATCCTGCATCCTTATATATTTCCTTGAAATTAGCATCCATGTTCGGAGTGATACGTTCATATCGTATATCTATAAAATAATCGGCGGCAAACCAGGTAGTTAATGGTTTTACAGTCGCAGGCAAGGTTATCCTGTCACCCTGTAGTGTATAATTCCTGTCCTTTACACCGTATCTGAACAAATCATAATTTTCCTGAGATTCGTGAATCCATTCCACGAACGAGACCACCCGTTCGGGAGCAGTACAGGTTTTTGAAATTGCAAGGCCTCTGCCAGAGGTATTAATCAATATCATGCTCTCCTTATATAAGGGTATTATTGTAAATTGAGTATCAATAGCAGATAGTTGACCAAAAAGGTATTCAATATTTCTCAGCGGCATCAGTTGTGAAGCCAGTTTCCCGTTAAAAAACGTATTGGAACCGGTATTGCCTTCAATATAACCTTCCGAATACCACTGTGATAATAAACGCCATGCGTCCATAAATTCTGAAGTCTGTTCCATCGAGTGTATATTTTCCGGTTCCTCAAAATGTGTATAAAAATAGGTGGCAAATTCACTATAGTATCCGTTTCCTTCCATGAATGCCAAAAAGAAATCATGCGCGTTAACCGCACCGGGTAAAATATTCCTTTCATTCTCCTTAATCTTTTTCAGGAACTGCCCATAGTCCTCCATTGTTTCAAGACCATCCGGCGCATATTTTTCAGCCAGTTCTTTCACTGCTACGATGCAATATCTTGGGTTGTTAATACCGTAATACGGTATCATAAACAGCTTGCCTTCCACAGAACCGTAATACAGATAATCTCTGCCTATATGATTTTTCATCAGCTCATTATAATACTTGGATGCATATTGGGTAAACAAATCGGTTATATCAAGTATTAGATCCTGTTGTACATAAGTATGGGGAGAATAACAGGTAAACGCATCAATATTATCTCCGGATTGGATCAGTTTTGCAATCTCTTCATCATATCTCTCATAGGGAATCCAATAAAAATTTGGCACTATATTGATTGATTCGGTAACTTTTTTTGCTACTTCTGAAAGCATATTATCGATTTCGGCTTTATCACGGGGCTGTCCGTTAGCACCGTAACCAGGGGTATAAATATGTATATCTTCCTTTTTCGGGATTTCTGTCCGGATGTCTGTATAATCATATTCATCCATATCATTCACATTGCATCCTGTTAAAGCGCATACCAATAACAGCGCCAGGATTAAATTAACAAACCTTTTTTCCATACTGCGCCTTTCTCTCCTTTAACCATCCGCTTTGCTTTCAGTATTGCTTTCAATACGGAAATATGAACGGAGCCGTTTTTACAATATTACCACATTTATACTTTTACAGGCAATAAATTCTTTTTTAAGTTATTATGTCCATTTTATTACAACAAGATTATTTCGGAAAAATTAAATGAAATCAAATCTTTCTGAAAGTGACTGTAACAGGAATTTTGACAATTTAAATTTTTAGGTTTAAATATGTAAATCATGTCAGGAGCAAATCCGCAGAATGAGCGTCAGCCCTGACATGATTTGATTGCAGAAATGGGAAATATTAAAGGTCACTATGCTATGTATAAAATTCATCATTTCCGGTATTTTTTCAATATGTCGTTTCCTTTGCCAAAACGGGGTGTTTTGCTTATAGGCTTGGCTTTTCTGTTAATACCTACAACACCTCCAGCAGCACCTGCAAGAATACCGGTTATTATCATTATTATTGAACGCTGATTCAGCATAAAATCATTAAAAATGATGCTGCTTGCAAGGTATAAAATCAGCATGTAGACCAAACCTGTAAGTGCACCTTTAACCATACCGTTTTTCTCATTGCCGGCGCCTGACTTGAAACCGGCAACAAACAAAGCTGATAATGTTGCAATCAATACTGCAATTGTTTTATATTCTTCCGGAAAATCAGTAAATGTTAAGATAGCAGCAAGAATGAACATTGCCGGAATTGTAATGGCAAATGCCGTTAACAATGCTTTGACCAGTCCAAATCCGGATTTTACTGTCCCGCTTCGAATTCCTGATTTTTCAAGCATATTTGGTCCCCCAAAAATTATCCTTGCTTCAATTTATGCACCGTGAATGCGTTTTAGAACAAGTCTTGTCTGCGGGTTAATTACCAATTATTTGTAAAGAGAAATGTAACATCATTACGTCAACTTGAATAAACTGATATTGTAATAAAAAGAGGAGGGGGTTAAGAACATGGGAGGCAGACGCGGATTCTTCAGCGAAAATAGTGAGGTACTGTTTTTTATCATTCTATTCCTACTCCTGTTCTGGGACAATGGATGCTGCGATTACGACTAAACCTTAATGAA